>Ga0182024_10002794_pt1 | contig 42825 bp, 37 predicted proteins | sample P32metaG_FD_120480 | JGI IMG/M metagenome (GOLD analysis project Ga0182024, IMG submission 120480) | Permafrost microbial communities from Stordalen Mire, Sweden - P3-2 metaG (Illumina Assembly) | ecosystem: Environmental > Terrestrial > Soil > Wetlands > Permafrost | place: Sweden: Stordalen... | reverse complement strand
CAAAGCCCACGATGAGAAAGCTCAGGCCGATTGAGAATCCAGTCGTCGACCGGGTCGTCACCGTGGGTGAGAAGCCAAAGAATGCGGTGGCGTCAGCCGCGGCCGGAGTCGGTCGGAATGTCAGCGCGCCGACGGTGAGAAGAATGATGACAACAACACGCTTCATGCTCTTCAGTATCGGCGTTGCTGTCGCTTCCGTCTAGTCGAAATCGGAGAGGGAACGGCCGTGATACGGTTTCCGTGATGGACCTGCGCGCGACGGGCGACCACGAGCTCCTGCGCCGGACGGTGCGCGAGTTCGCGGAATCGGAGCTGAGGCCCCATGTGCGGGCCTGGGACGAGGCGCAGGCCTTTTCGCCTGGCCTCGTGGCCCAACTGGCGGCCGTCGGCCTGACGGGCATCCAGATTCCGGAGACCTATGGCGGCGCCGGAATGACTGCCGTCGAGTACTGCATCGCCATTGAGGAATTGGCGCGCGTCGATCCGTCCGTGGCGCTCTCGGTGGCCGCGCACAACGGTCTCTGCGTGTCGCACCTGTATCTCTTCGGCAGCGAGGCCCAGAAGGAGCGCTATCTAGTGCCGCTCGCGAAGGGCGACACGCTGGGTGCGTGGGCCCTGACCGAAGCCGGCGCCGGCAGTGATGCGGCCGCCATGCGGACCGAAGCGCGCCGGACCTCCGAGGGCTGGATCCTCTCCGGCAGCAAGCAGTTCATCACCCACGGCAAGATCGGCGGAACGATTGTGGCGATGGCCGTGACGGATCGATCGAAGGGGCGTCATGGCATCTCGGCGTTCGTAATTCCGCGGGGCACGCCCGGACTACGGGCCGGCAAGAAAGAGGACAAGCTCGGCATGCGCGCGAGCGATACGAGCGAAGTGATCTTCGAGGAGTGCCAGGTGCCCGCCGACGCGCTCCTGGGTCGTGAGGGCGACGGCTTCGTGAACACCCTGCAGGTGCTCGACACGGGACGCATTGGCATCGCCGCGCTCGCCGTCGGTCTCGCGCAAGGTGCGTATGAGGCCGCCCGATCGTATGCGCGCGACCGGCGCCAGTTCGGCCAGCCAATCGCGAGCTTCCAGGCGATCCAGTGGAAGCTGGCCGACATGGCGTGCCGCATCGAGGCCGCCCGGCTGCTGACCTATCGCGCGGCGTGGATGAAGGACACGGGCACGGCTCGGACGTCGCGCGAGTCGTCGATGGCGAAGCTCTATTCAAGTGAGATTGCCGTGCGGGCGGCCGAGGAAGGCGTCCAGATTCACGGGGGCTATGGGTTCGTGAAGGACTATCCGGCCGAGAAGTTCTTTCGCGACGTCAAACTCTGCACGATCGGCGAAGGCACGAGCGAAATCCAGCGCCTCGTCATCGCGCGGCAACTGCTCGGGCGATGACCCCTACGGCCCCGAAACCCCCGACAGCCCCGACGCCATGGACGGCCTCCGCCCTCGCGGAGCGGCTGCTCGCGCGTGACGCCCGCGCGCTCGCGCGCGCCATCACGCTCGTCGAGAACGCGACTGACGAGGGCGCGGCGATCGTGGGACAGGTCTACGGGCGGTCGGGGCGCGCCTACCTGGTCGGTGTCACCGGGTCGCCGGGCGCCGGCAAGAGCACCCTGGCCGATCGCCTGATCGGCGAATGGCGTCGCTCGGGCCTGACGGTCGGTGTGCTCGCGGTCGATCCCACCAGTCCGTACACCGGCGGCGCGATTCTCGGGGATCGCGTCCGTATGCAGGCGCACGCGGAAGACGCCGGCGTCTTCATTCGCAGCATGGCGACGCGCGGCCATCTCGGGGGCCTGGCACAGACGACGACCGAGGCGGCGACCCTGCTCGATGCTGCCGGGTTCGACATCGTCATGATCGAGACGGTCGGCGTCGGGCAGGATGAAGTGGACGTCGTCCGAACGGCGGACATCTCGTTGGTGGTCGTTGTGCCTGGCGCGGGCGACGAGGTGCAGGCGCTCAAGGCCGGCATCATGGAGATCGCCGACATCTTCGTCGTCAACAAAGCCGACCGCGACGGCGCCGATCGCACCGCGGCGTCGATCGAGACGATGCTCTCGCTCGAAGAGTGGCCGGCGGGCGAGTGGCGGCCGCCGGTCGTACGCACGGAGGCGACCTCGGGCCGGGGCGTCCCCGAACTCGTTGCCGCCATCGAGAAATTTCGAACCGAGACAATCGCGACGCTGGGGGAGCGCCGGCGCGCGCGGGCCGAGTGGCGCCTGCGCGAGCTGCTGGGTCGCCAGTTCATCCAGCATCTCGAACGGCACGTGCTCGCGCCGGGCGAGTTCGCGGCCATTCTCGAGCACGTCGCCACCCGAGCCACCGATCCCTACTCGGCAGCGGCGGCGATCGTGAAGAGGGGCACGGGGGTGTTTTCCACAGTGGAAAACACCCCCGTCCCCCTGACACCCGCCCTCGATCACATCGGCATCGCCGTCAAAGATGCAGGCGAGTTGGTGGCCTGGTTCGACAAGGTCTTGGGCGTGCCGACGAGCCAGCCTGAGGACGTCGGCCTCCACCGGCTGCGATTCGTCCAGACCGGCAGCGCCACGCTCGAGCTCGTCCAGCCCCTCTCACCCGAGGCGCCCGTGGCCAAGTTTCTCGAGACGCACGGTCCGGGACTGCACCACCTGTGCCTGCGCGTGCCGGATATCGACGCCGCCGTCGCGGCGCTCAAGGCGCGCGGCATCCGGCTGATCGACGACATACCCCGGGCCGGTGCCCATGGATCGCGGATTGCGTTCATCCACCCCTCGAGCGCGCACGGGTTGCTCGTAGAACTGAAGGCACTCGAGTCACCGCCGGCGGCCTCTCCGGACGCGCCCACATGAAGCTCGGACGCTTCGATCTGACCTCGCTGTCCGACGGCGCGTTTCGCCTCGACGGCGGCGCCATGTTCGGCGTGATTCCCAAGCCGCTCTGGGAGCGCCGCATCCCGGCCGACGATCGCAACCGCATCACCCTGGGCTTGCGCCCGCTGCTCGTTCGCACGGATCGCGAGACGATGCTGATCGACGCCGGCGTGGGCGACCAGATGGGCCCGAAAGACGCGGAGATTTATGCCCTCGATCGCGCCCGCCACCTCGATCACGCGCTCGCAGCCGCGGGGTTGACCGCCCGCGACATCGACCTGGTCATCGCCACACACCTCCATTTCGATCACGTCGGGGGATTCACGACGCGGGTCGACGGCGTCCTCCGTCCGCGCTTTCCGCGCGCTCGGTACGTCATCAACCGCCACGAGTGGCACGACGCGACGCACACGCACGAGCGGAACCGTGCCAGCTATCTCCCCGACACGTTCGTGCCGCTCCTCGACGCCGGCGTCGTCGATTTTGTCGAAGACGACGTCGAGGTCCGGCCCGGGCTCCGCCTCGAGCGCACCGGCGGGCACACGGAGCACCATCAGATCGTGCGACTGGAATCGGAGGGCCGCACGGCCCTCTACGTAGCCGATCTGATGCCGACCACCGCGCACGTTGACGAGCCCTGGATCATGGGCTACGACCTCTATCCGGTCGACACGCTCGTCGCGAAAAAGCGGGTCCTGGCCGAAGCGATCGCCGGCGGGTACGTTATCTTCTTCGAGCACGATCCGGCGACGGCCGCCGGTGTGATCCGGCTCGACGGTCGGCGCAAACGCGTCGAGCCCATCGGCTGACCGTCCATGTCTACAGTGTCCATCGGCATCATCGGCGGTTCCGGTCTGTACGACATGGCCGAGCTGTCCGATCGCGAAACGCGCGTCATCCACACCCCGTTCGGCGATCCGTCCGGCCCGTTCGTGCTCGCGACGCTGCGCGGCCGCCGCGTGGCCTTTCTGGCGCGTCACGGCGAAGGCCATCGTCTCCTGCCATCGGAGTTGAACTTCCGCGCCAATATCTTTGGGTTCAAGACCCTCGGCGTCGAGTGGATCATCTCGGCGAGCGCCGTGGGCAGCTTGCGCCAGGACTACCGCCCGCGGGATCTCGTCGTGCCGACCCAGTTCTTCGACCGCACGCGCGGTCGTGCGAGCACCTTCTTCGGCGAGGGGTTGGTCGCGCACGTCGGGTTCGCGCATCCCTTTTGCGCGCCGTTGAGCCAGGTCGTCCTCGACGCCGGCCAGCAGGCTGGGGCGACCATCCATCAGGGCGGCACCTATGTCTGCATGGAAGGACCACAGTTTTCGACGCTCGCGGAGTCGAACGCCTACCGCGCCGCAGGCTTCGACATCATCGGCATGACGAACCTGCAGGAAGCCAAGCTCGCACGGGAGGCGGAGATCTGCTACGCGACGCTCGCGCTCGTCACCGACTATGACTGCTGGCATCCAGACCACGACTCGGTGACGGTGGAGTTGATTGTGGCTAACCTCACCGCAAACGCCACGATGGCGCAGTCCGTGATCGCCGCGGCGATCGAGCGACTGCCGATCGCACGGGAATGCGAATGCGCACGGGCCCTCGCCCACGCGATCATCACGCGGGCCGAGGCGGTTCCCGTGGCGACCAAGCATCGCCTCGCGCCAATCGTTGGCAGGTACCTCGCATGACCTCGACGACCCGTGCGCCGCGCCTCGTCGTCACCGGATCGATCGCGTACGACTATCTGATGTCGTTCCCGGGCACGTTCACCGAGCAGTTGCTCCCCGACCATCTGTCCCGGGTCAGCCTGAGTTTTCTGGTTGACACGATGGACAAGCGGCGCGGCGGCTGCGCGCCGAACATCGCATACACGCTGGCCCTCCTCGGCGAGCGGCCCGTCCTGATGGCGACGGCAGGCCAGGACTTCGGCGAGTACCGACAGTGGCTGAACGAGGCTGGCGTCGACACCTCGCTCGTGAAGGACGTGCCCGAGAAGTTCACGGCATCGTTCTTCTGCAGCACGGATTCCGCCAACAACCAGATCGCATCCTTCTACACCGGCGCCATGGCGCACGCCGCCGAGCTGTCGTTCCGCGCCGCCGGACCCGTGGACCTCGCGATCATCTCGCCGAACGATCCGGCGGCGATGACGCAGTACGCCGAGGAGTGTCGGGCCCTGGGGCTGCGTTTCATCTTCGATCCGGGCCAGCAATGCGCGCGCATGTCCGGTGACGAACTGGCTGATGGCCTGGCAGGCGCCGAGGTGATCATCTGCAACGACTATGAGCTCGAGCTGTTGCTGAAGAAGACAGGCCTGGCCGAAGGGGATCTGCTGGCGCGCACGAACCGCCTTGTCGTTACGCGTGGCGAGCACGGGTCGTCTGTGATCACCAATGCCGGCCGCGCGGATGTGCCCGCCGTGCCGCCGCACCGCTTGGTGGACCCCACCGGCGTCGGCGATGCCTACCGAGGCGGCTTCATGAAAGGCCTCGTGCGTGGCGCCGACGACCGCGTGTGCGCCAGGATGGGGAGCGTGGCCGCCGCGTACGCACTCGAGCACGTCGGCGGCCAGAGTCATGCGTACACGTGGACCGAATTCCTCCGTCGCTACCAGGAACACTTCGGACCGCTGCACCTCAATCGATGAGGACACTCACCGCCGCCGCGATTGCCTGGCCGTTGCTTCTCGCGTCGGTGGTGTGGGCGCGCCAGGACGGCAGTCACCCGCTGTGGACGATCGCGGTGTATGGCATCGCCTCGAAAATCTGCCACCAGCTCGCCGATCGTTCGTTTCACACGAACGGCGTGCAGTGGCCGGTCTGCGCGCGTTGCGCGGGGCTCTATCTGGCAGCGCCGTTCGGCGCCGTCCTCGCGCTCGTGGCGCGCCGCCGGCCGCGCCTGTGGCGCGCCGGAGCGTGGCCGATCCTCATCGTCGCGGCGTTGCCGACCGCGGTGACGCTCGCGATCGAGTGGCCGGGTCTCGGGGCGCCGTCGAACCTGACGCGGGCCGTGGCCGCACTGCCCCTTGGCGCGGCCATCACGTTCTTGATGGTCCGCGTGGCCGGCAGTCCCCGCGAAGCGATCAGGTAAACTGACCCCCGCATGCCGACGCCGTCGAAAGCCGCGTCCCGCGCGGCCTCCACGCCCGGCCGTTCGTCCACGACGCCTGACGCTCCCGGTCTGCTGCACGGCAGACCGCAAACGCCCGGTCCCTGGATGACCGTGGTCTGCGCCTGGTTTATCCCGGGTGCTGGGCATCTGCTCCAGGGGCAGGGGCGCAAGGCCGCCATTTTTGGCATCGTGCTGTTCGCGATGTTCGCGATCGGGTTGGCGTCGAGCGGCCGGCTGTTTCCCTTCGACACCAGCGAGCCGCTCGTGTGGCTCGCCGCGGGCGCAGAGTGGATGCTCGGCCTGCCGCGACTGGCTGCCGCGGTCGGCGGATGGGGCCGCGGAGACGTCACGGCGATCGCGTTCGAGTACGGCAACACCTTTCTGATCGCGGCCGGTCTGCTAAACGTCCTCGTGGTCCTCGATGCGTTCGATCGCGCGTCTGGACGCAAGGTCTCCCGGTAGGCGACATGAACACGCATCTCGGAATGATGTGCCTCTTCGCGGCTTGCGTCGCCGCCGTGTTCGCGGCGCTGCTGCGCGACGAGCGACGCGATCAGGTCCGATTGGCCGTGAGGGTGTTTGGCGGGTTGGTCCTCGGCGCGTATGCGATCGGCTGGCTCATGTACGGCGTCTTTCATTGAAGCGGTGTGCCATACTTCACAAGTTATGGCCTTCGAGAATGTGCTCGTCGAGCAGGATGGCGCGGTCCTCGTCGTCACAATCAACCGCCCGAAGGTGTTGAACGCGCTGGACGCGCGCACCCTCGCTGAACTCGACGAGGTGTTCGGCGACGCCGCACGCCGCGACGACGTCCGGGTCGTGGTGCTGACCGGCGCCGGCGAGAAGTCCTTTGTCGCCGGTGCCGACATCAACGAGCTGTCCGTCCAAACGCCGGTCGGCGGCCGCGAGCACGCCCGCCGCGGCCAAGCATTGTTCAATCGGATCGAGCAACTGGGAAAGCCGGTCATCGCGGCGGTCAATGGTTTTGCCCTCGGCGGCGGGTGCGAACTGGCGATGGCGTGCACACTGCGGCTGGCCTCGAGCTCCGCTCGCTTCGGTCAGCCCGAAATCAACCTCGGCCTCCTGCCTGGCTACGCGGGATCCCAGCGGTTGCCGCGTCTCGTCGGCCGCGGCCGCGCGCTCGAACTGCTGCTGACGGGAATGCAGATTTCAGCCGAGGAGGCGCTTCGCATCGGCCTCGTGAACCGCGTCGTCCCCGCAGCCGAGCTCGCGACCGAAGCACGCACGCTCGCGCAGGCGATCGCGGCGAAGGCGCCGATCGCGGTGCGCTACATCCTCGAGGCAGTCGCCGGCGGCCTGGAGATGTCGTTGGCTGATGCGCAGGACTACGAAGCGACGCTCTTCGGCCTCGTCTCGACGTCAGATGACATGCGCGAGGGCACGAAGGCCTTTCTCGAGAAACGGAAGCCCGAGTTCAAGGGCCGGTAGCCGCCCGACTCGTTCGACGGGATGCTGATGCGCTTTGCCCTGATCGTCTCCCGGTACCACGCGTTCGTCACCGATCGGCTCGAGGCAGGCGCTCGGACCGCCTTGCATGACGCCGGCATCCCTGGCGTCGACGTCGTGACGTTCGCGGTCCCCGGTGCATACGAGTTGGCGCAGGCGGCATCTCGAATCGCGTCGACCGGCGGCTGGTCCGGTGTGGTGTGCCTTGGGTGCCTCATCCGGGGTGAGACGCCGCACTTCGATCACATCGCCCAGGCAGCTTCACACGGCATCATGCTGGCGGCGCAGACGACCCAGGTGCCGGTCTCGTTCGGACTCCTCACGACGAACACGGCCGAGGAGGCTCTGGCGCGGGCTGGCGACGGCCCGTCGAACAAGGGCCACGAAGCCGCGCTCGCGGCGCTCGACATGGCGCGTCTTTATGCCCGACTCGACTGAACACGGCGGCGGTCCGCGCCATCGCGCCCGCGAAGCCGCGCTCCGCGCGCTATATCTCTGGGAAATCGGCGGCGTCACGCCGCCGCAAGCCATCGGCGTCTATTTCCGCGAGCACGAGGCGGATGCCGGCGACGACGTGCTGGCGTTCGCCACCGCCATCGTCGAGGGCACGGTGGCGGACCTGGCCGCCATCGACGCGCTTATCGTCGCACACAGCCAACATTGGCGCCTCGAGCGTTTGGCCGTGATCGATCGCCTCGTGCTCCGTCTCGCCGTCTGGGAGCTGCGGCACGAGACCGAGACGCCGCCGCCCGTCGTCATCAACGAGGCGATCGAGCTTGCGCGCCAGTTTGGCACTGACGACTCGGTCAGATTCGTCAACGGCGTATTGGACGCGATCAGGAAGGGCTTGAAGGCGTGAGGAAGGCTGGAAGGCGTGAAGGCCTGAGCCCTGAGCCCTAAGCCCTAAGCCAGTACAATCGTCATCGCCTATGTCCAACGAAGCGGAGCAGGCCGCGCAGCGGAAGGCCAACCTCGACGAGATCGTCCGCGCCGGAGCCGCGCCGTACCCGCATCGGTTCGACCGTACCGCGTCGGTGACCGCGATTGTCGAAGCGCACGGCTCAAAGACCGGAGAGGTCCTCGAGGGCGAACGGCCCGAGGTCACGACCGCCGGCCGCATCCTTGGCCTTCGGACCTTTGGCAAAGCCAACTTCATCGTGCTGGACGACGGCCACGAGCGTGTGCAGGTCTACGTGCGCGCCGATTCGGTGTCCGCGCAGGACTTCGCGGTGTTCACCCGGCTCGACGTCGGTGACTACATCGGTGTGACCGGTCGCGTGTTCCGCACCAAGACGAAGGAACTGACGATCTGGGCCTCCGCCCTGACGTTTCTCGTCAAGTGCCTGCTGCCCCTGCCAGAGAAATGGCATGGGCTCGCCGACGTCGAGATCCGGTACCGGCAACGCTACCTCGACCTCATCGTCAATCCCGAGTCGCGTCGAGTGTTCGAGGTGCGGGCCCGGGCGGTCGCGGCGATTCGGGCGTTCCTCAATCGACGAGGCTTCCTCGAAGTCGAGACGCCCATGATGCAGCCCATGGCCGGTGGCGCCCTCGCCCGGCCGTTCATCACGCATCACAACGCCCTCGACATCGATCTCTATCTTCGAATCGCGCCCGAGCTGTACCTCAAGCGGCTCACGGTCGGTGGGTTCGAACGCGTGTACGAGATCAACCGTAACTTTCGGAACGAGGGGATCTCCACCGGGCACAATCCCGAGTTCACGATGCTCGAGTTCTACGAAGCCTACGTCGACTACGACCATCTGATGCGGATGACCGAGGCCATGCTGGCCGAGGTCGCACACGAGGCGATCGGGACTCTCGAGGCTCCGTTCGGCGATCACGTGATCTCGTTTGCCTCGCCGTTTCGTCGATTGTCGCTGCGTCACGCCGCGGCCGAGGCCGCGGCCGTGAAGTTGGACCGAGTCGTCACCGCCGATGACCTGCGCGACCGGGCCCGCGCGGCCGAGGTGGCGCGAGCCCTGGGGGTCGAGGTCGAATCCGCACACGGCGCCGGCAGGATCGCGGCCGCGCTCTTCGAGGTCCTCTGGGAAGACCGCCTCGTGCAGCCGACCTTCGTCTTCGACTTCCCGACCGAGGTGTCGCCGTTATCCAAGCAGAAAGCCGGTGATCCCGACACGGTCGAGCGCTTCGAGCTCTATGCCGGCGGGTTCGAGGTCGCCAACGGCTTCAGCGAACTGAACGATCCGGCCGAACAGCGGCGGCGGTTCGAGGCGCAACTCCGCGACCGGGCCGCCGGCGACGCCGAAGCCCATGCGATGGACGAGGACTACCTCCGGGCGCTCGAGTACGGCCTGCCCCCGACCGGCGGTGAAGGGATCGGCATCGACCGACTCGTCATGCTCCTCACGAACAGCCGTTCGATTCGGGACGTGATCCTCTTCCCCCTCATGAAGCCGCGCGTGGGCGCTCCCGACTGATGGGCTTCGCCTGGTTCGTCGCCCGCCGGTATCTGACGGCCCGCCGAAAGCAGGCGTTCATCTCGCTCATCTCGGGCGTGTCGATTCTGGGCGTCGGCGTCGGCGTGATGGCGCTCATCATCGCCAGCGCCATCATGACCGGCGTCCAGACCGACCTGCGCGATCGGATTGTCGGATCGAGCGCCCATGTGTATGTCTACAAGCCGAGTCCCGAAGGCTTCGCGGACCTGGACGCTGAGATCAAGAAGCTGAGTGTGTCGGGCGTCATCGGCGTCTCGCCCGCGATCGCGGACGTCGGGGTCGCCAAAGCCGCGGGCAGTGAGCCGAAACCCATCAGCCTCAAAGGCGTCGACCCGGCGCGCGAGCCCCTCGTCACCGATGTCGTTCGCGCCACCCGGTCTGGCTCGTTCGACGCGCTCGCGCGTCCCACGGCCACCGGGCGGCCAGCCATCGTCCTCGGCGCTGATCTGGCGACCTCGCTCGGCGTCACCCTCGGCGATACCGTCGAAGTCGTTGTGCCCGAAGGCACGTTGTCGCCGTTCGGCATGGTGCCGAGCCAGAACGTCTTCACCGTGGTCGGCACGGTCGAGTTCGGGTTCTACGAAGTGGACACCAGCGAAGGCTTCATCACGATGGACGTGGCGAAGCACCTGTTGCACCGGACCGGTCCGGATTTCATCCAGCTCCGCCTCGCCAACATGGACGACGCCCCGAGGCTGCGCGAAGATCTGCAGCGGCGACTGGGTCCGCCCTACCAGGTCGAGGACTGGACCGAGATCAACAAGCAGCTGTATGCGGCGCTCAGCCTCGAGAAAAAGGCCATCTCGCTCACTATCGGCCTCATCATCATGGTCGCCGCGCTCAACATCGTGGCATCGCTCGTGCTCCTCGTCATGGAGAAGAGCCGGGACATCGCGATCCTTCGAACGATGGGCGCGCCGGCCCGCGCGATTCGACTCATCTTCATGCTGCAGGGCCTGACCATCGGCTGCGTCGGCACGGGGGTCGGTGCCGTCCTGGGGCTGGTGGTCTGCGTGGTCGCTGATCGCTTTCGGCTGATCTCCCTGCCGGGCGACGTGTACCAGATTTCCTATCTGCCGTTCCGCGTGCAGGCGGTCGACGTAGCCGTCATCGTGCTCTCGGCCGTTGGGGTCTGCTTCCTCGCGACGATCTATCCCGCCCGCCAGGCCGGCCGGCTCGACCCGGCCGAGGCGCTTCGGAACCAATAGCGATGTCGTTCATCGAAGTCCACGCGCTCGCGAAGGCGTATCGCACCGCGACGGGGCAACTCGAGGTCTTGCGGGGCGTGGACCTGATGGTCGAGGCTGGCGAGATGGTCGCGATTGTCGGCGCCTCGGGTGTCGGCAAGAGCACCCTGTTGCACGTGCTGGGCGGCCTGGACGCGATCGACGGCGGCACCGTTCGGATCGGGGACGCACAGATCGACCAAATGAGCGACGAAGCGCGCGTCGGGTTTCGCAACCAGCAGGTCGGGTTTGTCTTTCAGTTTCATCACCTCCTGCCCGAGTTCACGGCGCTCGAGAACGTCGAGATGCCCCTGCGGATCGCGGCGCGGCCGCCAGGCGAGCGCCGCGCGCGCGCGGAAAGCCTGCTCGCGCGCGTGGGGCTGGCCGATCGCGTGACGCATCGTCCGGGCGCGCTGTCCGGCGGCGAACAGCAGCGCGTCGCGGTGGCGCGTGCGCTCGTGACGGCGCCGGTTCTGCTCCTCGCCGACGAGCCGACCGGGAATCTCGATGAGGGGACCGCGGCGGACCTGCACGTCCTGCTGCGGGACATGCACCGCGAACACGGCTTGACGTCGATCATCGTCACCCACAACCCGGCGCTCGCCGGGGCGTGCGATCGCGTGCTGCGACTCGAAGCCGGCAAACTCGCGTAAACAACCGGCAGTTGGCGTCGTGGTCGCCTCCCAGCTTCCCCACGCTCGATGTGCTTTAATACAGTAGAATGCTTTGCATTATGTTCAGCCGCGAACTGAAAAAGGGCAGCACCGAGATGCTCGTGCTCTCGTTGCTCGAGGCGCGCCCGCGCCACGGATACGAAATCGGCAAGCAGATCGAAATCGGATCGGGCGGGCGCCTGCACTTCCGCGTCGGATCGCTCTACCCGATCCTGTGCCGGCTCGAAGATCGCGCCCTCATCACGGGGCGATGGGTCGAGCGCCCCGGCGAGCGCCGGCGCCGCTACTACCGGCTGACCCCGCTCGGCCGTAAAGCGCTCGCGCGCGAGCGCTCCCTCTGGCGCGAGTTCGTCTCCGCGATCGACGGCCTGGTGGGAGTGCCCCATGCCTGATTGGTCCGCCTATGTCAGACGCCGCCTGTCGCTGCCCGCCCTCCGGCGCGAGCGCGAGGCCGAAATCGTCGAAGATCTGGCGCGCCAGCTCGACGAGGCCTACCGCGAGGCGCTCGCCGCCGGCGCGACCGACGAGGACGCTCGCACGCGCGCCGAGCAGCACATCCCGAACTGGGACGCGCTCTCTCGCCAAATCGGCGAGTCCGCGCGCGGCCGGCTTACCGCCGCCGAGCAGTGGCAGCAGCGCGCCGACGACCGCGTGATAGCCACCCACGGCCGCCGGTCCGTGTCCGCCGAGGTCCGCCAGGACGTCTTCTATGCCTGGCGCGTGATGCGCCAGAGCCCCGGCGTAACCGTTATCGCCGCGCTCTCGCTCGCCCTCGGCATCGGCGCGAACACCGCGATCTTCAGCGTGATCAACGGCCTGCTGTTTCGGCCGCTGCCCGTCGCCCACCCGGAGGCCCTCGTGGCCATCTCCGATCCGGAGACGTCTGGCATGGGGGTCGGCATCGAGAACGGCGAGCGCAGCCTGTTCAGCAACCATGAGTACGAAGGCCTGCGCGATCGCAACGACGTGCTGGCCAGCACCCTGGCCTTCAGTAGCGATGTCGTGTTGGCGCCCGTCGCGACGAGTGCGTCCAACGAGGGCAAATGGGCGGCCATCACGCTTGCGAGCGGCACGTTCTTTCCGACCCTCGGCCTCGAGCCCGTGGCCGGTCGTCTCTTTGGCGTCGAGGTGGATGCCGAAATACTCGCCAACCCCGTCGCGGTGCTGAGCGACGCCTTCTGGCGCCGGCGACTGCTGGCCGATCCGAACGCCGTTGGCCGATCGATTCGCATTCGCGAGACAACATTCACGGTGATTGGCATCCTGCCGGCGGCCTTCACGGGCCTTGTCGTGGGTGACGCACCCGACCTGTACGTGCCGCTCACGATGCAACAGGCGGTTGTGCCGGGCGCCGACTGGCTGACGCAGCCGCCCGGAAACGCACGCCGCACGATGTTCCTGCATGTGGTCGGCCGGCTGAAGCCGGGCATCACGCGCGCGCAAGCGGACGCGTCCGTCAACGTGACGTTCAAGCAGAACCTCAACGAGGAGGCCGCCACGATCGCCGACCTCGAACGGCGGAAGGAGCTGCTCGACGCGCACGTGACGCTGAAGGATGCGCGGTACGGCCTGTCGCCCCTGCGAGGGGAATACAAAGAATCGCTCCTCGTCTTGATGGGCCTGGTGGGTCTGCTGTTGCTGCTGGCCTGCGCAAACGTGGCCAACCTGCTGCTCGCTCGCGCCACCGGACGCCGCCGCGAGCTGGCCCTTCGGGTCGCGCTCGGTGCCGGTCGCGCGCGGTTGATTCGCCAACTGCTCACCGAGAGCCTGCTCCTTGCGGCGGTGGGCGCGGCCGTCGGCCTCTGGCTCAGCCGCCTCGGCGTGAGCGGGCTGCTGCGCCTCGTGTCGACCGAACCGGGGCCGCTGCCCCTTGACGCCCATCTCGATGCAGCCGTCCTGGCCTTCACCGCCGTCATCACGATCCTCACCGGCGTGCTGTTCGGTCTGGCGCCGGCGCTTCGCGCGACCCGCCTCGACTTGAACGTCGTCCTGCGCGGCGCGGCGACCAACGTCGCCGGATCGGGCCGCGGCGGCGGCCGCTGGCCCATCGTCAAGACATTGGCCGCGGCGCAGGTCGCCGTGTCCCTGCTCCTCCTCGTCACCGCGGGGCTCTTCGTGCGGAGTCTCCAGAACCTGGCAGCGGTGCCCCTGGGCTATGAGGCCGATCACCTGCTGATGTTCTCGATGAACCCGGCGACCAACGGCTATCTGTCGAGCACGGTCGGCCCGCTGTACGACGATCTCCTCGCCGAGTTCGCGATCGTCCCCGGCGTGCGGCGCGCGACGCTCTCGGAGAACGGCTTGTTCTACGGGGGCGATTCGGGCGATGAGGTGTCGTTCCCGGACGACAAGATGCCCGACGGTCTCAATATGAGCGGACGGTTCGACAATGTCGGCCCCGGATACTTCTCGACGATCGGCATCCCACTCGTCGCTGGACGAGACGTCGAGCCGCAGGACGCGACCGGTCCGCGATCGTGCTGGCTCGGTGAGACGATGCGCCAGCGGTTCTTCCAGAAGCGCGATCCGATCGGCCACCGGATGGTCGTGCACTACTCGGCTGGCGATGGCGAGTGCGTGATTCGCGGCGTGGTGGGCGACGCGAGAACCAATCGCCTCCGCGGCGAGTTGCCAGCCAGGTTCTACCTGGCCTACTTCGGCGCCTTCACCAAGCCGACGGCTGCCGTCTTCGAGCTGCGCGTCGCTGGCAGCCCCCAGGCCGTCTCAACCGAGGTTCGCCAGGTCCTGCATCGGACGAACGCCGCGTTCCCAGCGCCGACGTTTCATACTGTGAGCGAGCTGGTCGACGAGGGCCTGACGAGCGATCGGCTGACCGCGCGGTTGTCGACCTTCTTCGGAGTGCTGGCGCTGGTCATGGCGGCGATCGGCCTGTATGGCGTCCTCTCGTACTCCGTCACCCGCCGCGTCAGCGAGATCGGCGTGCGCATGGCGCTCGGCGCCGGGCGCCAACGGATTCTGCGCCTGATCGTCGGCGAGGCGCTTGTCATCGCCGCCGTGGGTGCGGCGGCCGGCTTGGCCGGATCGATTGCCGCCACACGCCTCCTCCAGGCGCTCCTCTTCAACTTGAGTCCGCGCGATCCCCTGACGCTCGTCGGCGGCCTTACGCTGCTGTTGGTCGTGGCGGTCGCGTCGGCCGCCGCGCCTGCCTGGCGGGCCTCACGCACGGACCCGATCGTCGCGCTGCGCGCGGAGTGATCGCCGCGTGGCCGAACGTACTTTAGCGGACTCTAACCGACACGGACGACACCACGCGGTCGCCGACGTACAGTTTTTCACCATTTCTCAGTCGAATCCCTTCGGCACAGCTGCTGTCTGCCGATAAATCGGGCGGTCTATCGACTGCCGGTTTTTCCCCAAGTGCGGGAGAGGCCGTCCGTCGCGCAACAGCAAAGCGAGGCTTCCCCGTGACGACTCACATCCGACGTCGAGTGATTGTAGGAGCGGTGGCGCTGCTCTTGACGCTGCCGACCGAGACGATCTTGCTCAAGGCGCTCACCACGCCGAACACGAAGCAGGCCGCCCAGCAATGGGTGCAGGGCCTGACCCCAAGCCAGCTGTCCTCCGCCGCCTCGTCCATCCAGACCTATCCCTTTGTGTACCGCCGGGCCATCATGGCCGCCCTGTCGCCCGCGATGCAGTCTTGGGTGTGGCAGAGCTACCTCGAGAGCTATCTAGCCGCCAACCCCAACCTGGATGCCAACACGGTTTCGGAGCTCCAGGCGGCCATCGCGCTCCTCACGCCTGACGCGCTCAGCCAGCCTGCGACCGACGCCGAACGCACGCAGATTCACGCCATAGCGGCCGAGGTGACCTCGTCGCTCGGCTCGGAGACCGCCCTCGAGCTTCTCTACTACCTGGGACCGGCCGACGGGACTTCCGCGAGCGCCGAGCCGGTCACCCAGAAGCTCGCGGACCTCGTCCGTCGTTCCTTCACGCTGCATGCCAACGGGTCGGACTGCGACTGCAACCAGGGGTGGGGCTGCGGCGGCGCTGGGAGTTGCTCGGGCTCCACGGGGTGCAGCGTCATCACGAGCTGGCCCGCCTGCGGCTGGCTGTGGGAAGACCCGTGCGACGGTTCGTGCGCTTCGAACTTCTAGCGGTCCCAGCTAAGGGGCACTCGCTTGGCCAGGCGGCCCCGTACGTGTAAAGTCCAACGGCTGTGCCGCGCGAGGTCCTCCTCGGTCGACTCGGCGTCGCCGTCGCGGTGGTCTGTGCGACCGCCGTGACGATCACGGCAGTCGCCATTGCCATGCCATCGGTCCGGGCGAGCCTCGGCTTCGCACCGGCACCGGAAGTGCCGAGCTATGCGGCCGGGCAGTCGGTGGACTTCCCGGCCAGCCTGTTCAACCAAGCCCCCCACACCCTGGCGATCTTTTTTCGTAGCGATTGCGGGGCCTGCGCGCGGATGAAGCCGTTCTTCGCTCGGCTCGCGGCGCGGGATGACGTGGCCGCCGTGCGCGTCGTCGCCGTGACCAGCGACCGCAACCGGGCGGACGCCCTGACATTTGTCAAACAGATCGGTCTCGGCCAGTCCAGCCTCGTGACCATGGACCTGACGAACCTCCGCCTCCGCCGGGTGCCGACCGTCGTCCTGATGGACCGGTCGGGGGCCATTCAAGCCGCGGTGGAAGGCATCCCATCGTCGCAGGATGAAGAGACCCTCCTCCGACTCGTGACGACGCTTTCGCAGGTCCGCTAATCGCCCGTCATGCACTCCGCCGGAGCTCTCGCGGCGACTCTGGGCGACGTTCTTCTCCTTCTGACGGCGGCCAGTGCCCTGAACGCCGTCTGGCGGCGCCGTGACACGCACCGGCTGAGCATCCTGGCATTCGTCACGGCGGTCGCAGTCGCACAGGCGATTCGCCGGCCGGCGCACCCGCTGCTATGGACCGTCGGCACGGGGCTTCTGCTCGCCCAGCCATACCTCTTATTGCGGCTCGCGCGACACTTCCGGGAGGTGTCCGCTATCGTGGTCCGAGCGGCGTTGGGAGGCGCGGTAGTGGGCATGCTGGCCGTCAGCGCCCAGCCAGTCGGCCGATCGCGCGTCTCCGGCCTCGAGATCGCCGTGTACTTCTTCACATGCGCGATGTACTCGTACGCCGCCCTTGTGTTCTGGCGGCAGACCCGGCGAACCGCGGGTGTGACGGCTCGTCGCTTGGCGTTTGCCGCTGCCGGCACCTGGGCCTTCGCGTTGATTTTTGCGATCGCGACCGTCTTCCGGGTCACTAACGCCAGCTCCATTTTCTGGGGCCAGGTGGGCCAGTTCGCGTACGCTGCGGCGGTCGCCTGTTACTTCCTGGCGTTCACCACGCCGCGGCGCCTCCGCGCCACGTGGCAGCGGACCGAGCAGGCGCGCTACCTGAGCGTGACCGCCGATCGGGATCCCGAAGATCGTGGGCGGCGCGCACCAGCCGACCTCCTGGAGGCGGCGAGGCGAAGCATCGGGCACTCGCTGATTCTGGTGGCAATCCGCCCGGCGCCCGACGCCGACCGTTTCGTCGTGCGCGAGGCCACCGATCGCGGCTTCGTGGGCGCCGCCATCCAGGCGACGGGCGGTGTCATCGGGCGCGTGGCCGTCTCAGGAGTCGCCGAGATGGCCGCGCTCGCCGACTGCGCGCCCGACCTCGCCACGCTCGTCGCGCCAATGGGCAACAGCCTGCTGGTCGCGCCGATGGTTGCATCGGCGCGACCTTGGGGCGTGGTCGTCGTCGCCCAACGTCCCGGCTCCCTTTTTCCAGAAGACGATTTGATCTTGCTCGGCCAGCTCGGCCGCTATGCGGCGACCGCGCTCGACCATGCGGCGCTCGTAGCGGACGCTCGTGACCGGGAGCGCCGGCGTGCCGACGTGCGGCTGCAGGCAGCCGAGGCACGGATCCACTTGATGCTCGACAGCATCAAGGACTACGCGATGTTCGTCCTCGACACCGACGGGTTGGTCGTGACCTGGCACGTCGGCGCGGAGCACGTCTTCGACTTCACGGCCGACGAGATGACCGGCGATCCGGCGGCGCCCCTCTTCAACTTGTTGCCGGCGCAGTTCCAGGCTCGCCTGGACGAAGCCCGTCAACTGGGTCGCGCGGTGTGGGAAGGGCCCTGCCGGCGCAAGAACGGCGACCGGTTTGTTGGCGCGACCGCAATCCGACCGCTCGCTGGCGACCCGGACCTCGCGGGTTTCGTGGCGGTGACGCGTGACGTCACCGAACAACGCGCTCTCGAAGACCGATTGCGTCAAGGCCAGAAGATGGAGGCGATTGGCCTACTGGCTGGTGGCATCGCCCACGACTTCAACAACATGCTGCTCGCCATCCTGGGCAATGCCGATCTGCTCGAGGAGGATGCCCAGGGTGACGCCGGGCGCCTCGAGCTCATCGTCGAGATTCAGCGCTCCGCCAAGCGAGCCGAGGCGTTGATCAACCGCCTGCTGGCGTTCAGTCGCCACCAGATCCTACAGCCCACGGTGGTCAGCCTTTCGAGCCTCGTGACGGACCTCCTGCCGATGCTGCGGCGCGTCATCGTTGAACACATCGAGGTCGTGGCCGATACCGCCTCGCAGGCGCAACCCGTACTCGGCGACCGCAGCCAGCTGGAGCAGGTCGTTGTCAACCTCGCGGTGAACGCCCGCGACGCCATGCCGCAGGGCGGCCGGCTCACCATACGGACGAGTGCGGCGTGGCTCGACGAGCCGACCGCCGGCGGGGAAGTGCCGGCCGGCGCGTACGCGCTCCTCGAAGTCACGGACACTGGCATCGGCATGGACGCTGCGACCCGTGAACGCATCTTCGAGCCGTTCTTCACGACCAAGGGCTTTGGCTATGGCACCGGACTGGGCCTGGCGACGGTCTACGGCATTGTGAAGCAAATGGGCGGCCTCATTCGCGTCACGAGCCAGGTCGGACAGGGGACGACGTTTCAGATCTATCTGCCGGAGACCCGTGAGGGGGCGGTGGCTCCGACCCAGGTCGTGCCCCCGTCACCGCCGCGAGGCCACGAGACGCTGCTCCTCGTGGAGGACGACGGCGCCGTGCGCCTGTTCCTGGTGCGGACGCTCGAGCGACACGGATATCGGGTGCTGTCGGCCGAACATCCGGCGGCGGCCCTGGCGATCGCGGAGGCCCAGACCGATGCCATTCATCTGGTGATCACCGACGTGGTCCTGCCAGGCCTCGTCGGGCCCGAGTTCGTCAGTGCCCTGGCTGACCTGCGCGGCGACCAGCCGCCGCTGCCCGTGCTGTACATTTCGGGGTATGCGGACGGGTCGCCGGTCTGGCGCGGCCAAGTGCCGAAGGCCAGCCATTTCCTGCAGAAACCGTTCTCCGCGGGCGAGCTGCTCACGCGAATCCGGCAAATTCTGTCGCCCACCGAGGCTGGGGGCCATGCCGTATAATGCCAAGCAGGACCGATGTTTGAACGGTACACGGAACGTGCGCGGCGGGTGCTCTTCTTCGCCCGCTACGAGGCCACCCAGCTCGGCAGCATGTCCATTGAGACCGAGCATCTCCTGCTCGGATTGATCCGAGAGGGGAAGGGCCTCACGAGCCGCATTTTTGCGCGCTCCCATCTCTCGCTCGAGAGCATCCGCAAGGAAATCGAAGGCCGGACGATTTTTCGCGAGAAAGTCTCGACCTCGGTCGACATTCCGTTCAGCGCCGACACGAAACGCGTCCTCCAGTTCGCCGCAGAGGAGGCCGATCGACTGCTGCACACCTACATTGGCACCGAGCACCTCCTGCTCGGCATTCTGCGCGAGGAGCGCTCGGTCGCCGCGTCCATCCTGTACGAAAAGGGGATGCGCCTCGCCAGCGTCCGCGAAGACATCGTCCAGCTCCTCAACGAGAAGACCGCACCCGCGCGCCCGAAGGAAACGCCGCTGCTCGCAGAGTTCAGCCGCGACCTCACGGACGCCGCGATGAAGAATCAGCTCGACCCGCTCGTCGGCCGCGAGTTGGAGCTCGAGCGCGTGCAGCAGGTGCTCTGCCGCCGCACGAAGAACAACGCCGTGCTGATCGGCGAGCCCGGGGTGGGCAAGACCGCGATCGTCGAGGGCCTCGCGCAGAAGATCGTCTACGGCGACGTGCCGCACTTCCTGGCCGACAAGCGCGTCCTCTCGCTCGACATCTCCCTGATCGTCGCCGGCACGAAGTACCGGGGCCAGTTCGAGGAACGGCTCAAGGCGATCATGAAGGAGCTGACCGACAATCCGAACATCATCGTGTTCATCGATGAGTTGCACACGCTGGTCGGAGCCGGCTCGGCGGAAGGGTCGCTCGACGCTGCGAACATCCTCAAGCCGGCGCTGTCCCGCGGCGAGATCCGGTGCATCGGGGCGACGACGCCCGCCGAGTACCGGAAATACATCGAGAAAGACCGGTCGCTCGAACGCCGGTTTCAAGCCGTCAAGGTCGACCCGCCGAGCGAAGCCGAGACCGTGCAGGTCCTGGCTGGCATCAAGGAGCGGTACGAGTCTTTCCACCACGTGGAGTACTCGGCCGAGGCCCTCGAGGCGGCTGTCTACCAGTCGAGCCGCTACATCACCGATCGCTTCCTGCCCGACAAGGCCATCGACCTCGTGGACGAGGCGGGGGCACGAGCGAAGCTCCGCGAGGCGCAGGCGAACACCGAGATGGGCGAGGTCAACCGCAGCATCCGGCTGGCGCTGAACGAGCTGGACCCGGCGGCCTCTGAGCGCAATCTCGAGAAAGCCTGGCTCTACCGCGAGCAGGAGACTCAGGCCCGCGAAAACCAGCAGGTCGTCCGCGAACGCCTCGATCTCAAGCCCGGGGCGCGTAGACCTGTCGTGGGCAAGGCCGAGATCGACGAGGTCGTGTCGAAGTGGACGGGCGTGCCCCTGACCTCGATTAACGAAGACGAGGGCCACAAGCTCCTGCGGATGGAGGAGGAACTCCACCGGCGCGTCGTCAGCCAGGAGAAGGCCATCTCGGCGCTGTCGCGGGCCATCCGGCGATCGCGCGCGGGTCTCAAGAATCCGGCCCGGCCCGTGGGCAGCTTCATCTTCCTCGGGCCGACGGGTGTCGGGAAGACCGAGTTGGCGCGGGCCCTGGCCAACTTCCTCTTTGGGAGCGACCACGCCCTCATTCGCTTCGACATGTCCGAGTACATGGAGAAGCACGCGGTGAGCAAGCTCATCGGCTCCCCCCCGGGCTACGTCGGACATGAGGAAGGTGGGCAGCTCACCGAGAAGGTGAAGCGCCATCCGTACTCGGTCGTCCTCCTCGACGAGATCGAAAAGGCACACCCGGACCTCTTCAACATCCTCTTGCAGGTCTTCGAGGACGGCCATCTCACCGATGGCCTCGGCAATCGCGTGAACTTCAAGAACGCGATCGTCATCATGACGTCGAACATCGGGGCGCGCTTCATCCAGAAGAAAGCCTCGCTCGGGTTCCAGTCGCCCGATCAGAAAGACGTCCAGAAGTCGGTCGTGGACATGGTGCTCGGCGAAGTGAAGCGCACGTTCAATCCCGAGTTCATCAACCGCATCGACGAAATCATCGTCTTCGAGTCGCTGTCCGACGACGACCTGCGCCGCATTACGCGGTTGCTCATCGGCACGCTCAACCAGCACCTGACCGACCGCCGGCTGCAGATCGAGGTCCTGCCGGAGGTCATCGACTGGATCATCGACATCACCTGTCAGGACCGTTCCTACGGGGCCCGGCCCCTCCGCCGTGCCCTCCAGCGGTATATCGAGGATCCGCTCGCCGAAGAGCTCATCCGCGGGGAACTCCGGACGGGGACCATTGAGCTGTATCTGGACCACGGCGTCATTGCCTGGCGCCGGCACGGCGAGACGGAGGCCGGCCGCCGCCTGGCGGTCACCGTCTAAGTAGGCGACCCTTCTCGCGAGCCGCGGTTCGCGCACACGACACACGACACACGACAGACGACGAGCGACAACGAGACCAGCGTTGCCAGCGCGGTTCACCTAAGGGGCATGAAAGCGTGTCGAGAGGCTACGGAGTGACAGGTGTGCGGGCCATGGTGCTCGCGGGGCTGCTGGCCGGGGCAGCCGCCTGCGGGTCCAAGACCCCGCCGGCCATACCGGTCGCCGCCGCCGGCGCCCCGATCGGACCCGAGCCCATTTTCGACGTCTCGAAGTCGAAACCGACCTCGCCCTGCCCTGATCAGCCCGCCGACCAGATGCCCGCGGCCAACTCGCCCCCGATGGTGCGGTGCGTCGAGCTGCAGTTTCACCCGGTCAACCAGTCGATGATCGATGCGGCGACCTACGGCTACTACATCAAGACGCGCGGGAGTCCGCCGAACGGCCCCACCTGGATGCCGTACAACGAAGACCAGCTCCAAGCCGACTGGACGGCGCTCTGGAAAACGAACTTTCTCGACAACCTGTGGATTCAGACGATCGATGAGCCCTACCCGAATGGCGTCATGGGCAAGCACGTCGTCTTTCACTTCGAAGAACGCGCGAAGCTGAAGGGCGTCGAGTACCTCGGTTCCAAGGTCGTCGAGACCTCGAAGATCGAGGACGAGCTGAAAAAGAAGGGCCTCGAGTTGCGCCTCGACTCCTTCGTCGACGAGTCGACCGTGCAGCGCGTCAAAGGCGTCGTCAAGCAGCTCTACGCCGACGAGGGCTACCAGTACGCCGTGATCACCCCTACGATGTCCGCCGTCCAGGGCGTCGCGAAGCTCGTGGTCCTGACGTATCAGATCGACCAGGGACCGCAGATCAAGATTCGCGAGATCGTGTTCGACGGCGCGAAAGCCTTCACGAGCAAGCAGCTCGCCGGCGAGATGAAAGACAACACCGTCGGCGGCTTCTGGTCCTTTATTACGAGCTCGGGCAAGTACCAGGAACAGAAACTGGGCGACGACATCAACAAGGTCTATGATTTCTACCGTGAGAACGGCTACATGCAGGCGCGACTGGGCCTGCAGCAGCTCGATGTGCTGGGTGATTCGCCCGACGGCAAGGAGCGCTACGTTCGCCTGCGCATTCCCGTCGACGAGGGGGACCGCTATCGGTTCGGCACGCTGACGATTACCGGCAACAAGGCGGTCCGCACCGACCCCATCCGCGGCATCCTCAAGGTGCAGACGGGCGAGTGGGTCGACTGGTCGAAAATCACGAAAGGGATGGAGAAGATCCAGCAGATCTATGGCACCGGCGGCTTCTTCCATTTCAACGCTGAGCCCGTACCCGAGTTTCCGGGCCGGGACGAGAAAACCAATAAGCCCACCGATCCGGCGACCTACAAGCCCGTCATGAACCTCACGCTGAACATCGCGGAGGGCCAGCGGTTCCTCGTGAATCGCATCACCTTTGTGGGCAACACGACGACGCACGACACGGTGGTTCGGCGGGAGCTGCGCCTGGCCGAGGGCGGCATCTTCAACGTCGAAGCCCTCAAAGTCAGCGTCAAACGGCTGAATCAGCTGGGCTACTTCAAACCGCTCGACAGCGACGACGCGGTGAAGATCGACGAGACGCCGGGCATGGAGGGCCGGGTCGACATCCGCCTGAAGGTCGAGGAGCAGAACCGGAATCAGATCACGTTCGGCGCCGGCGTGTCGCAGCTCGAGGGCTTCTTCGGTCAGGTAGGCTTCCAGACCTCGAACTTCCTGGGCCGCGGCGAGTCCCTCGGCGTCAATCTGCAAAAGGGGTCGCTGGCCAAGAATTACAACGTCTCGTTCACCGAGCCGTTCCTGTTCGACCGGCCCATCACCGCGGGGATTTCCCTGTTCGACCGGTCCTTCATCTATCCGTCGCAGTACACGATCGATTCCACCGGCGGCACCGTCACGAGCGGCTTCGCGCTCACCGGGTTCACCCGCTTCTTCCTGGCCTACAGCTACGAACTCGACTCCGTCCCGCAGGCCGACATCAATCCGGTCTACCTGACCCAGTCGGCCTTGGAGAGCGACCCGTTTCTGTCCGACGAGTTGCTGATCAATCAAGGCGGCAAGCGCACCGTCGGCAAGATCTCGCCCAGCATCGTGTACGACACCGTCAACTCGCCGATCTATCCGGACCAGGGCGTGAAGTACATCGCCGGGTTCGACTTCGCCGGTGTCGGCGGCGATACGCAGTTCATCGAGACGCGCCTCGAGGGCACGTGGTATCACCGACTGATCCCGCGCACGTCCGTGGCCCTCCACCTGCAAGGGCAATACATCAGGCCCTACGGCAACACCACGGACGAGGACCTCCCGATTTTCGACCGGCTGTTCCTTGGGGGTGAGTACTCGGTTCGCGGCTTCGACTTGAACACCATCGGCCCACGCGATCCGGCGACCGGCGCGGAGATCGGGGGCAACAAGACGCTGCTGTTCAACGGCGAGTACGTCGTGAACGTCGGTGGCCCGGTGCGCTTGGCGTTTTTCTTCGACGCCGGCGAGGTTCGCAGCCCTGGCCAGGACTTCGGGCTCTACGAGCCGGTCACGACGTTCGTCCTGCCGACGCCGCCCCTCTTGACCGACCCGTCGAACCCCGGGTTGCTCACCAATCCGGCCAACCCGCAGGTCGGTCAGTCCGTGGTCACCGGCCAAACCAGCGCAATTAAGAAGTCGACGGGACTCGAGGTGCGCTTCTTCATGCCCGTGCTGAACGTGCCGTTCCGGTTGATCTTCGCCTACAACCCGTCACGCACCGGCGTCCTGAACCAAAACCTGGTTTTGACCAAGATCTTTACCGTCAAGTTCGCCGTCGGAGCGGCGTTCTAAGGCTAAAGCACAGGGAGGCCTGAAGGCTTGAAGGCCTGGGATGCGTGAAGACCCAGGGGGCCAGAGGCCTGTAGAATCCAGCCTTCCAGCCTCTGAGCCTTCAGGCCTTCAAGCCTGTGAGCTTTTCTCTCTCTTAAAAGTGCATCACCGTGACCGTGACGTTCTCGGTGTAACTCGGGACCACGCTGTTCGCATCGGCGACCACCGCGCATAGGCTGCCGGCGGCGTTCGCCTGCGCGGTCACTTGGGCGCCTTGGACCGCCGGATTCGTCGTCACGACGATCGTGCAGTTCGCGCCGTTCCACGTGCCGAGGTCGATCGCGAGCGTCAGGCCGGAGTCAGGGGAGATGGTCGTCAGCTCGGCCGTCACGGTGCCGGCCGTCGCTTCGTTGAAAGGGAAGATCACGACGCCGTTGGTCGTGAGCACCGCCGTGAAGGTCTCGGTCAGGGGGATCGGGGTCGTCGGCGTCGTCGGCAGGGTCGGGTTGCAGGACGTGGCGAGCGCCAGGGCGCTCAGCACGGCGACAACTCTCAGAACGGATCGTGGCATGCAAAATCCTCAAGGCACAGTGCTTGGCCCGCGGCCGTCCCGGGCGGCCTCGTGTAGAGCAATCCGCGTGCCGGAGACCCGACGGCCTTCTAGTATAGTCTCCGGCCTTGGGGAGCCGGCCACGCCGGGACGCCTCACATCATCTGTCTCAGACGGAGGAGGCGTGACCCCGGCCGGTGACAACCTCCGTCTTCCGTTGGTACTCGGACGTCCAAATGGTTGAACGCCAGGAGCTGGTTGACCTTCTGGTAAACTGACATTTCGTGTTTTCATCCTGAAAGGGTGCCGATCCGCATGACTCGTTTCACGACAACCGCCGTGGCCGTGCTCCTGGCCGGTGGCGTTGTAATCGCGCAAGGTGGAGCCCAGACGACGGGGCAGACCGCGACACCGCCCGCGACCACCCAGAAGCCGCCTGCGCCGGCAGGGGCCCAGACGCCCGCGCCGCCCGCGGCTCAGACGCCCGCACCGAAGCCGGCGGCGCCGGCTCCGCTGCCGTTCCCCGCCGGGGCGACGGTCGCGTACGTCCAGATGCAGGTGGTCATCGCGGAGTCGAAGTTCGGCAAGTGCGGCAGTGATGTGATCAAGGGGATGCAGGACAAGATCGACGTGGCGGTCGCCGCGAAGCAAAAGGAAGTGCAAGCCCAGCAGCAAAAGATGCAGGCGCAGCAGGGGCTCGTGACCGACGCCGTGATGACGCAGATGCAGCACGACCTCGACCGCCTGACCCGCGAGGGTCAGGCCATGGCCACGCAAATGCAAAGCGACCGCGACAACAAGAATCAGGACCTGATCCTGGACTTTCAGAACAAGGTCGGGCCGCTCCTCGAGGCGATGCGCAAGGACAAGGACCTCAGCTTCATCCTCTCCGCCGAATCCAACGGCGCGATTGTCGCCGCCAACGCGGCCCTCGACCTGTCGATGGAGCTCGTAAAGCGTCTGGATGCGCTCTACCCGGATTGCAACAAGAAGATCGGAAACTAGGCCAGATTGCGCTGTGACAGGAACGGCGTGACGTCAACGGCCGCCATGCAGGCCGACGTGCAGCTCGGGCGGCTATGAACATCCCGCTGGTGCTGGAGCGCCTGTCCCATCGCTATCCGTCATTTCTGGTCGATGCCGTGACGGCGCACGAGCCGGGCCGCCGGATCGTGGCCGTGAAGAACGTCACCGTGAGCGAGGAGTTCTTCCAGGGCCATTTTCCGGGCACCCCGCTGATGCCCGGCGTGTTGATGATCGAGTCGCTGAGCCAGGTCGCGACGCTCTTGCTGTTTGCCGACGGCGAGCATGGGTCCGAGCGCGCCTCCCTCCGCGGTGTTGATCGCGCGAAGTTCCGGCGCCAGGTCGTGCCCGGCGACCGGTTGGAGCTCGAGATCACGATTGGCCGCCGCCGAGGCCCGCTCGCGCGCGCGGGCGCCGTCGCCACGGTGGCGGGCCAGCTCGTCGCCGAAGCCGATCTCCTCCTGGCGATCACGCGCGATGCCGGCCGACGCGCGCCCGAGGCGACGATCGATCGCATGGCCGTCGTGCATCCGAAAGCCCGCATCGGCGCCGGCACGATCGTCGGACCCTACGCGACGATCGGCGAACACGTCGTGATTGGCCGCGACTGCACGGTCGGCGCGTCGAGTGTCGTCGACGGCTGGACGACGATTGGCGACGGTACGCAGGTGTTTCCGATGGCGTCGATCGGGTTGGCGCCCCAGGACCTCAAGTACAAAGGCGAGCCCACGCGGCTCGTGATCGGCAGCGGCAACATCTTCCGCGAGTTCGTGACGATTCACCGCGGGACCGCGGGCGGCGGCGGCGTGACGTCGATCGGCGACCACAACCTCTTCATGGCCTATGCCCACGTGGCGCACGATTGCCACGTCGGCAGCCACACGATCTTCGGCAATGCCGCGACGCTCGGCGGGCACGTCACGGTCGAGGACTACGCGACCATCAGCGCGTATTCTGGCGTGCACCAGTTCTGTCGAGTGGGTCGCCACGCGTTCGTCGGTGGCTACACGGTCGTCACGCGCGACGCGCTGCCGTTTGCCAAGACGGTGGGTAATCGCGCGCGCATCTACGGCCTGAACCCGATTGGCTTGGCGCGCCGGGGCTTCAGCACCGAAACGATCAATAAACTGCGGCGCGCCTATCGCCAACTGCTGCAACACAACACCAGCCGCGCCGTGGAAATCATCGAGCGCGACCGGTCGCTGGCCGCGCCTGAAGTGACCTACCTGTTGGAGTTCATCGCGACCGCGAAACGGGGCGTCATCCTGCGACGTCCCGGCCGGCGCGTGGACGATACCGTTGAGGGCGAATAGGACGCCTGGGGGCCCCGGGAGCCCGGGGAAAACGACGTGCCCATCGGCCTGATCGCCGGGAACGGAACATTTCCCTTCTTGGTGCTGCGCGCGGCCCGGCGTCTGGGCCACGACGTCACGGTCGTCGCGATCATGGGCGAGGCGTCGCGTGACCTTGACAGCCTGGCGCGGGAACTCGGCGGCGCGAGCGTCACCTGGATCGCCCTCGGACAGCTCGGCAAATGCATCTCGACCTTCACCGGTGCCGGCGTCACGCGTGCTGTGATGGCCGGTCAGGTGAAGCACGTCAAGCTGTTTGGCGGCGTCCTGCCTGACCTGACGCTGCTCTCCGTGCTTCGGCGCCTGACCTCAAAGAATACAGACGCGCTCATCGCGGCCGTGGCGGCCGTGCTCGAGGAGCACGGCATCACGCTGATGGACTCCACGGCCCTGTTGGGGGACCTTCTGGCGAAGCCAGGCGTGTTGACGACGCGCGGGCCGAACGACGCGATGCGGGCGGACTTCGAGGTCGGCTATCGCGTGGCCGACGCCGTGGCCGGCCTCGACGTGGGCCAGATGGTGGTTGTGAAAGACCGCGCGATCGTCGCCGTCGAGGCGATGGAGGGCACCGACGCCGTCATCGGCCGGGCCGGGACGCTCGCCGGCGCCGGTACCCGGGTGGTCAAGGTGGCCAAGCCCGGTCAAGACATGCGGTTCGATGTGCCCGTGGTCGGCGTCGCCACGGTCCGCGCGATGCAGGCCGCCGGCGCCGACGCCCTGTCGGTGGATGCCGGCAAGACGTTGTTCGTCGACGGCGACGCGGTCCTCTCGGCGGCGAACGCCGCAGGCATCGTCGTCGTGGGGCGCCCGAGATGACGCCGGTTCGCATCGCCGTCATCGGCGTCGGTCACGTGGGTCGCCACCACGTCCGGCTACTGGCGGCGACCCCCGGCGCCTCGCAGGTCGCCGCCGTCGATCGCGACCTGGCGCGCGCCCGCGCCGCGGCCGAGGCCGCTGGCTGCGAGGCCTTGGCGGACGCCGGCGATCTCGACGGCCGTGTCGATGCCGTCATCGTCGCCGTGCCGACCGTGGATCATCTCGCCGTCGCGCGCCCGTTTCTCGAGCGCGGCGTGCACGTGCTCGTCGAGAAACCCATGGCGCGATCGCTCGACGAAGCGGATGAGCTCGTGAGGCTGGCCGAGCGATCCGGCGCCCTGCTGGCCGTCGGTCACACCGAGCGATTCAACCCGGCGATGCGGGCGGCGCAGACCGCCCTGACCTCGCCGCGCTTCATCGAGGTGCACCGCCTCAGCGGCTTTCCGGAGCGCAGCCTCGACATCGACGTCGTCTTCGACGTGATGATTCACGACCTCGACATCATTCTCGCGGTCGATGGAACCGAGGTGACGAGCGTCGAGGCCGTCGGCATTCCCGTCCTCACGCCGCACGTCGACATCGCCAACGCGCGCGTCCGTTTCGCATCGGGGTGCGTCGCGAACGTCACGGCGAGCCGGATCAGTCGCGACAAGGTGCGGAAGGTCCGCTTCTTCCAGCCGGATATGTACGTGTCCATCGACTACGCCGCCCAGGAGGTCGAGGCCTGGCGCCTGCGCCATCGCGACGGCGAGCGGCCCAGGATCGAGGGCGGGCCGGTGCCGGTGACCAAGGAAGAGCCGTTGGCCGCCGAGCTGTCGGACTTCGTCAGCGCGATCCGGGAGCGCCGCCCGCCCACCGTGACCGGCGAGGCAGGGCGGCGGGCGCTGGCCCTGGCGACCCGAGTGGCGGAGGCCATGCGAAACGCGTAGCGTCAGGTACCCGTGATGACATTCCCCGATCTCTCGTCCTTCATCGCCGAACTCGACCGCCGGAAGGAACTGGCGCGGATCGCCGATCCGTTGAGCCCCGACCTTGAGATCGCCGCGGTGATCGACCGGGTGGCGAAGTCGGCCGGCGGAGGCCCTGCGCTGCTGTTCGAGCGCCCCGCCGGCAGCTCGATGCCGATCGCGGCCAACCTCTTCGGATCGATGTCGCGTATCTGTCTTGCACTGGGCGTGGAGAAACTGGGCGACCTGACCAGGGAAATCGACGAGCTCACGACGCCCCCCATGCCCAAGGGGTTCATGGACGCGATCAAGCTCATGCCGCTCGTGAACCGGTTGACGGACTTGATGCCGAAAACGGTCAAGGACGCGCCCTGTCAGGAGATCGTCAAGACCGACGGTGGCCTCGACGAGCTGCCGGTGCTGCGCACGTGGCCGGAGGATGGCGGGCCGTTCATCACGATGCCCCTCGTCTTCACGCGCGATCCCGAGACCGGCATGCGGAACATCGGCATGTACCGGATGCAGGTCTACGACCGGCGCACCACCGGCATGCACTGGCAGCGCCACAAGGGCGGCGCGCAGCATCATCGCGTCGCCGAACGGCTGGGCAAGCGACTCGAGGTCGCCGTGGCCCTCGGCGCCGACCCGGTCCTGACGTACTGCGCGACGGCGCCCATGCCCGAGGGCCTCGACGAACTCATGCTCGCCGGCGTCCTGGGCAAGCGGCGGGTGGAACTCGTGAAAGGCCGAACGGTCGATCTCGAGGTGCCGGCCAACGCCGAGATCGTCCTCGAGGGCTATGTCGAGCCAGGCGAGCGCCGGCGTGAGGGGCCGTTCGGGGACCATACAGGCCTCTATTCGCTCGCAGACGATTTCCCCGTCTTCCACCTCACGTGCCTGACGATGCGCAAGCAGCCGACGTACCTGACGACGGTCGTCGGCATTCCGCCGATGGAGGACTATTACATCGGCCTCGCCAGCGAACGGATTTTCCTGCCGCTCATTCGCAAGACCGTGCCGGAGATCGTCGATATGCACTTTCCGGCCGCCGGCATCTTCCACAACCTGGTCCTGATTTCGATCGACAAGCGCTACCCGGGCCACGCGCGGAAGATCATGAGCGCGTGCTGGGGCCTCGGTCAGCTCATGTTCTCCAAGTGCATCGTCGTCGTCGACAAGGACGTCGACGTGCAGAACGAAGCGGAGGTCGCGTGGATTGTCGGAACGCACGTCGACCCCGCCCGCGACATCGAGATCGTCAAAGGGCCGGTCGATGACCTGGACGACGCGGCGATGCTGCCCGCCTTCGGAGGCAAGATGGGCATCGACGCGACCCGCAAAGGGCCCTCGGAAGGGGCCACACGCGAGTTTCCCAGGCGCCTCAAGACAACAGACGCGGCGGCGAAAAAGGCGGAGGACATCTGGCGCAGAATCGGCAATCGATAATCGCGCCAATCGTCAATCTGTCAATCTGTCAATCTGTCAATCCGTCAATCCGTCAATCCGTCAATCCGTCAATCGTCAATCGTCAATCGTCAATCTTCAATCGTCAATCTTCAATCAATCGTCAATGACTCGATCGTCAATCTTCAATTCTTCATGCCCGTGACCCTTGATCACCTCCACTCCGTCGTCTTGTCCGGCCGAGCGTTCACGTTCGAGGAAGCCGCCGAGGTCGCCGCGTGTCCTGACCTCGTGAGCGTGGGGGTCCTCGGCGAGTTGGCGCGCAAGGCGATGCGTGGCGATCGCGTGACGTTCGCTCGTGTAGCCGTCCTGTCTCCTGAGGTCGTCGGACTGCCGGCCGCTGGGCGAGGCGACGCTCGGGAAGTGAGGCTCGTCGGTCGGCCGGTGTCTCTCGATGACGCGCGCGCGCGGGCCTCCGCGGCGAGGTCGATGGCCGAAGGCGTGGCCCTCACGGGCTTTTCGACAGCGGACCTGCTCGAGTTGGCGGGTCACGACCATGTGGCCCTGGCCGGTGTCGCGAGGGCGTTGGCAGACGCGGGGCTCGCGGCCGTGGCCGAAACGCCCATCGATCGGCTCGGGGGCACCGAACAGGCCAGCGAGGTCGTTCGTGCGGTCCGCCATGGTGGCCTCGGTGTGTGGCGTCTGACTGTGGATCGCGCGACCCCCGACGATCGGATCGCCCTCATCGAACGAGCTGCCGCCGTGGGCGCCGACGTGGGTGGCATCCTCGCGTTCGCGCCCCTCTCCCGCCTCGACCAGGGTGACGTGCCGTCGACCGGCTACGACGACGTGAAGACCGTGGCGATCGCGCGCCTGGTGTGCCGGTCGATTCCGTCGATCCAGATCGACTGGATGCTCTACGGTCCGAAGCTCGCGCAGGTCGCCATCGCGTACGGGGCCGACGACCTTGATGCGGTGTCGCCGTACGAGGATCCGGCCGCGGGCGCGAGGCGGGCACCACGCGCGGAGATCGAGCGCCACATCCGCGCCGCGTACGCGGAGCCGGCCGAACGCGGCGTGACGTACGAGATCCTTTCGTGACGCGGCCCGTTCGGCTCGGCGCCGTCAGCTACCTGAATGTTCGGCCGCTGGTACATGGGATCGCCGACGATCCTCGCGCGTCCATCCGGTTTGACCTCCCGTCGGTGTGCGCCGATCTTCTCGCTCGCGGCGAGATCGATCTCGGCATGGTGCCGTCGATTACCTATGCGGATCGTTCGGGCGACCGAATCGTCCCCGCTGTCTGCATTGGCTCCGACGGCCCGGTTGCGTCGGTCGCCGTGTACTCGCGCCGGCCCCTGCGCGACGTGCGGTCAATCGCGCTCGATTCGAGTTCGCGGACGTCGGCGGCGCTCACGCGCATCCTCTGCGCCCGACGGTGGCACATCGCGCCGACCTTTACGCCGCGCGCCCCGGATGGGGAGTCGATGCTAGCGGCCGCAGACGCCGCGCTGCTGATTGGTGATCCCGCCCTGTTTTTGGATCATCGCGCGCTCGGCGCCGACAAGACCGATCTCGGCGAAGCGTGGACCGATCTCACCGGCCTGCCCTTCGTCTGGGCATTCTGGGCGGGCCCAGCCTCTGGCGCGGACGCCGAGGTCGTCGCGAGGCTGCACCGGGCGCGCGACGCAGGCGTGGCGGCTCTTGACGCGATTGCCGACGCCTACTGTGCCGGCGATGCGCACCGGCAGGCGATCGCCAGGCGCTACCTCCGCGACCACATGCGCTACGACCTGGATCCGCAATCCCTTGCGGGATTGCGCGCCTACTATCGTGAGGCGCACGCGCTCGGCCTCGTCGGCCAGGAACCCGAGCTGAACTTCTTCCCTTAGCTCAGACGCCAGCACTCGTGGGGGCGGCTGACGCGGAACGGGGCCCTCCCGGCCGTCCAGCCTTCAAGCCTTCCAGGCTTCAGACCTCCCAGCCTTTGCATTCAGTGCCCACTCACGCTACCTTCTCCATCGCGGAGTCCTCGTGCCGGATTTCGTCCTGTGAGGCCGCCATGCATCGCCTTCGATTTCTCGCTGTTCCTGTTGCCGCCCTCGTAGTCGTCTTGACGCCGCTCGCGTCGGTCACGCCCGCCGCGGCGCCGCCGACGGCCCTAACAGGCCCGACAGGCCCCCCAGGAACGAACAAACTGACCGTTGCCCAGTACTTGAAACCCGGCATGCCGGTCGAACTCGTGTCGGCGCGGTCAACGAACCGCATCGCCTGGATCGCCTACGAGGAAGGCAAGCGCAACGTCTACACGGCCGCAGCCCCGGACTTCAAACCCGTGCGGCTGACCGCCTTCCTCAAGGAAGACGGCACGGACATGACCGAGATTCGCATCGCGGCCAACGGTTCGACCGTCGCGTTCGTCCGAGGTTCGGCGCCGAACCGGCAGGGGTGGGTCGCCAATCCGACGAGCGATCCGAATGGCGCCGAGCGGGCCATTTGGGCCGTCCGCGTCACACCAACGCCCGGCACGGCGATACGCCTCGCCGAAGGCAATAATCCGGTCGTCTCGCCCGACGGACGGTCCGTGCTCTACGTGAAGGACGGGCAGATCTATCGCGCGCGCGTCACGTCGCTCGCGCCGACCACGCCGATCGACAAGGGCGAGAAGCCGTTCATCGACGCGTGGGGTCTCAACGGCGGGCCGGAGTGGTCGCCCGACGGGACGAGGATCGCCTTCGCGAGCAATCGCACGGACCACAGTTTCATCGGGATGTACGACGTCAAGACACGGACTGTCAGCTACGTCGCGCCGAGCACCGATCGCGACACGAGCCCGACCTGGTCCGCCGACGGCAAGAAGATCGCCTTCCTTCGTCGTCCCGGTCTCCCGTTTGGCGCGCAGGCGACACCAGGCGCCGGATCGGGACTGCCTGAGAACGGTGGCGGCCGCGGTGGTGGCGGCGGGCGCGCGGGCGGCGGGTTCGCGCCTGGAGGCGCGGCCCCGGCGGCGGCCCCCGCACCCCCAGTGGCCACCCCGGCCACCCAGGCACCCCCGGCGGCCACAGCACCACAGACGGCGTCAGCGGCCGCGCCCGCTCAGACGGCGGCCGCAGCGGCGGGTCGTCAGGGCGGCCGCGGTGGTCGAGGCGGACGAGGCGGTGGTGCCGCCCAGGCCGCGGGAGGTGAGCCCGCGGCGCCGGCCGTGAGCACGGCGCTTGCGAACGAGCCGGGCCTGTTCCGCGCGGCGTTCCCAGGCGGCTACACGCTCTCGGTGATGGTCGCCGACGTGTCCGGACCTGACATCAGTGTTGCGAAGGAGGTCTGGCATCCGGCCGCGGACGATGCCGTGTTCAGCAACATCAATACGATCGAGTGGGCCGGTGACCGGGTGGTGTTCTCCGTGCAGCCGCCCGGTGGCGGCGGGCGCGGCGGTGGGGGCGGTGGGGGAGGCGGCCGGCAGGCCGCGCCGCCGATGGGCTCCGTCGGTCCGGACGGACGAGTCATCACGGACGAGGAGTCGCCACGCTACTACTCCCTCGAGCTCAGCGCCTCGGCGGCACCGGTCTACTTGAACACGACAAAGGGCATTGTCGAAGATCAGACGGCATGGACGCTCTCGCCTGACGGCAAGATGTTCTACTACTGCACGAACGCCGTCGACAAGGATCCGAATGATCTCGATCGACGCCACATCTGGGGCGTGCCCTTAGCAGGCGGGACGCCGCGGATGATCACCGCGGGTGACGGCATCGAGAACGTGCCCGTCGTCTTGTCCTCGAACAAGCAGATCGCCGTGCTCAGCTCCGACGCCAAGCGGCCGTTCTCCGTGGGCATCTGGCCGTCAGACGGATCCGGCACGGCCGGCCAGTCGGCCCAGAAGGTCATCTACCCGACGCTCGGGCCCGATTTCCCCATGAGCGAGGAGGTCGTGCCGACCAACGTCACGCTCAAGGCGGAAGACGGCGTCGAGTTCCACAGCCAGCTGTTCCTGCCGAAGGACATGAAGCCCGGCGAGAAGCATCCGGCCCTGATCTTCGTCCACGGGGGCCCGCAGCGGCAGATGCTGCTCGGCTGGCACTACCTGAGCTTCTATCACGTGTTCTACGGCGTGAACGAGTGGCTCGCGGCGAAGGGCTACATCGTGCTGTCGGTGAACTACCGGCTGGGCGTCGGCTACGGCCGAACGTTCCGGACGCCGCCCGACGGCGGCGCGCGCGGCGATTCCGAGTATCGCGACGTGCTCGCGGCAGGCAAGTGGCTGGCGGCGCGCGAGGACGTCGATCCGAATCGCGTCGGCATCTGGGGCCTGTCCTACGGCGGTCTGCTGACGTCCGAGGCGCTCGCGCGCAATTCGGACATCTTCAAGGCCGGCATCGATCTGGCCGGCGTGCACCTCGAGGGCAGCTCGCTCGACCCGAACGACGTGTCCTATGAGGCCTCGACGATTTCCGAGATCGACAAGTGGAAGTCGCCGGTGCTCCTCATCCAGGGCGACGACGACCGCAACGTGAACTTTGCGCAGATGGTCGGTCTGGTCGATCTGCTGCGCGCGCGCAATGTCTACTACGAACTCATCGTCTATCCCGACGACGTGCATGAGACGCTGTTGCACAGTCGCTGGCTGAACTCGTTCGCGCACATGGAGACGTTCCTGAACAAGTTCCTGCCGCCAAACGCTGTTCAGATAGGACAGAAGTAGGGGAAGGCTTGAAGGCGGGGAGGCTTGAAGGCCTTTCCGCCTTCAAGCCTTCGCGCCTTTGAGACAATTACCAGCATGACCCTCGACGAACTCGCCGCCGACGTCCGCGCCGGGGAGCGCTTGTCGCCGGCTAAGGCCTTGCGCCTCTATGCGGACGCGCCGACGCCGCTCCTCGGTCGCCTCGCCGACGAGGTGCGACGCCGCAAGCATCCGGACGACGTGGTCACCTACATCATCGACCGCAACGTCAACTACACGAACGTGTGCGTAGCGCGCTGCAAGTTCTGCGCGTTCTATCGCAACGTCGGCTCACCCGAGGGGTACACCCTCGGGTTCGACGAGATTTACAAGAAGATCGAGGAGACCATCGCCGTCGGAGGTGTGCAGCTGCTCCTCCAGGGCGGGCACAACCCTGACATACCGCTTGGTTGGTATGAAGACCTGTTTCGCGGGGTGAAAGCCCGCTTTCCGGCCTTCAGGCTGCATGCCCTGTCGCCACCGGAAGTGATCCACATCTCGCGCCTATCGCGCTTGCCCGTCGCGACCGTCATCGAGCGGCTCATCACAGCGGGCCTCGACAGCATTCCGGGCGGAGGCGCCGAGATCCTTGTGGATCGCGTGCGACGAATCCTGAACTGCGAAGGCAAGGCGACCGCAGACGAGTGGCTCGACGTCATGCGTCAGGCACACCGCCAGGGGCTTCGGACAACGGCCACGATGATGTATGGGACCGTCGAGACCCTCGAAGAGCGGCTCGAGCATCTCTTCAGACTCCGGGCGCTCCAGGACGAGCACGGCGGCTTTACGGCGTTCATCACGTGGAGCTTCCAGCCGAGCCACACTGAGCTCGGCGGCACGGAGGCGACCGGCGTCGAGTACCTGCGCACGCTCGCGATCGCGCGGCTCGTCCTCGACAACGTCGAGAACCTGCAGGCGTCATGGGTCACGCAGGGCGGCAAGGTCGGACAACTCAGCCTCGCCTACGGCGCGAACGACATGGGCAGTGTGATGATTGAAGAAAACGTCGTCCGCGCGGCAGGCGCCGAATACTGCATGGACGAATTCGAGGTCGTGCGGAATATCGAGAACGCCGGCTTCGTCGCTAAGCGACGCAACATGCACTACGAGCTTCTCGGCGATCCCGTGTTTCGTGACCGCGAGGTACCGCGGATGCGTGAGCTGGCCGTCGCACGGTCCGACGGCGCGGCAGGCGAGTCCGAGGACCTCCGCGGCTATGAGGCTCGGAGCGCCGCCGCCAGACGCGCCCGCGAGGCGCGCGCCAACTGATTGCCACTCTCCGTAGCCAGTCTCCAAGCCTCCAAGCCTCCAAGCCTCGCATCCTCCCAGCCTCCACGCCTCCAATCCTTCAAGCCTTTCGATGTCCTCCATTCTCCGCGCGCACTGGGTGCTGCCAATTTCCGCGCCGCCCATTGAGAACGGCTGGGTGTCCGTGTCAGACGGACGGGTCGTCGAGGTCGGCCGCGGCCGCCCGCCCGAAGAGGTTGACGAGGCGGAGGACCTCGGCGATGTGGCGCTCCTTCCGGGGCTGGTCAACGCGCACACCCATCTCGAACTCAGTTGGCTCGCCGGTCGCGTGCCGCCGGCGCCCTCGATGGACGCGTGGATCACCACGCTCGTGGGCATCCGTCGGGCGGGCGGCCCCGGCGGTGAGGCTGAGCGACGCGCGGCGTTCGACGCCGCGGTGGCGATGCGCGAGGCCGGTACGGTCCTCGTCGGCGACATCTCGAACACGCTGATGACGCCGGCCGTGCTCGCCGACGCTGGCCTCGGCGGCGTCGTCTTTCACGAGCTGCTCGGCTTCAATGCGCCCGATCCGGCGCGGGCCGTACGTGAGGCCTGGATGCGGATCGACCGCGAGGCGCAAGCGCTCGCCGCACGTGACGCGTCGACCCCGATCGCCCTCACGGCCGTCGCCCACGCGCCGTATTCGGTGTCGCCGGCGCTGTTTGGAGCGATCCTGGCTCAGTCGCGCGGCGCGCCGCTCGCCATCCATCTGGCGGAATCACCGGAAGAGGTGGAGTTCCTGCGCACGGGCGGCGGCCCGATTCGTCGAATGCTCGAGCAGTTGGGCGCCTGGACCGACACGTGGCGCGTGCCCGCCTGCGACCCCGTGCAGTACGTCGGCGACCTCGGCTATCTGCGGCCGGGCACGCTGGTCGTTCACGCGGTACACATCACCGATCGGGGACTCGACCGCGTCCGGAACGCCGAAGCCGTCATCGTGACGTGCCCGCGGAGCAACGCGTGGGTGGGGGCCGGGGTGCCACCGCTCGCGCGGTTCTACGGCTCAGGCGTGCCGATCGCCATCGGAACCGACAGCCTCGCGTCGGCGCCGTCGCTCAATCTGTTCGACGAACTGGCCGCGATGCGTCGACTGGCCCCGGGTGTCACGGCGGCGGCGCTGCTCGAGAGCGCCACGCGCATCGGCGCCGAGGCGCTCGGGTACGGTGAGGACCACGGCACGATCGCGCCAGGCCGCCGCGCCGCGCTCATCAGCGTGCGCGTGCCGTCGCGTGTCCGCGATGTGGAAGAATACCTGGTCAGCGGCGTGGCCCCGCACGCGGTGCAATGGGTCGCGCCAGCGTAAGCGCGGATTCACCCATTCACCCATTGCCTCATTTGAAGCGTCAAGTAATGTGGTCCCGGATTCGCACCTATGCGTCGTTCGTGCGCATCAGCCATTCCGTGTTTGCACTGCCGTTTGCGCTGGTCGGCGCGCTGCTGGCCGCACGCGTCGTGGGGTTTGACTGGTGGCGCTTGCCGTGGATCATCGCCTGCATGGTCATGGCTCGCAGTGCCGCGATGGGGTTCAACCGCCTCGTCGATGCGGCATACGACGCCCGTAATCCGCGCACCGCGATGCGTGAGCTGCCGCGTGGACGGATGAGCCGGGGCGAGGCCGTCGGTTTTGTGGTCGTGGCTTCGGCGCTCTTCGTCGGGTGCGCCTGGAAGCTGGGCGTCGTCTGCTTCGCGCTGTCGCCCGTGGCGCTCGCGATTGTGTTCTGGTATTCGCTGGCCAAGCGCGTGACGTTCTATACCCAGGCCTTTCTTGCGCTCGCCATGGCGGTGGCACCGGTGGGTGGATGGCTCGCCGCCGGCGGGCACCTCGGACCGGCGCCCTGGACCTTGGGCCTGGCCATCGGCGCCTGGGTCGCAGGGTTCGACGTGCTCTATGCCTGCCAGGACCTCGAGGTCGATCGTCGCGAAGGTCTGCGGTCGATTCCGGTCAGGTTCGGGATCGAGCGGTCCCTCGTGATCTCGCGGGCCCTGCACGTGGTGACCGTCGCGGCGCTCGCGGCGGTTGGGGTCATTGCGGCGCTCAGCCCCTTGTATTTCGTCGGCGTCGTCGTCGTGGCCGCGTTACTGGTCTACGAGCAGTCGCTCGTTCGCGCCGACGATCTGTCGCAGGTCAAACGCGCCTTCGATCTCAACGGGTGGGTCGGCCTGCTGTACTTCGCCTCGACCGCCGTCGCGGTGTGCTGGAAATGAACCGCGAGTCCCGAAAGTTTTGCCTCGCCGTCACGGGCGCTAGCGGCGCGCTGTACGCGATTCGGACGATGGCGGCGCTCTTGTCGAGCGGCTCGCATCTGGAGCTGGTCTTCAGCGACTACGGTCGGCGCCTGCTGATCGATGAGCTGGGCCCGGAGGCCAAGGTCGACCGACTCGCGGATCTCCTCGCCGACAAGTACGGCGAGTCGACCCGCCGGGGCACGTTCGAGATCTTCAGCAACAAGGATCTTGGCGCGCCGATCGCGAGCGGCAGTCACGCCTGCGAGGGCATGGTCGTCGTGCCATGCTCGATGAAGACGCTCGCCGGCGTCGCGCACGGCCTCTCGCGCAGCCTCATCGAGCGCGCGGCCGACGTGATGTTGAAGGAGCGCCGCCGCTTGGTCCTGGTGCCGCGCGAGACGCCGATGAGCCTGCCGGCGCTCCGCAACCTGGTGCTCTGCGCCGAGGCCGGCGCGACCGTCGTGCCGGCGATGCCGGCCTTCTATCAGATGCCGAAGACCCTCGACGACCTCGCCGACTTCATGGCGGGGAAAATTCTTGGCGCCCTGGGTCTCGATCACGATCTGTATCCGCCATGGACCGGATAGGAGCCGTCTCGACGTCGAAGGATCCCGCGCGCATCGCCGGGATGTTCGACGCTATCGCGGCGCGGTACGACGTCCTGAACCACGCCCTGTCCGCCGGTCTCGACCGCCGGTGGCGCCGCCGCGCGATTCGCGCGCTGGCCCTTAGCGGTCGCGAACGCCTCGTGGATGTGTGCACCGGCACGGGCGATCTGGCGGTCGAGGCCGCGACCCACACGCGAGGCCGCGCGCGCGAAGTCATCGGCGTCGACTTCGCGGGCGCGATGGTGCGCCTGGGCCTCGACAAGATTCGGCGCCTCGGCCTCGACACGCGCATCCACCTGGCGCGCGCTGACGCCATGCGGCTGCCGCTCGCCGATGCGTCTTGCGACGCCGCGACGGTCGCGTTCGGCATCCGCAACGTCGCCGATCCGCTCGTCGCGTGCCGCGAGATCGCACGGGTCCTGCGGCCGGGTGGCCGGCTCGCCATTCTCGAGTTCGGGATGCCGACCATGCCCGGAGTCGGCGGGCTGTATCGCTGGTATTTCCAGCACGTGCTGCCCGGGATTGGTCGTCTCGTCTCTCGCCATCACGAGGCCTATGCGTATCTGCCCGCCTCGGTCGGCGACTTCGCCACTCCCCGGGAGTTTGCCGAATGCCTGCGCGCGTCCGGCTTCAAATCGGTTCGCGCCGTCCCTCTGACCGTTGGCGTCGTCTATCTCTATGTAGGCGAACGGGCCTGACGGCCAGACACGCTGGTGCCGCGGCTGGGGGCCCTTCCGGCCCCGCGCTATACTCCAAAGACGGCGGCGCATGTACTTTGATCTTGAGGATTACCATCCCGAGGAACCGCGCGTCGCGCGGGCGATTTCCGCACGCGAGGGCGTCCTCCTGTCCCTCATCGCGCACCTCGTGGCGCTCGTGCTCATCATCCTCGCGCCGCGTTTAGGCTGGTTCAAACCCAAGGTCATTCCGGTCGTGCCGACGCCAGACCAGATAGTTCGGTTCGTCAGCATTCAGCCGGCGATTAACCGGCCCGCGCAACCCGTCCACACGCCAGAGCCGTCTGACATGGATCGCCGGAGCTCGACGGTGACGCCCGCGCCGCAGCCCAAGAATCCCGCGCCAGCCTCGGTCGGAAACACCTCCGAGAAGATGGTCGCCACTCCGGACTCCCAGAAGTCCGGAGACCCAACGCCGCAGCCATCAACGAACCCGACGATGGTTCCAGACATCCTTCAGCCGCAGCGGCCGACCGGCGCCGCCGGGCTGGCCGACTCCCTGCACAATCTGTCGAGATATCTCCAGAACGCGAACTACAACAATCCGGATGGCGGCCAGACCGACAAGGACGCGAACATTCAGTTCGACTCGAAGGGCATCGACTTCGGTCCCTGGCTCGCGCGCTTCAAAGCCCAGGTCATGAGCAATTGGCTGATTCCGCAGGCCGCGATGGTGCAGCACGGCCACGTCGTGTTCCAGTTCTGGGTGGCCCGCGACGGGACGATCAGCGACATCCACATCGTGCAGCCCGCGAAGGTCGACGTGTTCAATACCGCCGCGCAGGGCGCCCTGACCCGATCGAACCCGACCGTGCCCCTGCCGGCGGCATATCCGATTGACAAGAATCATGACGGGATTCTGTTCACGGTGACGTTCTTCTATAACGAGGAAGTGCGCAGCGGCAGGTGACCAGGGCGCTCATCGCCGTGGTGGGGCCGACCGCGACGGGCAAGAGCGCGCTCGGTCTGGATCTCGCCGAGGCGTTCAACGGGGAAATCGTGTCGTGCGACTCGACGGCCGTCTATCGCGGCGTCGACATCGGCACGGACAAGCTGCCGCCCGAGCGTCGCCGCGGCATTCCGCATCACCTCATCGATATCGCCGACCCGACTGAGACGTATTCCGCGGCCCGATTCGCGGCCGATGCCGCGCGCGCCATCGAGGAGATTCACGGGCGTGGGCGGCTGCCGATTCTCGTCGGCGGCACCGGGTTCTACTTCCGCGCACTCGTGCGCGGTCTGTTTCCGGGGCCAGAGCGCGACGACCCGCTGCGCGCCAGACTCAATCGGGTGGCGGACCGACGCGGCGTGGAGGCCCTCCATCGGTGGACCGCTCGCATCGACCCCGAGTCCGCCAGGCGCATCCAACCGCGCGATCGCAAGCGCCTGGTGCGCGCGCTCGAGGTCTATCTCCTGACCGGCCTGCCGCTCAGCGTGCACTTCACGAACACGCGATCGCATCTGCAGGGCTGGCCAGTGCTCGCGATTGGGTTGAACGCGCCGCGCGCCGTCCTGCTCGAACGGGTCGCCCGTCGCGTCGATGAGCAGTTTGCGGCGGGAGTCGTCGCGGAGGTCGAACGCCTGCTCGGGCGCGGCGTGCCGCCCCACGCACATGCCTTGACCGGGCTCGTCTATCGCCAGGTGGTCGAGATGCTCGAGGGTGTTCGCGGCCTGGACGAGACACGCGCGCTCATCGTGCGCGAGAACATGCGCTACGCTCGTCGGCAGCTCATCTGGTTCCGCCACGAAGCCGGCGTGCGGTGGCTCACGCGGCCCGACGATCCCGAGATCGCGCGACGCGAGGCCTTTGCGCTCGTCGACGCACAGCGTGGAGCATCAATCGGAGAACCGCATGGAGGACGGATCGGGGAGAATTGATCCGATGCGCCCCGCACGCGTCATCCTCATCGTCCTCGATTCGGTCGGCGCCGGCGAATTGCCGGACGCGGCCGCGTACGGCGACGCCGGAAGCGATACCCTCGGCCACATAGCACAGGCGCGGCCCCTCGCCGTGCCGACCCTCCGCGCGCTCGGCTTGGCCGAGGTCTCAGCGATCGGACGGCCGCGACCCGCGCCGCGCGGGGCCTTCGGCCGCATGGCGGAGGCCTCCGCAGGAAAGGATTCCGTCACCGGGCATTGGGAGCTGATGGGCATCGTGCTGCCGCAAGCGTTTCCGACATTTCCACGCGGCTTCCCGGCCGACGTGATCGTCGAGTTCGAGCGGCGGATTGGGCGAAAGACCCTCGCGAACCGGCCGGCCTCGGGCACCGCGATCCTCGACGAGTTGGGCGCCGAGCACATGCGCACAGGGTCGCCCATCGTCTATACGTCCGCCGACAGCGTGTTTCAGATCGCCGCTCACGAGGATGTGGTGCCCGTACCGGAGCTCTACCGGATGTGTGCGGTCGCGTTCGACCTGGTGGGCCGTGGGTTGGGCGTCGGCCGAGTCATCGCCAGGCCGTTCGTGGGATCGCCGGGAGCGTTCACACGCACGTCGAATCGCCGGGACTTTGCGCTCGACCCGAGCGGCGTGACGCTCCTCGATCGCCTCCACGCCGCGGGGTATCCGGTGGTCGGCATCGGCAAGATTGAGGACCTGTTCGCCGGGCGCGGGCTGACGAAGGCCACGCACACGACGTCGGACGCTGACGGCCTGGATCAGATCGAGGCCGAGAT
>Ga0182024_10002793_pt1 | contig 42828 bp, 32 predicted proteins | sample P32metaG_FD_120480 | JGI IMG/M metagenome (GOLD analysis project Ga0182024, IMG submission 120480) | Permafrost microbial communities from Stordalen Mire, Sweden - P3-2 metaG (Illumina Assembly) | ecosystem: Environmental > Terrestrial > Soil > Wetlands > Permafrost | place: Sweden: Stordalen... | reverse complement strand
CTTCCATGCCGGTACTCCTTTGGGTAAAAATGCAACGATATCAGATGGAAGCCAAAAGCGCGCCAGTAAAATGACAAATGCTTTAGGTGCAGCGTTGTGGACGAACAAGATCATGGCCGCAGCAACCCGTTCGTCATGCCCGTAGTCAGCAATGGCGAGGAAAACGTCATAGGAATCTGGCTCGACGACCTGAGCGAAGGGCCGTTTATGGATATTCAAAATCGGATCACAGGCGACGATGGAACCGGTCGGGAGATGGATAGCCCCCACCTCTTGGCACCTCATCCGTATATGCTGATTTCCCATCCTGAGTTGGGCACCATCTCGGAACGCATCCCAGAGTTTTGGCGGCGGTAGCACCGTCAGTTGACTGGCAAGAACGTCAAACTCAGTTGTTCCAGTCGTGGATGACATGCCCCACGGTTTGTCCGTGGAGATCGTGAACACCACTCGACCCGCCCCGTCATGTTTCTGTCCGACGACCTCGCAAGCGATGACGTGCAGAGGATACCGGCTTTGTTCATCCAGCATTGCGGTGGTGACAACCGCCACCTTCTCAATGAACCGCCAGTCTTGGCCCCACGCATCTCTGAGCGAGCATTCGACCCAGCCGGGCTGGCCGGGTTCGGCATATCTGACAATCGTCATCTTAACGCCGTTCATCACTATCGCTCCGTGATGCCATCACAACACGCCAGCAGCCCCACCACACGGCTGTTGATCGAACGGGCAAGGCCACTGAGGATCGAGAGCGAGTCGCCTTGGATTACGCATCCGGGGAACTGCCTGCCCGGCATGCAGATGACGCCGTGGTTTGACGTTTCAGAGAAGACCTCGATCTCCTTCAGGACCGTTTTGCGCCTACTTCTTCACCCTGAGTCGAGCGATACGCCGCGGAGCCGGGAAAGCTCGATCAACTGGACGATCCGCTCGGCATTGGCTTTTTCGACGATGTGGATCATCGCGATGAGTTCTTTGTGTTCAGCGGGCGTAATCGTCTCATCACGATTGCGGGCCAGCAGCGCGTGATAGCGGTCCCAGTCCAGGCCGGGCGGGCCGCAGCTTATTTTCAGCAGCAGTTCGGACTCCGCCGCGGCCAGCCGAGGCCGGTCCGGCGGGCTCGTCCCGAGGCGCTGTTCCAGTGCCTGCACGACGTACGCATCGGGCTCCAAGCCGTTCCGGGCAGCCTCGCCGCGCAGGCGGGATTCCAACTCCGGTTTGAGATTGATCGTGAGCGTCATGTGGCGAGCACCTCGATTGTTTTCGGCGGCGTGGCTATCGGTAAGGATGCGCTAAAGAGGTGTTGGCAAGCTGCGTAACCAATCGCGGAACTCAAGCAGTGTCGGAACCTCATCGCCGTCGAGCAATTTTCCAATGAAATCAGCGAACGCGGTCATTGGAAGAAAAGGGAAAGCCAGGCTCGTGGCCGAGTCAGCGTAGACCCCGGCGGACGTGAGCAGGCGAACCGTCAGGCCATCATTGCTGTATCGCCAGATCTCCGGCACGCCGAGACGGGCGCAGATCGGCTCGCGCGGAACGGATGGACTGAGGATGTCGACTTCAATCCATAGGTCGGGCGGGCGGTGCAGCACCGGGTTGAATCGCTGCATCCCTTTAATCGCATCCAGGTCATTAAAATAGAAACATTCGTCGGGCTCGCTCCCGGCAGATTTCTCTTCTTGCCGGAAAGTTGTCGAACCGAAGCTGCTCATCGGGATCCGTCGCTCCATGGCCAGAACCACGATGAGGTTGGCAATGGCCTTCTTCGCTCGTTCGTGTTCCGGCAGCGGCGACATAAGCTCCATGGCCCCATCAAGAAACGCGACCTGGATCGGCTGATTGCCGATCTCGTTCAGCGTCTGCTCATAATACGACCACGACACGCCGCGCAGGACAATGTGCTGCTGATCAGGAAAGTCAACGAGCATGGTCATGGTTGAATGATAGCTCGCACGGCGCCGTGGGGAAAGGGATTTCTGACGGAGCAAGAACAGCGTCTTGCTCGCTCAGCGTGGTGTTTGAAGCAGAGGGACTCCCATGTCGAATGTCCGCATCGCCCGCGGTACGCCGGACGTCTTCTGTAGAGGATGAAAGGTGGCGTTTCATGCACAAAGAAACACTGGAATTCCAAAAGCTCCGCGAAGCGGTTATCTCGGCCCAAATGCAGACCGGAGCTTCACTCGCGGCGGAGTGGGTTTATGAAGACGAAGACGGCCTGGAGGCCTTCCGGGTCCTGGAGCTGGAGAGCGAGGATGACCATCGGCGGCATGTCCGGATGGTCTGGCCAGAATTGGATGGGCCGCGGTGGTTCATGGGGGAGCCGAAGCGGCCGTGGCCGTTGTATGGGTTGATGGAGCTCCCGGCCGGGCAGCGGGTGTATGTCTGCCAGAATGAGTCGGCAGTGGCGGAGGCACGCCGGGCCGGACTGGCGGCGGTGGCGGTGGCGCATGGGCCCAACGGCGTGGACAAGACCGACTTCGCGCCGCTGTCGGGGCGCGACGTGGTCATCCTGCCGAACCATGACGATGCCGGGCGGGTCCTGGTGCGCAAGGTTTACCGGGAGTTGTGCCGGCAGGTCCCGCCGGCGGAGGTGCGCGTGGTGGGACTGCCCGGCTTGTCGCTGCACGGCGGGTTGTTTGAGTTCGGGCTGCTCCGCGGCGGCACGCCGGCGGAGCTTGGCGAAGCGATTGAGGAGATGGCGGAGCAGACGCCGGAGTTCGAGGCGGTGCGCCGGCTGCCGGCGCCGCGCCGCGTGACGCCGGCGGCGCTACCGGCGCTGCGGACGGCTCAACTGGCCGACCTGCGGCCGGTTCAGGTGCGCTGGCTGTGGCCGGGACGCATTCCCATGGGCAAGCTCACGCTGCTGTTCGGCGGCCCGGGCCGCGGCAAAAGCTTCATCGCCGCCTACCTCGCGGCGGCGGTCTCCACGGGAGCGGCATGGCCCGACGACCAGGGCGCTGCGCCGCACGGCTCGGTGCTGCTGCTCTGCGGGCAGGATGCCCTGGGCGATACCGTGCGTCCCCGGCTTGAGCTGGCCGGCGCCGATCTGGCCCGGGTCACTGCCGTGGACGTCCCGAGGCCCGGAGGCGCCGGCACGGGGCGGGCCTCGCTCGCCCGCGCGCTGGAACGAGTCATCGAGTCGCCAGCCAAGGCGGGCCGGGCAGGCGCGGCCAGGCTCGCCATCATCGACCCGGTCAGCGCCCTGCTCACCGGCGACGTGTGTGCTGCCCTGGACGAGCTGGCGCGTGTGGCTGAGCGGTACAATCTGGCCATCGTGATGGTTGCCGGCCTGGGCCGGGAGCACGCCGGCCTGGCCCGCCCCGCGGCGCTGGGCGGGCACGCCCTGATGTCGGCGGCGCGGGCGTCGTGGCTGGCAGTCCCCGACGCCCGCGACCCCCAGCGCCGCCTGCTCCTGCCGGCCAAGAACATTCTCGCCGGCCAGGCCCAGGGCCTGGCCTATCGCATCGTTGACGGCGCGGTGGCGTGGGAGCGGGGCGCGGTGGACGTGGCCGCCGATGGCGTGCTGCTGTCAGGCCGGCGGCGTCGCAAGCCAGGCCCGCCGGCGGACAAGCAGGCCGAGGCCGCCCGCTGGCTATTGGGCCGCCTTTCGGCCGGCCCGGCTTACATCGGCGGTGACTCTGCTAACGTCCAGTCCGGGACGCTCCGCGGGGAGCTCAAGGCAGCCGGCTTCTCCTACGCCACCCTCCGCCAGGCGTTCGCCGCGGTGCACGCGGTCAGCGAGCGCTGCGCGTCCACCGGCCGATACCGCTGGCGGCTGGCCAGTACGAAGGAGAGCGCCAAAGATCGGGTCGGGCCGGGCCAGGGCGGCGGGTAGACGAAGCGATTACAACCGGTGCGGGGGCTCCAGGCCGGGCGAGCAGCCCGGCCCTGTTTCGGGCCCAACATATTGACACATATAGATGTCTTTGCGCGAAAGAGCCGCCTATTTTTTGCGTCCAAAGACTCCGGCGCGAATGCATTTCCCGTGGAGGTGGTGTGGGAAAAACCTCAGCAACCTCAGCAACCTTGATTTTCCGCTTGACAATTGGGTTCCGGGGGCAAATAGGAGGGGAGGTTGCTGAAGTTCGGATCCTCAGCAACCTCGGCAACCTGGAGGCCGGGAGATTAGGGCCGACGTATAAACGACTGTCCTTCGCGCTTGCGGTTTCGCAGTCGTCGCGCCATTGCGCCCCGACTGCGAAACCGCAAGCGCCGATGACACGTCTATTCCAATCGGACCTTGCCGTGCCGTGACAGCTATTTATCCGCCGGTCCTTAAGCGGTCACCCTAACCACCAGTGGACCGGGATCGCCAGCAGCGAGGTGACGATGCCTGCCAGGGCCATGGCCAGGCCGCTGACGCCTCCCTGGAGTTCGGAGTCCTGGAGTACCCGGGCGGTGCCGATGCCGTGGGAGCTGGTGCCCATGGCGGCGCCAATGGCCAGGTCCCCGCGCACGCCGGCCCGGCGGAGCAGGGCCGGGCCGACCACGCTGCCGATCAGGCCTGCGGTCACCGTGAAGGCGGCGGCCAACTCGGGGATGCCGCCAAGCTGGCGGGCGACTTCCATCGAGATCGGGGTGGTGACCGATTTGGGCATCATGGAGAGCAGCACGGGGCGTGATCCGCCCAGCAGGCGCACCAGCCCGCCGGCGGAGGCCATCCCGGCGGCCGCCCCGGCTGCGATCGCCGTCACGACCGCGCCGGCGTGCTTGCGCGCTTTTCCCCATTGCTTATAGAGCGGTACGCCCAGGGCGATGGTCGCGGGGCTCAGGAAGAACTGCACCAGCGAGCCGCCGACATGGTAATCGGTATAGGACACGTGGGTCAGCTTCAGTACCCCGACGACCGCCAGGCAGGTGAAAAACAGCGGGTGCGCCCAGGACCAGCGCCGGTGCAGGGCCCTTGCCGCGCCATATGCCAGGACCGTGATGGCGACGCCGAACATCGGCTCGGCAAAGCGTTCGGATGGGCTCATCGGCCCTCCAATTCGTAACCGGTGGTCAGCTCGATTTCCCGCTGGCCCCGGGGGATCAGCCAGGTGGCGACCCAGCCCGTCACCAGCAGCACGACGAGCAGGCTGCCGGCCAGGCTGCCGGCGATGGCCGTTCCGTCACGGCTGAATTGCCCGAAGAGCGGGATCGCGCCGATGACGGCTGGGGCGAAGAAGAGCAGCATGTGCCGAAGGAGGAAGTGGGCCGATTCTTCGACCCATTCCAGCTTGACGATGCCCAGGAAAAGGCAGGCGGTGAAGAGGATCAACCCGATCACGTTCCCCGGCAACGGCACCCTGGCGGCTTGAAGGAGGGCGCCGAGGAGGTTGAATCCGAGCAATATGGCAAGGCCGCGCATGAGGTCTCCGTAAGGTCCAAAAACTCGCCCCGGTCTAGGCTCTGTCTGAAAACTCGTCGCTCGTTTCGGCGGGTCGAGTTTTCAGACAGAGCCTAGAGGGCTCGCGGAAGATACTTTGAAGCGGCCCGGCTTCAATCTTTCCCTTGCTTTTCGACGCCGTAAACCCTACAACTACACTCATGGATCCAACTGGCGGCACGGGGAGCACTGTCACTTTAGTCGGGTCCATGAAAACTCAGGCCGACTAACCGACCCGGCCCCACCTCAACGTAACACACCAACCGCGCACCGAGGTAGGCGAAACGAGGGCCTGAACCACCCTCGTCAACGGGCCGGAAATCAGGCTTACGGAGGATGTCGCAGCGCATCTGCGAGCCCGCTTGCGGTGATAACTGGTGAGTCGATTCGTCGAGCCTTGGCCCGACAGCCATCTGATCGTGACGGCTGCAAAGCCGGGGAGCGGGCATTCGATAATACCCGGCGCCGCCATGATTTAGCTGCCGGCGGGTCGCCTCCGCTATTGCAGGCCTGGGCCTGATAGTAATGGTGCGTTTTAGCTCGCGTTTGATTTGAGATGGAACAACGGCGCCCGCGGGCGGCTCGATTTAACACCCGCCAGGCGACCGGACCGTAAACGTTTTTTGGATCTCCGACAACGTCCGCAACTGGGTATGCCGATGAAAGGACTTCCTCCCTCCCAGGGTCTTTACGACCCCAGCTACGAGCACGACGCCTGCGGCGTCGGGTTTATCTGCCACATCAAGGGTAAAGCGTCACACGGAATCGTCTCCGACGCCCTGCTGATGCTGGAGAACATGAACCACCGCGGCGGGTGCGGGTGCGAAGAAAACAGCGGCGACGGCGCCGGCATCCTGGTGCGCCTGCCGGACGCGTTCCTGCGCGAAAAGTGCGCCGCCCTGGGCATCAACCTGCCCAAGCTGGGCAGCTACGCGGTGGGGCAGGTCTTCCTCTCCCGCGAGATGGTCGCCCGCCATGAGGCCGAACGCATCTTCGAGAGGGTCGTCCGCGAGTACGGCATGGTCGTGCTGGGGTGGCGCGATGTGCCGGTCAACGAAGCCTTCGTCGGGCCGACCCCCAAGAAGGTCCAGCCCAAAATCCGCCAGGTCTTCCTGGGAATGGGCGAAACCTTCTATAATCGCACCGACTTCGACCGCCGGCTCTACCTCGTCCGCCAGGGCGCGGAGAACGTGATCGAGTTCGGCCCCGACGTCTCCCCCGCCGCCCGGGAGGACTTCTACATCTGCAGCCTCTCGACCAACCGCATCGTCTACAAGGGAATGCTGACGGCCGACCAGTTGCGCCACTTTTACGTTGACCTGGAAGACCCCAAGTTCGTCAGCGCCCTGGCGATCGTGCACTCGCGGTTCAGCACCAACACCTTCCCGGCGTGGCGACTGGCCCACCCCTACCGCATCCTGGCCCACAACGGCGAGATCAACACCCTGCGCGGCAACCGCAACTGGATGCGCGCCCGCTCCCGCTCGCTCAAGAGCGAAGTCTTCGGGGACGAGCTGGAAAAAATGTTCCCGCTCCTGACCGAGACCGGCTCCGACTCGGCCACCCTTGACAACGCGCTGCAGTTCCTGGTGGTCAACGGCCGGGCCCTGCCCCATGCCGTCATGATGCTCATCCCTGAGGCCTGGCAGAAGCACGACCTCATGAACGAGGACCTCAAGGCGTTCTACGAGTACCACGCCTGCCTGATGGAGCCGTGGGACGGCCCGGCGTCGATCGCCTTCACCAACGGGCAAACGGTCGGCGCAGTGCTGGACCGCAACGGCCTGCGCCCCAGCCGCTATTACGTCACGCGGGACGACCTGGTCATCATGGCCAGCGAGGTGGGCACGATCCCGGTTGACCCAGCCAACGTCGCCCGCAAGTGGCGGCTCCAGCCAGGCAAGATCTTCCTCGTGGACATGAACGAAGGCCGGATCGTCGACGACGGCGAAATCAAGGAAAGCCTCGTCGAAAAGCGGCCCTGGAAGCGCTGGGTTGACGAGAACATGGTCAATCTGGACGACCTGCCCGCTCCCAACAACGTCCACCAGCCCGACCGCGACACCCTGCTGGTCCGCCAGCAGGCGTTCGGATACACCAACGAAGACATCAAGATCATCATCAACCCGATGGCCACCAGCGGGCTGGAAGGCCTGGGTTCGATGGGGACGGACACGCCGCTGGCGTGTTTGAGCGACAAGCCGCAGTTGCTGTACGCCTATTTCAAGCAGCTTTTCGCGCAGGTCACCAACCCGCCGCTGGACGCGAATTTCGAGGAGTTGGTCACGTCGCTGATCACCTACCTGGGCTGCGAAGGCAACCTCCTGGAGGAATCGCCGTCGGCGGCCCACTTGATCAAGCTGAAGCAGCCGATCCTGAGCAATACCGATACCGCCAAGCTCCGCGAGGTCTGCGTCGGCGACCTGCGCTCGGTCACGCTGCCGATGCTCTTCAACGTCGCCGAAGGCGAAGCCGGGCTTGGGAACGCCCTGACGGAGCTTTGCGATGCGGCCGCCAAGGCCGTCCGCGAAGGCGCGCCGGTCCTGATCCTCTCCGACCGTGGCGTGGACAAAGACAAGGCGCCCATCCCCAGCCTGCTGGCGACTGCCGCCGTCCACCATCACCTGATCCGGGAGGGAACACGGACCCAGTGCGGCCTGGTCATCGAGACCGGCGAGGCCCGCGAGGTACACCACTTCTGCCTGCTGATCGGCTATGGTGCCGGCGCGGTCAACCCCTACCTGGCCTTCGAAACCATCGCCGACATGCACAAGGAAGAAGTGTTGCCGGCCGGCATGACGCTTGCCGCCGCCAAGAAGCAATACATCTACGCGGCGAACAAGGGGATCATCAAGGTCGCGTCGAAGATGGGCATTTCGACCGTCCAGAGCTACCGCGGCGCACAGATCTTCGAGGCCGTCGGCCTGAGCAAGGCATTGGTGGCAAAGTATTTCACCGGCACCGCCAGCCGGCTCGATGGCATCCCGCTGGAAGTGATCGCGGCCGAAAGCCTGGCCCGCCACCGCCACGCCTTCCCGCCGATCAAGATCGACGCCCGCGTGCTCGATAACGGCGGCCAATACCAGTGGCGCCGCGACGGCGAATACCACATGTGGAACCCCGACACCGTCGCCAAGCTCCAGCAGGCGGTCCGCATCACCGGCTACCCGACATTCAAGGAATACACCAAGCTGGTCAACGACGAGAGCAAGCACCGCTGCACCATTCGCGGGTTGCTGAACTTCAAGAAGGCCGCCACCCCCATTCCGCTGAGCGAGGTCGAGCCGGTCACGGAAATCGTCAAGCGCTTCGTCACCGGCGCCATGAGCTTCGGGTCGATCTCCAAGGAGGCTCACGAGAACCTGGCGATCGCCATGAACCGCATCGGCGGGAAGAGCAATACCGGCGAGGGCGGCGAGGACTCCAACCGCTTCAAGCCCGACTCCAACGGCGACCTCCGCCGCAGCGCCATCAAGCAGGTCGCCAGCGCCCGCTTCGGCGTCACCACCGAATACCTGGTCAATGCCGACGAACTGCAGATCAAGATGGCCCAGGGCGCCAAGCCCGGCGAGGGCGGGCAACTCCCCGGCCACAAGGTCGATGACTACATCGGCAAGGTCCGCCACTCCACGCCAGGCGTCGGGCTGATCAGCCCCCCGCCGCACCACGACATCTACTCCATCGAGGACCTGGCTCAGCTCATTCACGACCTGAAAAACGCCAACCCTAAGGCCCGCGTCAGCGTGAAGCTGGTCAGCGAAGTGGGTGTCGGCACGGTCGCGGCGGGCGTCGCCAAGGCCAAGGCCGACCACATCCTCATCGCCGGCGACAGCGGCGGGACCGGCGCTTCGCCGCTCACCAGCATCAAGTATGCCGGTATGCCCTGGGAGATCGGCGTCGCCGAGACCCAGCAGACGCTGGTGCTCAACGGCCTGCGCGGCCGGATCATCTTGCAGACCGACGGACAGATCAAGACCGGTCGCGACGTCGTCGTCGGCGCGCTGCTCGGTGCAGAGGAGTTCGGGTTCAGCACCGGGCCCCTTATCGCCTCCGGCTGCATCATGATGCGCGTCTGCCACCTCAACACCTGCCCGGTGGGCATTGCCACCCAGGACCCGGTCCTGCGCAAGAAGTTCGCCGGCAAACCCGAGCACGTCATCAACTTCATGTTCTTCATCGCCGAGGAAGTGCGCGAGCTGATGGCCGAGATGGGCTTCCGCACCTTCAACGAGATGATCGGCCAGACCCAGATGCTCGAGTTCCAGGACCTCTCGTCACACTGGAAGGCCAAGTTCCTCGACCTGACCACCGTCCTGCACAAGCCGACGCAGCAGATCGGCAAGTACAACCTCTACAATGTCGAAGGCCAGGACCACGGTCTCCAGAATTCGCTGGACCAGCAATCCCTCATCAAGTTTGCCCAGCCCGCCATTGATCGCGGCGAAAAGGTCCGCCACGACCTGCCGATCAAGAACACCAACCGCACCGTCGGCACCACGCTGTCCGGCGAGGTGGCCAAGAAGTACGGCTTCGCCGGGCTGCCCGATGACACCATCACCTTCAAGTTCACCGGCTCCGCCGGCCAGAGCTTCGGGGCGTTCCTGGCCCGCGGCATCACCCTGCTCCTGGAAGGCGACGCCAACGACTACGTCGGCAAGGGCCTGTCCGGCGGACGCATCGCCGTCTTCCCGGACAAACACGCCATCGAAAAAGGCTTCGTCCCCGAAGAGAACATCATTGCCGGCAACACCCTCGCCTACGGGGCGATCTCCGGCGAAATGTACCTCCGCGGCGTGGTCGGCGAACGCTTCTGCGTCCGCAACAGCGGCGTCAACGCCGTCGTCGAAGGCTGCGGCGACCACGGCTGCGAATACATGACCGGCGGCCGGGTCGTGGTGATCGGCCCCACCGGCCGGAACTTTGCCGCCGGCATGAGCGGCGGCATCGCCTACGTCTTTGCTCCGCCTGACGACCGCCGCGAGCCGTTCCACCGCCTGTGCAACCAGAGCATCGTGACGCTGGAAAAGCCGGAGACGTTCACCGACGAGGACCGCGAGACCCTCCGCCGGCTGCTGGAAAACCACGCCGCCCTCACCGGCTCGCCGGTCGCCCGGGCGATCCTGGACGACTGGGACGAGAAGCTCAAGTACTTCCTGAAGGTGATGCCCAACGATTACCGCCGGGTGCTGAAGCAGAAGGCGGCCGAGATCGAGAAACGGATCGCCGAGGAGGCCAGGACGCAGCCAGCCGGCAACGCCAACGCCGAACTGGCGGCAGGTTTGGTGCGCCACGCGGCGGAGGCGGGGTGAACGAGATAGTGGTGTGACGGAGTAGCGGCGCAGGGGCGGCTTCAGCCGCCGTCCCATCGGCCCACTGAGAAGCACTATGGAGTTTACCGCGGATGTCTATTGGGCGGCAGCCAAAGAGCGTGCCGGATCCTTGCGGCAACTCTATGACGCCGGAGAATTCGCGTTAGCTCTGTATGTCGCCGGCGTTGCGGTGGAATCGATGTTCCGTGCGTTCCTTGTAATCACGGACCCTGAATTTTCGTCTCGGCACGACCTTCGTGAACTGGCCAGAGAAGCCAAGTTTGCCCAGAAGGTCCCCGCCGAGCTTTATGACGCATCCGCGGCCGACTTGGGGATCATCGTTATCCGCTGGTCGAATAGCCATCGTTACCGCTCGAATGCCGCTATACTAAAGTACTTGAAGCGTGCAGGCTTGGACCGCCGCATCAAGGGCGACGCTTTAAAGGAGAACGCACGACGGTCGATAAATGCGGCAATTAGCCTTGTCGCAGTAGGAACGAAGTTATGGAAGAGATGATTGAAAAGCTCAAGCGGGTGTTGTCGGCCCATTTTGCGGACTCGGTTCTCGAGCTGGATCCCATAATTCCCGACGAGAAAATCAGCGGTTCGTTGCTGTGGCAGGGATTCGAGGAAGCCGAACAACTCGACCGCCAGAGGCAGGTGAGCCGTGTCCTTCGAGATGAATTGACGCCTGATGAACGCAGGCGTGTGTCAATCATTTTTACTTTTACCCCTGAAGAAGCCGCCGTGATGCGCGAAGGTTGAACAACGAGGCTACTGTAGGGCGTACTTCAGTACGCGTTGACATCCCGCCGCTCGAAATGCCGCGTGCTGAAGCACGCCCTACGTCAGATAGAATATCGGAAGTTGGATCTTGGTGATCATCTATGGAAGAAACTCTTGACAAGTTGACCCGGGACGGCAAGCAGACCGGCTTCAAAGTGATCGCCCGCGAGATGCCCAAACGGCGCGACGTCAACCTTCGCATCCTCGACTGGAACGAGGTCTACGAAGAGTTCCCCAACGACAGCCTCCGCGCCCAGGGCGCCCGCTGCATGGACTGCGGCATCCCGTTCTGCCACAACGGCTGCCCGCTTGGGAACATCATCCCCGAGTGGAACGACCTGGTCTTCCACAACCGCTGGAAAGACGCCCTGGACATGCTGTTCAAGACGAACAACTTCCCCGAGTTCACCGGCCGCGTCTGCCCCGCCCCCTGCGAGGAGGCGTGTACCCTCAATATCAACGACAAGCCCGTCACCATCAAGCTGATCGAGCAGAACATCATCGACCATGCGTTTGCTGAAGGCTGGATTAAGCCCGAGCCCCCCGCCGTCCGCACCGGCAAGAAGGTGGCGGTCGTCGGCTCCGGTCCCGCCGGCCTGGCTTGCGCAGCCCAGCTTAACAAGGCGGGACACCACGTGACCGTCTTCGAACGGGCCGACCGCGTCGGCGGGCTGCTCATGTACGGCATCCCCAACTTCAAGCTCGAAAAGCACGTCGTCGACCGCCGGGTAAAGCTCATGGCGGAGGAAGGCATCACGTTCACGGTGAACGCCAACGTCGGCGAAAGCCCCAGAGTCGAAGACCTGCGCCGCGACTTCGACGCCATCGTCCTCTGCGGCGGCGCGACCTACGCCCGCGACCTCAACGTCCCCGGCCGCGAGCTCAAGGGCGTCTACGCCGCCATGACCTACCTCCCGCTGCAGAACAAGATCAACATGGGGGACCGCATCCCCGATGAAGAGTTCATCGACGCCAAGGGAAAGAACGTGATCATCCTCGGCGGCGGCGACACCGGCGCCGACTGCCTGGGCACCGCCCAGCGCCAGGGCGCCAAGAGCATCAAACAGTTCGAGTTGCTGCCCCGCCCGCCTGAAACGCGCACGCCCGAAGACGTCGCCGCCGGCAAGCTGCAGCCGTGGCCCTATTGGCCGATGATCTTCCGCACCAGCAGCGCCCACGAGGAGGCCGCCGCCCAATACGGGGGCGACGTCCGCGACTTCTCCATCAACACCAAACGATTCTCCGGTGACAACGGCGCCGTCAGCAAGCTGCATGGCATCCGCCTGGAATGGGCCAAGGACGCCGGCGGACGCTACCAGATGAAGGAGATCGCCGGCACCGAGTTTACACTCGACTGCGACCTGTGCCTGCTGGCGCTCGGCTTCCTCCACCCCGAGCACCCCGGCCCCATCGACCAGCTCGGCCTCAAGAAAGACCCCCGCGGCAACGTCTCGGTCGACGAAAACTACATGAGCAGCATCCCCGGCGTCTTCGCCGCCGGCGACATGCGCCGCGGCCAGAGCCTGATCGTCTGGGCCATCAGCGAAGGCCGCTCAGCCGCCTTCGGTGTCGACCAGTTTTTGATGGGGCGGTCAGAACTGCCGTATTTGAAATTGTTTTAGGTTATGGATGGTGCCAGGCGAATCCAACCAGCAACAGCATCTACCAGAAGATTGGTTACCGTCCAGTGTGCGATAGCGGCCGTTGGGAGTTCGGAAACATTGCTGGTTCATGAGCTGAGCTTAGAGCGTGAGAGTTTTTCGTGGCACGGCCGTCCCGGCTGTGGCTTTCTGCTCGAAACACAGGCGGGACGCCCGTGCCACGAATTAAGTCACAGGCTCTGAGCTGAGCCCTTCTCGCAAATCCTTCCCCCTTGCGTTATGCTGCTCGCTCTGAAATATAGCGGCGGCCATTGCCCATGTCTTTTATGGATTGACAGGTGCTTGAATACGGAAGGAACAGCAGCATGCGAATCGTTCAACGTTGCGGCGGGATGTCACGCCTTGCGCTGGCAGGCCTGCTCGTATCTCTTTGTTGCTGGCAGGTCGCCAGGGCCGACGCCCTGGCGCCGGTCACGGTTGTCGCGGTGAAGTCGATCGATTCGGCTGCGGCGCTGGTCGCCGACGTGGGCGTGCCGGTGCCGGTTTCGGCGGACAAGATTGAGGAGACGTTCCCGTTCATCGGAAAGGGGAACGTCGCCACTGATAAACCGATCGGGATCGTCTTTTTTGTCGGGAGCGATCCCGATCCGAGCAAGAACCTGGCGTTCGTCATCCCGGTCAAGGACGGGGCCGCGACGGTCGAAACGCTGTTGAAAAGCCCCGAGGCCAAGCCGATGGAGGGGCATGCCGACACGGTCTTATTCGGGACCGCCGCGCTGCGGCGAACCAAGGACTACCTGATCTTCAGCCCGACCGCGGCCATTCCGGCGCTGGTGGAGGAGCGGAGCCTGGCCGATGCGCTGAAGGGCCCCGACTCGCTGGCCCACATAGTGGTGAACCTCAAGGCAATTCGGCAGAACGCACCGGATTTGCTCAAGAAGTTCGGTGAAATGGCCAAGGCGGGCACGCCTGCCGCGAAAAGCGACCCGGAACGCCAGGGACAGGAGATGGCCCTGGGCTGGATGCAGTCCGCCATGGACAACCTCGATCACCTGGACATCGGACTCGACCGCGGCGCCTTCGGCGTCCGGTTGAGCGTCACGGCGGCGCCGATCAAGGGCCCCGCGGCCATCATCGGGGAGCGGCCCAGGATGCCGGCCGGCGTCATCGGCCGCCTCGACCTGTCCGGAGCGGCCATCGCCGAAATCGATTCCGAATCCATTCACGAGACGATCGCCAAGGCCGCCCTGCAGGGGGCCGACGAGGAACGCATCAAGAGCGGCCATCCCCTCACCGAAGACCAGAAGCGCTCGCTCAGGAGCATCTTCGATGAGGTCACAAAGCTGTCCCTGGCGGATGACGGCGTATCGATCGGCGCGGAGTTCCTGGGGAAATCGCCGGTCGTTTATGTCCTGGAGCGATATTCCAAGCCTGCCGATTTTTCCGCCCGGTTGCGGAAGGTCCTCGGGAAGGTCAACTCGTTTTCCGATGAGCTGAAGGAAGACCGCCCGGCGTTGGAACTGCAAACATATCCGCTCAACGACATGAAAGTGGTCCGGCTGATCATCGAGACCAGCCCCACCGACAAGACGCCGGTGGGTTACATCGACGCGGTCGAAAAAGGGAACGACGTGCTGATCGCCATTTCCGAAAAGCCGTTCCGGAGCATCGATCGGCTGATCGATGCCCAGGCGGCGGCGGGCGCCGACATTTCCGGGAAAAGCGCCGATGCCCTGGCCGCGGGGTGGATCGATTTGGGCCGGCTTTTCGACGCCGTCGTCGGCAGCGAAAACAGCCCGCTGGCGTCCCTCAGCGCCGATCAGCGGGCGCAGGCCCGCAAGCTCCTCAGCGGCGTGCGCGTGGAGACGTCGACGTCCGTCCGAAATGATACCGGCTCAATCGAGATCACGGTCCCGTCCAAACTGATCCAGGACGCCCCGAAATTGATCGGCCTGTTTGGCGGCGGCGGGGAGAGTCCGCAACACGTTGAGCCGGCGTCGAGCAAGTAGACCTCAAGTCAGGTTACGGATGGCGCCGCGGCTGTATCAACTCGTCGAATATGCCGATCCGCTGCATTTTCGAGATGTGGTGATGGACCGGCTCCTGCAATCAGAAGCCGAGAGCTGCGCGCAGCTCGGGCTGATCCAGCGGATGACGGCTAATGGATACACGCCCGTGTCGGCTGATGAGTTAGACCAACCGCTGCTGCTAACGGTTCAGGACAATCGAGGTGTCGAACTGGTGGCTCTCCAGACTTACAAGAAAGCAATGCTGGTCTCGCGCGGATCGCCCGAAGCGATGTCGTGTCTCGCGGAATCGCTTGCGGGGCGGGGATGGGCAGGCCAGGGAATTCTCGGCCCCACGCCATCGGTCGAAACGCTAGCGGAGCGCTACGCATTTCTCAGTCGACGGCCCCATCGGCTCGTCATTCGGCTCCGAACGTTCCAAATCTCAGCGGTCATGCTTCCCCATCCCGTATCCGGGTTCATGCGCCAGTGCATCCAGTCGGATCGAGAACTGCTCGCTCGTTTTGTCGGCCATTTTGCTGCTGCCATCGGGGAGTCCAGCGAGGAAGATACCCTTTCGACAGCCGACCGACTTATCGATGGCGAGCGGATCTTTTTCTGGATGGATCCCCAGCCGGTTGCCATGGCGGCCTGGGCGGGCCGCACGCCCAATGGCGTCCGCATCAACTTCGTGTATACGCCGCCCGGATTCCGATGCCGAGGGTATGCATCCAACCTCGTCGCCCGTCTTACCCAGAGCCTGCTCGACGAGGGCCGAAAACTCTGCTTCCTGCATACCGATCAAGCCAACCCGACGAGCAATAGCATCTATCAGAAGATCGGTTACCGTCCCGTGTGCGACAGCGAACGATGGGAATTTGGCTATGCCGCCGGCCGAAATGTAACGGCTCATGAATGACTTTCCCCTGTCACCTCCGGTGCCGCAGTCCGCGCGATCACGCACTTTCCGTCGCGTCTGCCCTGGGGACCACCACGATCGCCTTCGGCTTGGTCGGGCAGTAGTGCTCGCACACGCCGCAGCCGGTGCAGCCTTGCTCGTTGACGGTGATGCCGCCGTAGCGGAGCTCCAGGGCGGTGCTGCCCACCGGGCACTTATCGACGCAGATGGAGCAGTCCTGGCTGGCCGAGCGCAGGCAATCGACCTCGCGAAACTTCGCCGTGCCCATGTCGATGTCGGCCAGCAGCGTGGGAACCAGCGCGCCGCTGGGGCAGTGGTGCATGCAATGGAGCCCGTCGCACAGAACGCAGGGCGACTCGTCGGGGTCGATGAAGGGAAACCCGCCGCCGCGTCCGCCCGGCTCGATCTTGATCGCCCTGACGGGGCAAACCTGCACGCAGTCGCCGCATCGGCTGCACGTGCTGACGAACTGCTCCTCGGGCAGCGCGCCCGGCGGCCGCAGCCGGGGGGCCGTGGAGATCGTCAGCGGCTGCCGCCGCGGCACCGCCCCTTTGGGCGGCGGCTTGGGCGCGATGGCCTCGAGCCCCTTCAATTCCCCAAGCTGCTGTGCCGCGCGCTCGATGGGCGCGACCGCCTTGGACAGGGGTTTGAACATCTCCCCCAGCGCCGCCCGGAAGAAGCGCCTGCGGTCGATCGGTTTTTTGTCAGGTGTAGCCAAGTCGCATCCGTTGGGTTCGAGGAACTTGTTAACTGCGAATACTGCCAGACCTATCTTAGCCTGAAAAATCCGTTTCTGGGGCATGCACCCGGTACGACAACGCGTCCGACACGACCTTATGCGGGTCGAGGGACGCTCGCTTCTGCAGCCCGCGAATCTCAACCAGATCCGCCTCCTGAGCCGTTTGCGACTTGGAGTCTGGACGCCCCGCATCGCTGTTATGATCCAAGACCCGGAGCATTGCATCCTCGCCAGCCGGAGTTAGATCATCCCAGGGCTAGAGACTCGCTCCGCGGGTGGATATCGCAAAACGCGGCTCATTCATCGGTTGCCTTTCCGCTTGCTGCCACGGCGCAGCACAGCGCTCCAATCACAAAGAAGTAGTAGTTCGCGAACGCCTGTTTACTGAAGGCGAAAAAGACCAGCATGATGAACCCCACCGAGGCGGCGAAGCCGGCCGGGGTCCGGGGCGCTCGCCACAGGCACAGGGCGATGGCGGCGGCCGCCATGACGCCGGGCAGGACCACCGTCAGTCCCGGCGAAGGCTCGCCGTGGCCGAAGGCATGCCAGGTGAGATAGCTCAAGGCGTCCCACCGGAACGGGGCGTAGCGCTGCACGGTGACGACGGAAAAGTAGAACTTGCGAAGGTCCCACAATGCCAGCGGCGCGGAGACAATCACAGCGACAACCGCGGCGGTTGCCAGCAGCTTGATCCAGTCGCGCCATCGCGGCAGAAGGGCATGCCAGCCGGCTGCGCCCAAGTCCCGCGGCACCAGCAGGACCGAGGCCGGCAGCACTGCCAGGGCCATGTATTGCTTGGTTGCCAGGAGCAGGCCCAATGCGATGGGCAGCAGGCGCGGCCGGCGGCAGGCGCAGTAGACGGCGGCGGATAGCCACAGCACCAGGAACGGCTCGGTCCATCCGCTGATCAGGACGAAGAAAGCCCGCGGCGTGAATAACAGCAGGGCTGCCGCAAGCGCTGAAGTCAAGACCGGGCTGGAAGGCAATTCGGGACCGATCGAGGCATCGAGGCCCGGGCCGGAACGGCCCGGCGTGGGGGAGGCACAGGAGGCGCGACGCCTGCTCCCTGTGAGGTAGATCAGCACCGCAGATAGGGCCAGGGCCGCCAACTGGGCGGTGCGGTGATCTCCGGTGGCGGCATAGCCGAGCGTGGCGAAATAGAGGCTGGCCGGGAGGTAGGGGAAGCCGAAGTGGAGCACGTGTCCATCGGACATTCCTGGGCCGTAAACTTCCTGGTGGGGCTTGCCGGTGGCAGGGTCGGCGTAGATATCGGGGAAGTCGTCGATTGAATAAGGGTTCCGTCCGTGCAGCAGTGCGCGAGCCGCCTGTTGCTGGAAGACGAAGACGTCGATGTGGGGATGAACGTCGCTGCCGCGAACTGAAGTATGCCCCAGCGACCATGCTCCCAGCGCGGTGAATAAAACGAGTTCGGCGGCAAGGACCAGATTCAGAACTAATTGGGGTGCCATGGGCCAGCGTACTCGCTCGCCCGTGGTGTTGATGTCGTTGGATGGGATCTGCCACGTGAGAGAATGAAGTGATGTGCCGACGCCCGCCGCTGCAATGACGGCTGCGAGGGCAATGCCGGCGTGATAGAGATTCAAAGAGTGCAACCCGGGCAGGAGATACGAGTGTTCCGACGAATCGGGCCTGCTGAAAAGCAGGAACGCTAACTGGATCGTCAGAAGCGCGGAGAGGACCCCGACCGTAACGGCGCGACGGGAATCCGGGGCGGCGCGGTGTTGGGGTTTTTCGGCTGCTTCATGTCCCTGGCGCCGCTTTGCCCCGGCGTGGAGGTCGTTTGAAATATCCAGCGCGACTGCCCTTGCAGGGTCCGCACCCAGCTTGGGACTTTCTAGTGCCGCCGGTGCCCCCACCGGCGGTTTCGCCGCGCCAAGCAGCCTTCCGCCGGTGAGGGCACCGGCGGCACTAGAAAAGTTCCCAGGCTCACTGCGGACCGTTACGTCCACATGACTTCCTTCCGGCGTCTGGGAATCGGTCGGCGGTGCGGACCCTACACGAGCAGGATCGATCGGCTTTGAGCGTGGGAGTTGTTCGTGGCAGAGGCGTCCCGCCTGTGTCTTGGACCGAAGAACACCCTTCGACGAGCTCAGGGCAGGGCAGGCGGGACGCCTGTGCCACCATTTCGGCCCGCTGACGGCGACGCCCGCCGCCGCGATGGCCAGGGTGATCAGGCCGATGGAAACGGCCCCGCTGGTTGTGGGGTGGAACTCGCCATCGTGGATTTGGATCGCCACGCCAATGGCGGTCGCGGCGATGGCGAGCAGCAGAGTCGTAGACTGCGGGTACGCGTCCGTTCGGGAAGTCCGTGCCTCGTAGCTCAGCACAGACTGCATGCCTGGCGCCACTCCCGGCGGCTCGCTCACGCGGTCGCCTCCATGATCCACTGGAACCCGAAAAGCCGCGGCAGAACTGCCAGGGCCGCGTGCTGCGTCTTGATCGCGGCCTTATAGACCAGGTTCCCTTCGCCGTTCTTCCAGATTTCGTCCAGCGGGACGCCGGTGGCTTGGAACCTGCGGACCTTGAGGCCGGCCGATTCGACCATGTCCCTGGCTGTGTCCCTGGTGAAGAATTGCAGGTGGGTGCAATCCAGCGGACCGCGCTCCATCTTGGGGAACCGCCCCAGCAAAAGCAGCATCCGCACCGCCAGATGGGCGACGTTGGGCACGGAAATAATGAAGACCGCGTCATCGGCGGCCGCCTCGCGCAGTCGCATGAGCACCGACTTCGGGTCGGCGGTGTGCTCCAGCACGTCGGCGCAAACGATCAGCTTGTACGTCTTTTGCGGCAAGGGCGCCGCTTCAATCGAGCTGGCCCACACGTTGCGGTAGTATGGCCGGGCCAACCTGGCCCATGCGGGGTTCATCTCTACCCCGTCGATCGTCAACCCGGTGCCCTGGATCGAGCGGCCCAGCATGCCCTGCGCGGCGCCCACGTCCAGCACCGGGCTATGTTGCAGTTCCCGCACCCGCATGGAAATTTGCTGGTGGCTGCTCTTCGGGTCGTTGTGAGCGCGGTAGTGGATGCGCTCGGCCGCCTCGATTGTCTCGGCTGTTGCGGGCATTTCCAGCATCGTTTGAATGGTGATTGGGTCGCGGGGCGTTCCAGCGGTACAGGACCGCGTGCTTCAGGGCCTCCCAGGCGCAGTGCATTGCGTACAGGATGCCGTTCACATGGCAGATCTCATCGCCGTAGTAAGTAGGGATCGGCACTTCCGTGATTCGGTAACCCGCCTTGAGGAACTGCAGGATGATCTGCGTGTCGAAATGCCAGTTATAAGTCATCCGGCCCAGGGGGATGTTGCGCAGGGCGTCGACGGAGTAGGCGCGGTAGCCGGAGTGGAACTCGGTGAGGCGGGTGCCGGCCAGCGTGTTTTCGATCCAGGTGAGGACCTTGTTGCCGACGTACTTGTACATCGGCATGTTCCCTTTAAGGGCGGCACCTTTCACCATCATTCGCGACCCCATGACCATGTCGGCCGCGCCGCTCTCCAGCGGGGTGAGCAGGTCCTGCATGACCTCGGGGGCGTACTGGCCGTCGCCGTGAAGCAGCACGACAATGTCGAGCCCTCGCTCCATGGCATACATGTACCCGCGGGCCTGGTTACCGCCGTACATGAGGTTGACCGGGTTCTTGAAGATCGACAGCTTGGCGTGCGGCAGCTCCTCGGCACAGGCCTTGCCGACGTCGTGGGTTGCGTCCTGGCTGGCGTCGTCGAAGACGAAGATTTCATCGATCTTATCGACGATCTGGCGGGGAATGCGATGCAGCACGCCGCGCAGCGTGGACTCGGCGTTGTATGCGACAACGAGGATCCCGATCCGCGGCTTGGGGCCGTAGTCGGAAGAAGTCCCGCCCGCCCCGTCGGGCGGGTCGGCCGTGCTCGGTGTGTACGGCATCTGGCGTACTTTACCCGAAATTCATGCAAAAGGCGACCCCACAACGTCGTTTGTGGACATCCGGTATTCTATGGTAACGGTGTATAGGAAAGGCGAAGTGGAAAATGGTTCGTCGTCGGCTCATTGCAGCAATTCTCTTCGGTGCCACATTGCTAAGCATTCTGGGTGTGAGTTCCCGGTTGCGAGCGGCAGACAAACCCAAACCCGCATCGGGCGTCATCTCGGGGATCGTCATCGATAAGAGTGACAAGGGCGAAAAGTCCATCACCGTCAGGCCGGACGGCGCGGATGAGCCGGTTAAATACGTGTACGGGGACAATCTGGATGCCAGGTCGCTGGAAGCATTGAACAAGACCATATTTGTGGTCGGCCGGGTCCGCCTCAACTTCAAGATGGACGGAGAGACGCCCAAGCTCGTCAGCATCGAAAAGGTGGTCGGCCAGCAGCAGGGCATCGTCTACGGCGCCGTGCTGTTCACCCACGACTGGTGGCTGGAGCTCAAGCCGACGAACGGCGGCCCGCCGGAGGGTTATGCCTGCACTTACCCCAAGGAGAAATGGGAGCAGACGCAGCAGCAAATCAAGGCGTTGTCGAAAGGGGACATTGTCGGCATCAAGTTCGTCACCGACGGGGAAAGACGTCGCATTGTCCAGCTTGAGAAGAAGCCGACCAAGTGATTGATGAACACCTGGTCTTTCGACATCACCCGCCAAAGCGATTGGGATGTCTGGTCGTGGGTCTGCATCCTCGCGTCGCTAGCGCTATTGTCGTACGCAGGTTTCGGCCAGCTTTGGCGGACGGCGCGAGGTTGGCTGTCGCTGGTGCTGATCGGCACCGGCGCAGGCGGGACGGTGGCCCTGCTGGCACTGCCACCGTTACGCAAAGCCGGCGTCGGGATGGTTTGGACGTTCGCCCTGCTGGCTATCCTTTCCACGACGTTTTATCTCAACCTGCTTGGCCGGCTGGGCGTTTGGCGGACGGGCATGCTGCTGGGGCTGCGCCTGCTCGCGCTGCTCGCGCTGGTGCCTATGCTGTTCGAGCCGGTGTGGAGTTTTGTCACCAAGCCCAAACCCGAGAAGCCGGTGCTGTTCATCATCGACACCTCCGGGTCGATGTCGTTCCCGGACGTGCAGAACGGCCCGACGCGCATTCAAAGCGTCTGGCAGGCCCTCCAGCCGCAACTCGACAAGCTGAATGAGCATTTCGTCCCGCAGTATTTCACGTTCGACACCGACCTTCGCGAGCTGAAGAAGCCGGAAGATCTTTCCCGCGTTGTTGCCGACGGCAAGGCTACCGATATCGTCACCGGCGTCCGCAAGGCGTTCCTCCACACCACCCGCGATGACGCCGTGGCCGTGCTCATGAGCGACGGCAACGACAACACCAATGCCGATGTGGCCGGCACGCTGGCGAAGATGGATTCGCGCGTGAATACGGTGCTGGTCGGGTCGGACGCGGCCGAGGCTGCGAGTATGCCCAACATCGCCGTGGCGGACGTGCAGGCCGATGACGACTTCGCGGTCGGGCACGAATCGCAGATCACCGCGATCATCAAATCGACGGCCCTTGCCAACCGCGTAGTGGCGGTGAACCTCGGCGAGGTGGACGATAAGGGCAAGCCGATCGGCCAGCCGGTGCTGATGAGCCGGCAGCTCATCCTGCAACCGGTGCCCGAGGGGCAGAAAGTGGTGCTGAGCTACAAGCCGGCGACGGTCGGCGTGCATCGGCTGGCGGTCTGGGTCGATCCCGTTGCCGGCGAGCGCAGCACCATCGACAACCGCCAGGAATTCCAGGGGCTGGCGATCGACCCGAGCATCAAGGTCCTTTACATTGCCGGTCGGGCCGGACCGGAATACAAGCAACTGCACAACCTGCTCGGCCACGACCCCAACATCGAGCTGGCTTCCCTGGAACGGGTGCGGCCGACAGGCGAGCAGTTCAACGCCTACGGCACCGTGGACCGCCAGCCTGTCCCCCGCCACATCCCTTCCACTCCCGATGAATGGAAGAAGTTTGATGTGGTGGTCCTGGGCGACCTGGACAGCAGTTTCCTTTCCCAGCCGCAGCAGGCGCAGATCGAGCAGTTCGTCGGCAACGGCGGCGCGCTGCTCATGCTGGGCGGTGAAAACAGTTTCGGCCCCGGCGGCTATAAGGGCACGCCGATCGAAAAGACCCTGCCCGTCTTCGTCGGCAGCCTTCAAAGCCCGCAGGAAGCCGACAAGTTCGTCCCCCGCCTCACCCTCGAAGGGGCGAGTCACCCATTGATGGAGGGCTTGGCGCCCTGGTTCGGCGTCGGCGAAAAAAAGGGTGAGAAAGAGCTCCCGCCCTTGAACGGCAATGCGGTGGTGGACCACGAAAAGAGCGGTGCCCAGGTGCTGCTGGTCCACAAGGAGCGCCCCGGCCCCGACGGTAAGCCGCAGATTGTTCTGGCCGTGCAGCTTTACGGCAAAGGCCGCAGCGCCGCTCTGACGCTGCACTCGACCTACCAGTGGGGCATGCCCCTGTACGGCCTGGGCCAGGACAGCCCGTACAACCGCCTCTGGGGACAACTCGTCCGCTGGCTGGCCGGCGCCGACGTCCGCAACCGCCAGAAAGGCGCCGGCGTGGAAGGACTGCTCAACAAGAACCTCTACCAGCTCGGCGAGAACGTCCGCCTGCGCGCCCTGGTCCGCGACGAGCACGGCGACGCCACCAAGTTCGCCCAGGTCACTGTCAAGCTCAAGGAATCGAACGCCAAAGAGGAAGAATCCTTCACCCTGAACCCCGTTCCCGCCCACGACGGCATGTACGACCTGACCCTGCCGCACCCGGCCAAGGGGGATTACACCGCAGTCCTGATCGGCGCTAAGGACGGCAAAGAGCTGGGCCGGCAGGCGCTGAAGTTTTCGGTGATCCCTCCCGCCGACGAGCTGCTGAAGATCGCGGCCAACCCGGGGCTCATGCACGAGCTGGCCGTCCAGACGCACGGATCGAGCTACGACATCGGCCGCTTCTCTGACCTGGTTGACGAGATGATCCGCAACGAGCCGCCCTCGAGCCGCCAGCGGCAGATGTCGGTGCGCTTGGCCAACTTCTTCCTCAGCGTCCCGGCCATCTTCGGCCACTACAAAGACTGGCCGGCGAAATATGACTTGCCAATGCAGGCATTGATCGTCGTGCCGCTTTTGGCGGTGGAGTGGATTTTGCGGAGGCGGTGGCAGTTGTCGTGAAGGGCGAAAACTCTGGAGGGCCGCCCCCTCCGCGTCCGATAATCCCCTGTATATGGACGCCTCCATCTACCGCATGCGGCCGTGCGACGTGCTGACGGTCTGCGTGCTGGCCCTGCTCGCGCTGGGCGTGGTCATGGTCCAGTCGGCCTCGACCACCCTCAACGCCTGCATCACGCGCGCAGCGGCCGTCGATCCATCGCCCAGTCCTAATGGCGGCCCTGCCGCTCCGGCCGGGCTGATGGCAGTCGCCGACGCCCACGGCGTGGAACTTTCCTGGACGCCCGATTCCGACTCTTCTGTCGTCGGCTACAAGGTCTGCCGATCCGATGCCCCCGACGGCGCCTTCACGCCAATCCAGACCGTAGCCAAGCCGGATTGCAGCTTTGTGGACGCCGCAGCGCCGGCCGGGGCGTTGAGTTATTACCGTCTTGTCGCGGTCGATGACGCCGGCCGCGAGAGCGCCCCCGTGACCCTTTCTTCAACCCGTCCTGGGACGTGGCGCTGGACGCCGATCGGCGTGCGCCATTCACTCTATGCCATCACCGCACTGGCCACGTTCTTTGCCGTCGGGCGGGTCCGGTACGGCAGGTTCGCCGGGCACGATCAACCGCTATTTCGCTCGCCAGTGGTCTGGGCGATAGGCATTGCCGGCGTTTTGTGCGTCGCCGTTCTGGTGCCCGGCATCGGGACCTCCGTCAATGGCGCACGCCGCTGGCTGCGTTTCGGCTCGGTGCAATTGCAGCCGTCGGAGCTGGCCAAGTGGGCCACCGTGATCTTCCTGGCCTGGTGGCTCAACCGGCCTTCGGTTGACGTTCGCCGGTTCTTCCGAGGCTTCCTGCCGACGCTCGCACCGGTCGCCGCCATCTGCCTGCTCGTGGTCATCCAGGACTTCGGCACGGCGGTGCTGATCGCCCTCTGTGCTGTGACCATGCTCCTGGCGGGAAGAGTCAAGCTCTGGCACGTGCTGGTCATCCTGCTTCCGGCCGTCCTGGTCGGCTCGTGGTTCGTCACCCACAAAGCCTACCGCATGCGGCGGATCATGGCCTTCCGCGACCCCTACGCCTCGCCGCAGGGCGAAGGCTATCACATGATCCAGAGCCTGCTCAGCTTCTCCAGCGGCGGCCTGGGCGGACGCGGCCTGGGCAACGGCATCCAGAAGCTGGGCTATCTCCCCGAGGACACCACTGATTTCATCTTCGCGGTCATCTGTGAAGAGCTGGGCCTCTTCGGAGCAATGCTGACGGTCGTGCTGTACCTGGGCATCCTCTACGTCGCCTGGCAGATTGTCCGCCAGAAACGCGACGACTTCGGCCGGCTCCTCGCCTTCGGCATCGGCTCCATGCTGGGCCTCCAAGCCGCGATCAACATCGCCGTCGCCACCGTCAGCGTCCCCACCAAGGGACTGTCCCTCCCCTTGATCAGCGCCGGCGGTACCGGCCTGGTCATCACCTGCGGGGCGCTGGGCCTGTTATATAGCGTCACGCGATGCGGTCCGGATGCGAAGGCGGCGCTCGACGCCGTCGCAGCCGGCGGCACAGGTGAATCGGTCGTCGAACTAGGCGCTGCGTGAAAACAGATCTTGCGTTCCCGCCGCCACTCCGGTGGGTTATGCTCCTTTCTGATACGCATACCCTTGCAAGGAGCGATCCCATGTCCAATGCCAAAGGAAAGACCGTTCATTCCGAAAAATCAGACAAGCCGCGGCACGAGCGGGAAGGGGAGCACATCGTGACCGCCGACCATAAGGGCTCGCCGGTGGCGGTGGCGATCGGGCAGAGTTTTGCGGGCGGGCAGTACGCCCTGCCGCCGCTGCCGTATGCCTATGAGGCGCTGGAGCCGCACATCGACGCCGAGACGATGCGGCTGCACCACGACAAGCACCACAAGGCGTACGTGGATAACTGGAACAAGACCAACCACATCCTCGCGGAAGTGCGCTCGGCGTCGGAAATCGACCAGGTCAAACTCAACGCATTGCAGGAAGACCTGACCTTCAATGCCAGCGGCCACATCCTCCACAGCGTTTTCTGGGCGACGATGGGGCCCAACGCCGGCGGCGAGCCGACCGGGCCGCTCGCCGACGTCATCGCCAAAGACTTCGGCTCTTTCGCCGCCTTCAAGGCCCATTTCTCCAAGGCGGCCGCTGGCGTGAAGGGGTCCGGGTGGGCAGTGCTGGTTTACGAGCCGGTAGGAGACGCCCTGGCGGTGCTCCAGGTCCGCAACCATGACCTGCAAGGCATATGGGGCAGCGACCCGCTGCTGCCGCTGGACGTTTGGGAGCATGCCTACTACCTGAAATACAAGAACGCCCGCGCGGACTATATCGCCGCATGGTGGAACTTGGTGAACTGGCAGGCCGTGGGGGATACATATGTGGCGACGCGGCGGATGTATGGGAGGTAGAAACGGTGAAGACGTGAAACGTGAAAACGTGAAGAGGGCATGGAGATTCCAGCAGTGCCGGGGCGTGTCGCCCCGGTCGAGCCCAACGCCCGTCTCAAGCAACTCATCGCGGCTGGGTGAGTTTCAGGGGCGTCCGGGACACGACCTGCGGCTCGACCGGGGCGACACGCCCCGGCTCTGCCCGAATCACGTTTTCACGTCTTCACGTCTTCACGAGACCCCCCACGCCTCGCGCAGCACGCGGTATCCTCGCGGGTCGTGCTTTTTCAGTTCAGAGCGCACGAACGGATAAAAGTCGCAGGTCCCGAACAGCGCCTCGCTTCCCTCGGCGAAATATTCCATCACATTGGTCATGGCGTAGGCCCGTCCGGTCCGGCCGTTGATCCGCAGCACCCGGCTGTAGCGGCGCGAGCGTTTGGCCGACTCGTATGCCGTGTGCACGGCGGGATTGTCGTACCCGCCGGGCAGGAACCGGTGGTGCCAGGCGTGAGCCAGCTCGTGGATGACCATCGCCGGCTGATCGATCGTCCAGGCCAGGAAGTTCCGGGCGTTGGTCACCTCGATCCCGTGCGCCTTGCCGGCCAGAACGCAGTGGTCAGCAAGCCATTGGGGGTTGGGGTGGTAGCACATGCAAGGCGCCTGGCTGGCCTTGGACGTGTCCCATTCGACCCAGAAGGTAACGCGTCGCAGTTTCCGCAAGGCGGGAGCGGGGACGACCCGGCTGACATGATAGAGTTGATGTTCGACGACGTGCAGTGTTTTCGTGCAGATCGCCGCATGCTTGCTGAGAAGCGCGCGGCTCACCTGCACCGTCCATCCCTCGATCTGGCGTGGCTTGTAACCGGTCATGAATTCGTTACGCCGCCGCCCTTCCTGCCTGGAGCAACTGCAGGGGCTCGGTCCGGGAGACCAGGATCGCGGGCCACAGGCTGGCCGCGACGGAGATCACCATCACGATGAGCACGCCCGCGATCACCACGACCCATGGCACGGCGATGCCGGGATTGTAACCGGTCTGGTTGAGGGAGAGCTGGTAGGCGTCCTTGGACATAATGGCGCCGGCGCTCAATCCCATGATGCAGGCGATGATGCCCAGCAGGGCGGCTTCACAGAGGATGAGTCGAAGGAGCTGGCTGCGGGTGACGCCGATGCTGCGGAGCACGCCGAACTGCCAGCGGCGGGTGCGGATGCCGGCCATGACGGTGTTGGTCACGCCCAGTGAAGCGACGGCCATGGCCGCATAGGCCACCACGCTGGCCAGATGCAGCAGGCGGTAGAAGCCCTTGAGGATCATGTCCTTGATATGGCGGACGTCGCCGGCGCGCAGGCCCTCGACGCGGATCTTGGTCTTGATCTGCTTCATGACGGCTTCCCGCTCGACGCCGGGCTTGAGGTTGGCGGCGAAGAGGTAGATCCGCTCGGTGCCGAAGTCGCGGCGGGCGTCCTCGACGGTCCCGAAGACGCTGGACGCGGTCCGCTGGTCGAACTGGCGCCCCATGTCGAAGAGGCTGACGATGACATCGATCCCGGGCGACCAGACCACGCCGCAGATTGTGTAATGGACGGTCTGTTTGGTGGTGTTCTTCAGCGGGAAATCGTCGCCCACGCCCAGGTGCTTGAGTTCCCGGTATTCGTTGGTGATCAGAAGGAAGCGGCCGTGGGTGATGGCATAGCCGGAAGGTTGCATCGAGCTCACGTCCGACTTCTTCACGCGCGTCACCGCGGCGTTGTCGTCGAGCGATTCGATGTCGTAGTAATCAATCTTCTTGACCTTTACGGGCGTCAGCGTGCCGGCCAAGGCCGTGCCATTGTTGAGCGTGATGCGCTGGAAGCCGCCGTCATTTACCTGCGCCAGGGCGTTCTTGGCGACAGCGCGGGCTTTTCCGAAGACATCGGTGACGAGGAAGCTGTCGCCGCTTTCGGCGACGGTGCCGCGCAGGGTGGTGCCGTCGGCGAGCGACAGTTCCTTGCCGGCGTTGAGGATGCGCTGGGCGTCGGTGACGTTGCCCTGGCGGAAGTCCAGCTCCATCATCTTGAATGCCAGCTTGGGGTCGATGCCGAAGAACATCGTTGCGTCGGGGTTCATGGCAGCCAAGGCAAAGCTGAACATGCCGCTGCCGAACACTGGCGATGCGATGGCGATGGGCATGACTTCATTGGCGTTGACGCCGGGGATGGTCTTGAGCGCCTCAATCTGGTCGAAGCTGATGCTTCCGTGGCCCAGGGGGTCGCCGATGCCGATGGAGCTGACCACGAAGATGTCGGGGAAATGGGTCGGCAACTTCCAGCCCTGCAGGGCGCTGTTGCCCTGGACTTCCATGACGATGAGCACGGCCAGCCCGACCATCAGCGCGGCACAAGTGCCGGCCGCGCGCCAGAGACCTGTCGAAAGCTGCTGGCGGACCAGCCGCGGATTGAGGCGGAACGCCAGCGCCACTACGGGCCCGATGACGGCCTCGGCCACCAGCACGAGCATAGGCGCCAGGAGGAAGAAGCCGATCATGAGTGACGGCAGCCCCAGGCCGAAGTGGGCGAAGAATTGCACCCAGTGAGTAGTCTGGGCCGGATTGCTGGCGCCCAGGACCTTGGCCAGGGGTTCGATCGGGCCGAAGAAGAGGAACGGATCGACACAGATCAGCAAGAGCCCGGCGACCGCGGACCAGAGAGGCGCGCGGGGTGAAGGGGGCACGGCATCGGGAGTCATGGCTTCGAGCGGGCGGACGCGCGTCGCCCACCAGGCGGGAAGCGCGCTAGCCACGAGTGCGGCCAGCGCCGACCCGACTGCCCCGAATGCCACGCCGCCCCAGCTCACGACAACGCCGGAGGAGAAGACGTCGTGGAAGATGAGGGAGAGGATCTTGACCCAGATCCAGCCGAGCGGGACCCCTATCAACACGCCCGCCAGCGCCAGGATCATTCCCTCGAAGACGACTAGCGCGCCGATCTGCGCGCGGAAGGCGCCCACCGCGCGGAGCATCGCCAGCGTGCGCTGCCGCTCGGTCACGCCCATGGACAGGGCGGAGAATACGATGAAGGTGGCGGCGAGCATCGACACGGTCCCGCCGAGATAGCTGAGCAAATCGACCGCCGACAGTTCCCGGTCCATTTCCGCGCGGGTGTCGCGGGTCGTGCGCAGCTTCACGCTGGGGTCGATCGTCTGGAGCAGCGGCGTCAGCCGCTTGACGAACTCACGGCCATCGACGCCCTTGTTGAACTCCATCGTGACCCGGTTGATCAGGCCGGCCTGCTCCGCTTCGGCGGAGACTGCGCCGGGCTCGGGTTCGGGCGGCTTGTCCCAGCCCAGGAAGCGCTGCAGCGTCCGCATGGGCACGTACATCGACTGCTGCGCGGCCGCCATGACCTCCGGCTTGTGGACGATGCCGACGATCTTCAGTTTGAGCGTGTCTTTGGAATCGGTGCGGGGGAGCGTTACTTCGTCGCCGACCCCTTCATCGATCCGCTCGGCCAGCGCCTGGTCGATGACGGCGAAGTTGCCTTCGGAAGTGTTGAAGAAGGCCCCCTTCTCCATGGTCATGGTTGCGACGCCGGAGTCGCCGGGCAGGGAGATGCCAGTCACTTCGACGTTCCGGCCGTCGACGCCTTTGCCGTTCTTGTCGATCAGCGGGTCGGAGATTTCGATGCGGCCATCGGCGCGTCGCACCTGCGGGTCGCTGCGCAATACTTTCAGCACACTCTCGCTGAACGGCCCGCGCGGATCGTTCTGCCGGGTCACCTGGGCGTCCACCGAGCCCATGTACTTGTCCATGTAGAAATGGACGGCGTACAGGACCGAGGCGTAGCCGGTGGTGACCGCCACCACCAGACTAACCGAAAGCGCCACCGCCGCTATGGTCAACGACGCCCGCGATTTGCGGGCCAGGAGGTTACTCAAGACTAGTTTGCGGATGAACATTTTTCGTCACTGTCCTTGGTCCTTTGTCCTTGGTCCTTTGTCATTTGCGGTTGAGCTCAATGCAAAGGACAAATGACCAAGGACAAAGGACCAAGGACTACTTTATGCATTCCTGGTACTTCGCCCCGAGGGCAGCGCCGCCTTCGGTCTGGTCGGCGGGGAACTGGCAGACGAGCTTGCCGTCTTTCAGGACGGCCACGTCCCGGGCATAGGCCGCCACCGATGGCTCGTGGGTGACCATGATGATCGTTTTTCCGTGAGTGAGGCACAGCTCGCGGAGAAGCTGGCAGACGCTGCGGCTGTTGGTGCTGTCGAGGTTGCCGGTGGGTTCATCGGCAAGGATCACCGCCGGGTCGGTCACCAGCGCCCGGCCGATGGCCACGCGCTGCTGTTCGCCGCCGCTCATGGCGTCGGGGCGGTGGTGGCGCCGGCTGGCCAAGCCGAGGCTGCTCATCAGCTCCTCCACCTTGGCCGCCGATTTGGCGAGCTGGCCATTCCCCTCCAGCATCAATGGCAGCATCACGTTTTCTTCGGCTGTCAGGGTGGGGATCAGGTTGAACGACTGAAAAACCAGCCCGATATTCCGCCGGCGGAACAACGTCAGGTCGCGATCGTTCATCGCTCCCAGGTCCGACCCGTTGATCCGCACCCGCCCGGAATTGGCCTGGGTCAAACCGGCCATCAGGTGCAGCAGCGTGCTCTTCCCTGACCCGCTGGCGCCCATGACGGCAAGGAACTGGCCGTGCTGCACCTCGAGGGTGACGCCGTCCAACGCCGCTATCGTGCGGTCGCCCTGGCGGAACTCCTTCGTGACATTCTCGACCGACAATGGCGACATTGATCTGGTGCGCTCCTCGCTTGCAACTAGTCCTGGGAACCGCCAACGCGGCTGCCAGCGCCCAAGACGCCGCAACCGCAATCGGGAAGGGAACTATAGCCCCATGGGAAAAGCGTCACAAGTGACGCCTTCCAGGCCTCGCCCTGATGGGTGTTGGCCACGGGCGTTGCATGGCACCCACACCGAAGGTGGCCGACTCCCACCCCGACTTGTGGCTGCAACGTCTGTGATTTTTTGTCGAAGGCCGCCAAACACAATTGATATCCCCTCATTTCCGGTCCGTCGGCACCGCCGGCCCGTCGCCCTCCACCGCCACCCGGAACTTTTGCCCGGCGTAGCCCTTTTCCGTGATGAACTCGTGGGTGCCGATCGACCAGTTCTCCTTGAGGATCCCCCGGCCGCTCCGCTGGGTCCGCGCCAGGTCCGGCCCCACCGGAGGGTAATGCGGGTCGACCTCGGCATGCCGGACGTTGTACATGCCTTTGTCGGCGGTGATTTCCCACCAGCAACTGGCCATGTCGTAAAGGCCCCAGGGATTGGGTTTCTTTGACTTGACCCTCAAGGGCGATTTGAAGCCGTCGGGGCCGCTGCTGTTCTGCTCCCGGTATTTCTCGGCAAAGCCGGGATTGGACGTGCCGACGCGGGCGGCGTATTCCCACTCGGCGTCCGTCGGCAGCCGCACCTTGCGGCCGCTCTTTTCTGAAAGCTTCTGGCAGAATGTTTCGATGTCAGCAAAACGCGGGTCCTCCACCGGCAGTTGCGGGTCTTTGACCGTGCTGGGATTTTTATCCGCGCCCATGACCGCCTCATAAACCTCCTGCGTCACCGGGATCTCGGCGAGGTAGAACGGCCTGGTCAGCGTCACCAGGTGCGGGTACTCCTCCACATAATACGGCCACACGTACACCGGCGTGCCCATCAGGAACTTGCCCGGCGGAATGGCGATGCACTTGATCGAAAGCGTGTCATCCACCTTGAGCACCAGCGGTTCCTTGTCCGGCATCGTAAAGGGCCGGTCGGCAGCCAGCATCCTGACCGGGTATTTCAGCCGGGCCGGCTCGATCTTGCTGGCGGTGACCCATTTCCTGCCGTCCTTTTCGAAGACCACGCCGGTCACGGAACTCGCTTCAGCCGGCTGGCAATAGTGGTTCCTTCCCACGTTCGCCTTCAGGCGCGCTGCCTGGAGTGCAGGACCGTCAGGCGAGATATAGAACTTCAGGCGCTCGCTGAACCGGTCCATCAGTTTCGCCGCCGCGTCGGCATCGAGGCCTTTTTCAGGGTAGAGTTCCGCTATGATTGCCGCCACTTCCGCCCGGACTTCCGGCGTGCCGTCGATCGCGAATAGCACCATCACATGGTCGTCGGCCTTTGGGTCAGGGATGCATGCCCCGTTGCAGACCATGCTGCCTTGCAGGGTGACTTCCGCGGGCTCTGTGGCAGGTGCAGCTTTCAATTCTGACGACGACATTGACAGGGTGAGCACGGCCGACACGATCGCGACGAATGTCGTTGGGAGGAATGCGTTCATAGGGACCTTTACACGGTTTTGCTCGACCGGAACCTGGCAATAGAATTGCCGATGTAGGAAGCTCAACCCGCCACTGGAATGGTTCCTCCGCCCCAACCGGGGCGGCCAGAGGACGGATTATCACATCCACGGGTTGCGCTTCGGATTCGCCTGTCGGCGATCCTGCGCTGCACCCGTGGCTACAGTCCTCGCGCCCCTCCGGGCCTCCCGGGCGGACCAGAATTGGCGTCAACCGCTACTCGCTCGGCGGGCGGCAGGATTGTAGCCACGGGTCGAGCGCAGGATCGCCGACGAGCGAATCCGAGAGCATCCCGTCCATGCGATTCTTCGCTCCAGGGGCGGCTGGTAACGGCGTCGACGGATCTCCGCCCCAGCGCCCCAGCGGGGCGCAGGATTGTAGCCACGGGTGAAGCGCAGGATCGCCGACAGGCGATCCGCAGCGCAACCCGTGGTAAACGATAATCCCCTCTACCCGCCCCGGTAGGGGCGGAGGAGCGTTTCCGAATGACCGGCATCCTGTTTATAAGAAGAGCTGGTCATCGCGAGCAGTGCCAGGAGAGAGAAGGATCGCGATCGGCGAGACAAAAATATGTTCAGCTTAAAGGACAAGGTGGCGGCGGTGACCGGGGCCGCGTCAGGCATCGGCGAGGCGATTGCCCGGACATTCGCAACGGCGGGAGCGAGCGTGTACGTGCTCGACCGCGACGAGAAGGGCGGTGCTGCCGTCGCCGGCGCGATCGTTTCCGGGGGCGGCACCGCCCATTTCCTGCCCGTCGACGTCTCCAGCGAATCGGCATGCGGCGACGCGGCGCGGGTCATTCTCGGTGCGCATGGCCGATGCGACCTATTGGTGAACAATGCGGGCATCGGTCATGTGGGGACCGTGTTGACCACCACCGGCGACGACCTCGACCGCCTCTATGCCGTCAATGTCAGGGGCATCCTCTTCATGACCCGCGCCCTTCTACCCGCCATGATCGAGCGCCGGTCGGGCTCGGTGATCAACCTCGCTTCGGTGGGCGGCGTGGTCGCGGTGAAGGACCGTTTCGCCTACTGCACGACGAAGTTCGCCGTCGTCGGCATGACCAGGTGCATGGCGGTCGACCATGCCGACAGCAAAGTGCGTTTCAACGCCATCTGCCCGGGGCGGGTCGAGACGCCGTTCGTGCAGGCGCGGCTGGCGGAGTACCCCGATCCGAAGAAGGCTTACGAGGAAATGGCATCGACCCAGTTGCTCAAGCGGATGGGCCGGCCGGAGGAGATCGCCGCGGCCGCGTTGTACCTCGCGGCTGATGAGTCCGCCTTTGTCACCGGGAGCACGCTTGTGATCGACGGGGGGATGAGTGCGGTGTAACCAGGACCCCCGGATTCGTCGCGCAGAACGGCACCCAAGTTGCTTTGACACCTTTGGAAGCGGCACGCGGCATGGCGTTTCATTTGCCCCCGCTTCGACCGCGTGTTAGCTTGGCCCATGAACGAGGAAGGTCTGAGGGAGATCTGATGCCGCGGAAACGGCAGGGAGTTTGATTTAATGTCGTGGCGTCTTGAACCTGCCTCCGGGCCCTGCACTGCGTGCGGCGGTAACCACTGCTTCTATTGGCCCGGAGAAGCCAGCCCCAGTCTCGACCGCATCTACGAGTACATCTGTCCCATCATGGGCCGGCCCAGCAAGCTGCGGATCATGGGAACAACGCCCGAAAACCTCGTCCCCTCCGACTGGCTGCCCGTCCGCCTGACCACCGACCCCGGTGAAGAAGAACTGGGAGGCAGAACGCGCCGGCAGCGCGGGCAGTAGGCGCCGTAGCGGGAAATCCGAAGTCCGAATCATTCGGCAATGTAGGCGATCCCCACGGCAATCGCCAAGATCGGGTAGAGCACGGCCATTTTCCATTGGCCCAGGAGCGCGTTGACCCGGGAGCCGAAAACCATCAGGACTGGTCTTCATCGAGGCCCTGCGCCGTGATGATTGGCCGCCCGGTGCGGACGTCGATGCCGCACTGAACGCAGATCTTGGCGCCGGGCGTGAGCGTTCGGTTGCAGGCAGGGCACTGCGGCGACGGGAGCGGCGGCTTGACAGCAGCGGTCGCGGGAGAGGTTTCGTCCACTCGAGCGACGGCTGGGAAGCCGGCAACGAGCTCCCGGGACGGCGGGGCCGGCTGGGGCGCGGGAGCAAGGTCGTAAGAGCCGTAGTCCGCCGGGTCGATTGCCTGCAACTCGATTGCCGGGGATGGTGCCGCCGAGGCTGCCGCCTGAGCAGGCGCATTGAGGACCGCGAAGGGGTCAACCTGCGCCGGCATCGGCTCATCAGCCGACGCTGCCGCGATGGGGATTGGTTCATCGAAATTGTCGAACGATGCGAACGGCTCTTCGTCAGCCGGCTCCGCTGGTGCCGGCGGAACCGGAGCGGGAGCAGTTGGGGCGTAGTGGAACTCGAATTCGTATTCTCCAAGCCGGACGATGTCCCCGTCGGCCAGGTCGCGCGAGGCGATCCGTATGCCGTTGACGTACGAGCCGTTGGTGCTGCCCTGATCGACAATCTGCCAGCGTCCGTCGGTGGGGACGAGCCGGCAGTGGTTGCGCGAGACGAGCGTGCCCGGCAGGAGCAGGGGTTTGCCGCTCAGCTTACCCACTTCGATAGGAACGCTGCCGCCCAGCATCAATTGGGTGCCGGCATGAAGGGAGCCTGCCAGGGCAAGAAGAGATGCCGAGAACTCGCCCTCCTGCGGCGCCGGCCCGCCGCAGACGAGCCGGACCGATGCATGACAGACCGGGCAGCGCGACACCTGGGCCGCCACCGAAGCCTGTACGCTGTGCCCGGCGCCACATCGGCATTTGAAATGGATCATCGGTCACTCGGGAATAGTCCTTGGTCCTTTGTCCCTGGTCATTTGTCCGACACTTTATCATTCCGCATTCATCATTGCCCATTTCCCTGTATAGTGTTCGCCCTATGGCACTGGAAGTTGGAATCGTCGGACTGCCGAACGTCGGCAAGAGCACCATTTTTAACGCCCTGACGGCAGCAGGCGCGCTGGCCGCCAATTACCCGTTTGCGACCATCGAGCCGAATGTCGGCGTGGTGGCCGTGCCGGACAAGCGGCTCAACGTCATCAACCAGTTCATCAAGACCGAAAAAATCATCCCCGCCGCCCTGCGGGTGGTGGACATCGCCGGCATCGTCCGCGGCGCCAGCACCGGCGAAGGGCTCGGCAACAAGTTCCTCTCCCACATCCGCGAGGTGGACGCCATCCTGCACGTCGTCCGCTGCTTCGCCGGCGGCGACATCCTCCACGTAGAAGGCAGCGTCGACCCGATCCGCGACATCGACACCATCGACACGGAACTGGCCCTGGCCGACCTGGAGACCGTCAGCAGCTCGCTCGACAAGACCGAGCGCCTGGCCCGCAGCGGCGACAAGGAAGCGATCATCAAGGCCGGCATCCTCCGCAAGGCCAAGGCCCAGCTCAACGAGGCCAAGCCCGTCCGCGCGCTCGAGCTGGACCCCGAAGAGCGCAAGCTGGTCAAGAGCATGGGCCTGATCACCGCCAAGAAGGTGCTCTACGTGGCCAACGTCGATGAGGCCGACATCCACGGCAAAGGCCCGCTGGTGGACAAGGTCCGCGGGCGAGCGGCCGCCGAAGGCGGCGGGGTGGTGCCGGTCTGCGGCAAGCTGGAAGCCGAGCTGGCCGAACTGGAGCCGGCCGACCGCGACGAAATGCTGCAGAGCATGGACTTGGCCGAGCCCGCCCTGGCGACTCTTACCCACGAAGCGTACCGCCTGCTCGGCCTGCAGAGCTATTTCACCGCCGGCCCCAAGGAAATCCGCGCCTGGACGATCCCCATCGGCGCCACCGGCCCGCAAGCCGCCGGCGTCATCCACACCGACTTCGAGCGCGGCTTCATCCGGGCCGAAATCTACACCCTGGAAGACCTCAAGCAGTTCAAGACCGAGGCCGCGATCAAGGCCGCCGGCAAGCTGCGGGCGGAAGGGAAGGCCTACGTGATGAAGGACGGGGACATCACGCATTTCTTGTTTAATGTCTAATCACCTAAACGACTGTGCGCGATTATGCGCTGGTGGTTTTGTAGGGTCCGCAGTGCGGACCCTACATGATCGCGCACGACCATTGAGCATGCGGAATCGATCGCGAATGCGTATACTTTGTGACCGACCCATCGATCAGCGTCATGGTTGCGGCGACCTCACACCGAGACCGGAGTTTACGACAGTCCGGATCGACACTAAGAAGACGCTCGGGCACAAATGCAGATGTCGGCCCCGTCGGTTAATGGATAAACCACCTGCCTTCTAAGCAGGCACTGCAGGTTCGATTCCTGCCGGGGCTATTCGGGCGTTCCATCGATTTCGTCCGGCTGATCGCTCGACTTGCCGGTCTCTGCTCTGGTCCCCTCTCCGGGTACACTGGGAGAGGGTTAGGGTGAGGGTTTCGTGTCGAATGGCAGAAGACCCTCACCCCTGCCCTCTCCCGGAGTACTGGGAGAGGGAGATTAGCGCCTGACTGATGTGAAACCCTGGAGAACGGAATGAATTGCCACCCACTTCCCGCGGTCACCGTCGTAATCATCGGGTTGTCGCTTGCTGGGAGGACGGCCATCGGTGCTCCGGGCGACGGCGAACTCCTTCACGTCTTCGCCTCCGGCGAGAAACCCGATGATTCCCGCCTCACGCATCCCCGCGATCTCGATCACCCGGCGATCTTCTCGCCGGAATTCAAGGACAAGGACGAATGGACCAGGCGGGCATCGGCCCTGCGGCAGCAGGTGCTGGTCGCCGAGGGCCTCTGGCCCTTGCCGGTGCGGACGCCGCTCAATCCGGTCATCCACGGCAAGATCGACCGGGACGACTACACCGTTGAGAAAGTTTTCTTTGCCAGCACGCCTGGGCATTACGTGTCGGGGAGCCTTTACCGGCCGAAAAACATCCCGGGCGGCACGAAGGTGCCGGCGGTCCTTTGCCCGCACGGCCATTGGAACGGCGGGCGGTTCCTCTGGAACTCCGACGCGGACTGCAAGAAGCAGATCGAGGAAGGGGCGGAGCAGACGATGGAGGGAGCGCGTTCGCCGTTGCAGGCGCGCTGCGCCATGCTGGCGCGGATGGGGTGCGTGGTGTTCCATTACGACATGATCGGGTATGCCGACAGTCAGCCGATCGAGCACCGCAAGGGGTTCACCGACGCCGAATCGATCCTGCGGCTGCAGAGCATGATGGGCGTGCAGACGTGGAACAGCATCCGTGCCCTGGACTTCGTGCAGAGCCTGCCGGAAGTGGATGGACAGCGGACTGCGGTCACCGGGGCCAGCGGCGGCGGGACGCAAACGCTCATCCTCGGCGCCGCCGACGAGCGGCCGGCGGTCGAGTTCCCGGCGGTCATGGTCAGCATGAACATGCAGGGCGGCTGCGTCTGCGAGAACGCCCCGCTGCTGCGCGTCGGCACCGACAACGTGGAACTGTCCGCCGTCTTCGCCCCTAAGCCGCTCGGCATGACCGCCGCCAACGATTGGACGATCGACCTGGAGACAAAAGGGCAGCCGGAGTTGAAGTCGGTCTACAAGCTGTTCGGGGCCGAGACCCGCGTGGCAGCCAAGCACCTGTCGTTCGAGCACAACTACAACCAGGTGAGCCGCGAGGTGATGTACAACTTTCTGAACCAGCACCTGAAGCTGGGCCAACCGTCGCCGGTGAAGGAGAAGCCGTTCGTGCCGATCGAGCCCAAAGACCTTTCGGTTTACGACACCGAGCACCCGCGACCGGCCGACGCCCTGGACGCGGCGGCCCTGCGTCAGCGCATGACCGAAGCCTCCAATGCGCAAATGAACGAGCTTGCCAAGGACCCCGCGGAGTATTCGCGCATCCTGCGGACGGCGTTGCGGGTGATGCTGTGCGAGCCCACCGAAGGCCTGCCGCGCAAGGGCGAAGTGCTGGCCGGCCGGATGAGCGGGCCGCGCCCGGTTGGCTCGCTGGTTACCGAGCGCGGCTTCATCCGCCGGGACGGCACCGGGGAGCAGGTGCCGTGTGCCGTTATCTTCCCGCCAGATTGGAACGGTACGGTTGTGGTCTGGGCGCACCCGGAAGGTAAGGCAAGCCTGTTTGACAATACCGGCGCTCTCTCACCCACGGCCCGTAAGCTGACCGACAGCAAGGCCGCCGTCATCGCCGCCGACCTCTTTCTCACCGGCGAATACGGCAACGCAGACGCACCGTCGAACCCCAATCCGGCTCCGTCGGCCAACCCGCCGTATGCCGCTTTCACGCTCGGCTACAACCGCAGCCTGCTGGCTAATCGCGTGCACGATTTGCTCGACGTCCTGGCCTTGGTGCGCGATTGGGACGGCACCAGGTCGATCCGCCTCGCCGGCTTCGGCCAGGCCGGGCCCTGGGCGCTGCTGGCCCGCGCCGAGGCTGGCGACGCGATCGATAAAGCCGCCGTGGATTCGAACGGCTTCGACTTCGACCAGGTGAAAGACTCCGCCGACCCCATGATGTTCCCCGGCGCCCTGAAATACGGCGGGATTTACGCCTTCGTGCCGCTATGCACCCACGGCAACACGTTGATCATCAACGCTCGGAAAGCCGGCAAGTGGGACCTCGCGGAGAAGACAGCCGGTGTGACGTTGCGCGAAAACAAGGAGTCGGAGGAGGCGATGGTGGATTGGTTGGTGAAGTAGGTCTGGCGCCTCGAGCGTCGCTTTTAGCGCCATCCCGCAGGGATGGCGCTAAAAATGGTTTTCAACAGGGGTTTCCCCCTTTCCCGCCGATCCGTTACCCTCCCCCCATGCGCATCCAATTCTGCGGCGCCGACCGCACCGTCACCGGGTCTTCTCACCTGATCGAAGTCAACGGCCTGCGCCTCTTCCTGGACATGGGCATGTACCAGGGGGCTCGCGACGAGGCCCGGCGGATCAACTCATACCTGCCGGCGGACGTGAAGTCGGCCGATGCCATCATCCTCTCGCACGGCCACCTGGACCATTGCGGGAAGCTGCCGATTGCCGTGCGGGCTGGGTTCAAGGGGCCGGTCTACTGCACGCCGGCCACGGCGGAGGTGGCTCGGATCGTGCTCAATGATGCGGCCAAAATCCAACTTGAAGACATCGAACAACTCAACCGCCAACGCGGGCCACGCGATGAGAAGCTATCTGAACTGTATGGGCCCAACGACATTCCCAGCGTGACCCGGCTTTTCAAGCGCGTTGAGTACAAGCAGAAGACTGATCTGGGCAGAGGCGTTTCGTTCACGTTCTTCGACGCGGGGCACATCCTGGGGTCGGCTTATGTGGTGTTGGAGTGGGCCGAATCCGGCAAACCGCACAAGCTGCTTTTCACAGCGGACGTCGGGCGGTACGGAGCGCCGATCCTTTGCGATCCATACCCGCTGCCTGGGACGATGGACTGGGTCATCACCGAGAGCACCTATGGGACCGTCTCGCACGGCCAGATCGGCGAGGTGGAGCCGCAGCTTCTCGATGCCGTGCGCTTTTGCATCCAGCACAAAAGCCGGCTGCTCGTGCCGTCGTTCGCCGTGGGGCGGACGCAGACGATGCTCTGGTATATGCGCAAGTTTGTGAAGCAAGGCGCCATCCCGTCCATCCCGGTTTTTGTCGACAGCCCGATGGGCGTGGAGACGAGCCGGATCACCAGCCAGTTCAGCGACGACTACGACGAGGAAACCAAGGCGATGCTCGGCGAGCAGAACTTCTGCGGCCTGGACAACGTCACCTGCGCGGCAACACCCGATCAGAGCAAGCAGATCAACAGCCGGTCGGGGCCGCTGGTGATCATCGCCTCCAGCCCGACCTGCGAGTTCGGCCGCATCCTGCATCACCTGGAACGCAGCGTGGGAAATGCAAACGACCTGGTGATCTTCGTCGGCTGGATCCCGCCGCAAACGCTGGGGCGAAGGCTCCAGGATGGTGAAAAGCGGGTCAGGATTTACGACCGGTGGTACGACGTGAAGTGCCAGGTGCGCACGATCCACGGCCTCAGCGCCCACGCCGACGGGGACGAGTTGCTGCGGTTCTTGAAACCGACGCTGGCGCCGCAAACGTCGGCGTTCATCGTCCACGGCGAGGTCCCGCAAGCCGAAGGCTTCGCCCAGCGGCTGATCCAGGCGGGGGTCGGCTCAGCAGCCGCGCCGGCGATGGAAACATCGGTGCTGGTGCTTGGAGGGACAGGAAGCAATGTTCAAATGAGGCCGCCGGGGAGGACGGATCAGGATTAGTCAGTTGTCAGTTGTCCTTGGTCATTTGTCATTTGCAAAATACGCAGGAAACCGGTCCGCTTTCACCATCCCCAGAAATTATTCCATGCCTCCATCCAGTCCTTCCCCCGGCTGACGGCTTTCAACGGCTCGATGAGTTCGATGCCGGCCCGGCCTTTGAACTGGGCGGCGCTGTCCACCGTCGATAGCTCGATCGTGATCGTGGTGGGCTTGGCCGGGACGTAGGGCTTGGGCCAGTTGCGCGATTTCAGGGCATCGGTGACGCCGGCCTGGATCATTTGGCGGGCCCGGACCGGCGGGATGTTGCGGGCCGAGTAGCGGGACAGGCCTTTCTTCACCGCGATGCTTTTGAGCTGATCGCCGAGCAGTTCTTTGCCTTCGCGGCAGGTGGCTTCGTCGCCGGTGATGACGGCGACGGGTACGCCCCAGTGGCCGCACAGGGCGCAGTTGATGCCGAACTCCCCGACCAGGTCGTTGTTGAAATAGAGGTTGCGCCAGGTGGTGGTGGAGATGGTGTGGCAGAGGACGCCGTCCGGCGTGCCGGCGCGGGCGTGCATGGCGACCATCACCCCCACGTCGCAGCCGCTCTCCAGCAGCTCGGTATAGCGCGACCAGGTGTGGTGGTTCACCCAGGTGCAGTCCGGGTCGATCAGTTCCGGCACCAGCGAGTTGAACGACCAGTCCTTGCCGGCCCCATGGCAGTCCACCACGACGATCTCGGTCGCCCCGGCCGCCTTGGCGCCGCGCACGGCGGCGTTGATCTCTTCGGTGTAGAGCCGCCGGCACTCTTCGTACATCGGGGCGCCGCCGTTGACCTGGTCCCAGACGACAATGCCGCTGACGCCTTCCATATCGGCCATGATAAGTACACGCATGGCGGGGAAGGGTAAACCAACAGGGCAGAAATCTCCATACCGTTTTAATCGCCCGCACCGCCGCGCTACTACTCTCTGTTCGGTCGTCGGCCCGCCGGTTTTGCAGCCGAGACGGCGACATTCCTGCGCGCAGCCCACTACTCGAACAGGTAGCTTGACGGCAAGGAATTCGCGCCGATAAAATGCCGGCGTTCAACCATTGATTGCTCCGCACAACGACAGGCAATCGACGGCCGACATCTCTTTGCTCTATGGGTTCCTCGGAGGGGACCAGGTTGATATCTTCTGTCGGAGGAAGGTCATGACCAGGCGTTGTATATCGCATGGTCCGGGTGGTGGGTCCGTCCATTCAGCCCGGCCCCAAAGAGAAGACCACCAATTCGCTGCCGGCACACCATCGCCCGGAGACAAGGGGCGCCTTCCGCCCGGGGGACGGAGATTTCCTGATTCCATTGTAGCGCGCTGATTACCCCGGCCACGCCGTTCGGGGCGCATCCCGCCGAACGCCGTGCTGTCGGAGCGTCTCGCGCCAGCCGTCCGCTCGAAAAGGCCTTCGGCCGGCCAAATTGGTTGTATTGACTTCATTAGTGATTTATGTGTCTCACCTTAAGGAAGGTTCGCTGTTCCGTCGTGTTGTTTCTCTGAAACGTTCAAAACCGAATTTTCGGGGCCCGCGCCGATTGGTAGCTTCCAAAGGCGCGAGTTCCCTTCCAATCCAAAACCGTTCGGGAGGTCCATATGCGTCCCGCCACAAACCGTTCGCGGCTTTTCGCCGCTGTCGTTGCCGCCACCCGCCGAATCACGAGCCTGCTCCGCGCGTTCATCTCACCCGCCAGGATCCCCGCCCTCTGCGAGCGCATGGAGGGCCGGGTCATGCTCTCCGCCACTGACCCGTTCGGCAGCGGCTCGCACTACTTCGACCAGGCCCCCTACTCCACCGCTACCCTCGACGGCGAAGTGGCCCAGGCCAACCCCAACGCTGTCGGGACGACCGATGCCGCCGTGTCGGCGTCGGGGGTGCGCTATTTCGACGGCGTGCCGGAGATCTCGACCACCGACTTCTCCTCCAACGGCTTCGGCCAGACCTGGGGCGTCACCCGTACCTACAGCAGCGACATGACCGGCACCGGCTCGCTGGGCAACCACTGGTATCTCAACCAGTTGCCGCAGCTCG
>Ga0182024_10002792_pt1 | contig 42847 bp, 30 predicted proteins | sample P32metaG_FD_120480 | JGI IMG/M metagenome (GOLD analysis project Ga0182024, IMG submission 120480) | Permafrost microbial communities from Stordalen Mire, Sweden - P3-2 metaG (Illumina Assembly) | ecosystem: Environmental > Terrestrial > Soil > Wetlands > Permafrost | place: Sweden: Stordalen... | reverse complement strand
CCCTCTTCCCACATACCCAGTTCATGTTTATCTTCTGGGTTTCGATTTACACGTTCACCTGCGGGCTGACTTACGCGGCGTTCTCGGCGTTTGTGCTGGAGGCGATCGGGCAGAGGGCGGCGGCCACCAAATATAACGCCCTGGCCTCCCTGTCCAACGTGCCCATCTATTACATGACCAACCTTGATGGCTGGGCCAATGACCGCTGGAATTCCACCGGCATGTTCTTCACGGAATCGGGGCTGGCCGTGGCGAGCGCGGTGCTGTTCATCGGCCTGGTGAAACTTCTCCGGCACCGGCGCGTGCCGTCCCAATCAACAAACTATTTGGACAGCGAAAAAACTTGAAAACCTCCGCGCCTCAATCAAGCCCAAAAGCGCGTATTGGATTATCCGGGTGCTTTTGGTAGTTTGACGCCTGAAACAATAAAAACCGCTATGCGTGGATTTCAGAAAGGCGTTTTTTTCAAACCTCATCGGATGCTTTGGTGGCTGGCGGTCATCGCTGTCGCCAGCCGGGGAGTTGCCGCTGAAACATCCGGCGGCGAGGCGAAGTTCGCGGTGGCGCCTCCAACCAGCTGGGTGAAGCCTCATTTTTTTGTCCGTCCGTCCGCAACCGACGGCCTCGAATCGGGCGTTGATGAGCACTGGCTGCTGTCGGAACGCCAGATCAATGCCTCGGAGAATGAAACGTTCTATCACGTGGTGCGGCAGATTCTGAATGTCGCCGCGGTTGAAGACGGCTCGAAGCTCACCATCAACTTCAACCCGGGCTATCAGTCCCTGACCCTGCACTGGGCGCGGATCTGGCGCGGGCCGGAACATCTCGAACGGCTGGACACGAACGCGGTGAAAATCATCCGGCGCGAACAGGAATTGGACGATGACATTTTGAACGGCGAACAATCGGCGCTGCTGGTGATGGACGACGTGCGGGTCGGCGACATCATTGATTATGCCTATTCCATCAAGGGATCAAACCCGGTCATGGGCGGTCATTTTTTCAGTGCCGTTCCCGTCCAAACCGACCAGCCCGTCGAACGCTTTTATACCCGCGTCTTGTGGCCGGCCCAGAGACGGCTGTATGCCAAAGCCCATGGCTGCTCGGTTCAACCGGCGTTGGTGCCGGGCAAGGATGCGCTCGAATACATCTGGGACTTGCGGGCGACCAACGGCATTCAGGCTGAAGATTCACTGCCCGTCTGGTTTGACCCCGAGCCGTGGATTGAATTGAGCGAATTCAAAACGTGGACCGAAGTCAACCGGTGGGCGTTGCCACTGTTTCAAAATGCCGCGCCGCTTTCGCCGGAACTGCGGCAAAAAATCGCGGAATGGCGGCGCCTCGCCGGCCCTGAAACACAGGTGCTCGCGGCCCTGCGTTTTGTCCAGGACGACGTGCGCTATTTCGGCGTCGAAATTGATGCCAGCGGCGAGAAGCCGGCGGATCCCTCGGTGGTCTTTGCGCGGCGGTATGGCGATTGCAAGGACAAGTCGCTGTTGTTCGTCACCATGATGCGCGCCCTGGGAATCGAAGCGTATCCGGTTTTGGTCAACAGCGGGCTGCGCCACACGATTGAGGACTGGCAGCCCGCCGGCAACGCCTTCGACCACTGCATCGCGGTGGTCCGGTTCGATGGGCAGACTTACTGGCTGGATCCCACCATCCACTTCCAGCGCGGGCCGCTGGCGGCGCATTATCTGCCGGACTACGAACGCGGCCTGGTGATCGCCCCGCAGACTGGCGGCCTGAGCGTCATTCCGCAGACCACGGGACTGCCGCAGACCACGACCACCGAATACTTTGAACTCGGACGCAGAACAGAAACCTCCACCCTGAAAGTGATCACAATCGCCGACGGGCGCGACGCGGACAATTTGCGGGCGCTCTTTGCGACCACGAAACGCAGCGACATCGAAAAGAACTACGCTCATTTCTATGCCGACCGTTATCCGGGAATCAAGATGGCCGCCCCGATTGATTTCAATGATGATGAGGAGCAAAACCGAATCCAGACGACGGAGACCTACACCATTGACAACGCATGGACGCGATCGGAGAAGAGCGGAAAATATTCATTCGAGTTCTATGCGTCCGCCATGGCCGCGTTGCTGGAAACACCGGCTGACACCGAACGGACCATGCCCGTCAGCGTGCCGTTTCCGGACCATCAGATTTTGCGGATCGAAATCACCCTGCCCGTAGCCTGGCCTGCCGAAACGGCCAGCAAGACGGTTTCTGATCCGGCATTTTTCTTTCAAAAAAGTCTCAATTGTTCTGGTAACCATATTGTCATGCTCTGCGAATACCAGTCGCTTTTGGATTCCGCCGGACCGGACCGGGCCGCAGAATATATTCAACACCTGAACGAAGCGTCAAAAGCGCTGGCCTATTCGGTGAGTTGGTGACAGACAGGGGAACCAGCAGATGACGCGAACGACGTCGTTCAACGAATCCCCTTCAGCACGGAACCGCATCTGGTGGACATCGGCAACTGCGTCGGCACCAGCCGACGTCAGCGGGCAAAATTATTTCAGCGATCCCGGCAGCCCCGACATCAACCGGTCTTACGACGGCACGCCATCGCAATGATTCTCCGGTTAAATTTTTGATTCATTTTGGCGGGGCGGCGTGCGCGTCCAGTTCCAAACGCAGGTAGTCGTAGATGATGCCGTTCATCAGGCCGCCGGCAGGGACGGTCAGGGCCAGCACATTTTTACCTTGTTTCATCAGTGCCGCGTTGAATTCGAGGTCGTGTTCCGCCCAGTAGCCGCCGATGCCGTCGCGGTTGATGGTGGCGTTATAGACGAGATTGCTGACGCTGCCGATGAACTGGTCGTTCAGATCCACCGTCAGGCTGCGGGTGCCCACGCCGCAGATCGCCAGCCGCAAAGTCGCCCAGCCCGGCGGCGCATCGGGCAGGTTGAAAGTGACCGTCCACGTTGTGGCGCTGCCGTTGCCGCGGCCGGTGGTGTTGTGCGGGTCGTCGTTGTAAGGCACCTGTTCAAAAAACCAGTCCTTGCGGAAATCGCTCTGGCCGATGACATATTTCACGTCATAGGGGAACAGCTTCGGGTATTGGAGATACCAGCCCCAGTGAAAATACTGGTCGCCCTTGAAAAATTCCGAGCCGCTGCGGTTGGGGATGCCGATGTCCCAGAGTTGCCGGCCGTAACGCACCGGCCGCCAGTCAATGCTCGCGAGCGGCAAATCCTGGCCCGCCGCAACGACGATGTTTGACACGGTCAAATCGCCGAGCACGCCGTCGGCGATGGCGTGGAGCGAATAAGTTCCGGCGCGCACGTTCGGAATGGTGAAACTGCCATCGGCGGCGGCGCGCACCCAGAACTCGTAATTCTTGGCGTCGTCCTGCCAGTCCACGATCCGCGGCAGGCCGTTGAATCCACCACCGCGAATCCGGTTTGTGCGGGCGCGCGCGAAGGCGCTGGTGGCAGCCCCGCTGAACCGGCGGGTGCCATTGGTGGCGTTGAAGCCTTCATTCGTGCCGCCACCGAAATAATTATTCTGGTTGGTCATCGCCGCCTCGTCGTCGCCGCCGCCGGCCAGGCCGAAGCCGCCCACCCGGCCGACGCGCGGTCCACGCGAAATGATGGCCGGCGCATAATCCGGCGCGGTGAGGCCGACCAGCAGGTTGGACATCACCAGGCCCGGCGCCTGCGGATCGTCGAGGACAATTTTTCCGGTGACCGTCGCGCGTTGATTCTTGTGCGGATAGTCCACGCCGTTGACCCAGTCGAACGGCCACGCGGCGGCTTCCTTGTCCGCCTGCGCGAGCGCGTCATGCCACAGCGCATCGTGGTCGCCGCCGGCGTTGCAGTAGATGAGGAACGGCCCGATGACCTTGGTCCAGTCGTCGGTCGCGGCGAGGTTGCAGATGCTGCCGCCGTAATGGCTGCCGCGCCAGTAATTGAGCAGCGTCGGCGGGGCCGGGGCGTTCAGCGCATTCGTGTTGAACGTGGCGTCGCGGTGCGAGGAGAGCTCGAACTTGGTCGGCCCGCCGCTCAGGTATTCCACGCTGGGATTCACCAGCCAGAGGCCGACGTGCCGGGCGCTGCTCGACCAGCCCCACGCGCGCACGTCGAACTGGTTGGCGGAGTAATCGTATTTGTGCTCCACCTCGCCCTGGTAAACGCCGGTGTTCATCCGGCGCGCTTCCTTGAAATTCATCTGCGTGCCGTGGTTCCAGTCGTAGGCGGTGATCATCTCCATGTTCCGGTTGGCGTCCACCGTCATCCAGTCGAACAAATGGTCGTTGAGCTTCAGGCAAAAACGCGCCTCGCCGATGGAGGTGGCGGGATAATTCGTCGGGTGCGAAAAAATCGAGTAGGTATAAACGCCCGAATCGCCGCGCCCGAGCGCATAGCGGATTTCAATGTCCGCCACCACGCTGCCGCCGGGGCCGCTGCCCATCGGGCTGCCGCCGGAAACGCCCTTGATGGACACTTCGCCGCGCTCGCCGCCGTTGGCTTTGGGGTCAATCGTGATGCGCGTCGTCTGCCGGCCGCGCGCGGCGTTGTGCGACCAGTAGCCGGGCTGGCGCGTCCCCGGATCGAGCATTTCGAGGTTTTTGTATTGGAGCGAAGTCAAATCGCCGGAGCGCTTGCCGATGTGCGCGGACACGATGCCATTGTCGAGGATGAAGGAATCGGCATCCTCGGAAACGGTGACATCCGGGCCCGTGGCGGCCTGGACGAAGGCTGGAAACAAAAAAATCAGCGCAACCACCGCCAGTTTTTGAAAATTCATAAATAAATTCAGGGCAAACGGGACGCGCGGTTAGACGCCGGGGGAAACCGCGCAGTTACAAGAGAAAACTATCGCAGACGGATCTGCTCAATAGCCCAGCGCGCGTGTTCGGCGATCAGCGGTTCGGGATCGCGCGCCGCTTTTTCCAGGGCGGGCAGGGCGGTGGCGTCGCCGACATTGCCGAGCGCCACGCAGACGTTGCGCAGCAGGCCGCGCCGTTTGGTCCGCAGCATCGGGGTGCCGGCAAAACGCGACTTGAATCCGGCGTCGTCGAGCTGGAGCAGTTCGATCAAATCCGGCGCGGCCAGATCCGCCCGCGCGTGCGGCTTCATCAAATTTCCCTCGCGCGCAAACTTGTTCCACGGGCAAACCGCCAGGCAGTCGTCGCAGCCGTAGATGCGGTTGCCGATGGCCCGGCGAAATTCCTCGGGGATGGCGCCTTTGAGTTCAATCGTCAGATACGAAATACATTTCCGCGCGTCCAGTTGGAACGGCGCGGTGATGGCCTGCGTGGAGCAGGCGGAAATACAGCGCGTGCAGTTGCCGCAATGATTTTTCTCCGGCGCGTCTGGGGCCAGCTCCAGCGTGGTCAAAATTTCCGCGAGAAAAATCCAATTGCCCAGCCGGCGGCTGATGAGGTTGGTGTGCTTGCCGACAAAACCGAGTCCGGCGCGCTGGGCGAAGTCGCGTTCCAACACCGGCCCGGTGTCCACATACCAGAGCGCACTTGTGTCCACGCCGCCGAGTTCGTCCACAAACCGGGTCAACGCCTGCAACTTCTCGCCAAGCAAGTCGTGGTAATCTTTGAACTGCGCGTAGCGGGCGACAACTCCAAATTTCCGATTCCCGATTTCCGATTTCCGATTTTCAGTTTGGTAGCTCACCGCGAGCGCGATGACGCTTTTGGCGCCGGGCAGGACTTTCTGCGGCTCCACGCGCTTTTCCGCGTTGCGTTCCAGCCAGGTCATTTCGCCGTGCTGCTTTTCCGCGAGCCAGCCGGAAAATTGTTTTGCGCTGGCGGGCGGCGCGGCGGTGGTGAAGCGGCAGTCGTCAAAGCCGAGTTCGGCCGCGCGCTGACGGATGGCCGCCTTCGCCTCCGGCTTCGGCGCTGCGTGGCTGGTGGCTTGCCGCGTCGTAGCGCAGCGGAGACGGGGGTCATTCATCGCCGGTCGCGCGTGGCGAGCTTGAACTGCAGGGCGACCTGCAGGGCGGCCTCGCGGACGGAGCGCAGGTCGGTGTTGATGAGCACGTCGGCCTGCTTGTAAAACGGCTCGCGCGCGGCCAGCAGCTCGCGGATTTTTTTCTGCGGGTCGGCGTCGTGGAGCAGGGGACGGTGTGACTGGTTGCGGACACGCTCCCAGATTTTTTCCGGCGAGGCCCAGAGGCAGACGACGAGGGCGAAGATCTTCAACGCCGCCAGGTTTTCCGGATGGGTGGGCAGGCCGCCGCCGGTGGCGATGACGGTTTTTTCACGCGTGGAAAGTTCGCGGATGGTCTGCTGCTCCAGCGCGCGGAAGGCCGGTTCGCCATCTTTGGCAAAAATGTCGGCGATGCTGCGGCCGGTGCGGGCCTGGATGAGCTCGTCGGTGTCGAGAAATTCAAAACCGAGGTGCTCCGCGACGTGCCGGCCGACGGACGTCTTCCCCGTGCCCATGAACCCGATGAGCGCGAGGTTGGCCGGATGCCAGTGAATTTGCATGGCGATGGATTAGCGGAAAACGGCGCGCGACGCACGCCTGATTTTTTCCCGCGCTCGACAGCGCGGCAAATTCAAGTAGGATGAGATTGTGAAATTGCCGCCGCTCATTCTGGCTTCGGCCTCGCCGCGCCGTGCAGAGCTGCTGAAGCTGCTGCCGGTGAAGTTTCAGGTGCTGCCCGGCCACGCAGATGAAGTCGCGCACGAGCATCTCTCGCCGCTGGAAGTCTGCCAGCTCAACGCCCACCGCAAGGCGCGCGCCGTCGCCAAGAAAATTCCCGACACGCTCGTGCTCGCGGCGGACACGCTGGTGTTTCTCGACAACGAAATTCTTGGCAAGCCGCGCAACCTCGCCGACGCGCGCCGGATGCTCGCACGGTTGCAGGGCCGGCATCATCAGGTCGTCACTGGCGTCTGCCTGATGCACCTGCGCCACCATCGCGAACGGATTTTTGCCGTCAGCACGGACGTGCTGTTCCATCCGCTGGATGCGCGGCAGATCCGTGATTATCTGGCCGGCATCAGTCCGCTCGACAAGGCCGGCGCCTACGCGATTCAGGAACGCGGCGAACTCATCGTTTCCGAAATCTCCGGCTCCTACAGCAACGTCGTCGGCCTGCCGGTGGAAAAGCTGCGCGAGGAGCTGGCCGCGTGGAGTGAAGGCTGACGGGCACCGATTGCCGCTGGCAATCCGGCTGAAAACATTTAGACTGCGTCGGCCATGCTCGAACCATTGACCAATCCGCAGATCCGCAAATTCAAGGCGGCGGCGCAACTGATGGAGCCCACCCTCAAGGTCGGCAAGGCCGGGCTGAGCGACGGTTTCGTCCGCACGGTTTCCGATGAATTGTCCCGGCACGAACTGGTCAAGATCAAGTTTGCCGAGTTCAAGGAAGAAAAGAAAACCCTCGCGCCGTTGCTGGCGGAAAAAACTTCCAGCCACCTCGTCATGCGCGTCGGCAACGTGATGGTGCTGCACCGACCCAAGCCCGCCGCCGCTGAACCGGCTGCCGCCGTTTAACGCCTCACGACGACGCAACCAGTTCCTGCCACAGATACGCGCTCATCCGCTGGCCTTTGGCGAAGCAGTCCAGGTTGAATTTCTCGTTCGGCGAATGCGCGTTGTCATCCGGCAGGCCGAGGCCGAGCAGCAGCGAATCCGCGCCCAGGATTTTCTTGAACTCATTGACGATGGGAATCGAGCCGCCTTCGCGCATCAGGATGGGATCGCGGCGGAACGCCTTTTTCAACGCGCGCAACGCGGCCTGCACCTTCGCGCTCTTGGGCGAGACCAGATAAGCCTCCGCGCCGTGGCCGGCGGTGATTTCCATCCGCACCGTGGCCGGGCAGTACTGTTGCAACCAGTCGCACACGATCTGGCTGATGTGCGCGGGATCCTGGTGCGGCACGAGGCGGCAGGTGATTTTGGCGCGCGCCCAGGCCGGCACAATCGTCTTGCTGCCCTCGCCCTGATAACCGCTGGTGAGGCCGTTGATCTCAAACGTGGGCCGTGAACTGCGCTGCTCGGTTGCGTTGAAGCCGCGTTCGCCGAAAAGTTCGGGGACGCCGAGCAGTTTTTTCAACTGCGCATCTTTCATCGGGAAACGCCGGTTCTCCACGCGTTCATATCTGGAAAAGGGTTCGATATCCTCGTAGAAGCCGGGAATCTGGATGACGCCCAGATCGTCCCGCACCTTGGCCAGCAATTGCGCGAGCGCCAGCGCCGGATTTTCCACCGCACCGCCGAAGATGCCGGAATGCAGATCGCGCGCCGGCCCGTGCAGCGTGATTTCAAACGCGATGATCCCGCGCAACGCATACGTCAGCGCCGGATGCTGCGCGTCGGGCATCCCCGTGTCGGAAATAACCACGGCGCCGCACGCCAGCTCGTGCTGCCGCTTTTTAAGAAATGTTGAAAGATTTTTGCTGCCGACCTCCTCCTCGCCTTCGATGACGAAGGTCAGATCGCAGGGCAGCGGCGTGCCGGTTTTCAGATAGGCCTCGACCGCTTTTAAGTGCGCGAAATTCTGGCCCTTGTTGTCGGTGCTGCCGCGCGCGAACAGATTCCGGCCCGCGATGCGCGGCGCGAACGGCGGCGTGGTCCACAATTCCAGCGGCTCCGGCGGCTGCACATCGTAATGGCCATAGACCATGAAATGCGGCTTGGCGGAAACTTTCGCCCGCTTTGTCTTGGCGACGACAATCGGGTGGCCGGCCGTGGCGCACAGGCGCGCGTCCAGGCCGATCTGCTGGCAATGCGCCACGAGCCACTGGGCGCAGGCGAGCAGATCCTTTTTATGTTGCGGCTGCGCCGAGACGCTGGCGAAGCGCAGGTAGTCGCATAGCTCGGCGACGAAGCGTTCTTGGTGCTGTTTCAGGTAATTGAGAACCGGTTGCATGCCTTTAGCTAACTCCTGAACGGCGCGTTTGCCAAGCAGAACCGGCGAACATCTTGCACGGTTGTGGAATCAACCGCCGTTTAAAACCAGCAGGGCCCGGGGCGGTTTTTGAAATTCCCAATCTGCCACCCCCTCAGCCCGGACATGGTGCGGAACTTATTGAGCTTATTTATTTCTTCGCGAGGGCGGCTGTCACGGCGGCTCCGAGCGTCTCGCCGCGCAGGTCGGTGCCGATGATCTTGCCGTCCGGCCCAACGAGGATGGTGAACGGAATGGCTTCCACCCCGTATTTCACCGCCAGCGCGTCGCTCCAGCCATGGCCGTCGAAAAATTGCGCCCACGTCATGCCGTCCTGCTGTTTGAGAAACACGTCCAGCTTGTCGCGGTCGGAGTCCAGGCTCACGCCGATGATTTCAAACCCCTGGCTGTGATATTGTTTGTAGGTGGCGATGACGTTGGGCAGTTCCGCGCGGCACGGTCCGCACCACGTCGCCCAGAAATCAACCAGCACCACCTTGCCCGCCAATGCCGCCACGGAAATTGGATTGCCGTTCAAGTCCTTTTCGCTGAAGTCGGGGAACGCCGAGCCGGGTGCGAGCGCGGCCTGGACTTTTTTGGACACGGCCTGCTGGTCAATCATTTTCAAGATGCGGTCGGCGTTTTTGCCCAGCTTGGTGTCGGGATAATCGGTCTTGAGTTTTTCAATCAGCGCTCTGCCTTTGTCCGGATCTTGGAGCACCTGCAGGTAAAGCATGGCCTCCATGTAAACAATCTGCGCGGTGGCATCGGTCTTTTCACCGGCATGCTTGGCGATCAACTGGTCAAAAGCCGCCAGGTCCGGCGCGAGGTCGGTGGCGGTGTTTTGGCCGGCCTTCAACTTGGTCTGAATGCCCTGGACCAGCGTTTGCAGTTCTGGATCCATGGAGCTGACGGGACGGTTGGTGGTCTGGGCGTCAAGGCTGGCTGGCACGAGCAGCGCGGCGGCGGCCAGCAGGGCGAGGAATGATTTGGTGTTCATAGAATATTGGACAAACAGACGAAAACACTTTTTGGCGGCCGGGGCAAATGTTTTCCGGCGGCGGGAATTCAACCCCGAGACGCAAGGCGACCAGGACACAAGGCGAATCACAAATAACCATCAAAATCCGGCGGCTTCGCCTTTTTGCGCCTTGGCGTTATAAATATTCGGCCGGGATCGGCACAACATTTTTTCAAACACGCTTGACATGCCGGGTATTTTCGTAGTTATCTTAATTTAATGATCTACGTTCCCTCCCGCATGGGCCAGCTGAACCGGCGCGCCCTGCTCCGGCAGTTGCAGCGCTTGGGCGTGGCGTCGCGGGCCGAACTCGCCAAGGCGCTCGGCATGAGCCAGCCCACGGCTGGCAAAATCGTAGACGAATTGCTGGCGGTCGAAGTGTTGGAGGAAATTGAAGTTTCAGAAATCAACGGGGCAGAAGCCGGACTGCGCGGTCGGCCGGGCCGAAAGCTGCGGTTGAACCAGTTGAGCTCGCGGCTGCTGGCCATCCAACTCGGCCTGCAGGAAACGACCGTGGCTCGCCTGTCGCTGGGCATTGCCGATGCGGATGAATGGCACTTCACTTTCACGCTCGGCGAGAACGAATCCCGGCCGGCGCGGGCCTGGGAAAAATCATTGCGCGCGGCGGCAAAGGAGATTGGCGGGAAGGATTTTCTCGGCGTGCTGCTGAGCGTGCCCGGCATCGTGGACGAAGCCGCGAACCGGATTTTATTTTCCCCCAACATCCACTGGTCGGAAAGAGCCGACCTGGCCAAAATTGTCCGGCGCATCTGGAACCTGCCCGTCCTGCTGGTGCAGGAGGAGCGTGCGCTCGCGCTGGGTCATCACCTCGCCAATCCGGGCTGTGATGATTTTCTGCTCGTGGATTTTGGCGAGGGCGTCGGCGGGGCCATCATCGTGGAAGGCAAGCCGCTATCAAATTCGCTGCCCATTAGCGGCGAGATCGGCCACACGCCAGTCCTTGGCAACCGGCGGAAATGCGGCTGCGGCGCGACCGGCTGCATGGAAACGCTGGTGTCGCTGCGCGGCCTGCTGGAAAGCTTTGCCACGGCCACCCACGGCAAAAAAAATTCCTGGGCGCAACTGCGCGAACACATTTCCGCGCACGGCATCGAGCCGTGGCTGGCGCATTCGCTGGATGCCGCCGCCACGGCCATCGCCGGTTCGTTGAATGTCATTGGCCTGCGCCGCGTGGTCATCACCGGCAGCCTGACCGAGCTGCCGCCGTCCGTGCTGGCACACCTGTCCCGCGCCGTCCAGAATGGTTCCATGTGGGCCAAGTTCGGCGAGGTGGAATGCCTGGCCGCGCCGCGCCGCCGCACGGCGGGACTCGTCGGCGTCGGCCTGGACCGGCTGATTGTGCCGGATTCGCATCCCCAAAAAATTTCCCTGAAAGAAACCGCGCCGAAAATCCGGCGCACTGAAACCGCCCACTGAAACAAACATCAAACACACCGACATGAAAGCTGCATTCCCCGGCATCACCCAAATTCCTTACGAAGGCCCGAAGTCCAAGAATCCGCTGGCGTTCAAACATTATAACGCCGACGAAATGGTCGCCGGCAAAACCATGCGCGACCATCTGCGCTTCGCCGTGGTGTATTGGCACACGTTTCGCGGCACGGGTTCCGATCCGTTTGGCGCGGGCACGATGCACCGGCCGTGGGACGACGGCTCCAATTCCATCGGCAATGCCCAGAACCGGGCGCGGGTGGCGTTTGAATTTATTTCCAAACTCGGCGCGCCGTATTATTGCTGGCATGACCGCGACGTGGCGCCGGAAGGCAAAACTCTGGCCGAGTCAAACAAGAATTTTGACGCGGTGGCGAAAGTTTTGAAGGAAGAACAGAAACGCACCGGGATAAAATTACTTTGGGGCACGGCGAATCTGTTTTCCAATCCGCGCTTTGTGCACGGCGCCGGCACGAGCTGCAACGCGGATGTGTTCGCGTTTGCCGCAGCGCAGATCAAGAAGGCGATGGAAGTCACGCACGAGCTCGGCGGCGAAGGCTACACTTTTTGGGGCGGTCGCGAAGGCTACATGACCTTGCTCAACACGGACATGAAACGCGAACTGGATCATCTCGCAAAACTTTTGCACATGGCCGTCGCTTATAAAAAACAAATTGGTTTCAAAGGCCAGTTTTACATCGAGCCGAAACCGAAAGAGCCGACGAAGCATCAATACGATTCCGATGCGGCGGCGTGCCTGAGTTTTCTGCGCGAGTATGATTTGCTGCCGCACTTCAAGCTGAACATCGAGACGAACCACGCCACGCTCGCCGGTCATTCAATGCAGCACGAATTGGAAGTTTGCGGCGCGGCGAAGGCGCTCGGCTCGATTGACGCCAACACGGGCGACGAACTGCTCGGCTGGGACACGGACCAGTTTCCGACGAACATTTATCTGACGACCTACACGATGCTGACCATCTTGAAATATGGCGGTTTGACCACCGGCGGCGTGAATTTCGACGCGAAGGTCCGGCGCGAAAGTTTCGAGCCGGTTGATTTGTTCTACGCACATATTGGCGGCATGGACGCTTTTGCGCGCGGATTAAAAATTGCGGCGGCGATTCGCAAAGACGGACGTTTGGCGGAATTTGTGAAGAACCGCTACGCTTCGTGGGACAGCGGCATCGGCGCGAAGATTGAATCGGGCAAAGCCACACTTAAAGAAATTGAGGCATACATTTTGAAGAAAGGTGAAGTGACGCCAAACACGAGCGGTCGCCAGGAATTTTTGGAAAACCTCATCAACGAATTCATCTGAACAAGTTTCAACAACAAAAATCGAACCAATAAAATCCATGAGCATAAATCTAAAACAGTTTGAAGTCTGGTTTGTCACCGGCAGCCAGCATCTTTACGGTCCGGAAACTTTGAAGAAAGTCGCCGAGCATTCGCAGGAAATCGCCAAGGCGCTCAACGTCGCGCCGGCGATTCCGGTGAAAGTCGTTTTCAAGCCCGTGCTGGTCACCCCGGACGCCGTCACGGAACTTTGCCAGGCCGCGAACAACGCTGCCAAGTGCATCGGCCTTATCACTTGGTGCCACACGTTTTCGCCGTCGAAGATGTGGATCAACGGCCTCAAACAATTGCGCAAGCCGGTGGCGCATCTGCACACGCAATACAATCGCGACATTCCGTGGGCGACGATTGACATGGATTTTATGAACATGAACCAAGCCGCGCACGGCGACCGCGAACACGGTTTCATCTGGAGCCGGCTGCGTTTGGCGCGCAAGGTGGTCGTCGGTTTCTGGCAGGAAAAATCCACGCAGGAAAAGCTCGGCGCCTGGGCGCGCGCGGCGGCGGCATGGGCCGACTGGCAGACCGCGAAGTTCTGCCGCTTCGGTGACAACATGCGCGAAGTGGCCGTGACGGAAGGCGACAAGGTTTCCGCGCAGATCAAATTTGGTTTCGCGGTCAACGGCTACGGCGTTGGTGATCTGGTGAAGGTCATCAAGGAAGTTTCCGAAAAGGAAGTTGATGCTCTCGTGAAAAATTACGAGGCGACTTACGAAATTTCTGCCGACTTGAAAAAGGGCGGCAAGCGCGCCAAGTCCATCCGCGAAGCCGCGCGCATCGAACTCGGTTTGCGCGCATTTCTCACGGCCGGCGGATTCAAAGGTTTTACCACGACGTTTGAAGATTTGCACGGCTTGGTGCAACTGCCCGGCCTTGCGCCGCAGCGGCTGATGGCCGACGGCTACGGCTTTGCTGGCGAAGGCGACTGGAAAACTGCCGCGCTCGTCCGCGCGATGAAAGTCATGGCGAGCGGCCTCAAAGGTGGCACGTCGTTCATGGAAGATTACACCTACCATCTTGCGCCCGGCAACAAGGTCGTGCTTGGCGCACACATGCTGGAAATTTGTCCGAGCATCGCCGACGGCAAGGCGTCGTTGCAGGTGCATCCGCTTGGCATCGGCGGCAAGGCGGATCCAGCGCGTCTGGTTTTCAACACACCCGCCGGCCCGGCGTTGAACGCGGCGCTGATGGATTTTGGCAACCGCTTCCGGCTGCTGATCAACGAAGTGGATGTCGTCAAACCGGAGCAGCCGATGCCGAAATTGCCGGTGGCGCAGGCCGTTTGGAAATGCCGTCCGAATTTCGAGGACGCGTGCGCGGCATGGATTTACGCGGGCGGTGCGCATCATACCGGTTTCAGCCAGGCGGTGACGACGGAGATGCTCGAAGATTTCGCGGCCATCGCCGGACTGGAAGTCGTCGTGATTGACGCAGGCACCAAGCTCCGCCAGTTCAAACAGGAACTTGTGTGGAATGATTGTGCCTATGGCTTGAAGAGCGGCTGGGTGGCTTGATTCAAAAACACGAATATAAATCTCCGCGAAGAAAAATTTCCGAATGAAAAGATCACCCTTAAAAAATCTCTTTGTCGCCGCGTTTTTTGCCGCCGCAATTTCCTTGAATGCGCAACCGGCGAAAATCACTGTGGTCGTGGACCAGCCCGGCCACGCCATTTCGCCGACCTTGTGGGGAATTTTCTTCGAGGACATCAACCTGTCCGCCGACGGCGGGCTGTATCCCGAACTGGTGCGCAACCGCTCGTTCGAGGATGCGGAGACGCCGGAGTTCTGGAAGTTTTCCAGCGATGCCGGCAGCAGCAGCTCGGCGGCGATTGATGGCAGCCAGCCGTTGAATACATTCAACCTGCACAGCCTGCGCGTGAATGTGGACGGCGCTTTCACGTTGCAGAATGAAGGTTACTGGGGCATGAACATCGTTAAGGGTGACAGCTATAAATTGAGGCTGGCGGCGCGCGTGGCGGATGGTTTCAACGGGCTGCTGACGGTGAAAATCTTGAGTGCATCCGGCGCGGAACTGGCGAGCGGCGAAATTTCCGGCCTGCGCGGCGCTTGGAAATATTATTCGCTTGAACTCACGGCGTCCGACAGCGACCCGAAGGCGTTGCTGCAAATTTCCTCGTCGGGCAAGGGCACACTTTTCCTCGACATGGTTTCGCTCGTGCCGGAAAAAACGTGGAAGGATCACGGCCTGCGCACCGATCTGGCCGGGGCGCTTGATGGTTTGCACCCGTCGTTCATGCGTTTTCCCGGCGGCAACTGGATTGAAGGCGACGATCTCGCGCACATGTATCATTGGAAGACGACGATTGGCGACATTGATTCGCGCGCACCGCTCTGGAATACCTGGGGCTACAACACCACACAGGGACTGGGCTTTCATGAATATCTGCAGCTCTGCGAAGACCTCGGCGCGGAGCCGTTGTTCGGCATCAGTTGCGGCATCGCACTCGGCGACAAAGACGTGCCGCTGTCGCAGATGGGCCAGTGGATCCAGGACGCGCTCGACGCGATTGAATACGCGAACGGCCCGACCAACACCGTCTGGGGCGCATTGCGCGCGCAGGCCGGCCATCCCGCGCCATTCAATCTGAAATTCATGGAAATCGGAAATGAAAACGGCGGCCCGCACTACGCGGAACGCTGGGCGCTGCTAGTCAACGCCATCCGCGCCAAGTATCCCGAGATGCACCTTATCGCAACCAGCAGCCTGCAGGATGGTTCTCATCCGATTAATCCGAGGCCGGACATCATTGACGAGCATTATTACGAATCGCCAGAATCGTTCATGCGCCGCGCGCACCAATACGACAGCTACGACCGCAACGGCCCGAAAATTTTTGTCGGCGAATATGCTGTCACTGAAAAATGCGGTCTCGGCAATTTGCGCGCGGCCATTGGCGAGGCGGCGTTTATGACGGGCATGGAACGCAATTCTGACATCGTCGAGCTTGCCAGCTACGCGCCCTTGTTTGTGAACATGAACCATCGCGCCTGGAATCCCGACCTCATCAACTTCGACAGCTCACGCTGGTATGGCCTGCCGGGCTATTATGTCCAGCAGATGTTCAGCGGGAACCGTGGCGACGTGACGCTGCCGGTCCAGGTGGATTCGCCGGTGGCGGAGGTCCCGACCAGCAAGGGCATGATCGGCGTTGGCGCCTGGAACACGGAAGCGGAGTTCAAGGACGTCAAAGTCACTGCGCCGGACGGAAAAGTTTTGTTCGCTTCCGATTTCTCGCAAAACTCCGACGGCTGGAAAAAACTGGGCGATGGCAACTGGTCGGTGAAGGACGGCGCGTTGCAGCAGAACGCGGAAAAGGAATTTGTCCGCGCCCTCGCCGGCGACAAGTCGTGGACGGATTACACGCTCACGCTCAAGGCGCGCAAGCTCGGTGGCAAGGAGGGCTTCCTGATTTTGTTCCACATTGCGAATGATGAGGACCGCATCTGGTGGAATCTCGGCGGCTGGGGCAACACGCAGGACGCCGTGCAAAGCGACGCGACGATTGACGGCAAGCCGGGCAACATCGAAACCGGCCGCTGGTATGACCTCCGCGTCGAGGTCAGCGGCAAACGGGTCCAATGTTTTCTCGACGGCCAGCTGGTCCACGACGTGAACTACGAAAGCGCCGGCCAGGTGACCGCGCTTTATGCCTGCGCGTCGCACGAAGACCAGACCGGCGACGTGATTGTGAAAGTCGTCAATACCAGCGCCCAGCCGCTGGAGACGGAACTGGATTTGTCTGGTGCTAATAATCTGACGGGCAAAGGCAGTGCCATCGTGCTGACCTCGGAAAACGGCGCGGATGAAAATTCCCTGGCCGAGCCGACCAAGGTTTCACCGAAAACAGAAGATGTGAATTTTTCTGGAACCAGCCTGACGCGGGCGTTTCCCGGAAATTCTTTCACCGTGCTACGGCTGCAAACGAAATAAGAATCCATGCAATTTTTCCCGGCTAAAATCTACGCTGCCTTCGCCGGCTTGCTGGCTTGTGCCTTGGTGGCTTCGGCGGATCCGGCACCGGTGAAAGTTGCGCGGGTTGCCGAGCCGTTTCCCATGCCGGAAGTGCGGTTGCTGGACGGGCCGTTCCGCGACGCCATGCTGGGGGATCAAAAATATCTGTTGAGCCTCGATCCCGACCGGCTGCTGCGCAACTTCCGCGTCAACGTCGGTCTGCCGACGGACGCGAAGCCGTATGGTGGCTGGGAGGCGCCGGATTGCGAACTGCGCGGCCATAGCCTCGGCCATTATCTCTCGGCGCTGTCGTTGATGTATGCCAGCACCGGCGACGCCGAATTTAAGCGGCGCGTGGATTACATTGTTGGCGTGCTCGCGCAGTGCCAGAGCAATTCGCCTGCGGCGGGATTTCACGAAGGTTATCTGTCCGCGTTTCCCGAATCGTTCATTGACCGGGTGGAGCAGGGCAAACGCGTCTGGGCGCCGTGGTATACGCTGCACAAAATCATGGCGGGCCTGCTGGAGGCAAACCAGCACTGCGGCAATGCGCAGGCGCTGGACGTGCTGGTGAAAATGGCGGACTGGGTGAAGTTCCGCGTGGACCGCCTGACGCCGGAGCAGATGCAGAAGTCGCTCGAAACGGAGCACGGCGGCATGACCGAGGTTCTGGCCAACCTTTATGGCGTGACGGGCAACACCAATTATTTGCAGATCGCCGAAGCGTTCAATCATCAGAAAATTTTCGCCCCGCTCGCCCGCGGCGAGGACCGCTTGAACGGTGTCCATGCCAACACGCAGATCCCGAAAATCATGGGCGCGGCGCGCGAATATGAGTTCACCGGCGATCCGCAATTTTTAACCGCCGCCAACACGTTTTGGGACGCCGTCGCGCTTCACCGTTCCTATGTCATCGGCGGCGACAGCGACTATGAGCATTTCTTCCCGACCAATGATTTTGCGAAACACCTGAGCACCGACACAGCGGAGACGTGCAACACATACAACATGCTCAAGCTCACGCGCGAGCTGTTCGGGCTGGAGCCGGACGCCGTGAAGATGGATTTTTACGAGCGGGCGCTTTTTAACGACATCCTGGGATCGCAGGATCCGGACACGGACATGTTCACCTATTTTGTGTCGCTCAAGCCGGGGCATTTCAAGGTCTATTCGACGCCGGAAAATTCCTTCTGGTGCTGCGTTGGCACCGGCATGGAGAACCATTCCAAATATGGCGATACGATTTATTTTCACGATGCCGGTTCGCTTTACATCAACCTGTTCATCGCATCGGAATTGTCGTGGCCGGAAAAAGGCCTGGTGATCCGTCAGGAAACGCAATTCCCGGAACAGGATTTCACGGTGTTGAAAATCAAGGCGGAGAAACCGACCAGCTTCGCGCTGAAAATCCGGCATCCGGCGTGGGCGGCCTCCGGCGTGTCCGTTTCCATCAATGGCGAAAAACAATCCGTGGATTCCGCGCCGGAAAGTTATTTCACCTTGCAGCGTGAATGGCAGGACGGCGACGAAATTAAAATCCAATTTCCGATGGTGCTGCACACCGAGCCGCTGCCCGGCACGAGCAATACCGTGGCCGTGCTTTACGGTCCGGTTGTGCTGGCCGGCGAACTCGGCACCAACGCGATGCCGAATCCCCTCACGCCGAACCAGACGGACTACAGCCGCTTGCCCGCGCCGGACGCGCCCGTCCTCGTGACTGCGGGCGAAAAATTATTGAAGCAAATCCAGCCGTTCGCCGGCCAGCCGCTGGCGTTTCGCACGCACGGCATCGGCCAACCGCAGGACGTGACGTTGATTCCGCTTTATCAAATCCACCGCGAGCGCTACACGGTTTATTGGAAAGTGCTGTCGGCGGCGGAATGGCGGGCACAGGCGGCTGAAATGAATGTCGTGGATGAGGTTCGCCCCGGCGAGCAGCAGTCGGAAACCGACCACCAGCTTCAAGGCGGCGACACGCAGAGCGGCGATTTTTACGGCCGCAAGTGGCGTCATGCGTCCGACTGGTTCAGCTACGAGGTGAAAGTTTTGCCCGGTCAGCCGGCGCAACTGGTCTGCACGTTCTGGGGCGGGGATGTCGGCCAGCGCAAATTCGACATCCTCGTGGATGGAAAAATCATCGGCACGCAGAGCCTGAACAACAACCGGCCGGGCGAATTTTTCGATGCGGTGTTTCCGCTGCCGGCGGCAATGACGCCGGGCAAGGACAAGGTCACGGTGAAATTTTCGGCGCAGCCCGGCAACCTGGCCGGCGGAGTTTTTGATGTCCGCGTTTTGCGGGCGCAACCAAATTAAAACAATGAGCAATAAATATACAATCGGTCTGGACTACGGCACGAACTCGGTTCGCGCCCTCATCGTCAACGGCGCCAACGGCGCGGAAATCGCCGCCGCCGTGTGGACTTACGCGCACGGCACGCAGGGCGTGATTTTGTCACGCGACCCGAATCTCGCGCGGCAGCATCCGGCGGACTACGTCAACGGCGCGGAGATTACCATCAAGCAGACGCTCGCGGCGGCGAAAAAATCGGTGAAAGGTTTTAGCGCCAGCCAGGTCATCGGCATTGGCGTGGATACAACCGGCAGCACGCCGTTGCCCGTGGATAAGAACGGCCAGCCGCTCGCGTTTCAAAAAAAATTCGAGAACAATCCGGCCGCCATGGCTTGGTTGTGGAAGGATCACACCGGCGTCAACGAAGCCGCCGAGATCACCGCGCTCGCCAAAAAAATACGCCCGCAATTTCTCGCCAAGTGCGGCGGCACCTATTCGAGCGAATGGTTTTGGAGCAAGGTTTTAAAATGTCTTCGCACCGCGCCGGAAGTTTTCAACGCCGCGCACGCGTGGGTGGAACTCTCCGATTTTGTGCCCGCCGCGCTGACCGGCACGGAGCATCCGGATTATTTTATCGCCGGGGTTTGCGCCGCCGGCCACAAGGCGATGTGGAATGCCAAATGGGGAGGCTATCCCGACGCGCCGTTTCTTTCCAGGTTGAATCCGAAGCTCGCCCATTTGCGTTCGCGGCTCACGACGCAGGTTCATCCGATTGACCGGGCCGTCGGCGGACTCACCGCAAGCTGGGCGAAGAAAACCGGTTTGACGGCGGGAATTCCCGTCGCCGTCGGCGCGTTCGATGCGCACCTTGGCGCGGTGGGTTCGGGCGTGGCCCCGGGAACGCTGGTGAAAATCATCGGCACGAGCACCTGCGACATCGCGATTTCGGCGAACACCAAAAAACTTGCGGACGTGCCGGGACTGTGCGGCATTGTGGATGGCAGTGTGCTGCCTGGCCATTTTGGACTCGAAGCCGGTCAGTCGGCAGTGGGTGATTTGTTCAACTGGCTGGTGAATTACATCCAGCCCGGCGGGAAAAATCCGCTGTCGCACCGCGCTTTGGACGAGGCGGCTTTGAAATTGAAGCCCGGCGAAAGCGGCTTGATCGCGCTGGATTGGAACAACGGCAACCGCACCATCTTGGTTGACCAACGGCTCACCGGCCTGCTCATCGGCCAGACGCTTTACACGACGCCGGCGGAAATTTATCGCACACTGGTCGAGGCGACGGCGTTCGGCGCGCTGACCATCATCAACCGCTTTGAGGAATACGGTGTGAAAATTTCGTCGGTGGTTAACTGCGGCGGCATCGCGGACAAAAGCGCGCTGACGATGCAGATTTATGCCGATGTGACCGGCCGGCCGATGAAAATTTCGCGTTCCGCGCAGACCTGCGCGCTCGGTTCGGCCATCGCGGCGGCGGTGGTGGCCGGCGCGCATAAAAATTACGCGACGGCGCAGAAGAAAATGACCGGCTTGAAGCCGAAAGTTTACCGGCCGAATGCGAAGGCGCACGCGACGTATCGTGAATTGTATTCGCTCTACAAGGAATTGCATGACGCTTTCGGCACGCGGGAGTGGAATGGCAATTTGTTTGAGGTGATGAAGAAGCTCATTGAAATCCGCAGCCGTGTGCGCAAATAATTTCCCCCATGCTCGAAAAACTCAAAGCTCAAGTCTGCCAGGCCAATCTGGATTTGGTCCGCAAAGGCCTGGTCATCGAAACATGGGGCAACGCGAGCGGTGTTGACCGCGAGCGCGGCCAGATGGTCATCAAGCCTAGCGGCGTGCCTTACGATGGCATGAAGCCGAAGCACATGGTTGTCGTTTCGCTGGCGGACGGAAAAGTGGTGGAAGGAAATTTGAAGCCGAGTTCCGACACGCCGACGCACCTGGTTCTGTATCGCGCGTTTCCGAAAATCGGCGGCGTGGTGCATACGCACAGCCTGTTCGCGACGGCGTGGGCGCAGGCGCAGCGCGGGTTGCCGAGCTACGGCACGACGCAGGCGGATTACTGGTATGGCGACGTGCCCTGCACGCGGTTGTTGAAACCGGCGGAGGTCAAAAATGATTACGAGGCAAACACCGGCGAAGTCATTGTCGAAACGTTCACGAAGTTAAAATTTGATCCGCTGCAGCATCCGGCGGTTTTGGTGGCGAGCCACGGGCCGTTCACCTGGGGAAAGGATGTGGCGGATGCGGTTCACAACGCGGGCGTGTTGGAATTCATCGCGCAGCTTGCGAGCGAGACGCTGAAGATCAATCCGAATTTGATGCCGATGCAGTCCGTTTTGTTGGATAAACATTTTCTTCGCAAACACGGCCCGAATGCTTATTATGGCCAGAAATAATCCCGTAACCACCAACCATCCCCAATCGCTAACTATGAACAAAATCATCCACCTCATCACTGTCACGTCGCTGGGAGTATTTGCGGCGTGTTTAACCGGCTGCGACACTATGTCAAACACACCTAAAGGAACCATCACAAAAGCGGACTGCGGCGCCACGCCGGCCGGCAAACCGGTCGAAATATACACCTTGCGCAACGACAATGGCGTCGAGGCGCGCATCATGACCTACGGCGGCATTTTGCAGTCGCTCAAGGTGCCGGACAAGAGCGGCACGCTGGCGGACGTGGTGCTCGGCTTCGACACGCTGGACGGATATACCCGCGACAGCTATGTGAAGGCCTGCCCGTATTTCGGTGCGCTGATCGGCCGCTATGGCAACCGCATCGGCGGCGCGAAATTCACGCTGGAAGGCCAGACTTATACCCTCGCCACGAACAACAACGGCAATTCGCTGCACGGCGGACTGGTCGGCTTTGACAAGGTTGTATGGACCGCGCGCCCGCTGGAAACCACGCATGGGCCGGCTTTGATCCTGACTTATGTGAGCCGGGATGGAGAAGAAGGTTTTCCCGGCAATCTGGAGGTGACGGCGATTTACACGCTGACCGACGATAATGAATTGAAGCTGGAATACACGGCCAGAACCGACAAGCCGACCGTGGTGAACCTGACGCAGCATTCCTATTTCAACCTAGCCGGAGAGGGCCATGGCGACATTCTCGGCCACATCGTCTATATCAATGCCGACCAGACCACGCCGGTGGACGCCGCCCTGATCACGACCGGCGAATTTGCCGACGTCACGGGAACTCCGTTTGATTTCCGCACGCCGACCGCCATCGGCGCCCGCATCAATGATCCGAACACCATCCTGCAATACGGCCCGGGCTATGACCACAACTGGGTCATCAACAAACCGCTGGGCGCATTCGGCCTACAGGCGCGCGTGGTGGAACCGACCAGCGGCCGCGTCATGGAAGTGTGGAGCGACCAGCCCGGTTTGCAGTTCTATGCCGGCAATTTTCTCAGAGGCACGCTCACGGGTAAGGCCGGTGTGGCCTACCAAATTCACACGGGCTTCGCCATGGAGCCGCAGCATTATCCTGATTCGCCGAACAAGCCGAACTTTCCATCGGTGGAACTCAAGCCCGGCGAGACCTACCACAACACCATCGTTTACAAGTTCAGCACGAAGTAATCCGATTTAAAAAGCAAACGACGAACATGTTATGAATGAAATAACCAATGATGTGGAGGTGGCCACCAATGCACTTGCCACGACGGCCGTGACAGGAGGATTGAACGGCACGGTGTTCAACGGCCTGGATCTGGCCGTGATCATCTTATTTGCCCTCGGCATGATCATCACCGTGTGGTTCTCGATGCGGAAGAAAAACGAGTCCGGCAAGGACTATTTCCTGTCGGGCCGCGATGCGAACTGGCTGCAGATCGGCTCCTCGATCTTCTCCTCGAACATCGGCTCCGAACACCTCGTTGGTCTGGCTGGTGCCGGTTTCGCCACCGGCATGGCGATGGCCCACTGGGAAATGCACGCCTACTGGATTCTCATCCTGGGCTGGGCTTTCGTGCCGCTCTACGACCGCATGAAAGTCTTCACCATGCCGGAATTCCTGGAACTGCGCTTCAGCCGCGGTTCGCGAAATGTCTTGAGCTTGCTTACCATGGCCAGCCTCGTGCTGACGAAAATTGCCGCCACCATCTACGCTGGCGACGTCGTCATCCGCACGCTGTTGAATGTGGATCATATTAATCTCTTTGGCCACCAGATTGACGTCTTTTGGGCCATTGCTCTGGGACTGGCGTTCACCACCGGCCTCTACACAGTTTTCGGCGGCATGCGCGTGATCATGTATACCGCCGTGCTTCAGGCGCCGGTGTTGATTTTTGGTTCCGTCTGCATCCTTTACATGGGACTACGCGTCCTGGGTCATGGCAGCCTGATTGACGGCTGGCACGCCACGCTGACGACCGTCGGTGACAATGTTCACCTTGTTCGCTCCATCAACGATCCCGACTGGCCCTGGCTGGCAATTCTGCCCGGCTCGGCAATCATCGGTTTTTGGTATTGGTGCACCGACCAGTATATTGTGCAACGCGTGCTCGCCGGTAAAAACCAGCAGGAATCCCGTCGCGGCACCATTCTCGCCGGTTTCTTCAAGCTCACACCGGTCTTCATTTTTCTGGTGCCGGGCATGATCGCTTTTGCGTTGACCAAGACGCCCGGCGTCGGATTCAGCACCAGTGGCGACGCCGCCTACACCTCGCTTGTCGCTCAAATTCTGCCGCACGGTCTGCGCGGCATGGTGGCCTGCGGCATGATCGTCGCCCTCATGGCGTCGCTTGGTTCCAAGTTCAACGCCTCCGCCACACTTTTCACGATGGATTTCTACCGCGAATGGTATCCGAACGCCTCCGGCAAAACCGAGGTGTTCGTGGGCCGCGTCGCCACGGCGGTGATAGTGTTCGTCGGCATCTGCTGGGTGCTGGTGATCAAAAATCTCCACATGCCGCTTTACCTGTATCTGCAGAATGTGCAGGGCTACCTCTCGCCCGCCATCGCGGTGTTGTTCGGGCTGGGCGTGTTCTGGAAACGCGCCACCGCCCCTGCTGCACTGTGGGCTTTTGTCATCGGCATGGTCGCTGGTTTTGGACGCCTCGCTCTCGACCTCATCATGCGAGGCGACGCCGATGCGGTCTCCAAGCTCAAAGGCGATCACTACCACGGAGTCATCACGCAAGTCCAATATGACACGGGCATGGCTGCCATTCGGGCCACGCACAATGGTTTCCTGTTCGACATTTGGAAAATTCATTGGCTCTATTATTGCGAAGGATTGTTTGTGGTCACCGCCGCGCTGATGATCATCATCAGCCTCATGACCAAGGCGCCGGATCCGAAAACAATAAAATACACCTACTACGGTGCCACGCCGGCGGAGAAGACCGCCACCCGCGAAAGCTGGAACGCTCTGGACGTCATCCTCAGCTTGATCGTTGTGGGCTGCGTCGTTCTGTTCTACATCAAGTTCTGGTAACTTGCCGGTTCAACAAGGTGGCAATCCTTTGGCGTCGCCAACTTGTTTTTTTGAAAAGCCGTGTTGGAAGTTTGCCGTAAACAGTCATCCAACTGTGTTTTGCTGAGGTCCCCTTTCTGATTATCGCGGCGGCAAAATGCCTGCCGCCACCAGCGCAATTCGTGTTTGTTCCGGCGACTCATGCAGAATCGCCCGCCAGCCGCGCGCCGCGCCCGCCGCGATGTTCTCCGGCCGGTCGTCGAGATAAATCAGATCGGGACCGCGGCGGCCGGTCATGATTTCCATCGCCGCGTAAATTTCCGGCTGCGGCTTCATGGCTTTGACTTCGTAGGAAAAAATATACCCGTCAAAATTTGCAAAGAACGGGAAATTCCGCCGGATGTGTTCGATGGCCAGGTCGTTGGTGTTCGAGAAAATATAAGTTTTATATCCGCGCTGCCGCAGTTCCGCTTGGAGCGCGATCATTCCGGGGATTTCCGTGAAAATGTCCGCAAAGTAACCGCTGAACTCCGCGAGGTCGCCGCCAAAGCCGGTGGCGTTGCGGATGGCGGCGTAAAACTCCGGACGTGTGAGCCGGCCGGACTCGTAATCCCACAACAGCGTGGCAGTGACGGGAAAGGTGTCAAAGTTGGCCGGCAGCCGGGAGCAGCGGGCGGCGATTTTGCCGGAGGCGATGGACCAGTCAAAATCCACCAGCACCTTGCCGAGATCAAAAATGAAGACCGGCGAATCGTTCACAACATTTCCCGCCGGCCTTCGAGCGCGCGGTTGAGCGTGAGTTCATCGGCAAATTCCAGTCCGCTGCCGGCGGGCAGACCAAAGCCGATGCGGGAAATTTTTAATCCTCCGCGCGCCAGCCGCTTCGCGAGATAATTGCTCGTCGCATCGCCTTCCACGTCCGTGCCGAGCGCGATGATGATTTCACGGATGGGTTCGCCGGCCAGTCTTTTTTCCAGCTCGACGATTTTCAAGTCATCCGGCTCGACGCCGTCGAGCGGCGAGATTTTTCCGCCGAGCACATGAAATTTGCCGCGATAAGTTCCCGATCTTTCAATGCTCAAAATATCCACGGCCTTTTCCACGACACAAACGATGGAGGCGTCGCGCCGTGAATCGTCGCAGGTGGAGCAGGGGGATTTTTCCGTCAGCGCGCCGCAGGTTTCGCAGAAGCGGATGTGCTCGCGTGCGACCAGGATGGACTCCGCCAGATGCTTCACCGTTGCCGGGTCGTCTTGGACGATGTGCAAAGCCACCCGTTCCGCCGAACGCGGCCCGATGCCTGGCAGCTTGCTCAAAGCGGCGGTCAGTGAAGTGATGGGTTCGGGAAGCATAAAACGAATGAAGAATTATGAATGAAGAATGAAGAAACAAAACGGCAAGTTGCAGACGGGAAATTCTTCATTCTGCCTTCTTCATTCTTAATTTCCGGTCACATTCCCGGCAGGCTGAATCCAGACGTGGCCTTGCCCATCTCAGCATTTGAAATTTCCTTGGCCTGGTTGAGCGCTTGATTCACGGCGGTGAGGATCATGTCCTCCACAATTTGAGCATCGGACGGGTTCAACGCCTGCGGGTCAATTTTGATGGACGCCAGCGAGCCGTCGCATTTAGCGACGACCTTGACCGCGCCGCCACCGCTGGTGGCTTCGACCGTGCGGACGGCGAGCTGCGCCTGAATCTGTTCCATTTGCTGCTGCATGTTTGCAGCCTGTTTCATGAGTTTGCCGAGTGACATGGTTTAAGGGTCGTGAGTTTTGAGTTTTCGGTTTGAAATCAGGAGCGCACTTCCAAAATCGTGCCTTTGAAGATTTCCAGCGCCTTTTGGATGAGTGGGTCGTTCTTGAAATCTTCCTTGCTGAAGGCGACGGGCGCAGTTTTTTTCTCGGCGATGGGCGTCGTTTCAACTGCTTTTGCCGGAGCTGCCGCGCTCTTGGCGGCAACGGGTGCCGGCGCTGTCGTTGGCGTGGCTACGGCAGCTTTGCGATCCCAGCCGGCGGGCGCCTCGGCCTTGATAAATTTGATCATCGCGCCGGCGTGGCCAAGTTCCGCGAGCTTGGTCGCGAGCAGCGCGTGGTTGCGCGCGTTGTCCACGAGGCCGAGGTGGTCGGCAAATTCCGGATCAAAGCCGATGGTCAAAACATTTTTCTCGAACGAAACCGGATGCGCGTCAATTAAGTAGCCGCGCGTGAACGGACTGGCGCGGCCAACGGCAACAATGAGATTCGTCCACAATCCGAACAGGTCGCCGGGAGCCGCCGCCACGATGGGAACGGGATGAGCCACTGGTGCCGCAGGTTTTGGCGTGGGCACTGGTGCTGCAGCCGATGGCGGCTCGCTGAAATCAAACTTTCGCGCAGGACGTTCAACTGGAGTTGCCGGAGTTTTTACCTGTGCGGCTGAAATAATTTGTCCCCTGGCATCACCTTGGCTGCGCAACTGGTTGAGCTGTTTCAGCACGGCGTCGAGCGACAAGGCATTGCGCGACTCGATGGCGCGCAGCAGCGAGACTTCAAGCAGAATCTTTTTGGAAGCGGCATCACGCAAACGAAGTTCTGCATCGGCGAGAACCTCCAAAACCCGCGTGAAGGCGTCAGTGCTGGCCAAAGCCGATTGCTCCTTCAAGGCCGACACTTCCGCTTCGGAAACTTCAAGCAAATTCAAATCGCCTTTGGAAACCTGGTAAATCAGCAGGTTGCGAAAATGGTTCAGCAAGTCGCCAAGCAGACGGCCGAGATCCTTGCCGCCGCGCGCCAGTTCGTCCAGTTGCGTGAGCGCGGTGGAGATTTCTCCGGCCAGAACCGCGTGGCTTAACTTCAAAATCTGGTTTTGCGCGGCCAGGCCGAACATCGAAAGCACGTCGGCTTCCTCGATTTTGTCGCCGCAAAAGCTGATGAGCTGGTCGAGCGTGGATTCGGCGTCGCGCATGCCGCCGTCGGCGCCACGGGCGATGGCGTGGAGCGCGGCAGCGTCAATCGCGACCTTTTCCTTGCCGGCAATTTCAGCGAGATGCTTCGTGATGAGCGCGCTCGGAATCCTTCGCAGGTCGAATCGCTGGCAGCGCGAGAGAATCGTCGGCAGAACTTTTTCCGGATCGGTCGTCGCGAACATGAACTTCACATGCGCCGGCGGCTCCTCCAGGGTTTTCAGCAGCGCGTTGAACGCGGCCGTCGAGAGCATGTGAACTTCGTCAATGATGTATATTTTGAACTTCGAGTTTGCCGGCGCGTATTTGCAGGTCTCGCGCAGTTCGCGCACCTGCTCGACGCCATTGTTGCTGGCACCGTCAATTTCCAGCACGTCAAGCGCGCAGCCGTCGGTGATCTCCTGGACACGCGTGTCGGCGTCGGCGAAATCAATTTTCGGGCCGCCGGTGCAGTTCAGGCATTTGGCGAAGATGCGGGCGATGGTGGTCTTGCCGGTGCCGCGCGGCCCGCAAAACAGATACGCGTGGGCGATACGTCGCTGGGCGATGGCGTTGGCGAGCGTCTGCGTGACGTGTTCCTGGCCGACAACGTCGGCAAAACGCTGCGGGCGGTATTTGCGGGCGATTACCTGGTAGTTCATGCGAAGGCAGAAGGATGAATGAAAAATGAAGAAGTGGAAATCACTTTTGCGCAGCGCGGAGGAACTGTTTCAACATTCGTCATTCTAACTTCATCATTGGGCAAAGTGGAAAAAGTGCCAGGGTGACTGCGGCAATTGCAAAGCAAACTACCGTTGCTGCCTTCCGGCCCTGGCGGGATTTGTAAGTCCACACTCCACAGGCCCTGGCGAAATAATTTTGCGGCACGTCCCATGCGGTTACAAGCAGAAACGCCGGACATCGAGATGTCCGGCGCTGCCTGATTAATGATTTTTTACAGATTGGTGCTGATGTTCAGCGGCACGCCGGTGCTCGGCGCGGGCAGGTCAATCGGCGCGCCGGCGTTGAGCTGGGCGAGAACGGAGTCGCTGATATCATTGTCGCCGTTGGCGAATATCACGACCTCGACGGAGGCGGAGTTCAGAACCACGGAGTAGCCGCCGGCCTTCGCCTTGTCGGCCACGGCCTTCTGGATTTCACTGACAAGATTGGCGCTCATGCGCTGGCTCTGGTCGGCGAGCTGGGCCTCGGCCTGGCGCTGAAATTGATCAATGGCGCTGCGGGAACTGTTGATGTCCTTCGCCTTGTCCTCGCTGGCCAGCCGGTTCTTTTCGCGTTCGGCGGCGGAAACGGCCTGGTCGTTGGCCTGGTCGAGCAGTTGTTTGTATTCGGTCTGTTTCTGGTCCAGGCCATCGGCCATGTCCTTGATCTCCTTGCGCAGCTCGGCCTTGCGGCTTTCGAGGGAGGCCTGGGCGAGCTTGGTTTTGTAATAGCCGTTGAAAAGCTTCTTCATGTCAACGGTGGCAAACTTGGTCTGGGCGCTGGCAGAGGCGACGGTGGCGACCAGCAGCACAATGGTCAAAATGGTGTAACGCAAATTTTTCATGGCCGAAAAGGAAAGCAGAAATCCGGCGGGAAGCCAGCACAAAATGGCGTTCAATGCGGGCGCAGCCGAAAGAATTGCCGCCTGCGTATTAATTCGGTGAAATTATGGGAAGTTCGTCGAAATCGAAATTATGGAGATGAACATGTCGTTGGTGCCATTGAGATGGGTTTGCAGCGCACTGATGCTGTTGGAAGAATCGGTTGTCACGGGGAAATTAGTTGAAAGCGTCTGGCCGGTGATATAGGCGTTGCCAAATCCATCCACGGCGATTGCGTTGCCGAAATCATTTTTCCGGCCACCGAGGTAGGTGGAATAGAGCAAGGCGGAGGCGTCGTTGGTGAAGGCAATGACGAAAACGTCGCTGAACCCACGGCCTTTTTGTGAATTGTTGGTGGCAGTCAGGAAGTCCGAGATATTGTTCGTGGAAAGAACCGGAAAATTCGTGCTGCTGGCCGAGCCGACGACGTAGGCATTGTTTGCCGGATCCAGCGCGACGCCGTTGGCGACGTCTGCGCCCCGGCCGCCGAACATGACCGAATAACCAATGCTCGTGTTGGTTCCATCCCAATCAATTCGGGTGAGAAATCCGTTTGTGGCCAGCACGTATCCATATCCGTTGGTGTGCACAAACGAGAGTGAATTGGAGGCGAAAGCGGACAGCGCGTTGGTGTATGGAAAATTTGTCGAAACCGTCCAGCCGGCCACATACGCGCTGCCATTGGCGTCGGCGGCGATGCTGGTCGCCTGGTCATCGTTCGTGCCGCCAAGGAAGGTGGAGTAAAGCAGGCTCAAATTCGTCGGTGAGACGACGGCAAAGGCCGTGACAAAGGCATCGGAGGCGGAATCAATGCGCGCATTGTGCTTGTTGGTGGCACAACCATTCAAATACTGGCCGTTGAAGTAATTGCTTATGACCACTCCATAGTTCGTGACGCCGCCGCTGATGTTTGTGAACGAGCCGCTGACTTTTTTTGTGTAAAAATTTGTATAGACAAACTCCATCTTTGGCAGGGAATTAGTGGCCGGGAAATTGGTTGAGAACGTATAGCCGGCCACAAAAAGCATTCCATTGTTGTAGGCGATGGCGCGTCCGACATCGTAGTTGGTCCCGCCCAGATAAGTGGAATAATTTAGAGTCGGGCCGTTGGTGCCAATCTCGGCTATGAAGGCGTTGGCGTTAACCACAGTATTGCTGCACACCTGATGTGACGAAAATGCGCCTGCCGGTGCGGGATACGGCGTCACGGGAAAATTTGAGGAGTAGGTAAATCCAGTTATAAAAGCATTGTCATCGGAATCCAGGGCAATGCCGTAAGCCGCCTCGGAACTGTTTCCACCGATGTAGGTGGAATAGACCAAGTTCGATCCGCCGGGATCCAATTCAGTAACGAAGGCGTCGGTTGGATAACGATGGATCTGCCTGTTCAGCGCCCCGCTAATCTCATTTCCACCTGAAATGGGATTCTTTATGGGAAAATTTGTTGACGCGGTTGCCCCGGTGATAAAAGCATTGCCGGCGCTATCTACAGCAATGGCGTAGGCAGCATCGTCATCGCTCCCTCCAAGGTAGGTCGCGTAAATCAAACTCAAATTAGTTCTATTGCCATAATCCGGGCTATTGGTATCAGTATCAATTTCACTGCCAAACCGGGCGACAAAAGCATCACCAGCCAGTTTTCCGCCAAGGTAGTTGGTTTGAAAGGCACCGGGCGTTGAGAAAAGAGGAGGAATGTTATTGCTATCCTTGGTGGAGAAAGTCTGTCCCGCCACATAAATGGAATAGTTGTTGGTATTCACGGCTATGGCCCAGGCGGTGTCGCCGTAATTGCCGCCGAAATAGCTGGAATAGCTCAACACCGGGTCAATCACCAGCGGCTCGTTGTGGTCATAATGGCCAAGAGTGAAGGCTGCCGTGTGCGCGTCCAGAATTTTATAGCTGGCGGCGATTTCCTGACGTGCGCCGTGAATGGTCTGGTAGGCGGCCGGCGGGTGCTGGACTACTTCGCCGGAACTAAAGCGGATGACCAGTTCGCCCTGTGCGTTCACCAAAACATTTTCCGCACCGTCGAAGCGCAGCGCGATGACTGCTGGACTGATGCCGGCGGCCAGATTGAAATCATATTCCAGTTTCTGCCGGTTGCCGTAATAAACCACGTTGACGCCGGGGTAGAGGTTTTCCACCCGCACCTGCGCGAAGGTCGGGACATTGGCGCGCCATCCACCCGGGTTGCTGCCGAGGAAATAATTGATCGTGCCGGTCAGCTTTTGGTCGCCAGCAATCTGGGCATCGGGATTGGCGCCGACAAATTGGAGCTGACAGCCGGCCGTCTCGCCGGTCTTTTTGGCCAGGGTAAATTCCGCGCCGGCGGGCGAGATGGTAAATTCCGAGTCGCTGGCGTGGGCGGTGTATCTCGCCGGCTGGCCGGCTTCAAACCAGAGCGGCAGGTTGGCGAGCTGAGATGCGTTTTGTGCGGCGAGGCTCAAGGCCGTCAGGCCGAGAACAAGGCCGCTTCCGAAAAGTTTTCTGGCAGGGATATTCATCTTAAAATTCGCGGGTGTAGCCGACGCCAAACTGGAACTGGCCGCTGGTGCCGTTGTATTTATCATGTTTCATCGGGATGCCGTAGTCCAGCCGCAACGGGCCGAGGTGAGGAATGTTCAACCTCAAGCCCATGCCCCAGTCGTCGCTGTAATTCAAAGAATAGGAATACGACGCCGCGTCCACGCAGCCGATGTCGTAGAACAGGGCGTACCGCAGGCTCACGCCGCCTTCCTTTTCAAAGATCGGGATGCTGTATTCATACGAGCTGAACCAGTAGGTGTCGCCGCCGATGGGCTCGGTGGTGGTGATGCCGGGAGTGTAGGCTTGGCGTGGTGCCACGTTGCGGAATTGGAAACCGCGCAGCGAGTAAAGTCCGCCGAGATAATAACGGTCGTAAAATGGCACGTCCCCACCCTCGAAGCCCTCTGCGGTGCCGGTGCGGCCGACGGCCTCAATCACATGACCAGGGAGCAGGCCGGGGAAATACCACGCGGTGTGGACTTCCATCTTGTAAAAGTCAGAGCTGCCGCCGCTGACTTCGGTGGTGAATTCCGTGCGCTGACCGTGGTTGGGCAGTTGCGTGCTGTTGCGCGTATCGTAGGCGAATGACGTGCCCACCCGCTGAAAGAGATGGTCGCCGGTTTGAGCGAGGATGGCATTGGGAACGTTCGGTGGTGTGATGCCAGGAAAAGTATCCTCTGTCCCATGCCAGCCACCGTTTAAGGAGATGCCGACGTCTTCCAGTGTGTAGCTAACGCTGCCGATGAGGAAGTCACTGCCGAGCGCGCGGGTGAGGCTGACCTTGGTGCCGGTGCGGCTTTCGTCGTAAATATTATTCGGGCTTTCAAAATCAAGCTGATGGCGGTAGAGATCCACGCCAAGGGACAGCTTGCGGTTCAAGAACCACGGTTCGACGAATGACAGTTCGTAATCTTGACGCCGTGTGCCGATCTGGACGCGCAGGCGGAGCTTCTCGCCGCCGCCGGTGAAGTAGGGCGGATGAAACAGGTCAAAATTGCCCTGCGAAACTTCCGCGTAGCCGACCAGCGCGTCCACGGAACTGAAGCCGGCGCCAACGCTGAAGTTGCCGGTGTTCTGTTCCTCCACATTGACGATGAGATTTTTGCGGCCGGCAATCGCCGGATCGGTCGGCTCCGGGCGCATTTCCACCTTGTTAAAATATTGGAGGCCCTCCAGGCGCTGTTTGCTGATCTTCACCTGGACCATGTTGAAGACGTCGCCGGGGCTGATGGCCAGTTCGCGGCGGATGACCTTGTCCTTGGTTTTAAGGTTGCCGTGGATCTCGATTTTCTGGACATAGGAAATCTGGCTTTCGCCGATCTGGAAATCCAGGTCCATCGTGCCCTTCTCGATGTTCGGCACGGTCTGGACGTGCAGTGCATCGCCCTGGGCGATTTCGATGTAGCCCTTGCTCCCGTAAAAATCCTGCACGGCCTCCGTGTCCTTGGACAGCCCGTCCGGCGTGAACGTGTTCGTCACGTCCATTGGCAGGCCGTTCAGGCCAAGCTTGGCCTTGGAGTCCTGATATCTTTGGATGGCCCGGACGCCCTTGATAATTTCCGCGTCGGTGAAGATTTTGTCCCCGCTGAATTTCACCGCGCCGACCTTGTATTGGTGGCCTTCAAAAATGTAAAACTTCACGATCATCGAATTGGTCGTCGGATGTTCGAGCTTCACATCCTTCATTTCGAAGTCGAGGTAGCCGTGGCTGTGGTAATATTCCGAGAGCAGATCGGGGTCCGCGTCAAACTCATCCTGCTTGTAGAAGCCGCTGCCGGTCAGCCAGGACCACATCCAGTGCGCGCGCGTCTTGACCACCTTCCGCAGTTCTTTTTGCGTGAAGGCCTCCGCGCCCAAAAAAGTGACCAGGACGATCTTGACCTTGACGCTCTCCTGGATCTCGTAAGTCACCGTGCCGTGCCCGGTGGCCTCGTCAATGCTCAGGACATATTTCACCTTGGTGTCGGAGTAGCCCTGCTTTTCATACAGCTTCTTCATCTCCTGCACGTCCGTGAAAACTTTTTGCTCGTCCAGCGGGTCGCCAACCTTGATCGTGATTTTTTTCTTGAGCTTGGAATAGCTCAGCTTGTTGTTCCCCTCGACCTTGATGTCCGTGATGCGCGGCCGCACCTGCACGAGGTAGGTGATGATCACGCCGTCATCCGCCTGGTCCACCGAGACGCGGATGTTGTAAAACTGTCCGGTCGCGTAAAGCGAATGCACGTCGTCCGCCGTGCCGCCGGGAATATACATGCCGCCCGCCTGGAGCTTGATGTTGTCGCGGATGAGCGCCTCGCTCACCGACGCCGGCCCGATGAACTTGATGTCCACCCGGCTGATTTTTGTGCCGATGGCCTGCGCCCATGCCGCCGTGCCGCAACCGATCAAAAGGAATATGGCGACGAACCGGAAAAAAGCTTTCATGGTTCACCCGCCGCCGGGCACGTCGTCGTCGCTGAATTTGGTTGCGGTTTCAAATCGTGTATATGGTTTCAAGAACGTCAAATGAACGTCGCCCGTCGGACCGTTGCGCTGCTTCGCGATTAAAAAATTCACCGGTATCCCGTCGCTTTCTTCCGTCGCCGCGCTGTCCTCGTCGTCGCCCGCGTTCGGCTTGTAAAGCAGACCCACCAGATCCGCATCCTGTTCAATCGAACCCGATTCGCGCAAGTCGCTCAACCGCGGCTTCCGGCTCTTGTCCTTCTCCAGCTCGCGGTTCAACTGCGACAGCACAATGATCGGCACGTTCAACTCTTTCGCCAGCGCCTTGATGCCACTGGAAATGTCAGCAATCTCCTGCTGCCGGTTCTCTTGCGCTCGCCGCGCAGTAGAGTTTAAGAGCTGCAAATAGTCAATCACAAACAGCTTGATGCCGTGCTGCTGCGCCATGCGCCGCGCCCGCGCCCGCAGTTGCAAAATGCTCAGTCCCGCCGTGTCATCAATGAACAGCTTCGAAGCCGACAATCGCCCCGCCGCGTTCGTCAGTTTCGGAAAATCCGACTCGCTCATGAAGCCCTCGCGGATGCTCCGCAGGTTCACGCGTGCTAGCGAACACATCATGCGCAGAATCAGCGACGCCGCGCTCATTTCCAAACTGAACACGCCCACCGGCAGTTTCGATTCTATCGCGACGTGTTCCGCGATGTTCATCGCCAAGGAAGTTTTTCCCATCGAAGGCCGCGCCGCGATGATGATCATTTCGCCGCCGTGCAAACCGTCCGTCATCTTGTCCAGATCTGCGAAGCCCGTCGCCATGCCGCCGAGCTGGTTCTGCCGGCCGAAATATTTTTCAATCGTCTCAATCGCGTCATGCACCAGCGTGTTGATCGGCAGCACGCCGTTCTGCACGCGCGATTCGTTGACGCGCAAAATTTCCTTCTCCACCTCGTCCAGCAGCGCCTCGACCTCGCCCTCGTAGTCATAAACTTTTCCCACCACGCCGGAGCAGGTTGCGATGAGCTTTCGCAGCAGATATTTTTCGCGGACGATTTCCAGGTAGTAGCTCAGGTTCGCCGCGCTCGGCACCGCGTCCTGCAACTGGCTCAGATACGCAATCCCGCCGACCTGTTCCAAAAGCTGCCGGTCCTTCAAATTCTGCTGCACCGTGATGAGATCAATCGCCGTCCGCGCATTGAACATCTCCGCAAGCGTTTCGTAAATCGTCTGGTGGCGTAGATCGTAAAAAGCCGACTTGCCATCGTCCTTGAGTTTCTCAATGCACTCGCCGATGCACTGGTTCGGGTCGAGCAGCGCGCAGCCGAGCACGCCTTGCTCCGCCTCGGTGGAATGGGGTGGCAGACGATCAAGTGTCGGCATGGCGGAAGATGAACGGCGGTCGCCTTTCTGGCGGCGGGTTTTTTTTAAATCAGCGCCCGTGTCGGCGGAACCGCCGGACAACGGGTCGGAAACGGAATCAATCATCCGCACAGGATGAGCCCTCGCTCATTGTGAAAAAGAAATTGATATTGGAACATCCTGACAGACAATTCACAGGTTATTCAGAATGTGGCTTTCGCCTCTGCGGCCAACAAGTTTGACTCGCCCAGTTTCACGGCTAGACTCACCGCGTTTATTTTGAACATGAATCGCAAACCGTCCATGCTCGTGGTGTTCCTCACGGTCTTCATTGACCTGATCGGCTTCGGCATCGTCGTGCCGCTCGTGCCGATGTATGGCCGGCATTACGGCGCGAGCGGCTGGATGATCGGCGTCATCATCGCCTCCTTTTCGGCGATGCAATTCATCTTCTCGCCCATCTGGGGCAAACTCTCGGATCGCCACGGTCGCCGTCCAATCCTGCTCATCAGCACCGCCGGCGCGGCTTGCTCGTATGTGCTGTTCGCCATCGGGTCCGGTTTTCAAAACCATGCGCTCGCGCTCGGCGCGCTGCTCGTCTCGCGCCTCTTTGCCGGCGCGTGCGGCGGCAACATCACCGTCGCCCAGGCCTACATCGCCGACATCACGCCGCCGGAAAACCGCTCGAAGCGGATGGGCCTCATCGGCATGGCCTTCGGCCTCGGATTTATTTTTGGTCCGGCCATCAGCGGCGTCGCCCTGAAATTCGGCGGAGCCACCGCGCCCGGCTGGACGGCGGCGGCCCTGTGTGCAGGAAATTTCCTCCTCGCCTATTTTATTCTCGTGGAAAGCTGGAAGCCCGGCACCACGCCTGTGATGAACCGCCCCCGTTTCGCGCAATGGGGCCACACGCTCTCGCAGCCGAAAATCGGTCTGCTCATCGTGATTTTCTTTCTCGCCACCTTCGCCTTCAGTTGTTTTGAAAGCACCCTGCCGCTGCTCATCAACGACAATTTCAACCTCGGCCTCGCCGTGGACGTCGCCAACCCGGCCACCACCGTCATCTGGCTGTTTGTTTTCTGCGGCCTGATTTCCGCCTTCGTCCAGGGCGGCATGATCGGTCGTCTGGTGAAAATGTTCGGCGAACCGAAATTGATTTGTATCAGCCTCGTGATGACCGGCACGAGTCTCGTGCTGCTGCCGTTGATCCACGGCGACGGCCCGTTGCATTGGTCGGCGGTCCTGCATCTGGCGGACAAACCGTGGCTCGCCATGCTCGCCGTCCTCGTGCTGCTTTCGCTCGGCTCCAGCCTCTCGCGCGCCCCGTTGTTCGGCCTGCTCTCCAACCTCACGCCTGCGACGGAGCAGGGCGCGACTATCGGCGTGGCCCAAAGCGCCGGCGCGCTCGCCCGCATCGTCGGCCCGATTTTCGCCGCGACACTTTACGGCCTGAATGATTCCACCCGCGCGCTGCCATATATTATATGCGGCAGCATCGCCATCCTCGCCGGCCTGCTGACCGTCCGCCGGCTGCTGGCGAAATAAACGGAGCGCGACCGGGCCGGCCGCCGCAGTGCGTTTTATTCAAGCAGCATAAATTTTTTGGTGATTATTCTTTCCGGCAGCGTCTTTCCCGGTGCCGTCTCATTTGAACGGAGCGCGGCTGTGTCGCAGACCAGCCGCAGCCGTGTGGACGAGGCTGCGGCTGACGCTCCGCGCACAGCCGCGCTCCGCAGACAAAAAAGGAGCGGCGGACTGACATTCACACCCGGAATTTTTTGTCAGCCCGCCGCCTTGCCGTTCACACGAACGGAAGTTTTTCAGTTGCCACCCGGCGGCGGTCCGGCCGGAGGCGTGTTGTTGTCGCCGTCACCGGGCGGAGGGCCGGCCGGCATGTTGTTGTCATCCGCACCCGGGCCATTGCCTTGACCCTGACCGTCCGGCCCGCCGCGCATCTGGCCGCCACCCGGTCCGCCTTGGCGCATCGGCGGGCGCATGTTCTTCAACTGGGTCATTTGTTCCGGCGTGAGGATTTTTTCCAGCTTTGCTTTCGTCTCGGCTTCCAGCGCGGCGAGCTGCGTCTTTTGATCGTCGGTCAGTTTTAGCTGCTCCGCCGCGCGCGGCGGCAGCAGGTGGAATCCACCGCGGCCACCGGGACCGCCGAAGTGTTGGGCCGGCGGTTGCGAGTCGGACGGCGGCGGGCCGCCCGGCGGCTGATTGTTGTCCTGGGCGTTCACCGCCAGCGCGAGCGCGCCGAGGGTGGCCACCATTGCGATTGTCATTTTTGTTTTCATAGTTTTGTCTTTCGTTTTGGATGTGATCTTTGTTACGTGACCAATCTAGCCGAACCCACCTTAAGCCGTCATTAAGCCGCAAATCTTTTTGCAAATTATTTTCCCGCCGTCTCCGCCTGTGTCAGCAGTTGCGCATCCGTCAAGGTTTTCAAAAACGCCACCAGCGCATGCTGGTCTTCCTCATTCAACGGCACGCCGCCGTCGGGATGCTTGGCCAGATTCGGATCCAGAGTCGCGCTGCGCACCACGCTGGTCGAATAATGTCGGATGACATCCTCCAGCGTGCGAAAACGCCCGTCGTGCATATACGGCGCGGTCAGCTCCACATTGCGCAGCGACGGCACGGCGAACTTGCCGCGATCCGAAGCCTTGCCGGTGACCTTCTCGCGGCCGATGTCCGTGAATGCGCCGTCCGAACCGTTGTTGGCAAACGCCTGGCTCTGGAACAGCGGCCCACCGTGGCAATGAAAACAGTCCGCGCCATATTGTCCGCGCCGCGGATCGTATTCGGTGGAGAACAATTCAAAGCCGCGCTGCTCCGCCGCCGTGAATTTTTCCTCGCCGCGCAGCACCCGGTCGAACTTGGCATTGAACGAGGTCAGCGTGAGCAGATAATTTTCGAGCGCGAGCGAAATCTTTTCCGCCGTGATTTCCGGCGAGCCGAAAGCGGCTTCGAACAATCCGGCGTAATTGGTTTTATCCGTCGCTCGGAGCTTCGCACACAAATTTGTCAGCGACTGGTGCATCTCAACCGGATTTTGAATCGGCTGCAACACCTGTTCGCGCAGACTTTTTGCCCGACCATCCCAGAAAAATTCCTTTTTCCATGCGAGATTGAACAGCGGCATCGTATTGCGTGGACCGAATTCGCCTTCCGCTCCGCGCGCTGTGCGGCGGTTGTCCGCAAACGCCTTTTCCGGCAGATGACAATCCGAGCATGACTGCGCGTTGTTGCTCGAAAGTTGTTTGTCGAAGAACAAAGTTCTGCCCAGTGTGACGCGCTCGACCGTGAGCGGATTGTCGCGCGGCAGATCGGGAATCGGAAATGTCGCGCTCATTTGGAACGGATACGGCGTAAAGTTTTTCGGGAGATACAACGGCTTTGGATGCGCGACGGCGATTTCCTCATCGGTCAGCGCGGTGATTTTGTGAACGCGAAAGGCGCCTGGCAGATTGGCAACGAGCGCGGCGGCAATCGGATCGCCATCGCGCGAATGGGTGGACGAACCGTCTTTGCCGAATGACAGCGGTCGTGGCGCATTGAGCAAAGTCGCAAGATCAAAATCCAGTTCCACCTTCGTTTCGTTGGTGATGACGAGCGGAGCGGCGAGCGTGATGCGCGTGGCATTTGTATCACGCGCGAGGTGATACGCCCAGCCGTCGAGTTCGCCGGCGGCGTTTCGCCACAGGCCTTCCACCGCGAGGAAAATGTAGCCACCCTGCCAGCTCCAGTGCAGTCCATTGAGATTCGGATTGAGCGGATGGCCGGCGGGAAACTTGGCAACATCCGCGTGGTTCAGATTGGTGTTCAGTCCCACGGTAAAACGCACGGAACAAAATTCGCCCGACGGAATGGTTTCCAGCCAGATGGAATTGCGGTTCTGGTCAAAGTCGAGCCACGCGACCGAATTGGAAATTTCCAGCCACGAACCATCGTTGCGTTGAAGTGCGAAATTGCTCACGAGATAACTGACACGCGTGATGGAAAACGTTTCGCCCGCCGACGTCTGGTAGCGAAAGGACGCGGGCTGAAGATTCTCGCCGGAGACTTTGGGCGTGATCTGGATTTGCAGGGTCGCGGCGGACGCCACGCCCACCGCGACAAGGCAGGGGAGGCCAAAACCAGTTGTCTTCAGCAGTTTCATTTCGATTCGTAACTGCCGGTGCCCGGGTTCCAGGTCAGCGTAGTGGTTTTGGCCGCCGGCATCGCCGCCGTTACAATCGCCGCACCAGGATGGGCGATGAAATTGATCGTCACCGGTTCATGGATGCCGGCGACGAGGCGGCCGTTCGGATAGCCATGAAAACGCCGGCCCATGTTGTAGGGATAAACGGGCCGCCCGTTGACATCAATCGTCGTGAAGTAGGCGTAGGTGCCGTGCGGATATTCCGGCGTAACGCACCAGCGACCGTTCAATTCGTCGAGGTCGAAATCCCGGCCCAAAGTTTCCCCCAGATCTCCGAGGTAGGCGTAATCTTCCAGATAATGGCCAAGCGGATAAAGTTCATTGACGTCCGGGCCGGTCTCGAAATTATTCAATGTAACGGAACGGTTTTGTTCGCGCGCCTCCCACGAGGGAAGGGTGCGGCGGCCGGTTTGCGCAAGGCTGTCCGCGCCGTTTGCACCGTCGCGCAAAACAAAACCCGAAACCATCCGGCGCAGGCCGCTCGCGGGATTGGTCGGATTGGAATAGCCGAACGGCCCGTAGAGCGGATAGCCATCCTGCATCCAGCCGAGAATTGGCGAATGTTTTACCGGCGCACCGCTGCTTTCGTGATAAGTCTTCGTCACCGGATCGAAATCTACATGGTCGCCGAGCAGATAGCGCAATGCGATGGGTTCGGTGTGATAATGATAAGTGCCCCGGTTCTGCTGGTGCGCGAGCGCGGCGTCGAAGGTCCGGCCCTCGTTCACCAGCGCGTCGCGGTTCCAGATGCGGTCGCCTTGGCCGATGCCGGCGCGCGGGCTGGCGTCTTCGCCATTCTGGTTGGAGTAGTAAAATGCGTCGCCCGCGTCGAACATCCGCACGCCGTCCACGAACATTCCGATTTCGCCAAGATGATTAAAGCCGTGGGTTGTCTGCTCCTTCGGATGGCGTGGTATCGCAAAAATAAAATGCTGGTCGGTCGGCAAATTGGGGAACCAGCCGTTCTGCCACGGCCCCATGATCTGGCTGCCAAGCCCGGTGCTGCGGACGTAAATCCAGTTCGCCGACGACAGGATTTCCTGCATGCCACAATAAGCCGGCTGCCGCTGGGTGTTCCGGCCGTTGCTCCAGGTGGTTTCCGGCCGGTCGGAAAGTTTCTCCGCGTCGGTGCGGTAGATTTGCGCGAACTTGCCGGCATCCAGCGTGAACCAGGACGTGATTTGCGGATCGGCAAAACCCGTTGTGGCCAGCCCGCAGAAAATCATGACGCTAAAATGGAATTTCATGCCCTGACTTTAGCCGGTGCAACCTTAAGCCAACATGAAGCCGGCGTCGCCGCCAACGCCCGCAAATAAAAATCTTCATTCCGCCGTTCCTTTGCTGCTAAACTTTCCGTCACATGAAGTGGACACAAACTTTGATTCCGACCCTCCGCGAAGCGCCGAACGACGCGGAGATCGTCTCCCATAAACTGCTGCTGCGCGCCGGCCTCATCCGCAAGCTGGCGGGCGGCGTCTATACCTTCCTGCCGCTCGGCCTGCGCGCCTTGCGCAAGGTGGAGCAGATCATCCGCGAGGAGATGGACCGCGCAGGTGCCATCGAAGTGCTGATGCCCGCGCTCCAGCCGCCGGAGATCTGGGAAGCCAGCGGTCGCGCCGAGACCGCCAGCAACGTTTTGTTCAAGGTCAAGGACAGCTCCGGCCGCCAATGGTTTCTCAGCCCCACTGCCGAGGAGGTCATCACCACGCTCGCCGCGAACGAGATCAATTCCTACCGGCAGTTGCCGAAGAATTTTTATCAAATCAGTTTGAAATTCCGCGACGAGATCCGCCCGCGCTTCGGTTTGATGCGCGCCAAGGAATTCATCATGAAGGACGCCTATTCGTTCGACACCTCGGATGAAGGCGCGATGGCGGCTTACAAGAAAATGTATGACGCCTACACGCGCATCTTTGCGCGCTGCGGGCTGAAGGCATTTCCGGTGGAAGCCGACACCGGCGTGATTGGCGGCAATTACTCGCACGAGTTCATGGTGCCCGCCGAGACCGGCGAGAACGAAGTCGCCTTCTGCGAGGCCTGCGGTTACGCGGCGAACATCGAGAAGGCCACCAGCGGTATTCCCAAGATCGCCGCGCGTGACATCGGCCCGGCCATCGAAAAGTTTGCCACGCCCGGCGTCGTGACCATTGAGGCGTTGAGCAAGGAGCCTTACAAGGTTCCGGCCAACCGCCAGATCAAGACGCTGGTCTTCATCGCCGACAGCAAGCCGGTCATCATTTTGATTCGTGGCGACGACCAGTTGAACGAGACAAAGTTGCTGGCGAAGACCGGTGCGGTTGCGGCGCGGCCCGCGACACCAGGAGAGTGCGTAGATATACTGGGCGCAAATCCGGGAAGTCTTGGGGCTGTAAATTTACAATTTGAACATCGGTCAGGAATAGACCGTGAAAATTTTTTGGAGTTAAGAAAGCATTTGGGGTTTGATAATTTCAAAATTCTCGCCGACGAACGCCTGCGCGGCGCGAACGACATGACCACCGGTGCGAACGAGGACGGCTTCCATTTGAAGAACGTTTCCATCGAGCGCGACATCAAGGTGACCGCGTGGTTTGATCTGCGCACCGTTTCTGCCGGTGAACCGTGCGCCAAGTGCGCCAAACCGCTGAAGATTCGCCGCGCGATTGAAGTCGGCCACGTCTTCAAGCTCGGCACGAAATACAGCGAGAAGCTGAACGCCACTTTTCTCGACGTGGACGGCTCGCGCAAGCCGTCCGTGATGGGCTGCTACGGCATCGGCGTCACGCGCACGTTGCAGGCGGTGATCGAGCAGAGGAACGACAAGGACGGCATCATCTGGCCGTTGAGCGTCGCGCCATATCAGGTGTGCCTCACGCCGCTGACCGTCGCGCCGGACAGCCGGGCGATGCAGCTCGCGGAAAAGTTTTACGCAGAACTGACCGCGCGCGGCGTGGACGTGATTCTCGACGACCGCGACGAGCGGCCCGGCGTGAAGTTCAAGGACTCGGAGCTGGTGGGTTTCCCCATCCGCATCGGTCTCGGCGAAAAATCGCTGGCCAAGGGCGAAGTGGAACTCAAGCCGCGCAACGGCCCGATTCAGTTTGTGAAAATTGAAGCCGCAGTGGACGCGATGCTGAAGCTGATTGCAGCCGGTGCGGGGTCATAACCAGACTAACAGAAAACATCAGTGGCAGCTTGACAAGCCTCAAAGCGGCTTCGACAACTTGCTACATGTCCGCGTATAAATAACACGACATACGAGGTTTAAAAAAGCGGCACCAACAGGCCTTGGATTTTTTCCGGGTGGCGCTGCATGTCGGTGAAGGTTGTGAACAGCGATTGGCATAGCGCGGCTGGCCGATCAAAGTAACGGTTGTGGGTGCTTTCCTTTCTGGT
>Ga0182024_10002791_pt1 | contig 42852 bp, 30 predicted proteins | sample P32metaG_FD_120480 | JGI IMG/M metagenome (GOLD analysis project Ga0182024, IMG submission 120480) | Permafrost microbial communities from Stordalen Mire, Sweden - P3-2 metaG (Illumina Assembly) | ecosystem: Environmental > Terrestrial > Soil > Wetlands > Permafrost | place: Sweden: Stordalen... | reverse complement strand
GCAGCAGTCCCGCGAGCAGTCGATTATCGACCAGGGCTCGCTCGAGCAGCTCCCGGCGATGGGGCTGTAGGCATCATGGGATTTTTCGCCGAATTCAGTGCGTGGCTCAACGGCCTTTTGAGCGGCTACATCGATGAGAACGCCGCGAGGATCGCCTCAACCCTGGAGCCTGCCATCGTGACGCTGGCGGTGGTGTACGTCATGGTATGGGGCTACCTGCAGCTTACGGGGCAGATCGAAGAGCCGTTCATCGGCGGTGCGAAGCGCATCATCACGCTCGCGATCATTCTCGGCTGCGCACTCAATCTGTGGCTCTATGACAGCCTCATCGTCGACACGTTTTTCAATGCGCCTTCTGAGCTTGCAGCTATCGTCATCGGCGCGTTCAATCCGGTGTCGATCGTGGATCAGATCATTTTCCAGGGGGGCGATGCGGCCAATCTTCTGCTGCAGAAGGGCGGGCTTCTGAACGGCAACTTTGCGTACTACCTCGCAGGGATCGCCGTCTACGTGATTGTGGGACTGACAGCGATCTATGCCATCTTCCTTCTGGCGCTGTCGCGCATTGCGCTTTCGGTTCTTCTCGCGCTCGGGCCTCTCTTCATTGGCCTTCTGCTCTTTCAGAGCAGCAAGCGCTTCTTCGAGGCGTGGATTGCGCAGCTGGCGAACTATGCCTTCATCGCCATTCTGACCGTACTCGTGGCCGCCTTGATGCTGCACGTTGTGACCATGGCAGCGCAACAGGCCGTCAGCGCAGGAGGCGGAATTCAGATCGCAAACGCGGTGCGGCTCTGCATGGCGGCGGGACTCACGTTTCTCGTGATGAGGCAGGTCATGCCCATGGCCGCGGGGCTTGCCAGTGGCCTTGCCCTCTCAACGTTTGGAACGGTGAGCGCGGCGCTCTTGTGGGGATTCGGCGGTGCCGCGCGCGGCACGGGTCAGTTTGCGCAGGGTCTCACCGATCGCGAGTCGACACGGTGGGATTCTCTGAGTCGCAAAGCCGGGCAGGGCGTTCGCCGGGGATTGACGGGCGCGGTCAGAGGCAGCTTGCGAAGCAATTATATTCGTCGGAGTGCATGAGGACATGAATCGACAATGCAGGATCGTGACTCTTATGGTGGTCGTGCTGTTGGTCGCGGGATGCAGTGCGCATAGGAAGCGCATCGACTGTAACGCGCATCTTACCCCCATCAATCCCATCGCCACGCCGAGCTCTGAGAAGGGACATCCATGAACCGGATCAGCGAACTGCAGCCCTATTTCGATGAAGCAGCTTCCTGGGATGCCGATCGGAGGGAGCAAAGTCGTCGCACTCTGCGTCTTGCCGTGGGCACCGCCGGAGCCGGCTGGCTTGCCGTGTTGTTGCTGGCCGCGGCCCTCATCGTACTGATGCCGCTCAAGCACGTGGAGCCCTTTGTCGTGCGCGTCGATAACGCAACCGGCATCGTCGATGTCGTGCCGGTCTATGCCGGGACGACAGGGGCGCCGGAAGCGGTTACGCGGTACCTTCTGACACACTATGTCACGGTTTGTGAGCGCTTCAATTACGCAACGGCGGAAAGTGACTACGAGGAGTGTGGTGCGTTCCACACGGCACAGCGCAATCAAGCCTGGTATGGGCTTTGGAATCCCACCAATCCTGCATCGCCGCTCAATCTCTATAAGGACGGCACGACGGTGCGCGCTCAGGTCACATCCGTCACGTTCTTCAAGCGCGCGACCGGCGTCAGCGACCTCGCACAGGTGCGCTACGTCAGGGCGAAACGTGCAGCCGGCGGCGAACACGAAGTGGCGACGCATTGGATTGCGACACTGCAGTACGCGTACGCCGATCCGTCATCGGATCCCAAGATGCGCAGCTGGAATCCCTTGGGCTTCAAGATTCTGGATTTCAGGTCGGAACTCGAGGTGTTGAACGAAAATTCGTCGGCCGCGATCGCGTCGGCGTCCCCTGCCAAGCCCTGAAGGTTCTTTCCATGAAACTCGCCGTACTTCTGATTCTGAGCGCGTTCGTCCTAAGTGCCGGGGCGGAGCAGTTTCCCAAACGGGGCACACTCGATCCGCGCATTCGAAGTGCTCCCTATAGCGCAGATCAGGTCTATCGGCTCAAGGGGTTCGTCGGGTATCAGACGGATCTCGAGTTTGAGCCCGGCGAGTCTTTCGTCGGACTGGGCGCTGGGGACATCGAGGGCCTTGCCTTCGTGGCGCAGGACAATCACCTGTTCTTGAAGCCCAAGGCTTCGAGGGTGGGGACGAATCTCACGATTCTGACCTCGCGGCGAACGTATCATGTCGACTACGCGGTAAGCGCAGGAGCACCCGAATCCAATTCGGAGGCGACTTACGTCCTGCGGTTCATCTATCCGCAGAGTTCCGACGCAACGCTCGAGCGAGAGAAGCTCGCCTTGAGAGCGGATCATGGCGCGCTCAACAAGGACTACTGGTATTGCGGCAATCCGTCCGTGCGCCCGATTGCGGCCTCGGATGATGGCGTGCATACGCGGCTGCGATTTGAGGCTCGCTCGGAAGAGCCTGCGGTGTTCGTGCTCAATGACGACGGCACCGAGTCGCTCCTGAACTTCAGCATGGACAATGGAGACGTCGTCATTCATCGCATCGCTCGGCGCTTCATCCTGCGCCGCGGTAACCTCACGGGCTGCATTGTCAACAAGGGCTTTGGAGGCACCGGCGAACGGTTGAAGTCGAACACCGTGTCGAGCCAAGTGGAGCGCGACACACGGGGAGCGCAGCCATGAAGTTCCCGTTTCAGCTCGACTTGAAGGGGATCATGAGCCGCTGGAAACGGCGGCCTTCTGCGCCCGGTGCCGCCCCTGCAAGGTCCGACTTATCAGATACGCCGATTCCGGAGGATCGCGGTATTCCGTCCGTCAATCGAGCGGCGTCTCTCCAAGCGCGGGCCAGCAGCCTGTTCGCGATTCTCCTCATGGGTGCGATCGGGCTCGGCTTGCTCACCTGGTATTACTCGCAAGCCATTTCGCGGCCCGCGCGTGCCCAGCATGCCGCGCAGAGCGCCACCCGAAATCGCGCGCAAAGCGAGATGGCGCTGCCGCCGCTCGGTCCCATCAAAGCGCCCATGCTGGCTGCCGAGTCGGTGCCCATGAGAAGCCCGACGCCTTCTGATTCCACGACGCTCGGCAAATTGCTGGGTCCGGCACCGGAGCTTCCGCCGGTTGCTACGGCGCATGGATTGGCCCCGGTTGCGCCGACGCAGGTGCAGTCGCTCGCGCGCCAAAACGGGAACGGCGATCGTCGCCTGGCAGGCCCGGCTTTTTCGCGCGTCTCGCAGAGCGAGTCGCCGGCACCGGGCGAGTCCGTCTCACCGGGAGGTTCAGAAGGCAGCGTCTCACTTGCAGCGTCAATGCCCGGCGGGTCCACAGTGGAACGTCATGGTGCTGGAACTCCCGAATTAAATGCGCTCCTGCGTCCCACCGTGGTACCCGCCGTCGAGGCTTCAGTGCTCTCAACACGTCGGTTCTTGTTGGCAAAGGGAGCCTTTATCGATTGCACGCTAGAAACTGCGATCGATTCGACGCTTCCCGGCATGACGACGTGTATCACGGCGACGGACACCTTCAGCGCCGATGGCAGTGTGGTGCTGCTCGAGCGAGGCACCAAGTTAGTCGGCGAGACGCGCGGCCAGGTCCAGCAGGGGATGGCGCGTGTCTTCGTGCTTTGGACCGAGGCCCGGACGCCGACCGGGGTCGTCGTTCCTTTGGCATCACCGGGGACGGACGAGCTCGGCCGTTCGGGGGTGAGCGGCGAGGTCAATCGGCATTTCTGGGACCGATTTGGCGCGGCAATCCTGTTGTCCGTCATTGATGGCGCCGTGCAGGCCGCCGCACAGTCGGGTCGGGGTGGCGGGAGCGCGGTCATCGTCGGTCCGGGTGCGTCACAGGATGTGACGACGGAAGTCTTGCGGGACACTGTTGGCATCTCGCCGACCATCACCAAGGCTCAGGGGGATCGCATCGAGGTCCTCGTCGCACGTGATGTCGATTTTCGTGCCGTGTACGCCTTGCGGATCGCGAAGTCGCCGGAGCCACACGAGGTTAATCCGTGATGTCGGCCGTCAACGCGGAGCGTGCCGTGTCGAAGCTGCGTGCTGTGCCCGAGCTTTCCGCGCTCGAGCTCAATCTTCGCGCTCTTCGGCCGATCTTGAGTGACCCTGAGGTCACAGAGCTTTGTATCAATGCGCCGGGAGAAGCGTTCGTTGAGACCCGGCGCGGCTGGGAGCGTCGTGTCCTGCCGTTCGCGGACTTTGACTGGTGTCGGCGCCTGGCCAAGTTGATTGCCAACTCGACTCGTCAGCGAGTTGACGAATCGAATCCCTTGCTCTCCGCCTCCCTTCCGACGGGAGAGCGCGTCCAGATCGTGCTGCCACCCGCAACGACGATCGGAACGGTAGCCATCACGCTGCGTCGGCCTTCCCAGGATGTGTGGACGATCGCCGAACTCAGCGAGCGGGGCATCTTTCGCAACACACGCCGATCGAGCACGGAGCTCGATGACACCGAGAGCGCGCTCCTGAATCTGCTCTCAACCCGGGACTATGAAGCCTTCATGCGTCTGGCAGTCGTTGCGCGCAAGAACATCCTGGTGTCGGGCCCCACGGGCTCGGGTAAGACCACTTGGACGAAAGCACTGATCCGTGAGATCCCGTCCAACGAGCGGCTGATCACGATTGAGGATGCCCAGGAGCTCGTCCTCGATGCGCACCCGAACCGGGTGCGACTCTTCTACTCGAAGGACGACCAGGGCCTCGCACGGGTGACGCCGAAACAGCTCCTCGAGTCCTGCCTGCGCATGAAGCCGGATCGGATCCTGCTCGCGGAGCTGCGTGCCGAAGAGGCTTTTGACTACCTGCGCAACGTCAACTCCGGCCACCCGGGGTCAATCACCAGTATCCACGCCGGAAGCTGCGAGCTTGCTTTTGAGCAACTGGTCCTACTCGTCAAGCAAAGCGCCGCGGGCCGCGAGCTTGCGCGCGCGGACATCAAGAAGCTTTTGTACCTGCTGGTGGATGTCGTCATCCAGTTCGGAGTGGAACGCCAGGAGCGATTTATCAAGGAGGTGTGGTATGAGCCGGAGCGGCGCCGTCGCAGCCTCGCAGAAGTCGCCTAGCGCATTGACTTCGGCGGCCATCGGAAAGCCGGTGCTCGTCGGCGCAGCAGCGCTCGTTGGCGGAGCGTATCTCGCGGGCGTGTTCTTACTCTGGTCGCTGCGCTTGGATCCGCGTGGTGCCACGCCGCTGACGGTGTCGCAATACGCGTATTACTTCGGAGCGCTGGCGGCGATCCGAATTCGGCTCTGGGGATCGTTGGCATGTGCTTATGGCTTGATCGCGATGTGTGCGGGCCTTGCATGGCTTCCGCGGAAGAGGTCGCTCCACGGTGACGCGCGCTTTGCCACGGGCGCGGAGATCGCCGCCGCGGGCCTCTTGGGATGTCACGGGATTATTTTGGGGCGGCGCCGGCGACGTTATCTCATGTTGTCGGGCCAGCAGGGTGTAGCACTCGCCGCGCCGCCCCGGGCGGGCAAGGGCGTTGGGATCGTCGTGCCCAACGCGCTTAATTGGCCGGGCTCGCTCGTGTGCGTCGACATCAAGCGCGAGAACTGGACCCTCACCGCGGGATTTCGAGCCTCCTCGGGACAAGCCTGCTATCTCTTCGATCCCTTCGCGGAGGATGGAAAAACGGCGCGCTGGAATCCCTTCTCATACGTATCCGAGGACCCCGTACGTCGGTTGAACGACCTGCAGCGCATTGCCGAGATGCTGTATCCCGATCCGCCGAATGTCGATCCGTTCTGGACGGCCTCAGCACGATCCCTGTTCCTGGGCATTGCCCTTTACCTTTTTGAAACGCCTTCATTGCCGAAGACGATCGGAGAAGTCTTGCGCCACGGCATGGCGAGTGATGACGAGGGCTTTGGCCAGCACTGGAAGCGACTCGTCGAAGGACGCAACAGCGGCAGTCGACCGCTGTCTTCCCAGTGCGTTCGGAGCCTCTACGACGTCATCGACCTGGCGCCGGTCACGGCGAGTTCCATTCGGAAGACTTTCACGAGCCGCCTTGATCTCTGGCTGAATCCCATTCTCGATGCGGCCACCGCCGAGAGCGACTTTGACCTGCGGGCGCTGCGCAAGAAGCCGATGTCCATTTATGTCGGAGTCAATCCGGACGATCTGCATCGGTTGAGGCCGGTCGTGAATCTTTTCTTCCAACAGGCGATCGGGCTTCAGACACGCGAACTGCCGGAGCACGATCCGGTACTGAAGCACCAGGTCCTGATGCTGCTCGACGAATTTACGGCTTTGGGGCGCATCCCGATCATGGCCGAGGCCATCAGCTACCTGCCGGGATACAACGTTCGGGTGCTCCTCGTGATCCAGACGCCGGCGCAGTTGCGCGAGGTCTACGGCGTTCACAGCGCCGAGACGATGCTGAAGAGCCTCGCGGCGCGCATCGTGTTCGCGCCGAAGGACTATGCCGACGCGCGCGAGATCTCGGATGAGCTCGGCTTCAGCACGGTGCGGGTCAAGACGGTCTCGAAGCCCGCAGGGCCACTCTTCGGGAACCAGCAGGCCCGTGGGAGAAGCCAGAGCGTGAGCGAGCAGCGGCGCGCACTGCTTCTGCCGCAGGAGGTGAAGGAGCTTGGCATCGATGAATCCCTCGTCTTGTATGAGGGACTGCTGCCGATCCGATGCCGCAAGATCCGCTACTTCCGTGATCGCAGCTTCCAAGCGCGCTTGATGCCGCCGCCGTCTGCGCCGGTCTCCGGGGTGGCTCCTTCGGACCTTCCGGTCACGCAAGCCGGCGCGCGCGCCGCTTCAACGGCGTTCAACCTTGCGGAATTGGACTTGCTCTCCCACGGACCTTCGGAGGCAGTCAACACGACGCCTGTAATGAGAGAAGCGACGGCGGCGGACGTTGAGAGACTCGCATCTTTAACTCGCGATGACTTCGAACCCGATCTTCTCAAGCTCGATCTCCCCAAGCACGACAGAGCGCTTTCTGAGTCGGAGCTGACGACGGCAGTGGAGAGCTTTCTCGACTCGCTGAAGTCGCACGAGAAGCGTGAGCGGTGATGCAGCGGAGCGGAGCGCCTAATCAGGAGCGAGCGCCATGAAGGAAGCTCAGGACTCAGAAGGTGTCGACAATGGCCGACCGAAGAAGCGGTCTGGCCGGGCGCCGAGGATCCCGGTTCGCTTGTCGGCGAAGCCGCCCGATGACACCAATTCGATCGAGGCTGTCAGGCGAGCGCGGTTCCGGCGCTCCAGCGTGTCCCAGGGCACTCGAGAAGCAGAGCCAGGCGTGCGAGAAGCCGCCGGCAGTGGCAGCCCATCGGCAGACGGAGCATCCGAGAAATCCAGTGACTGCGATCCCTGGACGGTGCCCCAGTCGGTGCGGGACCGATTTGTGCAGGATCGGCGTCAATTCTTCTTCCCCGACGGAGTTATCGCCTTCAAGGATCATGGCCGCAAGCTCACCACCTCAAGCGAGAACACGAAGGTTATTGAGAGCCTCATCGAGATTGCGCATTCACGCGGATGGTCGGAAGTCACGGTGCGTGGCACGGAGCGTTTCCGCAGCGAAGCATGGCGCCAGGCACATTTAAACGGCCTCGCCGTCCGCGGCTACCAGGCGACGGAGGCCGAGCAACGCGAGCTCGTGCGCACATTGGGTCGTCGCGAGGCTGCGGGAGCAAGCGTAGTCGTGGACGCGGAGGAATCTCGGCCACCGCCTGCGCCGGATGGCCATCATCAGGACGCGGTTCAGAGCTCTCGTGCCTCACCGGTTCGCTCAGACGCTGAGACTGATATTGTCGGGCGCCTCCTCGATCATGGTCGAGACACTTACCGGCACAAGACCGGGGAGGCACCATCGTATTTTGTGCGACTCGAGACTCGCGAAGGTTTGCGGGAGCTTTGGGGGAAGGATCTCGAGCGTGCCATGAGACATTCTCTGAGCCAACCGCAGATCGGAGATGAGATCACTTTGCGCACCAAGGGACGAGATCCAGTTGAGGTTCGCCGCACGGTCCGGAATTCTGCCGGGCAGCAAGACTCCACCGTCATCGATGCATACCGCAACCGATGGATGATCGAGAAGACTCAATTTCTCGTGGAGCGCGCCACTGCGGCGCAAGCGGTGAGAAACGACCATATCGACCCGAAAACAACCGTCCGCGCGCAGCCCCAGCTTGCTGGGACGTACGTGACGCTGCGTGCTGCGGAACTCGCAGCCGAAGCCATCAGGGACCCCCTGGATCGGCGCCGATTCGTTTCTCAGGTGCGGGGCGCGCTGGCGGATGCCATCGAGCGCGGCGAGCCCTTATCGCCCGTCAGGCTTAACCAAACAACAAAGGCTCATCGGGACAAAGCCATCGAGGTCCAACCGCCTACGAGATGATGGGTAGATAGATGCCCCCGAGGTCCGAAAACCATTTCCCCAATTCCTTGAATCGCTTCATACAGTATTGAGGACGCTCATCTACTGGATGGACGCGCGGCGCGCTCGCCACCCATGCTGCGCGTATGGTGGTGTTGCCGGAAGGGGGCCGTCACATCGCGCGGATCGTCTGCCGCCGCTGCCGCTGGTGCGCGGAGCTGCCTGAACCTGCACTCAAAGGTCTGCGCGGCCCGCGACTGTTTCGCGCCTTGCGATGCAGTGCCTGTGGAGCGCGCGATGCCGAAGTGAGTATCCGATGGGAGTGTCCTGCGGGAACCGAACCGAAGTCGCGCAATTGATGCTAATGACTAACAGTCCTGACGGACTGCTGCTTGCCGAGCGCTCCGCGCGCCTCAGTGCGTTCGAGGAAGCACTTCGTTGAGGTCAACTCCGGCTCGACGAGCAGCGGATTCAAGCCATTCCTGGTGATTCGCGGGAAGTGTTGCCTCCTCAATGAGTTCACGAACGGCTTTGTCTAGCCGAGCAATCTTTTCGTCAAGGGAGGAATCGGGTTTCGGCTTCATGATCGTGCTCGTCGGCTTTAACTGGGTGCAATTGTCTGAGGAACTGAGGCGGTTAGAGATGCGCATTCTTGCCCAAAGTTTGCAATTACTCGGATCATCGATTGATCAGATGCGTAAGAGGAGGCAGGATTGCTCGAGTCCTCCAAGGATATCAGGTCGTTCTCGGCGTCAAGGGCGCGCTGCCGCGCGGCCTATCGGCAAACCCTTGACGCCTGCGCTGCGACCTGAAGCGCCGGCCTCGGGCAATCCCGCCCTTGGACCAAGATCTGAGGCTGCATGTCATGAACGAATACAGCAACTCCGAAAGTACCGCTCCCATCCCGGTGCGCCGTTCTTGCGCAAAAAATGAAACTTGTTTCGGGCGCAAAAACTTAATTCAGACGGAAAGTCTAGCAGCGTACACGACAACCGTCAGGCTCGATTTTCAGGGCGTTGCTGAGCCTCAATTGCGCAGTACCGTCGGAAGACCGCGAACCCTGACGGATCGGCAGATCAGGACGATTTTGGAGGAATACCGCAATTACCTGGCTTGGCGAGCGCTGCGGCAAACTGTTATGTCGCAGCGCGATCTTGCTCGCGCAATGGGCGTTACGCCGTCGACGATTAGCTATGCCGTCCGATTCCAAGGGAATTATAAGCAGCCTTCCCCGGACCGACGTCAGGCAAACACCAATCACCGCCGACGCGCCCTCGGGCGTTTGATGCGCAGACATCTGCTGTAAGGACTCCAGGAGCTTGCAGTCGTAATACAGCGTGAGATCATCGCAATCTCGGCTCGGACAGCGCTCGAGGTACTTGCTGCCGGGGTTCGTGTACCGATGATCCCAGCTCAAATCGTATTTACGCGAGGCGGCAGCGCGCCAAGTGGCGCGGCTTCTGTTCCCGGAGGCAGACCTAGGGCGCGCAAGTAATCATAACCGCGCGCAAGCGCTTCTGATCGCTGAGTACAGCCGCCGGGAGAGCGGCGGACATTCCCACCGCACCCAAACACTTGCATCACACGCGTCGCACTGGCGGCACTTAAGCCGCTTAAAGAAGGTGGCTCCATACAGTCCGCGGGATGCTTTGGGATCTATGCCTGCTGCATGGCCGCAACGACGGCAGGTCACACGGGGCAACATGTCTCCCGTCCGCGATGGCACTAAAGAGTATGGACGCGATGCGGCGGGTTTCCATACAGTTCTGGAAAGATCGTCGTACTGTATAAGTTGCCCAGCCCCGCCAATCTCGAGTTGCTAGTGCTAAGGCGGAATTCGAAACGCGGGTCATGAGAGGTACCGGCCCCGCAGCGTGACTGATACGATTGGACGCTGGAGCGGAGGGGAAGAGGAATGCAGCTCAAAATGAGGGATTCGGCTATTGGGGGGCGCTCAGTAAGTGCCGAGAACGAACAGTTGCTACTTCGGCCAGATACGACCGTAACGTGCCCGAAGTGTGCAGACGAGTTCAGCCTCGATCAAGGGTTTGCGAAGAAGGCGCTCGAACAGCTCGCTGAAACGAGCGCCCAGGCGATCGCGGCCGTGCGGGATTCGGAACGGGCGCAGGTGGAGAAGCGCGCGCAGCAGGTGGCCAGCGAGCGCGCCCGCGCTGCGCAGGACGAAGTCGAGAGCCTCAAGAGGCTTCTGAAGGAACAGGCAGAGGCGCATACCAAGGCATTGGCTGAGGTTCGCAGCCTTGCCGAAAGGTCGGTGGCTGGGCGCGAGGACGCGCTGGCGGCGCGTGAAAAGGATCTCGAGGTGCGCGCGAGCGAAGCCGCGCGGGCCAGAGATGGAGCCGCAAAGGGACTTGACCCTGTGAAACGAGCCTGCTGCGCAGTCGCTCGGAATCGGTGGAGAGATCCTCGGGTTGCCACAGCCCGAGATGGAATCGGATGAGCTTGAATCGCCGTGAAGGTTCGGGAGGAACCGTGCCGAACACTTCGGCGAGAATGGGTCTTTCCTCGCTGGACTTTAGAAGTCTTGTCGGCGCGAGCGTCAATCCAGCCATACCATATTCAGCGAGATATATAAGAGATTAGACCATTCGAATGGAGCTTTATCTTTATCGAGTGAAAGTCTTTGGTCCGAGAAATACTCAGTTATTCGACAAGCCATTTGTGCCAGGGCGCGTTCTACTCGCAGCGATCCGCGAACATCCCACCTCGCGCGTGTATCGCGGGGTCAGTTGGCATATTGGCAATGTTGAAGCCGTGGACCAGTCATCCGTGTATTTCCGTCTCGGCCGAACTTCGCGCGCTGTGGTGTCTCAGATTGATGCAAGCACGGGAAACTTTGTGGAGCAAGATTTCGAAAGCGCCCCTTACACGCATTTTCTGCTCGATTACGATCGGGAGCTTGTGGCGTTTATGCGAAGGGTGTCTCTAGCGCCGACGGCGGACGCCATTGCTAGCCGACTATTGCAAGTATTGGCGTCGAGCAGAATTGCGCACGAGCTACGATGCACGTTCTCTATCGGCCCAATCAGCAATCCGGACAATTTTCTGGAAGCACTCAAGTCAGCGTATGCAATCCGATCATTTACTTTTTCCGTCCAGAGAAAGAATCCGTTCGATGTCAATAAGGATTTCGTTGATCCGTTTGAGCGGCTTGTGGAAGCTACACAGGCTCGCGATGGCAACGTTACAGTTAAGGGGCCAGCCCTCAGCGAAGCGCCGCTAGAGGAGATAGCGCGATCCGCAGCGGCAACTGGTGACGATGCGAGGGCCCGGGTCCAACTTGCGTCGGGAGCTTCCGCCGTGCATCGAAGTCTACGCGGTAATGTAGCTACTATAAGTGCCGACGAGTTAGACAGCGTGGCAGGGCGTCAAGCAGCCATTTCAGCTGCGCGCGCGCAACACGACAGAATTCGTGACCATGACGACTCCACTTAGCTTTTGGGTCTGGTTCTTTCGAGGCCGCGCCGGTGAGGCGGGCTGGCGACGGGTCGTAAATTCGTGGCTGATTCTACATGTTGTCGTTGGGGTCACCGTCTCGTGGTTGGTTCCGGTGCGTTTAGATGAAGCCGCAAAGGCCGTTCTCCTGCCATTGGTCGGCGTATTCGTGGCAATGAGTTTCGCGTGGGTGGGAACTGCGTATGCCATAGTGCAGACCGAGGAAATTGATGCACTTGCCGAACAACATCCCGGCGGCATTGAGTCGTATGTATTTCCGTTTCAAACTGCGATTCTGATTCTGCTGGTTGCATTGACGGCATGGGGCTTGGCTGGTTTAGGTGTCTACGATCGCAAGTGTCTAATGTCGTGTCCCGCCTGGGGATATTCGGCGATCTCAGCGGGACTTTTTGGCCTTGGAAGCCTAACTATTAGAGAGTGTTGGCACGTCGTTCTTGGAAGCCAAATGTTGCTGCTCTATCAGCGTGCAATTCGGAAGATGCGGTGAAATTGAATTATGAAAGATGGTGATGTGGCGAGCGGAGGGGCCGCCTTCGGGAAAGTTGCTCCGCGCGTAACGGGAAAGCTAGAAATCGCGAGAACTAGGGCTGCGCGCGGAATGTTGCGAGTTGAACATAATAATGGCGCGGTCCGTGCCTTCAACAACCAGGACGAGCCTGTGGTTAAGGAATTCTGATGCAGTGGATCGCTCCGTCCGAAAAGGACACTGGCACCGCGACTCTCGAGAAACGGCTATGGGACGCCGCGGATCAGTTTAGGGCGAATTCAGGACTGAAGTCGCAGGAGTACTCGGCGCCTGTATTGGGGCTGATTTTTCTGCGCTTTGCGGAAGCGAGATTCTCTAAACAGCGCGAGAAACTAGAGAAGGCGGCCGGTTCATCAAGGCGCGGCAGCCGGCTAGACGAACCGGCGGCGTATCACGCGGACGGAATTTTGTACCTGCCGCCTGAAGCGCGGTTCGATTATTTACTGAGCCTTCCCGAAGCGCAGAACATCGGGGCAAGAATCAATGCCGCAATGCGGGACATTGAAAAACAGAATCCGCAGCTCGCAGGCGTTCTGCCGAAGACCTACAACCTCTTTACGAGCACGCTGCTCAAGGAGCTACTGAAGAAGGTCTCTGAGATTTCAGCGTCACTGGACTACGACGCCTTCGGGCGAATCTATGAATACTTTCTTGGCGAGTTTGCCATGAGCGAAGGGCAGGGCGGCGGGGAATTTTATACCCCCGTCAGCATCGTCCGACTGCTCACGGAGGTCATCGAGCCGTATCACGGCCGCATTCTCGATCCGGCGTGTGGCTCTGGGGGTATGTTCGTCTCGTCGGCGCGATTTGTCGCTGAGCATAAGAAAAATCCAGCCAATGAGCTCTCGATCCATGGAGTCGAGAAAACCGATGAAACGGGGCGCCTCTGCAGGCTTAATCTAGCCGTGCATGGCCTCGAAGGGGATATCCGTCACGGCGGACAGGTCAACAGCTACTACGATGATCCGCACAATGGAGTGGGACGCTTCGATTTCGTCATGGCCAATCCTCCGTTCAACGTCAACGCAGTGGACAAGGAGCGGCTCAAGGATTCGGTTGGACCAGGACGTCGTTTCCCGTTTGGATTACCGCGGACCGACAATGCGAATTATCTTTGGATTCAGCTCTTCTATTCGTCGCTCAATCAGAGCGGCCGCGCCGGATTCGTCATGGCGAACTCCGCTTCGGATGCGAGATCATCCGAACAGGATTTGCGGCGTCAGCTCATCGAAGCAAAGGCAGTGGATGCCATAGTTTCTGTCGGACCGAATCTCTTTTATACGGTCACCTTGCCTGTCACCCTTTGGATCTTGGACCGGGGTAAGTCGAAATCGGCGCGCGCTGATACTGTGCTCTTTATCGATGCTAGGTATATTTATCGGCAAGTGGATCGGGCGCACCGTGAATGGACGCAAGCGCAGATTGGGTTCCTCGCGAACCTGGTCCGGCTCTACCGCGGCGAAGAACTGGATTTCATCTTCGGCGGCGACGAAGCCGATCGGAAGATAAAGGAAATCTTCGGAAAGAAATCAAAATACGCCGACGTGCTGGGACTGTGCAAAGTGGCCAGACTCAAGGAAATAGAAGCGCAAGGGTGGTCGCTCAATCCGGGTCGCTATGTGGGGGTGGCTGCGGGGGAGTCCATTAGCGACGAGGATTTTAAAGAACAACTACAGGCTCTGAATGAGGAACTCGAAACTCTGAATACTCGCGCGCGAGAACTGGAGAAGACCATTTCCGTAAACATGGCGGAGGTCTTGAAGACGTGAAGGCTTATTCCGAATGGAATGTGCTTCCTATAAGCGAGCTCTACGAGGCACTATATGATGGACCTCATGCAACGCCCAAAACCTCTGACGTCGGACCCGTATTTCTTGGAATCAAAAACGTGACCAATGACGGTCACCTTGACTTCTCCGACGTACGCCATATTTCCGAAGATGATTTTGTCAAGTGGACACGTCGCGTCGAACCTCGGCCTGGCGATATTGTATTCACGTATGAAGCCACTCTCAACCGCTACGCAATGATCCCGCCTCGCTTTAGGGGCTGCTTAGGCAGGCGCATGGCTTTGATTCGAACGAACGCTCAAAAGGTAGACGGTAAATTTTTGTTTTACTATTTCTTTTCGCCAGCGTGGAGAGAGGTAATTGCTAACAATATGATATCCGGGGCGACGGTGGATCGTATCCCCCTTGTACAATTCAGTAAGTTTCCGGTCCGTGTCCCGTCATTGGGTCTGCAGCGCAAGATCGCAGAAATTTTGTCGGCCTACGACGACCTGATCGAGAGCAGTCAGCGGCGCATTCGGATTCTGGAGACGATGGCGAGGTCCCTGTATAGGGAATGTTTCGTTGATTTCCGTTTTCCTGGGCATGAGAAAGCTCGGCGAGCCCCATCCGTCCTAGGAGAGAATCCGGAGGGGTGGGAATTGGCAACGCTTGGAATTCTGTGTGGCGGAAAAAGCGGCGTGCAAACGGGACCGTTTGGCAGCCAGCTTCACGAGTCGGATTATTCGGAAACTGGGGTTCCAGTTGTTATGCCGAAGGATCTAATTGGGTTCCGCGTGAGGACCGACAGCATCGCAAGAGTTTCGGAGAGTACGGCATCCAAGTTGGCCCGCCATAGAATGCAAGCAGGCGACATCGTGTATGGTCGGCGCGGCGATATAGGAAGACGGGCATTCATAACCGAAGGTCAAGCTGGGTGGCTATGCGGGACGGGCTGTTTGCGAATTCGGCCAGACCCTGGCGCAATAAATGGATGGTATCTGTTTAACTACCTCGGGCAAGAGGATGTGCTAGGTGTCATCGCAGGACGAGCCCAAGGGGTCACTATGCCTAACCTAAACACCGGTGTAATGGCATCCTTACCAATTAGGTTACCGCCGAGAAGCCTCCAGGAGGACTTCGCTCGGTTGTCGTTACCATTTGCCGCTGCCAGCGAGATGCTCACCACTCAAATGGACATACTACGAAAACTGCGTGACCTGCAGCTGCCCCGACTGCTTTCGGGCCAGGCATCGTTGCCGAGCGATTGACGTGGCAACACGCACCGAGGATAGATCAGACGAACCGAGCGGCGGCCCAGCACCATCCGAGAAGTCGTCAATCTGGAAGGCGCATATCCTCGGACCCGTATTCAATGGCGCACCCAAGGATCCGTGCACATTTTGCCGATCTTCGTCTTATCGAACTCCTCCTCGTTAATAAGGGCGCTTAAAGCGTACCCAAGTAACAAAGTAACCTACCTCCGTGACCCACGCATACACCGAGGATCAGCTCGTCGAGCAACCCGCAATCGGGTTGTTCGAGCAACTTGGCTGGCAATCCGTCTCGGCGCGAGAGGAGATCTTTGGTCCCAATGGCACACTTGGCCGAGAGACACCTGGCGAAGTGGTTCTGGTGGCCCGTTTGCGGGCCGCCCTCGGACGGTTCAATCCGAATCTGCCGTCGGACGCGATTACCAGCGCAGTCGACGAATTAACCCGCGACCGATCTGCGATGAGTGCGGAGGCCGCGAGTCGCGAAGTCTATCAGCTGCTCAAGGATGGGATTTTAGTTTCTCTGCCGAACCTAGAGGAGGGAGGGCAGAAGACGGAGCGGTTACGCGTCGTGGATTGGGCAGACCCCTCCAATAACGACTTCCTGTTAGTCAGCCAATTCAGCGTCACGGGGGCCTTGTATACCGGGCGACCCGATCTTGTCGGGTTCGTGAATGGACTGCCGCTAATCGTTATCGAACTTAAGAAGCCCGGCGTGCCCGCGAGAGCGGCGTTCGATGAGAACCTGACGCACTACAAGGCGCAGATTCCGGCGCTGTTTTGGTACAACGCGCTGCTGATTGCATCGAACGGTACGGATAGCCGGGTGGGGTCTCTCACGGCGGATTGGGAGCGGTTCTTCGAATGGAAGCGCGTCGAACGGGAGGATGAGCCCCGTCGTGTGTCCCTTGAGGTCATGATTCGAGGAACCTGTGACAAGGCGAGGCTGCTCGACCTAGTCGAGAACTTCACGCTGTTTTCGGAGCACAAGGCCGGCCTCATTAAAATCATCGCGCAGAATCATCAGTTCCTGGGCGTTAATAATGCCATTGCCTCGATGTTGGTCGCGCGGGAGCGCGGGGATGGGCGGGCAGGTGTGTTCTGGCAGACGCAGGGAAGCGGCAAGAGCTTCTCGATGGTGTTCTTCGCCCAGAAGGTGCTGCGGAAACTTGCGGGCAACTGGACATTTGTCGTGGTCACCGACCGCGTGGAGCTCGATGATCAGATTGCCAAGACGTTTAAATCGGTAGGAGCAGTCAGTGACTCTGAGGGGGACGAGTGTCATGCGGGCAGTGGAGCGGAACTGCGGCAACTTCTTCGTGGAAATTATCGCTATGTATTTACGTTGATCCAAAAGTTCCAGACGCCGGAGATGCTGTGCGATCGGCGTGATGTCATCGTGCTAACGGATGAGGCGCACCGCAGTCAATACGACACACTGGCAATGAACATGCGTGCGGCGTTGCCCAAGGCGATGTTTCTGGCCTTCACGGGAACGCCGTTGATCGCCGGCGAGGAGCGCACCAAGGGCATCTTCGGCGATTACGTGTCGATATACGACTTCCAGCAATCGGTCGAAGATGGGGCGACGGTGCCGCTCTTTTATGAAAACCGGACGCCGGAGCTGCAACTCGTCAATCCCGACCTCAATGACGACATCTATAACGTCATTGAGGAGGCGGAACTCGATCCAGAACAGGAGACGAAGCTCCACAAGGTTTTGGCCAAGCAGTACCACATTCTCACCCGTAATGATCGCCTGGATAAGGTTGCCCAGGATATCGTCCGGCATTTTCTTGGGCGGGGGTTCGTCGGGAAGGCGATGGTGGTATCGATCGACAAGGCCACGGCGCTCAAGATGTATACCAAGGTCCGGAAGCTTTGGGATGCCGAACTAATACGCGTGGGGAAGGAAATATCGAGTGCAAATCTGAAGCCAGAACGCAGGGAAGATCTGACTAAGCGCTTTGAGATACTGAAGACGACCGATATGGCGGTAATCGTATCCCCGGGGCAGAACGAGATTGCGCAAATGCAGGCGCTGGGTCTGGATATCGAACCACATCGTCGACGTATGCGTGAATCCGAACCCGGCCTCGAAGAGAAATTCAAGGATACAAACGATCCCCTGCGGCTGGTGTTCGTGTGCGCCATGTGGCTGACCGGCTTCGATGCGCCGAGTTGCTCGACGCTGTACCTCGATAAGCCGATGCGGAATCACACGCTCATGCAGACGATCGCACGTGCGAACCGCGTCTTCCCCGGTAAGTACAACGGCCTGATCGTTGATTATGCGAATGTGTTTGCATCGCTCGAGAAGGCACTCGCTATCTACGGAGTCGGCAAAGATGGCGGAAAGCCGGTTCAGGATAAGCAGAACCTAGTTGAGGAACTGCGCGAAGCTATTGCCGCGGCCACGGCGTTTTGCACGAAGCAAGGTGTGGATCTTGCGGCGATGGAGTCTCTGCCTGGCGGTGGCCTGGATCGTTTGGCTCGACTGGGAGAAGCCGTTGACGCATTAATTTCGCCGGACCCGGTTCGGCGCGAGTTCTTAGCGCACCAGCGCTTGGTGGGCGTTCTATATGGGGCAATTAAGCCCGACCCGACGGCGATGGAATTCAGTGGCCGAGTAGCGACTCTGGCGGCGTCCGCAGCGGCCATTCAAGCGAAGACCCATCCTGATCCTGTCGATATTTCAGCGGTCATGGCGGATATCAATGCCGCTCTCGATCAATCCATTTCCGGTGTGGCGATACCGACGCAGCCGGGAACGGTTTTGGATTTATCCAAGATCGATTTTGAGACTCTGGCCAAGCGATTCAAGGAATCGAAGAAGAAGAACACGGACCTGGAGGTACTCAAGGCGGCGATCCGGGCTCAGCTTGAGAAGATGATTGAACTGAATCCGACGCGCGCCGACTTTCGCGAGCAATTCGAAGAAATGATCGAGGAATATAACAATGGAAGCAGGAATGTTGAGGACTTGTTCGATGCGCTTGTGAAGTTGACTCAGTCCTTGAGCGCGGAGCAGCAGCGGCATGTGCGGGAGAACATGAGCGAGGAGGAGCTCGTCGTATTCGATATTCTGTTGAAGCCGGCTCCAGAATTGACGACGGAAGAGCGGGGGGAGGTCAAAAAGGTTGTCCGAGTACTCTTAGACAAGCTAAAAAAGCTGCTGGTGCTCGACTGGCGACAGCGCGCCTCTGCGCGATCGCAGGTCAGGATTGCAATCGAGGATGAGTTGGACTCGGGGTTGCCGCGCGCATTTACGAAGGATCTTTATCAACAGAAATGCTCGGCGCTGTTCGAGCATATGTATGAGAAGTATCCGCAGAGGGAGATGGGCGTTTATGCTCATACAAGTTGACCAAGAAATACCCGTGACATCCGCCAACCAACGGGCCAGCCGATAATGGCGATTTTGGAAGACTTACTTTCGAAAGGTTATCTACCTGTGCAATTGCCGCCTGGATTCTCATCGGCAAGTTTTGCATCGGCGCTTCCAGGGTATGAACGAATTTGGGAGCAAAATGGCGAACCGCCCGCGACATTGCCAGAGCGATACTCCGTTGCGCGATCGTCCTTTTATCGTCGCATCACTTCGATCGTTAATCCGATCGGGTTCTATTTTCTCGCCAAAGAGATAGCGACTTATTGGTCAAAGATTGAAGATCATTACAGCAAGACATCCCTATCGCGCAGCATTCCCGTGTTTGGCGACTCGCTGCGTGCGATCAGATTGAAGAAATTTAGCGAACTTTACGAGGAAAAGGTAACCAGCGCGGCTGGATTCAAATTCGCACTCGTTACCGATATAAGTAGCTTTTTCCCGACCATTTACACGCACACAATTCCGTGGGCGCTACACACCAAGGCCATCGCGAAAGCGAAGCGAGCTAGGGTTCCCAAGTATTTCGGCAATATCCTCGACGCTAGAAGCATGAGCGTGCAAGACGGTCAAACAATTGGCTTACCGATCGGGCCAGACACATCTCACATTATCGCGGAAATTATCGCGGTGGCCATCGATGAGCGACTTCGAGCGGAGTTAGGCGGATGGCCTAGCGGTTTCCGCTACGTCGATGATTTCTTTCTGTTTTTCGACCGACGGGAGGACGCCGAGAAGGCGTTGGCGGCTGTCACAAGAGCTGTGAGTAGCTTTGAGCTGCAAGTAAGTGCCGCAAAAACGCGAATAATCGAGGTTAAGGAGCTAGTGGAGGAGTCGTGGAAGTACGGCATAAGGAAACTGAAAATTGCCTCGGCTAGAAAGCCACAACGCCACGATATACATCACTACTTCGAGTTTATGTTTGCTCTTGAGCACCGGTTCAAAGATGAAAGCTTGATTAAATATGGACTAAAACAGCTTTCGTCGCGAATCGTAAAGAGATCGAATTGGTCGGTGTTCGAAGCATATCTCTTGAAATGCGGCTTTGGATTTCCGAATACGATTCAATTAATTGCGCATATCTTGTCGACGTACGGACGCCATGGGTACCCAGTAAATCGCGAAGCGATTGGCAGATTCTGCAATAACCTCATTAGCACCTCGGCAGCGGCCGATCATCATGGCGAAGTATCGTGGTTACTTTGGATTTGCAAGGAACTGTCCATACGTGTCGAGTCAGATCCTGCGAGGGCGTCTGAACGGATGGGAAGCCCACTCTGCACCCTTATTCTACTGGATATGCAAAATGCAGGCCTCTTGGCGGAGCGCCTCGACGCAGTGCCGCTCGCCCAAATGGCGGCCCCGGATGCGCTTTTAGGGTCAGGGTGGTTGCTTTCGTACGAGGCAGGACGGCGAGAATGGCTTGGCCTAGAAAATGATAGATTCATCTCGGAGCACGAATATTTTGGCCCCCTTAATAGCGCTGACGTAGCGTTTTATGATGATGCTAAGTTGTTGTCGCCGATATTTGAGTTCAAAGAACCTACGTCTCAACGGGACGATGCGATTTTTGATACTGATGAGGAAATTGAAGACAGCTTTGACTTTGACGATATGGATGAGGAGTATTTTGATTCAGTGGACTCGAAGGATAGCGAGTCTGACGCAGACGAAGTGGATACGGCAGACGAGTTTTAATTCGACATCGGAGGAAGTATCACTACGGAACTGCCGAGCTTTAGCACGAGCGAGCTACGACCAAGCCAACACAAGATAGCCGCTGCAGGAAGTACGCCACTTCAACCATCGCCCGGGTGTCTAGCTTGCAATAGATAAGAAGATGGTCTCGGAGCTCGGCTTTTCGCGCGGGAGTTGTCTGTGGATCAAGCGCCGCGTACAGGTAGGCGACCTGGGCGCCTGTTCCATCAGCCACGACGTCGAGGTTTTTGTAGTCGAGATCGGGTGCGATCGTCGGTAGGACCGCCTTAATCGAGAATGATCCGCGCATGGCGGGGTGGTAGTAGTTATCCCTGACGATCGGGTGGAGATCGAAAAGCCGCCCGAGGTACTGATCGACCTGCATGCGGTATTGAGAATGCCGGTCGGCGAGTTCGCGCAGTCGGCCGGCTTCGTAGGTTTCGTAATACACGAAGATCGGGCCGGGGCCATTGGGAGGGATCGCTTCGATCATGCGCTCGATGCAGCGAATTGAGGGGTCATTGCCGCTGAGATCAAGGAACTCGACATGCTCAAAGACGCCTGGTGTGCGTTCGATGTGGCAGGACCACTGAAACGGGATCTGCTCGTACGGACGCGCCCCGACCCAGCGAGGAACCGGAGGGTCGATGCCCTCGAAATCAAAGTAATAGCGAGGGTAGGGGAGGCCGGTCAAGGGTGCGGCGCTTCCTGGCTCGAGAACGGGTAAGCCGGTGCGATGTGCCGTCTGCATTCGACAGTAGAGCCCAGCGTCGTCGCCGGTGAATTCGGACGGTTGCGGTTCGTGCAATGCGGTGTAACCGCGCTGCTGATTCAGCTTTCTGGCCGTACTCTTGCCGCCGATGCCAGGTAGCAGGGTGAGCGGATGTTCCGGTCCCGGTACATCTAACGTCGTGCAGTGATCGTGGAAGGCACAGGCGTAGGGCTTCGAACACTGCGGGCCGGTTTGGATTGCTGGCATGACGCCCGCGAGAACATGTTGCGCCGCGGTATGCCACTTGGGTACTTCCGTAATGCGTCCGGCGATGTCTGCTATTACCGAGAGTTGCCGAAACAAGCCTGAATAATCGTCGTTGCCGGGATAACGCCATCGGTCGTTGAGGAGATTCAGCTCCGCGCCGGCGAGAGGTAAGCCCGTCGCCTGATAGACCCAGGATTGAATGGCGACGTCGTCGAGATGATGTTTCTCGGGGTTCCCCGGGTTGACCTTGTCAGGCTTCAGGGGGTAGGTCGAGGCTTTGGTCTCGCGCAGAACGTAGCCGCCGGCGGGAGAGGGGATGAGCGCATCGGCGCGGGCGTACAGGCCATCGCGGAACATGGGGACTTCGACGGCGGGTTGGTTTGGCGATGCTGAAAGTTGGGCGAGAGCGGAAGCTGCTGCCGCGGCAGGATTGGTCTCGCCTTGCGGCCAAATTACGTTCGGCCCGAGAAGCTCGCGCGCCTTGGCGCCGACGATGTTTCCATCGTTGGCGCGGCGCCAGAGGGGCAGGTCATTCTGAGGGATCAGATCTGGCCGATTGTGCTCGAGCCAGAGTTTGCGCGGGCATTGGCGGAAGGAGGCAAGGTCGGATTTGGTGAGCATCGGCCTTGTATCATATGTCTGCAGGGCAGCTCTCAGATAGGTCCCGCTTAGAGTCGACGGGCGGAGGACACCGGCGGCGTCGCATCCGTGTGGAGTTTAGCCAGGATGCGGTTTGATACGAGTCATGCCCCAATCGGGTATGAGTACACCGCAGAGGTGCGTGAAACTTTGGTCGCTTAGGCAGGGTAATCGCATGACGCAATTGAATGCATTCGTAGGCTATAGCTTTCTTGAAGAAGACGACACAACCATCGGCAGATTACTTGGCATGCTGCAAAATATAAAGGAGTTGATGCCGGACTTTGATTGGGACCATGCGCAAGCGGCAGAACCTAAGGAGTTATCGGCGAAGGTCCTGGAGAAAATGCAGGGCAAGAATTTGTTCATAGGAATTTGCACCGCTAGAGAAAATGTACTTCAACCAGGAACGTTTCGATCGCCTTGGTGGCTCCGACGCGGATTGACCCTTATCGAACAAACTAACGTTCAAATTAAGACATCAGACTGGTTAATCCAAGAAATAGGAATTGCTGTGGGCCGTAACATGGACTTGGTCATTCTCCTGGAGGACGGTGTTCGCAAGCCCGGCGGTCTGCAGGGCGACCTGGAGTACATTCCATTTAAAAGAGAAAATCCCGAGCTATGCTTGAACAAGCTGGTGAGTATGCTCCGCAACCTCTCTCCTCGGGTTGCCATCGCCTCTGAGGCCCAATATACAGTCGCTTCTGGCGGGTCAGATGAACCCGTTACTATGAGTGAGGAAGCGCCGACGGAAATTTCGTGGGATGAGATTTTGTCACCGGAGGTGACCTGGACTGCTGATGAGTACGTCGCGTATTACCGCCTTGCAATTCGATTTAAGGAAGACGGAGCGCAGACAAGAATTCAGGCGGCGTTTGCAGAAAGCCCATTTAACCTTAACGAGCAAAGCCGCGTAGCGTTTTTGGCTGCGGGTATTGCGGCACGTGGCGCGGCGTACAAAGAGGAATGGCAGGCACCCCTTGATCGCCTAAAACAAGAGCATTCGAGCTGCTATGGGCCGTATCTAGCGCTTGCAGATAGATATGCGGCAATTAACGAGCATGAATTGGCTGGTCGGAATTTCGAAGCCGCGGCTCAATTCGCACACACGCCATCAACCAAACTGACGTGGTTGGCGCATGCTGCGGAGCATCGTGCGAAGGCAGGTCTTGTGTCGAATGCTGAGGCGCTCCTAGGACGCAGCGTTGCACTAGTCCGTGATGAGGGTGTCCTCGAGAGCGATGCGCTCGGGGCAATCGCTCCTATTTGGTTGGAGGTAGGGAACAACGACCTATATTACGCAACCGCCGAGCGATACTTAGAGCTGGCGCCCGATAATGGGGCGCTTCGCTTTGCGCTTGCGAGCAAGTACGGCGCTACAGGTCGCGACGCCGATGCCCTTTTTCATTACCGCCGATATATTCAAACTCAAAAGGAAAGCAGTGGCGCCTACAACAACGCGGGCGTAGCCGCAGACGCGCTTAAGTTACCAGCGACTGCAATAGACTTGTACCTAAAGGCGGAGGAAACAGGCAACTCGCTTGCAACCAGCAACCGTGCTTATGCACTGTTGGGGGCAGGCTTCGTGAGTGACGCAACCAAGATTTGTGAGGAAGCGTTGAACCAGCCGAATCCAGACCCGCGTGTATTAGATGCGCGGGCTAAGGCGCAGCGCGTTCGAGAGGAGGAGCTGGAACGGGAGACTCGGTTGATAGGTGAGACAGCCGGGCGTCGGAAGCTATACCGACAAATGGGGCAAGCAATTCTTCTTAGCGCGCCGGATCCGTTTCCGGCGGCGTGGAGCGGCCCAGACTGCATTTTAAATGCAAAATTAACGGGCGATCGGCTTACCATGACCGGAACGTACATGCGTGAGAAGGGCGCGCTGATATCGTCGTTGTTCGGATATGGGGGAGCGAGTAAGGAGGAGATTCAACTGGAGTACGCAGGAAGACTTTGCGGTTTGGCGTTCGTTGGATCCGTGATTGTCCAGCCGACGAATTCCGCGCCGGTATCCCCGAGCTTATTGGGAGGTAACGAGGACAAAAGGGACTGCGTCGGATATCTGGACTCGAGCGGAGGAAAATTTGAGATTCTAGAGTCCGGTACAAGATTCTATACGCTTACCATCGCGCAGGCCGAGCGATGAGCGCGCCGGCGCGACCACCGAGAGCACGGCCGCGAACGTTGAAGGCACCCAGTAATGAACCGACTTCTCATATCTTTCGGAATCGTATTCGTCGTCGCCGGCGTCTCGTGAACGTGGCTCAAGAGGGCGCCCCTGTTCCACCTGCCTGGCGATGTCGTCATCGACCGGCCGGGACTCAACTTCGTGTTTCCCATCACGACCATGCTGATCGTGAGCCTTATCCCATCGGCAGTGGTGTGGCTGGTACGGCGCGGCACGCAGAGCGAGGCCGAAGGTCGATCCCTTCGAAGTCAAAAACATCAAGGGTAGGGCTGCGAAGGGTTCGGCTATGCTGAAAGCAGCTTACTTCGCCAATCCAGACGTTGCCCAATTCGTCACATGGCTATCCGAGACGCTCGCCTCCGACGCGCCAAACCACACTTACGTGGTTGCTGGAGATGCTGTGCCGATAGTTTTCAACGGTTTGAGTACCGCCCTAATTCAGTATAGGTGGCCATTTTCCTTCGTTGCACCAGGCGCCGATGTAGTTACAACCGGATCAAGTTACTCCGATAGTGTCACCGCGTTAAATTGCCTGCGTGCGGGTCTAGTGGCGGCCCTCGCGTCGACATCGGATCGCGCAACCCGAGATTGGGCGAAAGCGGTGATGAAGTGGGGTGGCGTGACGAATGGTAACAGTAAGTGGCTCGATTCCAACTGCGCAGGCTTGGCCGCTCACGTTAACAGCACTCAGGCGTTACTCGTGCAACATGACGATGCTATGAAAGGACGCATTACTCGATTCAATGCGGGAATGACTAAGATCTATTCGCTGATTGTCGAGGATTTTGTCATGTACGACAGTCGCGTGGCAGCCGCGTTAGCTTGGTTTGTGGCGAAATGGTGTCATGAGACAGAGAAAGCGGTGGTTCCGACCCCGCTTTGCTTCAGATGTCTGCGCCCTAAGGAGGCACCGGGTGCAAGGACACGGAAGCTGCGGAATCCCAGCTGTTCTCATTACAGGTTTCCTTGGATCAATACACCAACCCAGCATGCCCATTGGAATCAGCGCGCGAGTTGGGTTCTCTCCGCGGTTTTGGCTGCTGTCAGGGATACCAGTTTTCACCTGCAGCCGACTTCTAGTCGGGCACTAGAGGCAGCTTTCTTCATGTGGGGATATGATTTGGGTGCAAGCCCACTGTGCTCCAGTGGAGGCTCATTGAAGTAGTTGCAGACACTATAGAGGAGCAGCGGCTGATGCTTGTAGGCCTCTACGGGATGGTGCTCTCGGCGGACGATCGAGCCAATAGGGTAACTACGGCACGCCAAGAACCGCAGGCCTGAAGGATAAGGGGAAGGCGAATGATACAAGGGCGGCGGAAGGACGAGGATGTGGACCTTATCTTGAAGGCGGTGACCTTCGCGGCCCTGAAGCATCGAGATCAGCGACGCAAGGACGCCGAGGCGTCACCGTATATTAATCACCCGATTGCTCTGGCGGACCTTCTATGGAACGAAGGAGGCGTTAGGGACACTGCGGTTATCGCCGCTGCACTGCTTCACGATACGATCGAAGATACGAAGACGACCGCAGCTGAGCTGCGACAAGCGTTTGGAGCGAAGGTGGCTGGCATCGTCGCCGAGGTCACGGATAATAAACAGCTGTCAAAAGAGCGACGCAAGGAGTTGCAAGTCGAGCATGCAGCGCATATTTCGAAGAGCGCTAAGCTCGTGAAGCTGGCGGATAAGATCTGTAACGTGCGGGATATCTTGGAATCGCCTCCCCAGGACTGGCCAATCGAGCGGAAGCGAGAATGCTTTGACTGGGCGAAGAAGGTGATAGATCAGCTCAGAGGAACGAATTCGAGGCTCGAGAGGCTGTTTGATCGGCTTTACAAGAAGAGGTCGTGACTTATTCAGCCTTGGTCACAGATCGGGAGTATCTGCGAAAGCCTGTCTCAGAGATCGTTGAGGCTGCTGGGTATGTAGATTAGAAGGGGATTGCCCGCCTTATCGAATCTGCCACGCGGTTCTCGCCGTCAAGGCCGTGCGCGCGGCGCTGCACGCCGTGCTCCGCGAGTCGGCTGCGCCGAGCCTGTGACGGCTGCGCTGCCGCGTGCCGCCGCGATGCCGACGGGCAATCCCGCCCGAGGCATCGGAGAAGATCATGACTACGAGGACTTTATTCGTTCGCGACGAGGGGGGTGTTTTTACTCCTGCGAATGACGAGATCATCGTGTCTGCGGCGAAGGCACACTTGAGTCGGCGTATTCGCAAGGGAGCGGCATTCACAAGTCCTAACGTTGTTCGCGATTACTTGGCAGTGTCTCTGGGGGCGCGCGAGTGTGAGTATTTCTGTCTGGCGCTACTGGATGCGAGACACCGGCTGATCGAGTTCGTGGAACTCTTTCGCGGCACGATCGATGGGGCAAGCGTTCATCCGCGCGAAGTCGTAAAGCTTGCGCTCGTCCGTAATGCCGCTGCGGTTGTTATCGTTCACAACCACCCGACCCAAATCGCTGAACCCAGTGTGGCCGATGAGGCGATTACGCGACGCTTAGTGAGCGCTTTGTCTTTGATCGATGTTCGTGTGCTCGATCATCTGATCGTCGGGGGCGCCGACGTTTTGAGCTTCGCCGAACGCGGTTTGCTGTAGGCACTGTCGGATGGGAGGGTCGACCTGACTCTCCCATCTTTTCGCCCGTGCGCCGGAACGAGATTGCGGGCGATGGCTCATCGTCGACGCTCTGACGGGTCGTAGGCGAAGGCGTCTGGGTGACTGTTGCGCTCGCACCCACGATCCGCTTCGCGAGAAGAAAGAGTCGGATTTTAGGGTGGGATTGCCTTAGTCGCTTGAGCGTATCACGCCGTGCTCGCCGTCAATCGCGCGGCCCGGAGCTTTCGCGGCATAAACGGCCACCTCCCCGCGAAGACGCGGGTCCCCTCCATTTATTCCACGGTCGCCGAGGCCGCGCAATTGACTGCTGCGCGCGCCGTGAGGGTGAGGACGCGGGCAATCCCGCCCCAGTTCAACCATATGGAATCTGACCATGAATGCCGTACTCAATCTTTCAATTCCCTCTCGCGCCAGCGCGTTTGAAGACTCGTTGTCGCTGGAGCAGGTCCGCCAGCGGGCACCGGCCGTCTTTGCCTCGGCTGCGCATGCACGGACAAGCCCGAAGTACACGTTTATTCCGACCGAGCGAGTCTTGGCGGGACTCATGGGTGCCGGATTCGTGCCGGTCGAAGCACGTCAGGCGCACACCCGGATCGCGAGCATGCATCACGCCCGCCATGTGCTTCGTCTGCGTCGCCGGTATGAAACGGTTCAGCTTCGGGACGCCGTGCCGGAGATTGTCTTCCTAAACAGCCATGACGGAACGAGCGCCTACCAGCTCCGCATGGGCATCTTTCGGGTCATCTGCACGAACGGGCTCATCGTGTCGCGCGGGGCGTTCCCGGGTGTCTGTGTGGCGCACCGGGGCGACATCGTTGATGAGGTGGTCACGGGTGCGCTTCGCATCTCTGAGCAGTTCGAAATCCTGGCCGGCCAGGTCGAGCGGATGGAGGCCCGACAGCTCCTGGGGGACGAGCAGCTCGAGTTCGCCCACGCGGCGATGACGGTGCGCTATCCGGACATGGCAGAAGCCAGCATGCAGCCCGCGCAACTTCTGCGCTGCCGTCGGGTCGAGGACCAGCCTGACAACCTCTGGAGCACGCTGAATCGCGTCCAAGAAAACCTGCTGCGGGGCGGGCTGGCTCGTTGGGCGGCGAACGGAAGACTCAGCCATACGCGTCGGATCACCTCTCTCCGAGAGGACATGCGGATCAATGGCCGACTTTGGGACCTGGCGGCTCAGGTGCTCGTAGCCTGAAACACTCGCTTTGGGAGAGGGCGCCTTCGGACGCTCTCTCCCTTTTTTTCGCGGTAGGGGTTCGAAGGAGGAAGCGTGCAGTCTTCGGTTGAGTTTCGAGAATGCCGACGGTGTCGATCGATCGGCGGCGAGACTTTGTTGAGTTTTGGGGTGTTTTCGGAGCGATGCAGGATAGCCTGGCGGCGGCTTTTGTCACACGCTTGCTGCCATGGCGGCAGACGCATTCATTCAATGTCGGGTCACGCCCGCAATCAAAGCGCTGGTTCGAACACTCGCGCAGCGTGATCACATCACTGAATCGGCGCTCCTCAAGCAGCTATTGGAAATGGTTCTGCGATCGTCTGTAGCCGCCGGATTGCCGACGCCGACGGAACAGCGGAACACTCCTCGCGACATACGGCTTTACGTTAGGTTGGATCCAAATGATCGGCTGCTACTTAATGAGCGGGCGGCAGCACGTGGGATGCCGCCGGCCACTTACGTGGCGGTTTTGGCGCGCTCCCACCTGCGAAACCTCGTGCCGCTGCCGAAGCAAGAGCTGGTGGCATTGCGGAGCGCTGTGGCAGAGCTCGGGGCCATCGGGCGGAACTTGAACCAGATCGCCCGAGCGATGAATCAGGGCGGGCGAGTTGCAGGTCCCGGTCGTGAGGAGCTACGGCTCATGTTGCAGGTCGGGAGCGCACTGCGCGACCACGTTAAGTCGTTGCTGGCAGGGAACGCAAAGAGCTGGGACCAAGGATATGCCGAAACGACTCATTGATATGCACGCCGGTGTTCCACTCCTCGACGTCACCTCCTATGCGCGACGGGGACCGGGACATCGGGATCGGCTGTCGCCGGCGGAGGTTCAGCATATCGCGCGGACGGTTCGACGTACCCCGGAAGTCATGGTCAAAGTGCTGAGTCGAGGCGGTCAGGACCTTGGCTCGGTTTGTCGTCACCTTGACTACCTGCGTCTCCGGGACGATGGAGAGATTGAGCTTGAGACCGAAGATGGCCAGCGGCTTTCGGGAAAGGCGGTTTCGAAGGAGTTGCTCGAGAATTGGGATCTAGACCTCGCGGAGCACCGACGTCGGTCGGATCTTGACGCTCGTCGCAGCCGATCTCCCAAGCTGGTGCACAAGCTAATTTTCTCCATGCCGGCGGGAACGTCGCCGGAGACGGTCCTGGCCGCGGTGAAGAATTTCGCGCGGGAGGAATTCGGCCTCAAGCATCGCTATACCACGGTGCTGCACACAGATGAACCGCATCCGCACGTGCACATGGTCGTGAAAGCGGTCAGCGAACAGGGAATCCGATTGAACATCCGGAAAGCTGTCCTCCGCGAATGGCGTCGGCAATTCGCGCGACACTTGCGGGCATTAGGGGTAGCCGCCAATGCCACTGAACGAGCGGTCCGTGGCGAGACTCGGGCGTCCAAACGGGACGGTATCTATCGCGCGGGCCTGCGCGGCGATTCAACATACATCCACGCGCAAGCCGAAGCCATTGCTGCCGAACTGCTCAAAGGGGACGTTCGGACCGAACCCGGCAAACATAAACTCGTAGCAACACGGAAGGCCGTCGAAGGCGGATGGCGCTCCGTCGCCATTTTGCTGGGGCAAAACGGCCACCAGGATCTCGCCCGTGACGTTCAACGATTCGTTGATCGGTTGCCGCCGGCCTTCACCGAGAAGGAGCAAATCTCGGCCCAGCTTCTTGAGCGCACACGCATGCTGCGCGCTCGCGATCGCCATCCGACTCGTTGAACAGTCCTAATCTTTTGCCAAGGAAAGCGATGCGCGACGTTTAGGCAGGGCCCTGCGGTGCGGAGATGTCTACGCTGCAGACGATGCTCGACCGCGCTGGCGTGAAAGTACGCCCCACGATAGACCACTGGATGCCACTTGACCGTTTGGCCCCCCGTACTCATTCGTGTTAAACAAACAGTCCAGACCGTTGGGGGTGCGATGGCCGACAAAAGCTCGATCGAATGGACGGACGCGACCTGGAATCCTGTGACAGGTTGCACCAAGGTTACTGCCGGCTGCGACAACTGCTATGCAGCGCGCTTTTCCGAGCGCTTCCGTGGCGTCCCTGACCATCCTTTTGAGCAGGGCTTTGACCTTACCCTGCGGCCAACGCGGCTCCAGCAGCCTCTGGCCTGGACGCGCCCGCGCATGATCTTTGTCAACTCCATGAGCGACCTCTTCCATAAGGACGTGCCCAAGGCCTACATCGCCAAGGTCTTCGACACCATGGAAGTAGCCGACTGGCACGTGTACCAAGTGCTTACAAAGCGGAGCTCCGTGCTCCGCAATTTCATCAACGAGCGATATCGTGCGCACCCGGCGCCGCGCCATATGTGGTTCGGCGTGTCGGTGGAAGACGCCCAAGGGACGGCCCGCATCGCGCATCTGCAGCAGGCCAACGCCAGCATTCGCTTCCTTTCGGTGGAACCCCTCATCGCACCTGTCGGCAAGCTCAACCTCGCTGGCATCAGCTGGGTGATCGTCGGCGGCGAGAGTGGCCCCGGGGCACGTCCGATGAACCCCCGCTGGGTTATCGATGTCCGCAATCAGTGCATACGTGCCAAGGTACCCTTCTTTTTTAAGCAATGGGGGGGCAGATTCCCGAAAGCCGGCGGTCGTTTGCTCGAGGGCAAGGAGTGGAGCCAGTTCCCGATGAAACTTCCGCAGCTTGCACCCCCTCCTGAAGCCCGGGCGTTCTCGTGACGGAACTCGTCTTCGATGAGATCGGATACTGGTCTGAACTCAAGCTGGAAATTCTCGAAACGTATGGCGCCGCCTACACCACCGCCTTCAAGAAGCAGAAGCTCAAGAAATACTACATCGACGGCTTCTGCGGCGCCGGCGTCCACGTTTCCAAGACAAGCGGTAAATCGATCGAGGGCAGCCCCGCCCGCGCACTCAAAATATCACCACCTTTTGACGGCTATTACTTCATCGACCTCAAGCAGCATAAGACAGATCACCTCAAGCGCCTCTGCGGGGATCGGCAGGACGTCCATATCTACACGGGAGACGCTACGAAGCACCTTCTCAAGGACGTATTGCCGACCATCACATATGAGAACTACAAACGCGCTCTCTGCCTCCTCGACCCTTACGGCTTACATCTCGACTGGCGGGTAATCCTTCAGGCCGGTAGGTCGCACGCGATTGACATGTTCCTCAATTTTCCAATCATGGACGCGAATCGCAACGCGCTCTGGCGCAATCCTGAGGCAGCGTCGAGCGACGACATCGAGCGCATGACCAAATTCTGGGGCGACGACACATGGAAGCAGGCCGCTTATGCCGAAAGTCCGCAGCCCGACTTCTTCAGCGCGACAGAGGTGATAAAGCAGGATAATGATGTGATCGCCGCGGCGTTTCGAAAGCGCCTGAAAGCGGTCGCGGGCTTTCAGTTTGTCGCAGACCCTCTCCCGATGAAAAATAGCAACAATGCTGTCGTCTACTACCTCTTCTTCGCCGCGCAGAAATCGGTCGCGGACAAAATCATCACCAGCATCTTCGCAAAATACCGATAGGGATAGAGTTCCCGACGGAAATTCTCGAGAGAGTTCCTCGCACTTTGAGCGAGGAGGAGATGCAGGAGTTCATCGCCATGCGCTAAGGAGGCCCACATGCCGAAGAATAAAAAAGCTGCAAGTCGACCAGAGGTGAAACCGGCCTCGACATGTATTCCAAAAGACCTACGTGACCTGCTCGACTACCTGGAGGGCCACTACGGTGATGATGAGGGCAGGTTCGATGCTACAAATCTGTGGCCTTGGCGGAATTTACCATCGAAGAGGCGGAGTCTGAATGAACGGATTCTCCGCATAGTCCTGAAACGGCTGCTAGCTCCAAAAGCCTCCCTTGAAAACCACTGGAGAAGGCTGCATGCCGATATTCAGGAACATCGACGACGATGCCGGAAAAGTAGAAGGTTGGTAAGCGCGAATGCTGCTGACATAGTATCGAGCGCAGTTGTGGACGCATTGCTCCCGGCAAGGGAAGTGTCCGCAAAGGAAATGGTGTCTAATATGCGTAGCACATCACGTGCGGCGGCCGAACTGATCGCCCGCCTGACACACCTTCGCAATTCCGGAATTAACCTCGAGAGCCTCCTCCCGACAGACGAAACCATCCATTGTGATGACGAGGAGAACGGAGGCAGGGATTATGGAGGGAAATATGCGGACGCAAGATTCTCCATTTTCATGAAATTGCCCCACTCGTTAACTCAGGAACAGCGAAAGGACATCACAGAGTATGTGCTGAGAGTGATTATGGGAGATCCGTTTGTAGCCCTGGGGGTTATCGGGAGCGTCGCGCGAATGGCTCGGGTATATAAGGTCAAACGACATAACCTGTCTGGGCGACAGCGGTTTGCTCACGTCGTGTCGATGCACATGGTCCGGGACTCGATGAGGCTTTTCGGGGTGCCTCGCTATGAACGAGCAGAGGCCTTCGCAAAGGCGGCTTCTGGTGTCCAAATCAAGGGACTACGGCAGATGATGGAACGCGAGAAGAAAGTACTCGCAACTAAAGGCGCAATAAGGAGTCGCGCTCCGTTGCGGGGCAACTAAAGCCCGAAGACACGGCGCTATCCGTTGCGGCTTGTCGGGTAGCAAGCCGTGACGTTAATTTAGCTGTCAGTCACCAGCCTAACCGGCGAATCCTGGCATGAGATTTCTTAAGAATTTTGCTACTCGTTGGAACCACCCTCGCAAAGCGAGAGCCACGTCGCCGGCGAATCTCGCCGTTGTCGTCCTGCGGCCCGACGATGCCTTGCGTTGGCAGACGCTGCGTATTTTCCACCGGAACTGGATGATACGTAGCGAGCGGCTCATTGACCAAGTCCGTGTCATGCCGGGATATGGTTTTGGAGTCCATGCGTCGTGACCACTGCTCTCGAATTTCTACCGCATTTGTCGCCCGCGCTCGCTGCGCTGTTATTCCCTGTGTGGTTGGTCTATCGCTTGATACGGCCGTCGCAAATTATATCCCTCCGTGAACGCTCCGCACGGAATCGGAAGGACAGTGCCATCGTTAGCTGTGTCGCTTACGTGGGGCTCTTCTTGGGGGCCTCGCTCTGTTTAGTATTGGTTGTCGTACTCGTGTATCGGGCGACGGTACCGGAGCGGCCAGCTCCTACTGATTACGGACGAACGTGTCGAGCTCGCCTAGAACGTGCCATGGTGGGGCTTGAATGACGTACTTCCCACCATGAACTCCGACTACGGCGATACCGTCGATCTCAACCGGTGCTTCCTCGAGTGGAAGAAGGATTCGGAATCCGATCCCGAGGTATGGGCTCGCTTTCGCATCAGCGACGGCACATTTGAATGGGCGGATATCCTAAAAAGGCGCCGAATCGCTGTCCTTGCGGAAGGCGGGAGCGGGAAATCGACCGAGTTTCAACAGCAGGCGCGAGCGCAGGCCAGCCGCGCGAACGATGCTTGGTATCTCACGGTGCAGCGTGTCGCCGAGGACGGGATTGAAGGGTCTCTCCCACTCACCGAGCGTGTCCGCTTCCGCGATTGGCGTGCCTCCAAGCGCCCCGGTTGGTTTTTCGTCGACTCGGTCGATGAGGCCAGGCTCAATCGCGTCCGATTCGAAAAGGCTCTCGACCGCATAGCCGAAGGGATCGCGGGAGCCGAGGGGCGCGCGCACGTGATTATTTCCAGCCGACACACCGACTGGGAGTCCGAGCGAGATCTCGCGCGATTGAACGAGGCGCTGCCAATTCCGCCTGAGCAGGAAAGCACTTCACCGCCTTCACCTGACGAGCTTTTAAAGCGAATCCTGCACAATGAGCGGCCCAAGGAAGACGATTCCAAGAAAAAGGAGGCGGCTTGGGTCGTCATCATGATGCCCCTCGACAAGGAGAGCGTCAGAAGGTTTGCGGAGCAGCGGGTGATCCCTGATGTCGATGAATTCATAGAGCAGGTCGAAGAAGAAGACCTGTGGCAGTTTGCCCGACGACCGCTCGACCTCGATTGGCTCGTCGGCTATTGGCGCCAGAACAGACGCCTCGGTTCGCTCGCCGAGATGCTGCACACAAGCCTGAGAGAGCGGCTGAGGGAGGTCGATCCGCAGCGAGATCGGCTCGGTGCTCTGGATGCCACGAGGGCGATGGCCGCCCTGGAGCGCATCGGTGCCGCTCTTGTCTTTGGGCGGGCGACGACGGTTGCGATACCTGACGGCCAGATGGATCTGGATGGCGGGGAGGGGGCGCTTAAGATCCAAGATATCTTGCCGGACTACTCCGGGCCTGAACGAGCGGATCTCCTGATTCGGCCGGTCTTCGATCCGGCTACGTTTGGACGAACACGCCTGCACAACGACAACCTCGGAGTTGTTCGAGCGTACCTTGCGGCCCAGTGGCTTCTGAGGCTTCGTCGGGACAACCTGTCGAATCGGGAATTGTTCTCACTGTTGTTCGGTGACACGTACGGTGAGAAGGTAATCATCCCTTCGGTCAGGGAAACCGCTGCGTGGTTGTCGCTTTGGGACCGCGATGTGGGGCGGGAGGTCGCTCAACGCGAGCCTTGGGTTCTCCTTACGGGCGGAGATCCGGGATCGTTGCCGACCGAGACTCGGCGCACGGTGCTCTTCGAATTGGCTCGAAGGATGGTCCACGAAGGCTTTCTGACTCCAGTACTCGATGCCGACTCGCTCAAGCGCTTTGCAAGTCCAGACCTGGCTGACACCGTCAGGATGCTCTGGGTCGCGCACCCTGATCACCGTGAGCTTCGATCACTCCTCTTACGCTTGATCCTACTCGGAAGGATCAATGCTTGTGAGGATCTCGTCGCCGAGTTGGCGTTCGGAGCCGCAACCGAGAGACGTTTTCAGATGCTCTCGGGTAAGGCGCTTCTGGTCATCGCGGACGAGCCGACAAAGCGGCGCTATGGCGAGCACGTCCTCGCCCATCTCTCCGAGCTGCCCAATGTTGTGATCTGGGACGCCGTGGAAGCTCTCTTTCCGACCCTCCTGACCCCAGAGGAGCTGCTCACAATCACCAACGGGACGGATGTCACCGATTCAGACGGCGGATTGGGCTTCGAGTGGCAAGGCCCCGATCTTGTCAAACGGCTTACGTCTCAGCCGGCCATCGAAAGTCTGCTAGAGGGGTTGCTCGCGCAACTTGGTGGGCGGCCGGGGAACATTGGAAAACTGCCCGAAAAACGTGAGGAAGCGTACGGTCCCGCGATCGGTGCATTGGCCTGCAAGCTATTGCAGCTCAGCGCTCCGGATGAAGCTCCTGCGCTCGCGATCGTGGCGGCAATGCGTCTAGCTGGCGTTCAGCGATCCACAATGACGCCTTGGAAGGCGGTGCGCGAGCTTCCAGGTCTCTTGTTGAAGACCTCGAATCGACGACGGGTGGCGTTTTGGGAAGCCGCACGCTACCTCGGTGATCATTCCGCTTTGCATCGGGCGCTGGATGAGACCTACCAGATGCGAATCTTGGGGTGGTCGCCAGGGCTGACGCCCGAAGACCTCGACTGGCTCTTGGTCGACGGACCCGAGCGACCGGTGACCAACGAAAAGCGTCTCGCGGTGCATGCCGCGCTTGAGATTGCACATCACGCGGGCTCGGAGGCCATAGTTTCGCGAATTCGCGACGTCGCGATGACTGATCCGGAGATGCGCGCCGCTTTCGAGGCAGCCACCGCGCCGAGGTCTCGTTCCCCTGAGCATCTTGCCAGCGAAGCGGAACTGAACGAGGCAATCCGCGGAAACGCAGTGGCCCAAGCAGAACGTGATCAGGGGTGGATCGACCTTCTCGCGGGTCTGCGCGCCGACGCGGCACAGCTTCGTCGCTTGCTGACCCCGAGCGAGAAAGGTGCAGATCCCCGGCTACTTTCTCTCTGGCAGTTACTAAGTGGCGCGGATCGAGGCAATCGCTTTGCCATCGACAGCCTCGCGGCCATTGAGCCGATCCTTGGTGCGGAGTTGGAGCAAGAGCTGCGCCGAGCGCTCATCGGTTTTTGGCGGCAATGGACACCACGCTTGGCGAGCACCCGAGCGCCCAGCGAGCGTAACCAGATCAATACTTTGGATTGCATAGGGATCACGGGCATCACGCTCGAGGCCAAGGCCGATGCGGCTTGGGCAGGCCGCCTCGATTCTGCTGAGGCGTCCAAGGCGGCCGCATACGCAACGATTGAATTGGCCGGATTCCCGGCGTGGTTTCCTGCCCTCACGCGTGCCCATCCCCGTGAGGTCGAGGTCATCCTTGTTCAGGAGGTGAGGGCACAGATCTCCGATGACCCTTCGGTTTCACACCACAAGGTGCTCCAGGATATCGCCTACGCAGATGACGAAGTGAAACGGCTGATGGCGTCGGCGCTACTGACAGAGCTCAGGACGCGCGCGGACATCCCGCATACGGCGCTGGAATTCCTCCTGGACGTCGTCAGCGAGAACTTGCCCAGCGCCGAGCGCCCCGAGCTACTACGAGTCTCTCTCGAGCGATTTTCATCGAGCGATTCGCTCGCCACCGCTGCACTCTACATCGGTGCAGTGTTTTCCATCGACTCGGACCGAGCGACTGAAGCGCTCGATGTGCGCTTAGATCGCTTGTCTCCTGAAGAGCAGAAAGAGTTAGTGGAGCGGGTTCTTCCACTACTGTTTGGAGATCGGGCCTCGAGTAAAGCCAAAAACCCAATGGAGCTGACGTTTTCTTGCTTGGTACGATTAGTCAAGGCCGCCTACGCAACCGTGAAAGTCAGCGAGGACCGTCAGCATGAGAGCGGTACGGCGTATTCACCCGACCGGCGCGACCGAGCAGAATGGGCCCGAAACGCGGCGTTCAAGACACTGGTCGAGACACCAGGCCGGGCAACGTATGAAACGTTGCATAAGCTCGCGGAAGTTCCGGGATTCCCGATTCCTCGAGAGCGACTGGCCTCAATAGCATTGGACCGCGCGGCAGCCGACGCGGAACACGCAGTCTGGCAGCCGGGCGACGCCAAGGCATTCGAGGAAACAAGAGAGGCTGCTCCGCGAACGACGCTCGATTTGCAGCGCTTGGCCCTGAGCCGCTTTGCCGATTTCCAGGATGACTTGCTGACCAGCGACTTTGCTCAAGGCAAGACAGTGAATGGTCTCGCGGATGAGAACGCCGTCCAGGGTTGGATCGCTGATCGCCTGGATCTCAAGAGAGGGTCATCGTATTCCGTCGAGCGCGAATCCCGGGTGGTCGAGGAGAAGGAGCCCGATATCCGGTTGCGCGCCAAAGCGAGTCCGGCGACGCTGCCCATCGAAGTCAAGCTGACGGACCGCTGGACACTCAAGGAGCTTGAAGACGCGCTCGTAACGCAACTGTGCGGCAAATACCTTCAGGCCAAGGATGCTCGCCATGGAATCCTGCTAATCGTCCATCGCAAAGCGCGCGAGAAGGGTTGGAAGCTTACGGGTACCGGGGCCTACCTGACCTTTGAGCACATGGTCGCACATCTCAAGCACATCGCACGCGAGATATCGGCGGCCGATTCGACCGGTCCGCAGCCCGAGATCGCAGTGCTCGACGTATCCTTCGTGGGAACCGAGTCGGCGGAGACAGACGTTCCGTAGCCGAGCCAACGCCATCCGGGGCGTCGGGGGCGGGACGACGGCGAATCCGCCTCGTTGGCGGCGAAACCGCGATAAGCGGCGGAGTAGAATGCAGTCAGAGCCCCTATGTATCCCAAACGATTCACATTCGATCCGGCGCTCATAGAGAGAGCCCGCGTCGTCACGTTGAGGTCGCCAAACCTAAATATCCTGCGCGATGACAATCGTGCGGAAATGCCCGGTATCGCTCATTTTCTGGAAGATGGATTCAAAGCGCGCCACAAACAGGGCAAGCTTCTCCTTCCTAACCTCAGCGCCCTTTCCAATCAGACGATTGGCATTTTCAGCGATTACAGTGGTGAAGATGGTTCGAGCCGGTATTTCACCTACTCGTTCCTAGTCTGTGCCTACGGTTCGCTGGGCCCGTTCAAGCAGCAGATGGCCGTACTTCGGGAAACGTCCGGCGTCGGCCAAAAAGAAATCGCCTTTAAAGACTTTCGCCATGGCCCATTGCGGCGCATGTTGCCTGCGTATCTCAGGTTGACTGACCAATACATCTCCGGCCTGCTCTTCACTTTGGCCGTCGACAAAACGATCCCGTCCCTATTTGGCCCAGGAGACTCCGAAACGCTACGCCTGATGGCGGACGCGCTGGACAAACGCGGTTATGGTGCCGTCAACTCCAAGGTGGGTGAAAAGCTGTTCAGGGTCGTACATGGCATCGCGTTCTTGATCGCGCTTCTTGGGCATCCCGGCCAGAAGATATTCTGGATGACGGATCATGACCCTATCGGAGAAACACCGGAGCGACACACCAAGCTGCTTGGCATCCTCAACGCAGTGCTTCCCCTTTACAACAAGAAACCGTTCAGCTTCCTCGGGGGCGCCCGTCCATTTACGCCTCGAGCGTTTGAGCTTCTCGACTTGCTTAGCGTGAGTGATATAGCCGCCGGCGCCATCGCACAGTGCCTCAGCAGCATCGACACCCTTGGCCAGACGAATGCTCGGATAAAGCCGGGCGCGGATCACGTCCTGCGGTGGCTATGCCACGACAGCGTTACATTGAAGAAGTTCACCATGATGGTGAAACGCCTTCCGAATGGAAGTGTGGGCTGTGGGCCAGTGGATTTTGAAGCGCGCGTTCCAATAAAGGATGAGCTGTTCATCCCAACGCAGTTGGTTCGTTAATCAGATAACTCGCCGAACCGGTCATCATGAACATGAATCTCCGCCTCCCCTCCCATCCTCTAGACAGGACGATCGGCAGAAAAGCTCGTCGACCGCGGAAAACCTGGGCGGCACATGCCCCGTGCCTGACGTGGCGCGGACCCCTTCGTCGTTTTGAGCCACAAGATTTCGTTGCGCGTGCGTCGCGCAAGGTAGCGGATGCTTTGCCGCAGAGCGGGAAACGCAATCGGCCCACTTCAGAACCAGACTAGCCCAAGCACGGCAAAGACGAAATGATTCGGCTGCCCAACTAGGCCTTTAAACGTGAATCCCCAGTGGCTCGCAAAGTATAAACCGCTCAGCGATGCCTTCATGGCATACGGCTGGTTTGTTGCGCCATTTCTAATTGGGGCTGAATTTACGGCCGTTGAGCAAGCCGGTGAATATATTGCAAAGAATCCGCCATACAACGACCAGGATCGGAAAGCCCTAGAGGAGCGGATTTACCGTTCACTCGTAGAGCCGGCTTTTGATACCGACTATCGCGCGCGCGCGACCTGGTACGGAAACCAGCTCAATCACATGCGTGACTTCAACCATCTGTACGAAGGCGCGATGTTCGCCTATTACAAGCGCGAGTATGCGCAAACAGTGTTAAGCCTTCTGACCGCACTCGAAGGCATCCTGTTGTCGTTCTACGGCTTCAACATTAGATCCAATGAAAGGAAGCCCAATATTCCAGAGCTAATAAACAAGGTCAAAAGTACCGCCGCGCGTTTTCCTGCCGGTAACCCCATGGCGATTGGGCACGACATGTACCGAGATACACTCGTCAGGTTTCTAGAGGAGTGGATATACAAGAAGACGAGTCAGTCGGATTTGACGTTGTCGGTTCTAAACCGGCATTACGTGTTACACGGGATGGACGCGGGAAATTTCTATAGACCAGAGGACGTGCATCGGCTCATTTTGGCATTTGATTTAGTCGTCGAATTTCTGGCTTTCCAGCAGGGCGTCTTTCATACTTTTCTGCCCGACCTTGGCGAGGACAGGTTTATCGACGCAAGGCGTAACTATTACGGGGCTCTGGCCCTTGGAATACCAACGATCGCTCAATCCTGGAAAATCGAGCGTGCGCTGCTGCAACAGCACCGCCGCTACGTTTCACCTACACACGATCCAAATGTTCAGGAAAGCAGCGCGGCGAACAACGTACTGATGGCCAAGATAACGAAGCGGGCAAAGGAAGCTCGCGCGAAAGGTGTTGTTTCAAGGCCGCCGCCTAGCGCCAACACGTGACTACGTTGACTTGTTCAGGTGGCGGACGGACGCACAGAGCCCTGAGTAGCTGCTCAGACGACTTGCTCATTTGTGAACGGGCGATGTGCGTCTCGGCACACGCCCTGAGATGTTTCACGGCGAAGACCGGATGGTCGCTCGTCCGCGCGCTCGAGCACACGCTCAGCGCCTTACCCGCTGCGCGCACCTCCCCGACACGCGCATAATTAGGTAAAGTGTGGGGTGGCCTTGGGGCGGCGAGCAATTTCTTTTTAACAGCTTAGTCTGTTATTCGATCCCCTTCCGCTCCCTCAGGAAAGAGCCTCAGTCGGGTAAAACGGCGCCACCGGGATTTTTCGTTTCTTATCCTAACGTTGCGATCGCGCCGCGGAGGGTGCACCGGATTTCAATCGTCGGGAAGGCGGTAGCCAGACGCCGTTTCGGAGCTGATCGGCCGCGCGGAGTAATTCGTAGTGCCAAAGAAACGTGCTGGTTGGGGCATCGTGCAATGCGGTTAGCGATCGTCTTTGGGGCGGCCAATGTAATGGCAACTCCTTGATGTTGTGCTTCACCATATGCTCCATGCGCTCTCTCAGCCAATCGTTCATTAGTACACTGCCGAACGACGGCTCGGTGGGTGCGATGCGCTCGAGCGTTTCCTTCTTGAGTTGGCAATTCTTGCGAATCTCCCACGCTAGAAAGTCGGAGGCTTGCAGTTCTTGCATTTCCCGTGCGCCAGTGTTTCCAGTCTTTGGCAGTGGGACCGTGGTTGGAAAGTTGTTGACGCACGGGTAATACGCATCGGAGCGCGCATATTTCTCCGCGAGCGCAATAGCATCATTTGCACCGGTCATACGGTCTAAGATCAGTTCGATATCGTCGGTCGGGTGTGACCTCCGAATTTCCAATATGCACCCATAAACGGCCAATGCCTTGATATCGAGATCCCTAGAGATCTCTCTATTGAAGCGCTCGAGATCGCGCCGCGAGACCACGCAGGCAAATCCCTCCAAACCTGAGTCGCGGATTACCTCTGCCAAGCGCTGAAGCAGCCTCGCGACGCGTTCCTCAACCTCAGGGACGCCTTTGGTCCACGTCTTGAAGGCCCCAACTCTTCGAGTCAGTTCCCTCATGTGGAAATGAGTAAGGGCGAACTCCCGCTCTGCGAGTGCCGCTCGCCACGCAGGCTTAAAACGATTCCAACCTGCCAGATCGGCAACATGGCCGCCGATGGCAAAGAAGTCATCGTCACTGCTGTCATCTAGATACCCTTGCAGAGCGCTCACGATCTCATCCATTTCCGCCCGCATAATCCGTCGGCGCGAGAGCGAAGAGTTCAGTGCGTCGCCTCATTCTACAATCCTTTCTCTCGCGCCATCTTCTCAATCGCGGCTACCTTGTGCGTCTGCGTGAGGTGCGAGTAGCGCTTTGACATCGCGATCGTGCGATGTCCGAGTGTGTCGGCGATCTCGAGTAAGCTCGCCCCTCCTGCGGCCAGATAGCTCGCGCACGAGTGGCGCAGATCGTGAAACTTGAAGTTCTGAATTCCCGTGGTCTTGAGCGCTGCGTACCAGTGCCCGTCGAACCCTTCATACGGCCCGGGCAGTCCTGACGGCTGCTGGAATACCCATTCGCTCTGTGCGCTGCCTTGAAGCTTCAATTCGCGCAGTGTGGTGAGCGTCCTACCCACTAGTGGCAATACCCGGGGGTCGCCGTTTTTCGTCTCGTGCACGATCGCCCGCGCCGCCTTTAGGTCGACGTCCGCCCATTTCAGATTAATGAGCTCGCCACGTCTGGCACCCGTGCTGATGGCCATCAACACCAACGTTTGCAGCGCCGGCCAGGCAGACTGCGCGCAGGCCCCCAGCAGAGCGTCGCGTTCAGCGTCGGAGAGGAAGCGCACGCGGCCGCGAGCTTCCTTCTTCTTGCTCACGTCGCGCACGGGATTGCGATCGACGAGGCGCCATTCCTTCACCGCCGTGGTGAAAAAATGGCCGAGCGTTGCGAGATAACGGTTCACGGTCGCGCCAGTACGGTGGTATTGCTTCGGAGGGAACTTTTCGCCCTTGATGGTGCGCTGCTTGGCGCGCGTGAACGTTTGGGCCATCAGCGCGTCACGTGCTTCGGCAACCTTATCCGTGGTGATCTCGGCAATGGTTAACCCAAGAAAGCGTTTCTTCCACCAGTCGAGATGCGCCCCTCGCGACGGATCCTTCTGCACGTCGCGGCGGTAGCGCTCGACGAGCTCCGCGAAGAGCGTGCGTTGTGCCTTTCTGCTCGGGAAGTATCGCGCGTCCGTGATGGCGGACTCGAGCGTGGCGGCCCACTCCTTCGCGTCCTTCCGATTGGTGAACGTCTTGCTCTCGGGGGGGCGTCCTTTAACTCGCACCTGTGCGCGGTAGGAGATGTCCTTCGTGAGAGGGGAGACGATGCGCTGAATAGATGCCATTTCGCACCTCTTGCGACATGCGTCGCGCTAGCCAAACCCGTGCACTGAATTTGCACGAAATGGCGAACGAAGGGAAGCGTGATCCGGCGGAGTGCACAGAAGCGATTGAATTATAACGTTATTTGGCTCCCGGGGTTGGAATCGAACCAACGACCAACGGATTAACAGTCCGTCGCTCTACCGCTGAGCTACCCGGGAACATACGGGTGAACGCGAAGGCCGCGGATTGTCGGGGAACCGAGG
>Ga0182024_10002790_pt1 | contig 42860 bp, 37 predicted proteins | sample P32metaG_FD_120480 | JGI IMG/M metagenome (GOLD analysis project Ga0182024, IMG submission 120480) | Permafrost microbial communities from Stordalen Mire, Sweden - P3-2 metaG (Illumina Assembly) | ecosystem: Environmental > Terrestrial > Soil > Wetlands > Permafrost | place: Sweden: Stordalen... | reverse complement strand
CCCCACCGCCTCGTAGTCCTCGACTCGACTGAAGGACGCGGCCGGGAGCCCCAGCACGCGGCTCATCGCGGCGACGCTCAGGCGCTCGATCGTGGGCACCGTCAGATGGCAGTCGAGGTAATGCCCGTGGGTGGCGTATACGTCGGGGCGCACCCACAGGCCGGGATAGGCGACGCTCATCCGCGCCGGCGCCGCCCACTCGGCGAGCTTGGCAAGCATCGGCGAGGCCTGCTCCGGGAGCAGGCGCTGTTCGAGTCCCAGCGGCTCCGGCTCCTGCAGCGCGCGCTGCAGGAGCCACGACTCGATGAGCAGATGGTCGTGATTGCCCGCGCTCACCACGATCTCGCGGCCGGAGAGCGCCTGCCCGAGATCTTCGAAGAACGGCCGCGCGGCGGCCATCGCGTAGCGCGGCGGGCGGTGGCGCAACTCGAGCACGTCACCGAGCAGCACCAGGCGGTCGATATCCCTCAAGGCATCCAGCAGCGCGGCACGGGGCTCAGAGTGGCGCAACACGTCCGAGCCCAAGCCGCTGCCCAGGTGTAGGTCGGAGATGATTAGTGTGTTCAGGAGACGCCGCCGGCGACGGCGATGGCTTCGCGTATCTGCTTGGGCAGCATGAAGCGAACATCCTCGTGGACCGCGTCGACTTCAGAGATGTCCCGCACTCCTCGCGCGCGGAAGAAGCCGACCAGCTCGCTGACCAGGTTCTCGGGCGCGCTGGCGCCCGAGGAGATGCCCACCACGCGCTTTCCCTCGAGCCACTCCTCGCGCACCTCACTGGCACTGTCGATCAGGTGAGCGTCGGTGCCGAAGTCGCGCGCGACCTCCACTAGCCGCACCGAGTTCGAAGAATTGCGCGAGCCGATCACGAGCATCAAATCGCAGCTGCCCGCTAACTGCTTGACAGCCGTCTGGCGGTTGGTGGTGGCGTAGCAGATGTCGTCGGTGCGGGGGCCGACCAAACTTGGGAAGCGCTCTTTCAGACGGTCGATGATCGCGCCCGTTTCATCAACTGAAAGCGTCGTCTGAGTAACGTACGCGATCCGCTCGGGGTCCTCGACCTCCAGCTCGTCCACGTCCTGCTCGCTCTGGACGAGCACGATCCGCTCCGGCGCCTCGCCCATCGTGCCTTCGACCTCCTCGTGACCCTCGTGGCCGATCAGCACGATCGTGTAGCCGTCCTGGGCGAAGCGCGTGGCCTCGACGTGGACCTTCGTCACCAGCGGGCAGGTCGCGTCGATCGTCTGGAGCTCGCGCGCCCTCGCGTTGGCGTGCACGCTGGGAGCGACGCCGTGAGCCGAGAACACCGCAACCGCTCCGTTGGGAATCTCGCTCTCGCTCTCGACGAAGATCGCGCCGCGCTCGCGGAGCCCTTCGACGACGTGCTTGTTGTGCACGATCTCCTTGCGCACATACACGGGCGGACCATGAATCTCGAGCGCCCGTTCAACCGTCTGCACTGCACGATCCACGCCCGCGCAATACCCGCGCGGCGCAGCGAGCAGCACTTTCTCAACCGTGTTGGACATTACGGCCATTGTAGAGAGCCTCCAGGTACGCTAAGTGCGATGACGCAACGCCATCTGGACAGACTCTCTCCGGTTGACGCCTCCTTTCTGCACCAGGAGGGCCCGACATCGCACATGCACGTGGGCGGACTGACGATCGTCGAAGGTCCGCCCCCATCGATGGAGGAGTTCCTGGAGCAGATCCGCCGGCGGCTGCACCTGGTGCCGCGTTACCGTCACAAGCTTGCCCATACGGCGCTTGACAGCGGGCGGCCGGTGTGGGTCGACGATCCGAGCTTCAACCTCGAGTACCACATCCGCCATGCCGCGCTGCCGACTCCGGGGGGCTGGGAGCAGTTGCAGGGTCTGACCGCGTGGATCTTCTCCCAGCAGCTCGACCGCTCGAAGCCGCTGTGGGAGATGTGGTTGATCGAGGGACTGAAGGACGACCGCTTCGCGCTGATCTCAAAGAGCCACCATGCGCTGATCGACGGGATCGCCGGGATCGACCTGGCGACGGTGCTGTTCGACCTCTCGCCGGACCCACCGCCGCTCAGACACTCAGGGCGCGCGTGGCAGCCGCATAGCGAGCCCAGTGTCGCTGAGCTTCTAGCCGCCGGCCTGCGTGGCGCGGTGCGTGCGGGGATCGAGCTGGCGGAGGGCGCACTCGACGCGCTATCGCATCCCGACCATGCCTTTGCCCGCGCACGCGAGGCCGCCGAGGGTATCGGCGAGATCGTCTGGGCCGGCCTGAACCCGGCGCCGGAGACACCGTTGAACGTCGACATCGGCCCGCACAGGCGCTTCGTCGGCATCGGCAGCTCCCTGCACGACTTCAAGCTCGTGAAGAATGCCTTCGGCGGCACCGTCAACGACGTGGTGCTCACGGTCGTTGCCGGGGCATTGCGCTCGTTCCTGATCTCCCGCGGGGTGCGCACCGAGGGCATGGAGATGAGGGCGCTCGTGCCCGTCTCCGTTCGCGCCGAGGACGAGCACGGCGCGGGCGGCAACCGCATCGTCGTGATGCGCGGGCCCCTACCCGTCTATATCGCCGACCCCGTCCAGCGCCTGCGCTTCGTCTCAAACGCGATGGACGGCCTGAAGGAGTCCAAGCAGGCGCTGGGCGCCGAGGTCATCGCGGGGGTCCAGAACTTCGCGCCGCCGACGATCCTGGCACAGGCCTCGCGTCTGAACTTCTCCACGCGCCTATTCAACCTGCTCGTGACCAACGTGCCCGGCCCGCAGTTCCCGCTGTACGTCCTCGGGCGCGAGATGCTCGAGGCCTACCCGGTGGCCTTCCTCCCCCAGCATCACGCGCTGGCGATCGCGATCATGTCCTACAACGGCCAAATGAACTTCGGCCTGCTCGGCGACTTCGACGCCCTACCCGACATCGACTCGGTCGGTGAGAGCATTGCCGAGGAGCTGGCGAGCCTCGTCTCGCTCGCCCGCGAGAACGTCACGACGCCTGCCTAATACCCTAGAGCGAACTTCGCGTCCTCGCTCATCTTCTCCGGCGACCACGGTGGCGTGAAGACCATTTCGGACTCGATCGTCCGCACATCCTCCAGTTCGCCTACGAACTCATCGATCTGCTCGGTCACCTGCGGGCCGATCGGGCAGCCTGGCGTGGTCAACGTGAAGGTGACGCGCACGTTCCCGTCATCAACCTCTACGCCATAGATCAAACCCAGCTCGACAAAATCCAAGCCAAGCTCGGGGTCGATCACATTGGACAGGGCATCCATCACATCGTCAACGGTGGGAGCAGACACGCCAACGAGTCTATCGGCAGCGAAGCGGGTCTCGATGGTTGCGCTGCTAGTTCTCACAACCCAAGCGATCCCACATATATAGCTGGATGCACTCGGTGGCCAACTCGATCGCCCGCTCGCGCGAAAGGCGAGGGAGCACGGTGTCCAGGGCCTGATCCTCAGAGACGCCGGCCTGAAAAGCTTCCTCGCCACGAAAGCCCGCCGCGATCTTCAGCGCCTCTCGTCGATTCTCACCCAGGCTCGCGAATACCCCCACGAGAAACTCTGTGTTGGGAATCGGTTGACCGACCTCGAGCGAGGCGTGCCAAGCGGCCAGCAGGTGCAGATCGTCCTCATCGAGATCGGCTATCGCCTTGGCGTAGTGGACCGAGAGCTCTTGATCGGGAATGTCGTCCACCCATGCGCGCACAACCTCGCCCACCAACTGACGACGGGCCTCACGGCCGACCGACTCGGCGATCACGCGAATGGCGTCCTGAGGCTCAATAAAGCAGAGCGGCATTACGCAGACTGTAGGTGGCGGTGTGGACGGTACTTTTCGCCACTCAACCCGTTCTCGGCGCTCCAGCTGACGAAAGCGTCGCCGCGCCTCGCGTCAAAGCCCCAACGCCGCTCGGGTGCGCTCGAGTGCACCTAGATCGCAGGTCTCGTTCCGAATCCCGAGCGTCGCCCGCGCCCCTGAGCCCCAGTTGGCGAGGGCCAAGTCCAGAGTCTCAACTGGAACCGAGATCGCCTCGGCGAGCGCTTGCGCACGGCGCTCGAGGTTCAACGGATCGCCGATCGCAAATACCCGCTTTGCCGCCAATGTGGTGAGATCGTTGGAAAGTGACTCGTTTGCGCTGATGAAGTGCAGCGAGTCGGCGCGCATCTCATACAGGCCGAGATGTCCCAGCGTGACGAGCAGGTCATAGCGCCCCATCCGGCCGAAGCCGGGGAGCGCGAGGCGCTCGAAGCACCGCTCGAAGCGCCGCTGTGGACTCCACGCAGGATCGCCCTCGAATGCCTGCGCCTGGTTGCCGGCCCGCTCAGCCCACTGGCGGTAGGCCAGCAGCGTGCTCGCTGCGCGCGCGGGATCGTGGGATGTGCGAGGACCAAGCGGGATCTGATCGAGGTCTACGGGCACGGCCTCTTCGTAAGCCCCGCCATCACTAGCGGTGGTCAGGGCCAAGCGGATACCGACAAAGGGATCCTCGCCATCCAGCGGCGAGAGGTAGGCGATCAGGAAGCAGCTCCATGTCGCCTGCTCGATGTCCCTCTCGGCCAGTGCGCGGACCTCGCCGTACAGATCTGGGGGCGCCTCTTGGAGCGCCAGCAGACGACCGTTGGCGAAGGCGATCTCCTGCGCCAGCGCCTCGGCATCGCCGGAAGCGCGCAGGCCGGGTAGCAGCGCCGAGCGATAACCGTCGTCCCCCGCGCGACTCTCACGGTGGACGCGCAGCTCCCGGCCACCGGCGCGTAGACGCGGGTTGCGGGCACGGACGGGAGTGCCTTTGGGAGCGCCCTTCGTGGAGGCACGTCTTGGTTTCGTTCTCGACTGCGCGGAGGGCGACTGGTCCACGAGTGCCTTGCTACAGATCGGACAGCGCTCGACGAAGCGATTGTGGCGGCAAAAGGTGGGCACTCAGAGCCCAGTCTAGGAGGCTGTGGCGACCAGCGCTTTGCCCGCGAGAGCGGCTACTCAGCAGCTTCGATCCCAGGCCCCACGTGCTGTGGCGGGCCCTCGGGGCCAGCGTCAGCGTCGGCGTGTCCGGCTGAGCCCGCATCGTCTGGCAAAGTCCCGGGGGAGTGCTCGGCGGAGGTGCCGTTTTCATTCAGCCGTCCCGCCAGGTAACGGTCGACCACACGCGCGCACTGGCGGCCCTCGTTGATCGCCCACACGATCAGCGACTGTCCGCGGCGGGCATCACCAGCGGCGAACACGCCCTCCACTGAGCTCGTGTAGGGCTTCGACGCCTTCACGTTCCCGCGCGCGTCGCGCTCTACACCCAGTTCCTCGAGCAGACCCTGTTCGGGTCCCAGGAAGCCCATCGCGAGCAACACCAGCTGTGCGGGGAGCTCTTTCTCGGTGCCCGCAACCGGCCCGAACGGAGGCACGGGCTCGGCCTGGGCAATCTGTAAGCCCGCCACCCCCCCATTGCCGTCGTCGCTGAAGCGGACCGTCGTAACCGAGTAGTCCTGCTCGCCCACATGGAGCTCTTTGACCTCCTCCATCGCGTAGCTCAGCCGGTACTTCAATGGCCACTCTGGCCACGGAGTGCGCTCGTCCAGGCGTTTTGGCGGCGGCTCGGGTAGCAGCTCGAGCTGCAGGATCGAGCGCGCGCCCTCGCGTAGCGCGTTGCCCACACAGTCAGCGCCCGTGTCACCGCCACCAATCACAACCACATCCTTGTCCTTTGCCGTGATCTCCTGCGCGGGGGTGGGTTGATCGACAGTCGGCTCAGGGGCGGCTGGGGGGACGGTGAGCGGGGGGGTGGGCGGGGATTCGGTTTGGCGTGCCACCCAGCGATTGCGCTGGTACAGATAGTCCATCGCAAAATGCACGCCATCCAGCTCGCGGCCCGGTACCGGCAGGTCGCGGGGCACACGCGAGCCGGTCGCCAGCACGACGGCGTCGAAGCTCTTCTTCAGCTCTTCGACGGTGACGTCACGGCCGACCTCCACCCCGCAGCGCAGCTCGACTCCCTCCGCGACCAGCTGCTCGACGCGCCGTTGTACGACCGTCTTCTCGATCTTGAAGTCCGGCACCCCGAAGCGCACCAACCCGCCCGCCGCCTCGTCGCGCTCGAGGAGCGTCACGCGGTGACCCGCCCGGCGCAACTGCTGGGCAGCGGCCATGCCGGCGGGTCCGGACCCGACCACGGCGACCCCCTGCCCGGTCTCGCGCCGCGGCGGGTGGGGCGTCACCCAGCCCTCATCCCAGGCACGGCCGATGATCGCGTGCTCGATCTGTTTGATCGTCACGGCATCGCCCTCACGAATCTCCAGCACGCAGGCGGCCTCACACGGCGCGGGACAGAGGCGGCCCGTGAACTCGGGAAAGTTGTTCGTCGCATGCAGCTCCACGATCGCGTCCTCGAAGCTGTCCTCGTAGACGAGGTCGTTCCAGTCGGGGATCAGGTTCCCAAGGGGACAGCCGTTGTGACAGAACGGCACGCCGCAGTCCATGCAACGACCACCCTGCTCGCGCAACTCCTCCACCGGCCGAGTAAGCAAGAACTCCCGATAGTCATTCGCGCGCTCCCGCGGGTCCCGCTGGGGTATCCCGTGGCGCTCGATCTGCAAGAAGCCGCCGAGCTTGCCCATCAGGCTGCCACCTCCTCGGCCTGATCGTCGGCGAGCTCCCGCAGCACGCGCTTGTAGTCGTGTGGCATCACCTTCACGAACGCTCCGCTCTCCAGCAATCTGTCCCAACTGGAAAGCACGCGCGCCGCCACCGGCGAGCCCGTGCGCCGCGCGTGCTCCTCGATCAGCGCACGCAGCTCGATCACGTCGGCCGGGCCAAGCTCATCGAAGCCCACCATGCCCATGTTGCAACGCTTGGCGAAAGCCCCGTCCTCGTTCAGCACATACGCGACGCCGCCGCTCATGCCCGCCGCGAAGTTGAGTCCCGTTGGCCCGAGCACGACCACGCGACCGCCGGTCATGTACTCGCAGCCGTGATCACCCACGCCCTCGACCACCGCGCTCGCGCCTGAGTTGCGTACCGCGAAGCGCTCACCCGCCAGGCCACGGAAAAACGCTCTGCCGGCGGTCGCGCCGTACAGCACGGTGTTGCCGACGATCACGTTCTGCTCGGCGACGAAGTGCTCGCCCATACCGGTCCGCGGGCTTATGGAAAGCACTCCTCCAGATAACCCCTTCCCCGCGTAGTCGTTGGCGTCACCGCGCAACGTGAAGGTCACTCCCGGCGCCAGCCAGCCACCGAAGCTTTGCCCGGCTGAGCCTTCGAAGTCGACCACGATCGAGTCCGCCGGCAAACCCTCCGCCCCGTGTGCGCGTGCGATGTGGCTGGAGAGGATGCCCCCCACGCAGCGATTGCGGTTGCGGATCGGGAGCTCGATGCGGACCTGCTCCCCATCCACAGGGCTGGCACCGTGACGCTCCAGGAGCGGACGCGCCCGCTCGACGAGCTCCCAGTCGAGCGCGTCCTCGAGCACCGCCGGGGGCGCTTCGACGCGATGCAGAGACCCGCCCTCGGTGATCTCGATCGGCCGCAGCACGTGCGTCAGGTCGACGCCGCGCGCCTTCCAGTGGTCGATCGCCTCTCTCGAGCCGAGCAGATCAACGCGGCCGATCGCCTCGTCAAGCGTCCGCAGCCCCAGCGATGCGAGGATCTCGCGCACCTCCTCGGCCACGAAGAAGAAGAAGTTGACGACGTGCTCGGGGGTACCCTTGAAGCGCTTGCGCAGCTCCGGATCTTGAGTGGCGATCCCCACCGGACAGGTGTTCAAATGGCAGGCGCGCATCATGATGCAGCCCGTGGCGATCAGCGGCCCCGTGGAGAAGCCCATCTCATCGGCGCCCAGCATCGCCGCGATCACCACGTCGCGGCCGGTCTTCAACTGACCGTCGGTCTGCACAATGATCCGCGAACGCAAATCGTTCAGCAGCAGCGTCTGCTGGGTCTCGGCAAGACCGATCTCCCAAGGCACGCCCGCGGACTGGATCGACGACAGCGGCGAGGCGCCGGTACCACCGTCGTGACCGGCAATCAGCACGCGATCGGCGTTCGCCTTCGATACGCCTGCCGCCACTGTGCCAACGCCCACCTCGGAAACCAGCTTGACCGATACTTGCGCCTGTGGGTTAGCGCAACGTAGGTCGTAGATCAGCTGCTTCAGATCCTCGATCGAATAGATGTCGTGATGCGGCGGCGGTGAGATCAGGCCCACGCCGGGGGTGGTGTGACGGATCGAGCCGATGTACTCGTCGACCTTGTGCCCCGGCAGCTGGCCGCCCTCGCCGGGCTTGGCGCCTTGCGCCATCTTGATCTGCAGCTCATCCGCATTCACGAGGTAGTGGATCGTCACTCCGAAGCGACCCGAGGCGACCTGCTTGATCGCCGAGCGGCGGCGGTCTCCGTTCGGATCGGGTGAGAAGCGCGTCGGGTCCTCTCCACCCTCTCCCGTGTTCGATCGCCCACCGAGGCGATTCATCGCAATCGCCAGCGTCTCATGAGCCTCACGAGAGATCGACCCGAGACTCATCGCGCCTGTGCAGAAGCGCCTGACGATCTCCTTCGCCGGCTCGACTTCCTCTAGCGGAATCGGCGGATTGGAGATCGATCCATTCGTCTCAGCGCCATTTGCCTCCGTGCCGATTCTCAGCAACCCTCGCAGCGTGGCTTTGCGTGCGGCATCCTCGTTGACCGTCCGCGCGTACTCGCGGTATTGCTCGAACGCCGCACTCCCGCGTACCGTCTCGAGCGCCTCGGAATCACCGTTCAGCGCCGCGCCCACATCGCCGTTGGCCGCACGCACGGCTTGCTGCACGAGCCCAATCGTCTCGGGGTTCCACATGTGATGCTCGCCGTCGCGACGCCAGGCGTAGACCCCACCGACAGGCAGCAGCCCAGTGGTGTCGACACCGTCGCCCATGGTTGAGGTCGGCCAGGCACGCGCGTGGCGCTGCAATGCCTCGATCGCCAGCACCTCGAGACCGACCCCGCCGATACGCGAAGCCGTACCGGTGAAGTGTCTGTCGATCAGCGCCTGCTCGAGACCGACAGCCTCGAAGATCTGCGCGCCGCAATAGGACTGGATCGTGGAGATGCCCATCTTGGAGATCGTCTTCAGCAGTCCTTTGCCGATCGCTTTTACGACATTCTGGGCGGCCTCCTCCAAGCGCTGGCCCACCTCTTCGCTGCTCGGCTGCTCCAGCGCACCGTTGGATGAGGTGCGTGCGATTCCTCCTTCGAGGACCAGCCCATCGAGTGTCTCGAGCATCAGATAGGGGTTGATCGCGCTCGCGCCATAGCCGAGCAGCGTGGCGAAGTGGTGCACCTCGCGAGGCTCCCCGGACTCGAGGATGATCCCGGCTCGCAAGCGCGTGCCCTCACGAACCAGGTGGTGATGAACAGCGGCCACCGCCAGCAACGATGGGATCGGCGCGCGGCTCGGCCCCATCAGCCGGTCGGAGAGGACGATGATGTTGACGCCCTCGGCGATCGCGTCATGCGCCTGTGCACAGATGCGCGCAAGCGCCGCGTCGATGCCCGCGGCTCCCTCCGCAACCGGCCAGGTGATGTTGATCGTGCGCGCCGCGAACTCCTCATAAGAGACGTGGCGCAAGGTCTCGAGCTCGCGGTTGAGCAGGATCGGCTGATCGAGCACCAGCTTGTGCGCGTGCTCGGGCGTCTCTGCGAACAGGTTGCGCTCGGTGCCGAGGCTCGTCGCCAGGCTCATCACGACTTCCTCGCGGATCGGGTCGATCGGCGGGTTGGTCACCTGGGCGAACAGCTGCTTGAAGTAGGAGAACAGTGGCGGCGCCTGATCGGAGAGCACCGCCAGGGATAGGTCGTTGCCCATCGAGCCGACCGGCTCGGCGCCCTCGCGCGCCATCGGCGTCAGTAGCACGCGCAGGTCCTCCATCGAGTAACCGAACGCACGCTGGCGCAGCCGCAGCGGCAGATCGGACAGCGTCACCTGATCGGAGGGCGGCAGCTCGGAGAAGTGGACGGAGTTGCCCTCGTACCACTCGCCATAGGGTCTACGGGTTGCAACCTCCCGCTTGACCTCGCCGTCCTCGACGATGCGGCCCCGCTCGAGGTCGACAAGGAACAACTTGCCCGGTTGCAAGCGTCCAAGGCGCTGTACTTGATCGGCAGGGATGTCCAGCAGACCCGACTCCGAGCCGAGTACGACGTGCCCGTCGGTGGTCTCTACCCAGCGCCCCGGCCGCAGCCCGTTGCGGTCCAGCGTCGCGCCGACCACGCGCCCGTCGGTGAACGCGACCGATGCCGGCCCGTCCCAAGGCTCCATCAGGCAAGCGTGGAAGGCATAGAAGCCCTTCAGCTCCTCCGGCAGGTCCTCGCGGTTGCGATAAGCCTCGGGGATCATCATCATCACCGCGTGCGGCAGCGAGCGCCCCGCGAGCAGCAACAGCTCGAGCACATTGTCGAACGTCGCTGAGTCCGAGTTGCCCTGGGTCACGACCGGAAGGATCTTCAGCAGGTCCTCACCGAACAGCTCGCTTTGCAGCTCTGACTCGCGTGCGCGCATCCAGTTGACATTGCCCTTCACCGTGTTGATCTCGCCGTTGTGGCAGATCACCCGGTAGGGATGCGCGAGCTCCCAGCTCGGGAAGGTGTTCGTCGAGAAGCGCGAGTGCACGAGCGCCAGCGCGCTCTTGGCGCGCTCATCCTGAAGGCCCGGGTAGAAGGCCGCCAGCTGATAGCTGATCAGCATGCCCTTGTAGTTGAGTGTGCGCGAGGAGCTCGAGCAGACATACAGACCGGGGTCTTCGGCGGTGAGCTCGCAGACGCGGCGGATCACATATAGCTTGCGCTCGAACGCGTCCTGGTCTGAGCGCTCCGCCGCACCGACGAACAGCTGGCGGATCACGGGACGACAGGCGCCGGCGACCTCGCCCGTGTGCTCTGGGGAGACCGGCACGTCGCGCCATCCGAGCACCCGCTGGCCCTCCGCGACTACAGTCCGCTCCAGCAGGGTCTCCAGGCGTGCACGCGCCGCGTCGTCTCTAGGCAGGAAACACATCATCACCCCATATGCGCCCGGTGGCGGCAACTCGAAGCCCACCACAGCACGCAGCAGCTCGTCGGGCATCTGCAGCAGGATCCCAGCGCCGTCACCTGTGCAGGGATCAGCGCCGGAGGCGCCACGATGCTCGAGGTTCTCGAGCGCGGTAAGCGCCCGGGAGAGGACCTCGTGCGTCGGCTCGTTGTCCAGGCGCGCGACCATCCCCACGCCGCAGGCATCGTGCTCGAAGCTGGGGTCGTAGAGTCCGACGGCCTTTGGCGGCTGCATGGTGTGCGTGGTCATGGAAGTGCTCCCTGGGGGCGGTGCATCCCATGCGAGCGGGCACATCTCGAACGGGTTAGGTGGGCACCTGAGGCGGAGCCAGAAAGCGTAGCAGCGCAGAGGTCTCACGAGCGAGTCCTCGGGGGTCTTTCCTTCGGATTCCGAGGTAGCTCTGGCGTATGCTTCCGCTTAGCGACACACCGAGCTTGTGAGTCTCCTCGAATGCTTCCGAGGGGCCCGTGGGCGAAGATCGTGGCCGGTCATCGATGTTCGATGTGTCAAAACCGCTCGAGTAGGGCACTATCAACGAAGACAAGCGCAAGTCAAGGATCTCAGGAGTCACGATGACAGCGGCCACCACAGCGCCGGACATGGAGCTGACACTCCCAGCGCGAGCCGCCAATATCGCAGTTGTGCGTCACGCCTTTGGAGCACTCGGCGAGGCGTTGGCAGTCGACGAGGAGACCCTCTCGAACATTCGCCTCGCGGTCACCGAGGCGTGCACGAACGTCGTCGTGCACGCTTATCCCGATGGCCAGGAGGGGGCGCTCGAGGTCCTTGCGACGCTGCGCGAGGAGAAGCTGGAAGTAGTGGTGCGCGACGAAGGTCCGGGAATAGGACCGCGACCCGGTAGTCCCGGGCTCGGTCTGGGACTACGGCTGATCGTCTCCTTGACTGAGTCCATGCTGCTCGGCCGAGACGCTGACGAGCGTACCGAGGTGCGTATGACCTTCCTACTCTCCCCTGCGGCCCAATGACAAATACGCCGCTCCAGAGCGATCAGCCGCTGGAGAACTCAGTTTTCTTGCGCCTGGCTAACGGGCCTTTGGCCGCTCCCGTGCTGGGTCGCGTGGTTTCGATGGTGCTCGCCAGAGCTGACTGCCCAATGAATCGGTTGGATGACGCGATGATCCTCTGTGACGCCCTCTCCGCGCATGCGTCTGCGCATGCGAGTGACGGTCACGTTGCCTTCACCATGGACATTGACGGGCAGGGGATCGTGCTGCGCGTCGGCGAGCTCACCGAGCAGGGCGCCACCAAGCTGCTCGCCGATGCGGCTGTTCCCGGCGTCGGCAACGTACTCGAGCGGTTCTCCGACGAGCTGCGGATCGAGCTCCCCTCCACCGAGCACTCGCGGGAGGAGCTCATCCTCACGTTGCACTTCGGCTGAGCGCACCACCTCCCCGCACCGCGACCTACCAACAGCCGACTCACGTCCGCCCAAGAGCCATGCCCATCCGAGAGCTGCTCACTCAGGCGGCGGGCGCTCCGCCAGACCCGCGCGCAGACGGATGAGCGCTTGGCGAATGAGTCGCGAGACCTGCATCTGGGAAACCCCAATCCGCTCGCCGATCTCCGCTTGGGTCAGATCCTCGCCGAAGCGCAGCGTCAACACCAGACGCTCGCGGGAGGAGACATGCGCAAGCAGCGGCGCCAAGGTTGCGCGCTCCTCGGCCCGCTTGAAACCCTCCTCCTCCTCCCCAAGCGCGTCGGCCAAGCTTTCGCCAGAGGTATCGACGCCGGCCCGTCCGGGACGGGGCGCGTCCAGTGAGCCGGCGTGATAGGCGCCCGCCGCCCGCAATGCCTCGAGTACCTGCTCCTCATCGACATCCAGCGCCTCGGCGAGCTCAGCCACTGTCGGCGCGCGGCGCTTACCCAAAGACAGCTCCGCGACCGCTCGATCCACTCGCAAAGCCAGCTCCTGGAGGTCTCGAGGCACCCGTACCGACCACGTACGATCGCGGAAATGGCGCTTGAGCTCACCAAGGATCGTCGGCACGGCGAAGCTCGAGAAAGCCACATCGCGGCCGGTGTCAAATCGGTCGATTGCCTTCAGCAGGCCCAACGAAGCGACCTGCACGAGATCCTCGAGCGGCTCTTCGCTGCGCTGGTAGCGACGTGCAAGCCGGCGGGCGAGCGGCAGGTAGCGCTCGGCCAGCTGCTCGCGCGCCCATGTGTCGCCTGCGCGAGCACGGGCAAACAGATCCGCATCCGAATGCCCTTCCCGGGAGTCCTCCGCCAAGGTCTTCCTATGCTCCCACTCGCTCACGCAGCGTGTCAGAGTCGCCCCAAGAGCACAGTCCCGAACGTCCTGGACAAGTCAGACACAAACCGCGATGTGGCTCTCTACTGACGGTGAACGTAGCTGTGCGCGCACGCCGCACCAACTCCGCAACGCGATCTTCCAGCTCTGGCTTATCGGCCGCGGTGTAGACAGCGGCGATCGGCTCTCCCGGTCGATGCAAGAACCAATGGATGATCTCCACACGAGACCCACCGTCAGATAATGCAGCGTCAGATAACACAGCGAGCGCATATATCAAGCGTTGGATCGCGTACTCGCGCTCGACCATCGCCCCCAGGTCATCCTCCGCGCCAACGCGGTCGCTCTTGTAATCCACGACCAGCACTCCCCCATCCGGCTCGCGCACGAAAAGATCGATCACGCCGGTCACGAGCGGCTCACCTAGCCCCAGCGAAAAGGTGAACGGGTACTCCCTGCGCACACCGCGCGCCGCGGCCGTCAGACGCGCCGCAAGCTCCGAGTCGAGCGCCTCGCTCAGCAGTACCGCCATCTCCTCGCGCTCGCGTGGGGAGACGCGCAAGCCCTCCTCGCGCGCAAGGATCGCCACATCCGCCTCTGACGGTGCTCCGTCTCTTGCGAAGTCGAGCAACTCCAACAGCCGATGGATGATCCTGCCGCGCGTGCGCGCGTCCAATCCATCCCGGCCCTCACCGTTACTCGGCTCATCGGCGCCTGGCGATGAGCGCCTCTCCGCTAGCCCCAGCACTCGTTCCAGGTAATAGCGATAGCCGCACCGCTCCAGCTCGCTGAGCGCCGTGTAACTGAGCGTGTCGAGCGGCGTGATGAGCGTGTCGAGCGGCGCCAGATTGCTGGGCGCGATGTCAAGAGATGGCGAATGTTGTTGTCGTTCATTGCCGTCTCCAGCAGCAATCGTATTTGCGAGACGCAGCACGACACCAACGGTCTCCGGGGCGTTCAGTCGACAGCCCACCCGCAGACGCGTCCCATCGCTCGCACTCACCGCCAGGTCCCGTACCGGTGACTCCAGCATTTGTACGCTCGCGGGCAGCTCCGCCACCAGCGCTGGGCCGAGCCAGGAGATCGCGGGCGCCCCCAGCTTCTGCTCTGGCCAGTTCTCCAAATCGACAGCTCCGCTCAACAGCAGTCGCTCGCGCGCACGAGTCATCGCCACGTACAGGATCCGTTCCTCCTCCTCGGCCTGCGCCCGCCGGCGCTCCTCGCACAGCTCATCGAAGTCGAGCGTCAGCGTCGCCTCCAAACCATCGAGCCGCGCCAAGCGCAGCCCTATCCGGTCTCCATCGACCAACAGGTCTGGCACAGCCAAATTCTGCGCCCGTCCAAGATCGGCGACACACACCACACCGAACTCCAGACCCTTCGCCGCATGGATGCTCATCAACCGCACAGCATCGGACTCGCCGCCGGCAACAGGCGCATCGGGCTCAGCGCCGCTAATCCCATCCTGCTGGTGGGCCACGTGGTCGAGGAAGCCACGCAGATCGCGACCCTCACTCGCCTCGTACCGGCGAGCCATGCGCAGCAGCTTGTGCACGTTTGCCAGCCGTCGCTCACTCCAGCTCAACGACATCACATGCTCCGAATAGCCGCTCTGCTCCAGCGCACGCTCGATCAGCTGGGAGATCGTCCGTCTCCTCGCCGCGCTGCGCTCGGCCTCGAAGCGCGCACAGAATCTCCTCAGCAAGTCACGGTCGGCCGCAGGCAGGCGCACAAGCGGTGAGAGACCATCCGGAAAGCTCTCCTCGGCGCGCCTTAGCGTCTCCCACACGCCGCGCTTGCTCGCCTTCGCGGCTGCGCCCAACAGCGCCAGCCCGTCGCTCGACACGCCAACCAGCGGCGAGGCAAGCGTGCCGTAAAGCGCCAGCTCATCAAGCGGATTGGCCAGCGCACGCAGATACGCGACGAGGTCACCCACCTGCTGCCCACCCCAGAAGCCACCCACCGTCGCCAGCGTGCTCAGGCCGCGATCCTTCAGCGCTCGCTCATATAACTCCAGATCACCGACGGCGCGTAGCAGCACCGCCACATCCCCCGCTTGCACCGTCCCACCCTCGATCAGCTCGGCCACGCGCTGGGCCAGCAGCCTGGCCTCGGCCTGACGCCAGCGTGGGGCGGGAGGAAGCTCGCCGGCGATCCGCTCGGCCAATTCCTCATCCTCGTCCCAGCCGTGCTTGTGGGTCAGCAGCAGCTCAACGATCGGCTCTCCCTCCAGTACAGTCGCTTCTTCGCGGCCCGCCTGCAGTGGCGTATACCCATCCCCGAAGCGCTCCGCGAACACCACGTTCACCGCGTCCAGCAGCGACCGTCGGCCGCGGAAGTTCTTCGTGAGCGACAGACCACCGCCATGCTCAGCCAGCTCATCGCGGCGGGCGCGGAACAGGCTCACGTCGGCGTGCCTAAAGCCATAGATCGACTGCAGCTCGTCCCCCACCGTGAACAGATTCCCGCGATCCAGCGACCTCAGGATCGCCAACTGGCGAGGGTTGGTGTCCTGGAACTCGTCCACCATCAGCAGCTCGAACCGCTCCGCCCAAGCGGCGCGCACACTCTCGTGCTCGTCCAGCAGCTCCCGCGCCCTGAGCTCCAGATCATCGAAGTCCACCGCTCCGCGCCGTCGCTTGCACGCCTCATACTCGTGGCCAAACCGCTCCAACAACTCATCCAGTAGCGCGCACGCCCTGAGACCCTCCGCATCGATCTCGTTGTCAGGCTCTGCCGTCCACACCGTCACAGGAAGCTTCGGCAAGCGCATGCCCCTGCTGCGCAGCTCAGCGTACGTCGCCCACACCATCGCGCGCACACGATCGGCGCCATACGCCGCCACCAAGTCGACAGCGTCGCTCCGTTCATCCTCCAAAAACCCCCCAAGCGCAGTCGCCCATGCCTGCCCGCGCAGCCGCCCCGCAAAGCCTTCCTCGAGGATCGTGAACTCCGGATCGAGTCCCACCGCCAACGGATGCACACGCAGCAGACGCGCGCAGAACCCATGAAACGTGCTCACGAATGCCGCCTCGGTGTCACGCGCCGCCTCGCGCTCACCCAGATCCATGAATCGCCTGCGCACCCGCTCGCGCAACTCGCCTGCCGCGCGCTCGGTGAAGGTGATCGCCAAGATCCTTCCAGGGGCGATGTCGTCCTCGCGCACCGCCCTCACAAACCGCTCGACCAGCACCGAGGTCTTACCGCTCCCCGCCCCCGCGGCCAGCAACAGCGGCTCTCTCCGACGCGTGACCGCCTGCTCCTGCTCGTCCGTCAAGACTCGCATGGTCACGACTCGCACCGGCAGATCGTCGGATACATGCACCCACCCCTGTAAGCGCACGTCCTCGGTCTCGGCTCGAGTTCGCCGCGCCCTGCCTGCGCCGCCGCCTCGCGCGCCTGCGCCACCGCCTCCTCTAGCAACTCCGCTACCTCTGCGCGCCCGCGCACCTCGCCCCTGACGCATTCGATCTCCACCGTGCTCTCACCGTCGAGCACACCCCGTGCGCGCAAGTCCGCACCGCTCAACGGCTGGTAAAAGCCACCGACAACTTCCAGCCCCAACAGCTCCTCCACGGCGCGCATGTACAGCGCCACCTGCATGTTCCCCTGCTCCACCCACTTTGCAGCCGGCGGCGCATTCCGTCCCTTGTAGTCGTAAAGGACGGCCTCCCTGCCTTCCGCGTCCACGTCGACGCGGTCGATCCGTCCACGCAGCTTGAGCCCTTCACCAAGGTCGAGTGCCGGCAGACCATCCTCCTCGACGAATCCGAACCCCAACTCCAGATACGTGGGCTCGAGCGGGCTCTCGCGCTCGGCAGCGTGCTCTAAATAACGCTCCAGGTCCGCCTCCAACCGACGGCGTAGCCCTGGCCGGCGCTCCTCTGCCGCCGACAGCGGAAACTCTCTCGCTCGCCGCTCCAGAGCCTCCCGCAACAGCTTCCGGGCCAGCCCCAGCCGTGCCGGGGTCAATTTCGCCGAGCCAGCCTGCTCACGCAGCCCTTCGAGCGTGTCCTTCAGCACCGCATGCGCCAGCCCTCCACGCGCGAGCGGCTCGGGGTCCGGGTCGAGGTCCTCCGCGCGCAGCAACCTTTGTACGAACCACTTCACGGGGCAGCTCGCCCACACCTCCAATGAGGAGGCCGACCACGTGTGCTCCTGTAGCTCACCCCTCAGCTCCTCCTCGCGCAGCGGCCCCAGCCGACTGGAGGAAGTCCCCGACTCCATCTCGAGGGCGGGTATCGACTCCCCGGGCACGGACCACCCAATACTCCCCAGCGGCCTTCGCCTCTGGCGCTCTTGCAATCCGTCCTCGAACAGGTCGGCGACATCGTCTACGAACAGCGACCTCGGGCTGCTTACGCCATCGTCGCTCGCCGCGTGCCAGCTCAGCACCAACAGCTCCTCCGGCCGCGAAATTGCCGCATACAGCAGATACCGCTCCACCGCCAGCGCGTCTGCGTGTCGGCTTCCCAGCCGCAATCCGGAGGTTTCCGCCAACCGCCGGCGCTCCTCTTCCGCCAGCAGTGGCTCGGGTCGAGGGCTCGCCGGAAAGACGCCTTCCTGCAGGCCGCACAAGAACAGCGCCCTCACCCGCCGCGCACGTAGCGCCAGCGGATCCACCACCGCCACTGTCCCCGGAGCCGCCCGCTCACCGCTTACGATCTCCAGTTTCCCCAACACTCTCGCCAGCTCAGCGGCATCGACTCCCAGCTCGGGTGCGACATGCGCCAATTTGCTCAGCTCTCCCAGTGCGCGCCCTCCCGCCGCCAGAGCGCTTGCCTCGTCCTGCTCGTCATTCCCCAGCATCGCCGCCATCCCCCGCCGTGGGGCGGCAAATAGCCACTCGAGCTCACGCGTGGCGCGCTCGATCAGCGCCACCCCCCCTCGCTCCGCCGCCGCACGCATGCGATCAAGCGCCTCCAGAGACCAATGCTCCTCTTCCCAGAGAGCCCGCGCTTCCGCTGCACTCTGCACCCCTTCGCGCCGAACTCGCGCCTCCAGCCGGTCGGCCAACTCGGGGCGCTCCAACAGGCCCGGAGCCCGTAGCCAGGTCAATAGGTCTCGTGCCTCGCCGCCATCTGTCACGCAGCGCAACGCCCCCACCAACGCCCCACCGGTGGCTGTGTTTGCGAACGGCACCTGCCGCTCCAGCGCATACGGAATCCTGACCGCCCCGAATACCTCTCCGAGCAAATCCGCCACCACACCAGGCGAGCGGTGAACCACCGCGATCTCCTCCGGCTTCATCCCCCCGTCCAGCAGCGTCCACACCTCGCCCGCCACCAGCTCCAGCTCGGCACGCTCGCCCCCACCCTCCAGCAGCCGCACCGCCCCACCCGCGGCAACACGCGCCGGTCCGGGCTCGAACAGTGAGCGCTCCAGATGATGCAGAGCCGCACGCGCCTGGGGAGCGTAATACTCGGCGCGTGCCGGCAGGCGCCTGTGCTCCGCCACTAGCGGCGCCAGTGTCTCGAACGTGCCCGCGCGCCCCGCAAACGCCGTCCGCCCAGGCTCGTACGTCAGCGACACCGTCACCGGCGCATCCACCACCGCGCCGAGCGTCTCGATCGCGTCGAGCTGCAAAGCGTCGAAATCGTCGAATCCGTACATCAGCACCGGCGTTGCGCCCCACAGCGACCGCTCGCGCCGCAGCGCATCCAGCGCCTGCACCACACGTTGCTCTTGATCGGTGCGGCTGATTCGCTTCAGCATTCGCCGGTACTCGCTAAAGCACCGCGCCAGCTCCTGCGCACCCTCGACCGCGCCTGTGCCGTCCACTGCCACCCACGCTCGCAGCGCCGCCTCGAAGCGTGCCGGGGTGACACGCTGAACCTCTAGTTCCTCAATGATCCTCACCAGCGCACGCACGAACCCAGGAGTACTCAGTTCCCGGCTCGTAGCTGCGGGTACTCCACCTCCAGCCGCTACGGCGCTCGAGGCAATCGCCGTCAACATTTGCTCGCGGGCCACCCTCCCCAATACCGCCTCGCCGATCCCCGCGCGACGCACCACCTCTCCGATCAGCCCCGCAAAGCGCTCCACTCGTGCACCCAACACCAACCCCTCCTGCGCCAGCTCGCGCCGATAGTGCTCCACGTCGGCGCGCGTTGGCAGCACCAGCAGCGGCTGCACCCCGTGAGCGACATGCCTGCCCACCGCGCTCATCACCTCGCGAGCCTTGCCCGCGTTTGCGGGTCCAGTGATCAGCGTGATCGGCACCGCTGCTCATACTGGCGCACGCGTCCGACGCGCTCCCCGACCGACCTGTCTACCACTCCGGCGCTACGCGGCACTACGAGCCGACACGTCGGCGGCACTCTCCGTCTCAGCCTCAGGAGGCTTCGCGCCCTCCTTCGCCCACTCCTCGTTGAACTCCACGCGCCATTTTCCCTCCTCGGTCTGGCTCATCGCCAGGTGCGCGCGGAACGAGCGGCCGCTGCGACCTCTGAAGCCTGTCACCGCGCGCTCGGTGTAGCCGGTCTTGATCAGTTCGCGGGCGGTCGCGATCGGCAGCGTCTTGCCCGCTTTGCTCTTCCAGATCACAAAGCCGCAGCCCGGATCGTCGCGCGCCCAGCACGAGTAGCCCTTGCGGTTCTCCACGATCTCGTGTCCGCAGATCGGACACGGCCCGAGCTTCGCACGGGGAATCCGCACGTCTTTGAGCGTCTCGTCGAGCTCTTTCACCGTCTCCTGCGCAAAGCCCGCAATGTCGCCCATGAAGGCCTTGCGCGAGTCCTCGCCCCGCTCGATCTTCCCCAGCCGCCGCTCCCAGCTCCCGGTCAGCCCCGGCGAGGTCAGCGCGTGCTCATTCAGCAGCCTGATCACGTTCAGGCCCTTCTCGCTCGCCACCAGCGCGCGCCCGTCGCGCTCGACATACCCGACCGTGATCAGCCGCTCGATGATCGCCGCGCGGGTGGCCGGCGTGCCGATCCCAGAGTCCTTCATCGCCTCGCGCAGCTCATCGTCGTCGACCAGCTTGCCCGCCGTCTCCATCGCTCCCAGCAGCGACGCGTCGCTGTAGCGCCGCGGCGGTTTCGTTTCCTTGCGCGCGCTCTCGATCTTACGCGTCTGCACCTGCTCGTCCGCCAGCAGCCGTGGAAGCTGCTGGTCGGTGTCCTCATCCTCCTCGCCGCTAACGTCACCGTCTACTTTCGCCTCCGCGGCCACCTCGTCATAGACGCCGCGCCAGCCGGGCACCTGTAGGAGCTTGCCGCGAGTCCGGAAGGTATGGGAAGCCCCCTCGGCTCCCCCGTCCTGCTCGCGCTCAACCGCCGCCACGGTTGTCTCCACACGCGTGTTCTCGAAAACCGCCTCCGGATGGAACACCGCCAGGAAGCGCCTCACCGCCATGTCGTAGATGCGCCTGTCGTCTGAGCCCATTTTCTCGAGGTTGTGCGCTGAGCGCGTGGGAATGATCGCGTGGTGATCGGTGACCTTCGCGTCGTTGACCACACGTCCGAGCGGCAGCACGTCCAGGCCGAGCACGTACTCCGCGGCCTTGCCGTACTCCTTGTGCGCGCCCACGAGCTCAGCGATCGGCTTGATCTCCTCGACCATGTCGGTCGTCAGATAGCGCGAGTTGGTTCGCGGATATGTGAGCGCCTTGTGCTCCTCATATAGGCGCTGTGCGGCCCCTAGCGTGCGCCTGGCCGAGAAGCCGTAACGGTTGTTCGCCTCCCGCTGCAAGGTCGTCAGGTCGTAGAGCATCGGCGCTTTCTCGCGTTGCTCTTTCTTCTCCAGCTTTGTGATCGTTCCCGGCCTGCCTTCGCACGCTTTGACGATCGCCTGGGCCTCATCCTCAGTCGCGATCCGGGGACCTTTGGTCTTGCCCGGGCTGCCAGCCGGAGCCTGGAAGTGCCCGACATAGACGCGCTCGCCGTTCGTCTCGCCATTGAGAGGATCGCCAACGAACGTCGCGTCTACCAGCCAGTACGGCTCGGGCACGAACGCCTTGATCTCCTCCTCTCGGCGGGCGATGATCGCAAGCGTCGGTGTCTGCACGCGTCCGAGCGAAACCGCCCCGTCGAAGGAGCTGCGCAGCCGGATGGTTGCCGCACGGGTCGCGTTCATACCGACGATCCAGTCTGCCTCCGAGCGCGAGCGAGCAGCCTGCTCCAGCCGCTCGAACTCCTCGGCCGGGCGCAGCGATGCGAGCGCGCTCTTCATCGCCGCGGTGGTCATCGAGTTCAGCCACAGCCTTTTCACCGGCTTCTTGGCTTTGGCCTTCTCATAGAGATAGGCGAAGATCAGCTCACCCTCGCGACCGGCGTCGCAGGCGTTGACGATCTCCTCGACGTCCTCACGGCCGAGCTGTTTGGTGACCACCGTCATCTGCTTGCGCGAGCGCTCGTCGCGCACCACCAGTTTGAACCGCTCAGGCACGATCGGCAGGTCAGCCATCCGCCAGCTCTTGTACTTCGCGTCATATTCGTCCGGTTCGGCGAGCTGCACGAGATGCCCGACCGCCCACGTAACCACGTGCTCGGGACCCTCCAGAAAGCCCTCCTGTTTCTTGAACGGACCCTTCAGCACGCGTGCCAAGTCCTGCCCCACGGAGGGCTTCTCGGCGATCAGGAGGGTCTTCGACACGGCGCTCAGCGTAGCGGCTGGGGGCAGCAAGGGATTGCGGGCCGGATTGCGTAGGGCACCCGGCACCCGTCGCTCACCGGCTCGCCCACACACGCCCGCGGTGGAGGCGCCGCCGAGTCAAGTCGCTTCATGTCCGGCGGGTCGCGCCGCGGCGCGACCCCTGGGTAACGGACAGCCGGAGGACAACTTGACGTGCCACCACCCCGCGAGCATTCCGATCAAGCCCAAGCGCGGGCGCACCTCCCAGGCCCCGCAACCACCCTGGCCGAGGTTCGCTACAGGCAGGCGCATGAACTTGTGGCGGCCCGGTTCGAGCTGCATCTGCTCGAGCAGTTCGCGCGAGCGGCGCACGTGCTCGGCATGCTCCGCTGCTTGGTGATGCAGCTCGTGCAGTTGCCCCACGAGGCGATCACGCAGCCGCTCCAGCTCGGCGAAGCTGAGCAGGTGGGGGCACTGTCCCGGCATGATCGCCCCAGCCGGTGCAGCGATGTACGGGAAGCGCTCGGCGACCACGCGCGAGGACTCCCGCTCGAGCCTCCCGATTTGCCCGCTGAGAGACTTCCGTGCCTCGCGCTCGTCCGTTGATCGCTGCTGGAATACCGGCTCAGCGACGTACGGAAGCGGGACTGTTGCTGGCAAGCGACGCAAGTCACCCGCCGATTGGGGCTCGCACGTTGGTGCCCCAGAAGATCTGTGTGCCGAGCATCCCGATCAGGTTCACCAGCACCAGGTTGAGCACCATCGACTTGGCGGTCGCCTGACCCACACCGACAGGGCCACCACTGGCGTTGTAGCCGTAGTAGCAGCCCACCAGCACGACCGCGGTCGCCATGAATATCGCCTTGGTCAGGCTGTACAAGAAATCCACCGGGTTCTGGTACTGCCAGAAGACCAGCAGGTACCCACCCGCGGATACCGACGCGACCTGGTGCACCACCGCGATGTAGGAGGCGAAAAAGGCCGCCCCCAACGCGAGGATGTACATGAACGGCAGCACGATCCACGCGGCGAGCAGACGCGTCCCGCAGAGGAATGTCAGCGAGTCGACGCCCATCACCTCCAACGCGTCGATCTCCTCCGAGATGCGCATCGCGCCGAGCTCCGCGACGATCCCGGTGCCGATCTTCGCGGCCATGATGTATCCGAACACCAGCGGCGCGGCCTCACGCAGGTTGCACCACGCGGTAAACACGCCAGCGAACGACGGCGCGCCCTGCGACTGTGTGAAGTACGCGCCCTCGATCCCGCAGTTCAATCCGAAGATGAAGACGGCGACAACAATCACCTGTGTTGAGCCGACGATCAGAATGCCCGACTGGCGCAGCGCCTCACCGAAGAAGCGAAACACTCCCAGCCCCAACACTTGACGCAAGACCTTGGCGAAGAAGCGGCCGATCTCGCCCGTCGCCGCCAACCATTCACGGGGCATCACCAGCAGGTCGTTCATTTGATGATCAAGAGCTCGGGGTGGGTGGCAAGCAACGTCTGTTCAAAGACGGTGTTGAACGCGAAGATCGCCAAAAACGTGACCACGACCGCCTGGTTGACCGCGCGCCCCACGCCCTCGGCGCCGCCCGACGCGGACATGCCCTTGTAACAGGCCACAATCGCGATGATCGCCCCGAACAGCGTCGTCTTCAGCACTGACCCCCACAGGTCGGTGGTCGTCACGTTGGCCAGCAGCGTGGTCCAGAACGGCCCCAATGGCTGACCCTTGGTGACCGCTGTGATGATGCCGCCGAAGATCCCGAACAGCAGCGAGTAGATGTTGAACAAGCCGGTCACGATCATCAGCGCCAGGAAGCGCGGCACCACTAGGTTCTTGACTGGGTCCACACCGAGGACCTGGAGCGCGTCGAGCTCCTCACGAATCTTGCGAGCACCGAGATCCGCCGTAATCGCGGTCCCCGCTACGCCAGCGAGCACTACCGCGGTGGCGAGTGGAGCGATCAGCCGGACCGCCGCGACCACGAAGAACCCGCCCAAGCGGTCGAGCGCGCCGATCAGTTTCAGAAAGCCCGCCGCCTCCAACCCCGCCGGCCCATAGGCGAGCATCACGATGGATAGCAGTAGCGGGAACCAACACAACCGCAGCGCGAACAGAAACTGCGCGATGAACTCGCCGCCATAGGGATACGGCGGCCGCAAGGCAGACAGAATCGTCCTGCCCGTCAGGAGCATCATGTCCCCGATTTCTTCGAGCAGGCTCCGCGGCCCGAGCAACGTCCGCCCGACAAGCTCACCTACGAGACCTTTGCTGGCGGTTCGGGAGTTAGCCACAGGACTAGTGTACTAGTTCACCAGCACACTGTAAATCCGTGGTCGTGCCCGCTAACGTGAGGGCATGCCCAGAGCGCCCGAAGAGATCGGACTGGAGGGGTTCGATGTCACGATCGACCGCGATGCCGAGGTTCCGATCGGGGTACAGCTCGCCTGGGCGCTGCGCACGCGCAACCGTGACGGCAGGTTCGAGCCCAGCCAGCGACTCCCGGGGCTGCGCGAGATGGCTGAGGCGATCGGCGTGAACGTCAATACGGTCCGCGCCGTCTACCAGAACCTCGAGCACGAGGGTCTGATCGACAGCCAGCAGGGCAGCGGCACGTTTGTCGCCCCCACCCCCCACAGGCCGTCTGCCGTGGGCACGATCGCAGCCGACGCGGCGCGCGAGGCGCACGCGACTGGAGTCGACCCGCGCGAGGTCGCGGCCGCCCTCTACGTGGCCTCCGAGCCGCCTGCCCGGCCGCCAGACGAGGCGGCGGAGCGCCGGCGCCTGCTGCGCACGCAAATCGCCGGGCTCGAGCGGACGCTCGGGGAACTCGAAGCCGCGCACCCCGGTCTCGCACCCGCGCCCGTCCAGACAAACGCCAGCGTTGGCCCAGCGCTACTCAGCAGCGAGCAGCTCGAGCAGGTGTTGAGCATGCTGGTGCATCGCCTGGCCGCTGTCCAGACGGCGATCGACGCGCTCGGACGTGGAGAGGACCCGGGCGAGGCGGGGGGAGAGCGCAAGCGCCAAGCAGCCACGGTCAGCAAGCGCGCTGGCCGATCTCCGATCGGTGGATCGCGAGCCAAGACGCGCCCCGCGCCCGCGGGGGCTTGAGCTCGATGGCCGATGTCTACTTCGTGGGGATGGCGTTCGGCTTCCCGCTGATGATCCTCGTCCTGTCGATGCTCGCCGGATACCTATCTCACCGCAGCGACGCCGAGGTGCTCGACTGGAAACCCACCCGCTCTCCTGAGCGAGAAGCCGAGCTCGCACTCAACGACATCGACCAGATGCGTGCCTCACTGAGCAACCTTCGCCACCGACGCGGAGCGAGCGACGCTCATTGAGGCAAGCAGCCGAATACCCGCGGATAACCAGCTGAATCAGCCAGAGGTGCAGGGCCCCGTGCTCACCTGAGCATTCAGACCAACCGCATCCGCTACGGCCAGCTCGTGGGCGACCGTTGCATTGGCGACCCCGTAGCCACCGTGGGGCCCACTGCCAGTGGTGCTCGCGAACACCGTGGTCAAGACGTTCCCAGCCCCGTCGACCAAGGGCCCCCCGGAGTTGCCCGGACGCACGAGGCCACGCAGCGGGGTGAGCAGCCGCGAGACCGGCCCCTGCCCGTAGGCATTCTGAGTGATCACCGTCTGCGTGCGCCCGATTCGCCCCGGCTGCACGTCGAAGGGCCCATTCTCGGGATAGCCGAGGATTGCTCCGGCAGTACTCGAAGCCGGTTCCTGAGCGAGGCTGAGTGCGGGTGCGGAGAGATCGGGGACACGCAACACGGCGATGTCGTTCCTCGGGTCGAACGCGATCGGCCGCACCGGCAGCCCGGGCGAGTGACCGCTCGGCTCGACGGTGGTGTCCTGCTCACCGGCGACGACATGAGCGTTGGTTACGACGATACCCGGCTGGGCCACCCAGCCGGAGCCCTCGATTGCCAGACCACAGGCGGTCCCGAGCACGCGCACGACGCTGCGCGAGGCACTCCGCACGCCCGGCTCGTGAGCGATACGAGGCAGCGGCGCGGCGACATCCGGCGAGGGGCCGGCGAGTTGAGGCAAAGGATCCAACCGCGCGAGCGCATTCAGGATCGAGCCCGTCGGCGGCAGCAGCTGATTGAGCTCGCGCAGGACCGCGGAGCGCTGGATGTCCGCGCGGAGCTCGCCCTGACCGGGCGTTTGCGCCGCCACGGCTGCGAGGATCCAGACGATGCCCAAGCCGAGCGCCGCACCGAGCGCCGCACCGAGCAAGCCGTCGAGTAGACCCAAGCCTGGAAGGAAGAGGGCGCGGCGCAGCTTGAATCCGAGGCCCTCCAGCCCGCTCGCGAGGATCGCGCCGGCGATCAGCGCGCCGACCAATCCGAAAGCGGGGGCGTAGGGCGAGGAGGATCCGCGTGGAAGCAGAAGAGGACCCAGACGAGTTCCGAGGAATGCACCTAGCGCGAAACCGCCGAAGGAGAGCACCCCGACGATGAAGCCCCGGCGGAAACCGAAACCGGCCAGGATGGCCGCAAACGCAACGATGATCCAGTCGAGCTGTGTCACTGGCCATGTTCTATCGCTCCTTGACTGAGAAGTTTCTTGACTGAGACCCAGACTCTGCGAATGCGCCGTGCACGAGCGGTCCTCGCACTGGCGAGCGTGGCTTTTGTGATCGGCGCGATCGCCGGCGCAAACCACTCCCCCTCATACGCGCACGCGCTCGCCGCGCGATTCACCGCGGCGTGGGCGAAGAGCAACTACGCGGCGATGTACGCCGACATCGACACCTCCTCCCAGCGTGCGCTGACGCCGAGTGAATTCGCGGGAGTGTACGAAGGCGCCTTGAGAACCGCCACCATCATCGGGATGCATGTAACCGGCAAGCCCCGTGACATCGACGGCGACGTGGAGGTCCCGGTGCGCGTCCAGACGCGCCTGTTCGGAACGCTCTCGAGCGACTTCACTTTGCCGCTTCGAGGCAGCGGCTCCGGCACACGGATCGCCTGGTCGCGCTCGCTTGCGTTCCCCGGCCTGCGTACCGGGGAGCGGTTGAGCCGCCACATGACACTGCCTCGCCGTGCCACGTTGCTCGCCCGCGACGGATCGGTCCTAGCCGAAGGCCCGGCGCTTGAAGCCGGGCAGCGCAACTCACCGCTTGGCTCGATCGCGAGCGCGGTGGTCGGCACCGTCGGTCCGATCCCAGCCGCCCACCTACAGACGCTGGAAGCCGAAGGCGTGCCCTCAGATGCGATCGTCGGGGTGAGCGGGCTGGAGCTGGCACTGGACTCGAGCCTGCGTGGCAGTCCCGGCGGCAAGCTGCTCGCCGTCAACGCGCAGACGGGAGAAGCAACACGTGTACTCGCCTCCGCACCGCCGAAGGCGGCGAGCGCCGTGCACACCACCATCTCCCCATCGATACAGCGCGCCGCCGTCACCGCGCTCGGGGGACAGCTCGGCGGAATCGTCGCGCTGTCGCCCTCCACCGGGCAGATCCTGGGCGTCGCCGGGATCGGGCTCGACGACCTCCAGCCGCCGGGCTCGACGTTCAAGATGATCACCCTCACGGGCGTACTGCAGGCCAGACTGGCCAACCCTCACACCGTCTTCCCCTACGCAACCTACGCAACGCTTGACGGCGTGAAGCTGAGCAACGCGAATGGCGAGGAATGCGGCGGCTCGCTCGAACTCGCATTTGCCGTCTCGTGCAACTCCGTGTTCGCGCCACTCGGGGTCAAGCTCGGCGCGGCACGCCTGGTGGCGATGGCGGAACGCTATGGCTTCAACCACCCGTCCGGGGTGCCGGGCGCGGTCGAAAGCACGCTTCCTGGAGCCGCCCAGATCCAGGGTGAACTCGACATCGGCTCGACCGCGATAGGCCAGGGCCAGGTGCAGGCCAGCGCGCTCGAGATGGCCACGGTCGCCGCCACAATCGCCGACGGCGGCCGGCGCCCTCAGCCGACCTTCGATCCAACCACTCGGTCCGCCGTCACCGCGGGCACGCCGGTGAGCAGCTCGGCAGTGGCCCATACCGTCCGGCGCTTGATGATCGATGTCGTGCGCTCCGGGACAGGGACCTCCGCCGCGATCCCCGGGGTCACCGTCGCCGGCAAGACCGGCACCGCCGAACTGAAGAGCGCGAGCAGCTGCCCTGCGAGCTCGGAATCAGGCTCGAAAGAAACCAGCGCTGGAGAATCGAGCTCGGAAAGCTGCGGGTCCGAGCAGGACGAAGCGAGCAACACCGATGCCTGGTTCGCGGCATTCGCACCGGCACTCCAACCGCGGATCGTCGTGGGCGTGCTGCTCGTGCAGGACGGCGCCGGCGGGGCAACCGCCGCGCCCGTTGCCCGCCAAGTGCTCGAAGCCGGACTTCAAGCCGCCCACTGACGAGGCGCCGTCAGCTAGACGTGAGGCGCGGCGCCTACAGCTAGACGTCGAGCTCGGCCGACGCGGTCTGGGATGTGTCGTTTGGATCGACGATCTTCAGCTCGAGCGGACGGTTGTCGAGCGAGACGACCTGAATCTTGTAGAGCAGTACCGCGCCACCTGTAGCGCCCGAGCTGGCGACCGACTCCGGCAACGGAAGTTCGCCCTTGGCCGGCACCAAGCCGCCGCGGTAGGCGAATTCGTTGGTGGCATTCGGCGCCAAGGGTGTATAGACGTTGTTTTGGGTGTCGGTGACCGTCACGCTCGTCGCCGCCGGCAGCGGGGCGGAAGTGTGGTTGTAGACCTGCAGGAACACCGCAAACCACTCCTGCCCTGGGGCGAGATGGCTCTCAGCCGGCGTGAGCCCCTTCAGATAGGCGGCATCTTCGATGTTGGCGGGATTGAGCTCGCGCGAGAGCTGAACCTCGTAGAGGAGCGGCCCGACGTTCAGGTAGGGCGCGTTCTTGCCCGACTCTCCGGCGTAGGTGCCGGTACTGACACGTGTATGCGAGTCGCCGCACCCACCAAGCGCGAGCAGCGCGAGCAGCGCGAGGATGGCGAGTGGGGACTTACGCAGGTGGCTGGACATGCGCGCGGCAGTTTATCCGGCGGCGACCGTAACGCGCGCGCCGCGACCAACGTCCGACTCGATGATCGAACGCAGACGGTGCATCGCCCGGTTGTTCTTACGCTTCAACCAAGCGCGTGCGCCGAGCCCCTCCAGCAGGCGATCGGATAGCGTGACCGGCTCGGTCTCCAGCGTGAACCGCACGCGCGTGGTGCCGGACGCGCCGGGCGCCAACTCATAGACACCGAGTGTGCGAATGCGGTTGTTCTTGCCGGTGCGGCCAGCCTCGACGATCCGATGCGGAGCCTCGACCTCGATGAACGTAACGTCGCCCCAGCTGAAGCGGTTGCCGGGCGCCTTGACACGAAAACGCGCACCCGCGCCAAGCCCGACGGAGTCGATCCGCGTGAGATGCCAATCGACGAGATAGTGATCGGTGAACTCAGGATGGTTGGCGATGTCGCGCAGGTAATCGAAGACCTGCTCACGGGGAGCGCCTACGATGATCGACACTGTCACGGGATCCACGGCGCCGCCAGTTTAGACGCCGCCCACCTCGGACGCCGGCTAGGTCTACAACTAGGCGGCGCGAGCCGTCAGACGTACGGCGTGGCCGTGCTCTGAGTGACGAACGATCTCGGTCGCTGCCGGGGCTTCGCGGCGCAGTAGCCGGCAGAGCTCACAGACAATGCGATCGGCGCGGGCGGGCGGGCTTCCATACAAATGAACGTGCTCACCGGTCAACGGAGTACGCCCACAATCAGCGCAGCGATGCCGATCGGCCTCGAGAGCGCCGACGCCGCGACGCAACAGGACGCGCTCGAGCTGCTCGACATGACGGGAGGAGGCGGTCATGGTCTGAAGGATTCGTCGTCGCATGTCTAGCTCCTGCCGGTTTGCGAGGGCCAGACGACGGGTAGAGACAGAAGGCGGGCATCGTTGGTTGTTGCGAGACGCCTGTGACAGACCGGCGCCAGGTTCGTGCGAATCCGGAAGTCAGCACAATTAGCTTTCCACTTTCTAGAATATGCTTCGATAACCAGCATTTGACAACCTTGTTATGATCGCCACGAGCGATCAGTCAGAAGTCCCTCCCACGAAAAGCCCAAAGACAATCGCCGAGCAGAGAAGGGGAGCAGAGATGCAGACGCTTACATCGGGGACGATCACCGGGGCAGGCTCGTTTCGCTGCCAGAACTGCGACTACGTACAGACACTCCTCGGCTCGGACACACTTACGGACTGCCCAAGCTGCGGAGGCGCGGACTTTGCGCGCGCATCCCTCTTCCGGGCCGGGCGACTAGACGCCGGCAGAGGACCAGAGCATGAGGACACGCTTGCCAGACGACCTGGAAGCGAAGAGACGCTGAGGGGCGACCGAACGGCGGGGGACTTTTCCCAGTCTGAGCGCGAAGCGCTGCTGGTCGAAGCGAGAGAGCGAGTCGAGCAGCCTGGTGAGTATCTCGTCTACGAGGAGAGTGGCGAGTGGCGCACGGTGGGACTCACGCGCGAGTGGACACGCATCGGACGCTCACTCGCCGCGGACGTGCGCTTCGATGATCCGACCGTCTCACGCCGCCACGCGCTGATCGTGCGTCAGCCCGACGGCGTCCGCGTGCTCGACGATCGCAGCCTCAACGGCGTATTCGTGAATGGCGCGAGGATCGAGGGGAAGACGCTGAAAGACGGCGATGAGATTCTCGTCGGTCGCTATCGGTTGAACTTTCTCAAACCTGACCTCTTGACGACATCGCGCCCAGGAGAGCCTGCCGCGTAGTATCGCCTCCGCATGGCGAAAACCAAGACGATCGCCGTGCTCTCCCAGAAGGGGGGCACCGGTAAGACCACCACCGTGCGCACGCTCGCCGACGCGCTGCGTCGAGCCGGCGTGAGGACCCTGACGGTCGACCTCGACCCGCAGGGGAACCTGTCCGACTATTTCGACGTGGCACCCGACGCAGAGCCGACGATCGCGGATGTGTTGGCCGGGCGCGCCACAGCGGCCGAGGCGATCCACGAGGACCTGATCCCCGCCAACCTGAGCCTCGCCGAGGCCGAGCTGATGCTGGGCGGGAAGATGGGCCGAGAGATGACCCTGCGGCGCGCGCTAGCCAAGGCGCCGGACGACTACGAGGTGATCCTGATCGACTGTCCGCCATCGCTCGGCCTGCTCACGGTCAACGCGCTCGTCGCCGCCGATCGCGCCCTCGTCACAGCCGAGGCCCAGTACTTTGCGCTGCAGGGAGTCGAGCAGGCAATGGAGGTGGTGGAACTTGCGCGGGACAGCCTCAACCCACAGTTGGAATTGCTGGGCGTGCTGCTGAACCTCGCCGACATGCGCACCGTGCACTCGCGCGAGGCGCTCGTGTCGCTGCAGGAGCGCTTCGGCGAGCAGGTGTTCGCCACGGTCGTGCGCTCCTCGATCGCCTACGCCGAGTCGGCCGAGCGCGCAAAGTCAATCCTCGACCACCGCCCCGACCTCGGTGCCGACTACCTGGCGCTCGCTGACGAAGTGCTCGAGCGGCTGCCAGGGTTCGAGGGCGCACGCAAGCAACTCGCCCGACTGCGTTAAAGCTCCCTCACATAGGCGCCCTGCGGCTCAAACGGCGTGCGCAGCAACTTTGCCCAGCCCTCGATCTGAGGCCGCAGCGCCTCGACGACAGCCCCGGTCTGCTCGTAGAAGCACCACACGAGCACCGTCGGGCCCGCGCCGGAGATCGTGGCGCCCAGCGCGCCCAGTTCGCGGGCGCGCATCGCCAGCTCATAGGAACGGGGAAAGAGGCTTGCGCGGCGGGGCTCGTGTAGGCGGTCGTGCAGTCCGCGCGCCACCAAGTCCCAGTCGCCTCTGCTCAGGCCGAGCGTCAGCAGCGCACCGTGGGCGACATTGAACACCGCCTCCTCGAGCGGGACCTCGGCCGGCAACGCCGCGCGCGCCGCGTGAGTGCGCACCGCCTGATCCGGCACGACCGCCAGCGATTCCAGACCAGTCGGAGGATCGAAGCGCACCGCCTCTCCATCAGCGCACACGACAAACCCTCCGCGCAACGCCGCCGCAACGTTGTCGGGATGACCCTCCAGCTCGGTCGCCTCCCCCAAGAGATCAGCGTCCAGCTCAAACAGGTGGTCGGCCGCCATCAGGCCCGCCACGATCGCCGCGGCGCTCGAGCCGAGGCCGCCCGCGAGCGGGATCTGTGAGCGGATGCGGAAGGTGAAGGCGTCCACGGGGTGCAACCGCTCGAAAGCACGCACGCACAGGTTCTCGCGTCCATGCGAGACAGGCAGATCCGTCTCGACGGCAAACTTGCCGGTCTCCTCGACTTCGAGCTCCAGATGCAACGCCAGGGCAGCAGCCATGCAGTCGAAGCCCGGGCCGAGGTTGGCTGAGGACGCCGGCACGCGTACGACGCGGCGGCGGATCATCCCCGCGTGCCCGCGTGTCCCAGGGCCAGCCGCGCGCCGAGCGCGATCGCGCGTGCGACCCCTCTCACGCGCACGGCTTGCCTACGACGGATCACCCAGGACCGCCTCTTCGATCGCCGCCGTCTCGGCCGCACAGGAGATCACCATGCCGTCGTTGTTGGCGATCGCCGTCTCCGGGTCCTTCAGGCCGCGACCGGTGAGCACGCACGCGACCTGCTCGGCGCCGTCGGCGCCGTACTTGAGCAGGCCCGCGACCGACGCCGCGGAGGCCGGCTCGCAGAACATGCCTTCCCGCGAGGCGAGCAGACGGTAGGCAGAGAGGATCTCCGCGTCGCTCACCACCCTGATCGCGCCGCGCGAATCCGTCGCGGCGGCCATCGCGTCCTCCCAGCGCACTGGGTTGCCGATCCTGATCGCTGAGGCGATGGTTTCCGGGTGCTCGATCACTTTGCCCTCCACGAGCGGCGCCGCGCCCTCGGCCTGGAAGCCGAACAGTTTCGGCGCCGCGCCCATCTCCTGAAAGCCGCGCCAGTAGGAAGTGATGTTGCCCGCGTTGCCGACGGGGATGCACAATGCGTCGAGCTCGCCGGCGAGCGCCTCGTGGATCTCAAAGGCGGCGGTCTTTTGACCTTCGATGCGGAACTCGTTCACAGAGTTGACGAGCACGATCGGGTGCGAATCGGTGAGCTCGCGCACGAGCGTCAGCGCCTGGTCGAAGTTCCCGGCGAGCGAGATCACGCGCGCGCCGTGCACGAGCGTCTGGGCCATCTTGCCCTGGGCGATCTTACCCTCGGGGACGATCACCGCGCAGGTGATGCCGGCGCGCGCCGCATATGCGGCCGCGCTCGCCGCTGTGTTGCCGGTCGAGGCGCAGATCACCGCCTTGGCGCCATCGCGCACGGCGGCCGAGACAGCGCAGGTCATGCCGCGATCCTTGAACGATCCGGTCGGATTGGCGCCCTCGAGCTTCAACCGCACGGTCGCGCCCACAATCTCCGAGAGCACCGGCGCCCGCAGCAACGGCGTCGAGCCCTCCTGCAGGCTGACCAGCGGGTCGCCCGCGGCGAACGGGAGGCGCTTGAGATAGCGTTCGATCAGCGGTACGTGAGCGCCCGTCTGGGGGGTGCCTTCAACCCTCGGAAGCTTGACCTTCGGGATGTCTATGCGCGCCTCGTTCATCCAAACTCCTCTTCGATAACGCGAATTGTGCGGGGGGCCGCACGTACGAAGTCGGCCGCCTCCAGCAGCGCGATCGCCGCGCGCAGGCTCGACTCGGCGACCTGATGGGTGACCATCACCAGCCGCGCATTCTCTCCCAAACCACGCTGGAGCACCGACTTGATAGATACCCCCTGCTCTCCCAACACCTGGGTCACGGCGGCGAGCACGCCCGGGCGGTCGGCGACCTCCAGGTGCAGGTAGAAGGCGCTCGGGACGTCCTCGAGCAGGCGCAGTGCAAGCGGCGGCGCGGGCGGGCGGGCGCCGCCGGTCATCACGCTCACCACGTCGCCCAACACCGCGCTCGCGGTCTGCGGGCCGCCGGCGCCCGGGCCAGACATCGTGATCTCGGTGATCGCCTCCGATTCGACAGTGACCGCGTTGAACGGTCCCGATACCGAGGAGAGTGGATGTCCGGCATATAGGAATGCGGGATAGACCCGCACCGACAGGCCTCCATCGCGGCGCTCGGCGGTCCCGATCAGCTTCAGGCCGAGACCCAGCTCGCGGGCGTACTCGAGGTCATCGCTCTGTAGACGCTCGATGCCCTCGTATGGAACGTCATCCAGGTGCACAGGAGCGCCGAACGCCAGACGCGCTAGGATCGCCATCTTCGCCGCCGCATCGCGACCGCTGACGTCATCGCTGGGATCCGCCTCGGCATAGCCGAGGCGCTGAGCCTCGGCGAGGGCCTGCGCATAGGAGCTGCCACGGGCCATCTCCGAGAGGATGAAGTTTGTCGTGCCGTTGACGATCCCGTGGATGCGCTCGATCGGCGTGGCGGCCAGCGACTCCTCGAGCAACCGCACTACCGGAACCGCCCCGGCGACCGCCGCCTCGAAGCGCAGCAGCACACCGTGCTCACGAGCGGTCTCGAACAGCTCCTCGCCATGCTGAGAGAGCAGCTGCTTGTTCGCGCTGACCACGTCCCTACCGGCGCGCATCGCCGCCAGCAGGTATTCGCGAGCAGGCTCAATCCCCCCCATCACCTCGACGATCAACTCCGCGCCGGCGAGGATCTCATCGAAGCTACCCAGTGTGCGTGTCAGCACACCGGCGATCACCGGGGTGCGGCCATTGAAGCGCTCGATCTCGCCGGCCCGCTCATCCAGCAGGGCGGCGAACGCCGAGCCAACGGTGCCGTGGCCGAGCAGGCCAACTTTGAAGGGTTCAGCGGACATCGCGCGCCGTCAGATCCTCGAAGCTCTCACGCCGCACGACTATGCGCGCGTCTCCGTCGCGGCAGAAGACGACCGGCGGGCGGGGCACGCCGTTGTAGTTGGAGGCCATCGCGAAACCGTAAGCGCCGGTCGCCGGTGTGACGATCACGTCGCCCGGTCGCGGATTATCGAGCAGCGCGTCGCGGACGATCACATCGCCGGACTCGCAGTGCTTGCCGGCCAGCACGCACGGCGTCGCACCGCCGAAGCGGTCTGCCACGTGCGCTTCGTAGACCGCGCCGTACAGCATCGGCCGCAGGTTGTCAGACATCCCACCGTCGACCGCCACCCAGGTGGAGACGTTGCGCTTGACGCTCTCCACCGTGTAGAGCGTTACCCCCGCGTTTGCAACGAGCGCGCGGCCGGGCTCGATCAACAACCGCTTGCCTGGAGCGTCCATCCCATGCTCTCGCGCCGCGCGCACGAGCGTCCCCACGTACTCCTCGATCGCCGGCGGGCTCGCCTGCTCCTCCGTGTAGGCGACCCCGAGGCCGCCGCCGAGATCATAGGTGGAGAACCCGCCGGGCGGGTGGGTCTCCGATCCGAGCTTGGCAAGCTCCGCCACCTCGCGGCGAAAGGGCTCCAACTCGAGCAGCTGCGAGCCAATGTGGGCGTGGATGCCCCGCAGCTCGAGCCCGTCGATGCCTCTGATCCGCTCGATCGCCGCCGGAGCATCGCCAATCGAGAAGCCGAACTTGGAGTCGGCCTGGCCGGTGGAGATCTTCTCGTGCGTCTCGCCGCGCACGTCAGGCGTGACCCGGATGAGCACGGACTGAGCCACTCCCCCCTGAGCGCTCCCGACGGTCAGTCGCTGCAGACGCTCGAGCTCGTCGAAGTTGTCCACCACGATCGTTCCCACACGCACGTTCAGCGCCATCTGGAGCTCGGCCTCAGACTTGGCGTTGCCGTGCAGCACGATTCGCTCCGGTGCGAAGCCCGCATGCAGCGCGAGGTGCAGTTCACCGCCAGACGCCACGTCACACCACAGGCCCTCCTGCGCGAACAGCTCCAGGACGGCGGTGCAGGGGAACGCCTTTGAGGCGAACACCACATGGAAATCCCCATGACCCGCCTGCTCGCCGGCCCGCACAAACGCGCGGGCGCGCGCACGGAGGTCCTCCTCGGCCACCACGTAGGCAGGGGTACCGAACTCCTTGGCCAGCTCGATCGTGTCACAGCCGCCGAGCATCAGACGACCACGCTCGTTCAGCTGACTGCCGAGCGGGAATACGTGCGAAAGACTCGTGCCGGTGGCCATCGCCGGTGATTATCGCCTGATGGCTCAGAACGTGGTGCGGCGACCCGAGTCAGGCCGTCGCCGAGCGCGGCGTCTTCGTCTGGGCACGCAGGCCACTCAAACCGCTCCCGCGCACCATCAACGTCAGCCATACCAATCCGATCAGCAGCAGCACGATGCTCTCGACCTGCGGTGCGGTCAGGCCCACGAGCACCTCCTTGTTGCGGCGGATGAACTCGACCAGGAAGCGCTCCAGACCGCTCAGCACGAGATACAGCGCGAATACCACCCCCGGGCGCACGCGATCGCGCAGCTGCCACAGCAGATAGGCAACCAAGCACATGGTCACGGTCTCGTAGATCGGCGTCGGCTGCACCGTCACCCCCGGCGGGGTCGGAAGCGTGCCGTGGGGGTAGCCCATCGCCCACGGGAGTTTCGAGCGGATCCCGTAGTCGCCGTCGCCGGAGACCTGGCAGCCGATCCGCCCGATCGCATATCCCAGCGCAAGCGCCGTTGCGGCCATATCGAACAGGCGCAACTCCATCGCGTCGCGCCAGCGCATCCAGACGAGCACACCGATCGCGCCGCCGATCGCGCCGCCGTACCAGACCAGGCCCGAGCCAGAGAAGAGTGATTTGAGCAGGTCGTGCTCGACCTGCGAGTAGTTCTGAATCACGTAGTAGCCGCGCGCGCCCACGACGCCGCCGATCAAGGCGGCGAACACGATCTCGTATGCCCAGTCAACAGGCCGCTCGAGCTCACGCAGCCTGCGCGCCACCAGTCCCCCGCAAGCGAGGAAGCCGAGCGCGAACATCACCCCGAAGGTCTTGATCGAGATGCCCAGGAGATGGATTTCTGGCTTCATCGTGATTGCTTACGCCGGGACATCGCTTGCCGCGAACTTTAGGGCACGTCAATCCGCTTCTGCGACAATCCACGCCGATGACCTCGCGACGATCGAGCTTCGGCAAGGACACAGGCCTGCAGGCCCGCATGCTGCTGACCATGTTCTTGCTCGGCCTCGTCTACGTGGTGTTCGTCGGCGTGCTGTTCGCCGCAGGGGCGGGAGCCGGCCTGATCGTGATCGTCGCCGTCGTGCTGCTGCTGGTGCAGCTGTTCACCTCGGACAAACTCGCGATGGCCACGATGGGCGTCAAGGAGGTCTCAGCCCAGCAGGAGCCCGAGCTGCACGGCATCATCGAGCGGCTGTGCGTGCAAGCCGATCTGCCCAAGCCGCGGGTCTGCGTGATGGAGAGCGCGATGCCCAACGCGTTTGCGATGGGCCGCTCCAAGAAGTCGACCAGCGTGACCGCAACCCGAGGGATACTCGAACTGCTCTCCCCGGCGGAGCTCGAAGGCGTGATGGCGCACGAGCTCACGCACGTGATCAACCGCGACGTGATGGTGATGACCCTCGCGAGCTTCTTCGCGACGCTCGCCTCGATGATCATCCAGTTCTCCTTCTTCTTTGGCGGCGGCTTCGGTGGCGGTTACGGCCGCGACCGCGACGAGGAGGAGGCTCTGATGGTGATCCTCTTGGTCTCCGCACTCGTGTACGCGATCTCCTTCCTGTTGCTGCGCGCGCTGTCGCGCTATCGCGAGTTCGCAGCCGACCGCGGCTCAGCCGTGTTGACGGGGCGCCCCAGCGCGCTGGCCTCGGCGCTGTTGAAGATCAGCGGCACGATAGAGCGGGTGCCGAGCCAGGATCTGCGCAAGGCGGAAGGGATGAGCGCTTTCTTCATCATTCCCGCGCGCACGAAGAAGTCGCTGATGAACATCTTTGCCGACCACCCCCCGCTCGAGCAGCGCCTGGCGGCGCTCGAGCGCCTGGAGTCCCAGCTTCAGAGCAACAACTGACCGTGGGCCTGCGCGACATCCTCACGGGCCGCCACGAGGTCAAGGGCCCGGCGCCCGATCGCCTGTTCGCGATCTCCACGGCCTACATAGCGCTGCAGTCAGAACACCAGATCGAACCGGCCGGTAAGGCCGCGATCGTCTTCCAGGCGCTCGCCACAGCCGAGTTCGAAGCCACCTTGCGCGAAATGGAAGAAGTCGTCAAGGCCACCGGTGGCGAGAACGGCACCACTGTCTCCACCCAGGATGACTCCTTCGGCTACCGCTGGATGGTCCTGCGCAACCCTGCCGGGACACCCAGCATCGAAGACCTCGCGGTTGGGATCAATGCGGTATCTGGCTCGATCGAGACCGCTGGTCACGGCGAGCGGCTCTTGTGCGCCGTGTTCGCGTTCAGCGACGCACAAAAACGGCCGCTGTACTTCATCTACAACTACAAGCGCGGCTTCTGGTACCCGTTCGTTCCCGATTCGGATCCCGCCCACCCTACCGGTGCAAACACCCGCTCGACCGAGCGCGAGCTGCAGCTCAAGGCGCAGATGTCATCCGAACTGCCGATCGAGCCCGAACTGGAGCGCTGGTTTCCGCTCTGGGGGATACCCCTCTAGCCTCCAAAAAGGAGATACCCCTCTAGCCTCCAAAAAGGAGAGGGAGAGGGTCCTCTCAGTCCGGAATCAGCCCGTGCGCCGAGAACTCGCTCTGCGCTTCCTCGAGCGTTATGTCCGGCGGCGGCAGCGTCAAGTCCGAGCCACGCAGATCGTCGTCCTTCAGCTCTGAGCCTTCGCTGCGAATGAGCTCGAGCAGCTTCTCGTAGCAACCGTGGAAACGCTCGGCCTCGCCGGCCTCAACGGCCTCCTGGCATGCGTTGTCGAGCTCGTGCAGCCGCTCGAGCGCCCCGTCCTGCATCTCGTACTGCCCCTCGGTGGAGACGCGCACGATCATGCCTGACCACCCTCTGCCGGTTGCTCTGCCGGTTGCGCATCTGCAGGCGCCGCGGGCTCCTCGACCCCCTGGTCTGGTGTCTCGCTGTGCGCCGGGATCTGGGCGGCCGAGGCGGCGGTGCCCTGGGTGGGTGGGGCTTCAATTTCGCCCTTCATCTTCGCCAGCTCTTCGTCGACCACCGGCTGGCTGGAGAGCTGCTTCAGCTGACGGTCGATGTCGTCTTCGCCCGATCCCAGCGCCGTCACGTCGTCAAACGTGCCCGCCGCTTCCAGCTCGGATACGGCGTCGGCGCGCGCTTTCATGTTTTCGGTCTTATCCACCGCGCGCTGCATCGCCAAGCCTACGTCGGCCATCTGCTCGCCCACCCCAGTGGCCGCCTCAGAGATCTTCACCTGAGCCTCCGCCGCGGAGTATTGCGCCTTGATGACCTCCTTCTTCGTGCGAAACGCCTCGATCTTCGCGCGCAGCTTCTGCTCGGAGTCGGTCAGCTTCTGTTGCTGGTCTTCGAGTTCCGCAACTTGCGTGTCGAGCCCCTGAAGCTCAGTCTGGGCCACGTTCTTGCGCTCGAGCGCTGTGCGTGCCAGATCCTCTTGACCGCCGGACACCGCCTGGCGCGCCTGCGTGTCGAGCTTGACCACGCTCTGCTTGAGCGTCGCCTCCTGCATCTGCAAACGCTTCTTGGCCGTCACCACATCGGCGATGCCCTTCTTCACGTTCTGCAGCTGTTCGACCTGCTTCTGGTAGCTGTAGTCCAGCGTCTCAGCGGGGTCTTCGGCGCGATCGAGCAGTTTCGAGACCTTCGCCTTCACGACAGTGGACATACGCCCGGTCAAGCCGGCCATCTTCTGATCCTCCTATTGCTGTTCTTCGAACGGGGCGGTGGGGCCAGGCTCAAGCGTAGCCGACCTGGCGTCACGCCCTAGAGACCAAGCGGGTGACGAGCGGTGAAGCCTTCGTTGCCCTGACGTAGCGGACGCCAGCGCGGACCCTGCTCGTTGGTCGGATCATCGGCCGCGCTCGTGTCCAGACGCAGCCCGGCGACCGTCATGTAGGCGTGCCCGGGGTTGGCGAAGATCGTGATCCAGCGCCCGGCCCCGTGCGAGCCCCAGACTTCGAATTCGGACGAATCCTCGGGGGTCTGCAGCAGGTTGGCGCCGTGCAACGCAAAGGACACGGTGCCCGAGCAGTCGTAGCCGGGCGAGCTGAACGAGGCGTGACCGCCGCCGTAGATGTAGGGCAACCCGATCAGTTCGTTGCCGGCCCAGACGATCTCCTGCACGGCCGCGGGCACCGACATCGGGGCCGCCGCGAGCCCATCCACGTAGCGCGCCATCGTGCCCGGCACGAGCAGCTGTGGCTTCGTATCGGCCGCGGTCCCGACGGGCATGCCGCCGGTGATGCCGTTGACCTGACCCGTGGGCGCCGGGGGCACGTAGGGGACAACCTGACCGGTCACGGTTTTCTCATACACCGGACCCGTGTAGGCGATGTTCGGGGTGGGCGCCGTGACGGGGTCCGTATGCACCGGTTTCACGGGTTTCACCGGCTTGGTCGGGAGCGAGCCACCGCTCGCGGCGGGAGAGGGCGCAGCGGCAGCCACGCCACCGGTCTTAGTGGCCAAGGCGGGCGTGGTGGCCACGGCCAGGGCCGTCAAGCTAGACAGAATCGCGCTCAGGGTACGCACCCGCAAAACAGTTCCTCTTTCGTCGGCCTGCGGGGTTAGCTGACGGGCTAGCGCTGAAAGAGCCTGCGCTTCTCACGGATGCACCGTGGGATTCGCCCCAACAACTCGGGTCCCCCGTTCCTTGACATCTGGTCAAGGATTCGGCGTTCGGGCGGCAGACTAGCAAAGTGCAACGACGCTTGCACGAGTTGCACCTCGTTTCGCAGGTTGATCCCGCAAATGCCGGCTTTGCGCTGGCCCGCCCAGTAGTGTCCTCGCAATGGACGTCCCCGCGCCCCGTTTGCTTGCGGCCGTGCTCGCTGGTGCAGTGCTCACAGGCTGCGGTAAGTCCGCCACATTGCCCTCTGGCGGTGGGCTGGGGACGCCAATCGCCCAGGTGATTCCCCAAGGCGCCGCGGGCCTCGCAACGAAGAACACCACCCGCCTAGGCGGGTCCGACCCAGCGACCGATGCCGCTGCGGTGGCCCGCGCGGTGTACCCCGGCCTGACGATCGACACACGGCCACAGGCAGTCGTATTGGTCGATGAACACGACTGGCCTTCGGCGCTTGCCGCCTCCGCGCTTGCCAGCACGCCTCTGAATGCGCCGCTGCTGTACAGCGGGGGCTCCACGCTGCCCGCGGTGAGCGCCCAGGCGCTCGCCGCAATGCATCCCACCGGAACTGCCCAGGTGGGCGGCGCACAGGTGATCCGGATCGGGACCGCCTCAGCCAATCCGGCCGGCTACCACACATACACGCTCGCGGCAACCGAACCCCCCGCGCTGGCCGTCGAAGTGGCGCGCCTGGAGAGTCGCGCCCGCGGTGTCGCTCCCCAACAGGTGATCGTGCTCGCCGACGACGCTCCCCCAGCGCTCGTGATGCCCGCCGCGGGCCTGTCCGCCGAGAGCGGCGCGCCGATTCTGCTCGTTAGCGGCACGGCCGTCCCTGTGGCGACGAGCACAGAGCTGAGGAGCCTGCACCGACCTACGATCTACGTGGTCGACCCAAGCGCCCTGAGCAGCCACGTGCTCGCGGAACTCGCTCACCTCGGAGCGGTCAAGCGGATCGGCGGCGGCCCAGGCGTTGAAAGCAGCCCCGCCGGCAACGCGATCGCTGTCGCGCGCTTCGCCGACGGCGCGTTCGGCTGGGGCATCCACGAACCCGGGCATGGCCTCGTTTTCGCAAACGCATCGCGCCCACTCGACGGACCCGCGGTCGCACTGCTTTCCGCCAGCGGCGACTTCGGCCCGCTGCTCCTGCTCGAAGATTCGAGCCCACCCGCCCAGACTTCGATTCCGCCCGCGCTGGTCGAATACCTCAAGAACATCAAACCCGCCTACTCCCCCCAGGTCCCACCGGTCCGCGGCGTCTACAATCACGGCTGGCTGATCGGCGACGAACGGGCGATCTCAACAGTCACCCAGGCGGAAATCGACACGCTACTCGAGACCTCAGCTCGCGCGACTGCCACCGAAGAACCGTCTCTCCCGCTCGCCGAATGATCGACCATCACAACGCAAGAATGACCACATGAGCCAAGCCGAGGATCCCAAGCGAGTCGCCCGCATCAAGGGCGACCACCAGGTGACTGTCGAGGACGTGCGCCAACTGATGGGCGCCTCCACTCCCCATTTCGCTCTCCAACTACGCAACCGCATCGCTGCCCTGATCGCTGACCTTCCCCCCGAGCATCAGGCGCGCATAGAGGGCGAACGCGAGATCGTGCGCCTTCAGCGCCTCGGCCTGGAGGGCGAGACTCGCGGTGAGGGACGCAAGCTGGGCGAGCGCCCACTCCCCTCGCTCGACCTCGTCTGATCGGAAAAAATCCCGGCGATTGCGTAGTTGCCGCTCCTCGCCGCCGGAGGGCTTGCTTGACTGGTTGTGGATGTTCGATTCGCACCCCAGATCTACCGGTGAGGACCGCTGCGTATTCGATACGTGCGACGGCAGCGGCTTCTTGATCGATGAGCAGACGAACACCGCCCAGGACTGCGCGTGCCGAGCTCAGCGCATCGCCAACGCTCGTGCCCGGCGGCTGCGCGACCGTGTGCCCCGACGCTATATGGACCTCTCCTGGGAGCGCTATCCGCTCACGCAGATCGCCCAAGATCCCGTAAACACGGACTCCGTGCGCAAGGTCAAGCGCTTCTGCACCGATATCCACCGCAACCTCGCCGCGGGCAACGGCCTTTGGCTGATGGGTCACACCGGCACCGGCAAGACGACACTTGGCTACATGATCGCCGCCGCCGCGAGCCGCGAGCAACACTCGGTTCTGAGCTTCAACGCCGTCGCGCTCCTGAACCGCATCCGGGCGACATTCGACGCCGACAGTCGCGAAACGACCGACGAGGTGATCGAGACGCTCGCGAACGTCGAGCTGCTGCACATCGAGGACCTGCGCGTCGTGCGCCCAACCGAGTGGGTGCTGGAGCAGCTCTACCT
>Ga0182024_10002789_pt1 | contig 42865 bp, 33 predicted proteins | sample P32metaG_FD_120480 | JGI IMG/M metagenome (GOLD analysis project Ga0182024, IMG submission 120480) | Permafrost microbial communities from Stordalen Mire, Sweden - P3-2 metaG (Illumina Assembly) | ecosystem: Environmental > Terrestrial > Soil > Wetlands > Permafrost | place: Sweden: Stordalen... | reverse complement strand
GGGGAAATCCGACGGTGAGGTTGAGCAGGTGAAGCGCCGGATTTCCCCTGCGGGCCTGCGCGTGGCATGGCGTTCGTCCGCTGCGCTCACGTTCCCGTCGCCAGCAGGAGGGATTTCTCTTTTTAGACCTCCCGGCGTGCTTCTTTCGAAGCCGGGAGGTCAAAAAATTGCTTGGGCCTTTGTGGGCCTAAGCCATCCCGGTTTGGAGTTTTTTCCTTTTCGGGAGGTGCTTTGTGGCACACGAGATCGACCAGACAACGGGACGAGCGGCAGTATTTGTGACCGGCGAACCAGCTTGGCATCGCTTGGGCACTGTGATCGAGCAGGCGACCACCAGCGCCGAGGCTATCGGCCTTGCGGGATTGGATTGGCGCGTTGAGAAATGGCCGGTCCGGGCTTTCGACCCGGACAACAACACGACAGAGGCGGGAATCCCCGACACGGTGGCGAATGTTCGCACCGACACCAAAGCGGTGTTGGGCGTGGTTGGGCGGCGCTATCGGGTGTTCCAGAACCATGAAGCTTTCGACTTCATGGACGGGCTTGTTGGGGACAAGCTGGCGATGTACGAAACGGCGGGCAGTCTGCACGGCGGCAAGCGTGTGTGGATGATGGCCAGCATTCCCAAAGAGTATCGGGCCGGACCGGACGACCTGATTAAGCCGTATGTGTTGCTCACCAACACACACGACGGAAGCCAGGCGCTGCGGATGATCCCTACGACCGTGCGCGTGGTCTGCCAAAACACTTTGAATCTGGCCCTGCGGGAGGCGGGCGTTGAAGGGCTGACCATTTCCCATCATCCCCGGTTGGAAAGCCGGATTGCCGAAGCGCGGGCGAAGCTCGGCATCATCGCCGCACGGTTCGACAAGTTTGATGATGAACTGCATGCGATGCTGGCCAAGGAACTGAGCGTCACCGAGGCATCGGGTTACTTCCGGGGATTGACCGGCGCGGACCTACCCCATGGCACCAATCGGCAGAAGAAAACCCGCGAGAAGGTGCTCGGGCAGATGCTCGACAACTTCGATAACGAGCGGAACACCTTGCCGGGCGTGAAGCACACCGCATGGGGCGCGTACAACGCGGTGAGCGAATGGGCCGACCATCAGCGGAAGTATCGCGGCGCGTCATCCGCCGTCAAGCTGGATAGGCAACTCGATTCAGTCTGGTTCGGCCAATCCCATCAATTCAAGCAGGCCGCATATCGCGGAGCGCTTGAACTGGCGGGCGTGCTGTAGGCAACCCCTCCCTGAACCCGTCCCGGCGCAGAAAGGAACCGGGGCGGGCTAGGGAGCGGTTGTCAATGTGACGCCGCCCAATCATCAGTGGCGCTACACAAAGGAGATTCATCATGGCCAGCTACAACAGAGTGATCCTCATGGGCAATCTCACCCGCGACCCGGAGCTTAAGACGCTTCCGAGTCAGATGGTGGTGTGCGATTTCGCACTGGCGGTCAACCGCCGGTGGAAAGACACCGAGGGGGCCGACCGCGAGGAAGTCTTGTTCATCGACTGCGCCGCGTTCGGTAAAACCGGGCAGACCATCGGTGAAAGTTTGACCAAGGGCCGACCCATCCACATCGAAGGCCGACTCAAATTCGAGCAGTGGGAACAGGAGGACGGCCAGCGGCGCAGCAAGATTCGCGTGGTCGTCGAGCAGTTCCGGTTTGTGGACCGCAAGCCGGGCAGCAGCGGCGAGCCAGCCCAACGCAATGGGCGAGGCAAGCGCGGCGGCAACGGCAAGAGTGCCAGATCGACGCGGCCTGCCGCACAGGGCGATCTTGTCGGCGCGGTTCAGGACATTCCGATCTAGCCCGATTGAGCCGAAGCGTTTAATTCAATTCCTTTAACTGAAAGAGAGCGTGTCTTATGAATCGCAGTTTTTCCCAATCTCGTGATGTTCAGATTACCGTGTCCCTGTCCAAGCTGATTTCCAGCAAACGCAATCCCCGGCGCGTCAAGCCGGAACGGGACGCCCATCGCCGCATGGTGGCGTCCATCCGGGCGCATGGGTTGCTGGCCCCGCTGGTGGTCCGGGCCGACGACACCAGCACCGGCGATTTCAAGGTGATTGCGGGCAACCGCCGACTGGCGGCGCTGCGCGACGTGTACAAGGATTCAGCCCGACCGCCGAAGGTTCTGTGCGTCCTGCGCTCCGTCGATGACGACACCGCAGACGCTTTGGCGCTGGCGGAAAACTTTGTCCGCGAGCCGATGCACCCGCTGGACGAAGCCGAAGCCTTTGCCAAACTGGCCCGCGAGGAAGCCAAGGGCGTTGAATCCATCGCATCGGAGTTTGGCGTCAGCCAGCCCTATGTGCGCCAGCGCATGAAGCTGGCGACACTGGCCGAGCCAGTGAAGGCAGCGTACCGCCAGGGCGCAATCGACACCGCGACCGCCGAGGCGTTCGCGTCCGTCCCGCCAGATCGGCAACTGGAAGTCTGGCAGGAAGTCGCCGGGAACCCGCAACATGCGCAGCACGTTCGCAACGTGATCGCCCATGCGTGGATCGACGCCGCATCCGCGACGTTCGATGTCTCCAAACTCCCAGATAGCGCCGTCAGCCGGGATTTGTTTGCCGAGCGCGTGCTTGTGGAGCGCAGCGCGTTCATGGAGGCGCAGGCCGAGGCCCTTCTAGCGCAGCGCCAAGCGCTGACCGAGGAAGGTTGGGCCGAGGTCATTGTCGGCCCGCAGGCCGACGTGCAGGATCGGCTATACGCGATGACAGATGCTCCGCAGGAGTATGACGATCAGACAACGGCCAAGCTCAAAAAGCTGGCCGATAAACGGGGCAAGCTGGAATCGAAGCTGGAGGAATTGGACGAGTCCGATCAAGGCGCTGTCGAGGCGATTCAGACCAAGCTGGAAGCACTGGACGACGAGGAACAAACCTTGAGCAAGGATGCCGAGGTTCACTACGCCGAGGCCACCAAGGCGATCGGCACGACCTTCCTTCTGCTCGACCCCGATGGACGAGTCCGGCGAGAATATCGCGTACCGCGAACCCGTCACGATGCATCCGGCAATGGACATGATGGGGGCAACGGTCATGCCGGGAACGGCTCGACGGAAGCGCCCAAGCCGCCCACGTCGGACGACTTGAAGGAGTCTCAGCTTGCCACGACGTTCACTCATCAGGCGCTTGGCGTGCGCGAAATCGTTCTGAAAGATGCTTCAGCGCGTAGGCGGATTTTGGCGCTGATCCTGCATGAGAAGGTGCGCAGCGAAGCGCTGGCCATTCGGCATGACGCCAACGGCAGCACGGTTCATGCGGACAATGCCGAAGGGTTCACGTCCGCCGCATTGGATGGAATCCGCAAGCGCCGAGTCGAGTTGGACCCGCTGCATGACAAGCATTACGTCGAAGATCATGCCGCCTATGACGCATTCCAGGCGCTATCGGACAAGAAGTTGGATGCACTGATCGACGTGCTGACGGTCGAGTGCATCACCGCACACCTGCAACGCCGTACCGAATTGGTCTGGCGATTGTCTCAGGAGTTGGGCGTGGAGGTCCGCCGCTTCTGGCGTCCCGACGAGCGTTGGCTCGCGGGATACCAGAAGATTCAGTTGGCGCACCTGACCGGCGAGTTACGCGGTCCGGTGTACGCCAAAGCCGCCGAGTTGAAGAAGAAGTCAGAGTTGGTTTCCGACTTGGCCAAGCTGTTCACCGAGGCAGCCGAAGGCCGCTTGGAGGATGCCAAGCTCGCCGCCAAGTTGAACGCTTGGCTGCCGTCGAACCTGCGGGACGAACCGCAGGCCGAGGGTAAGGAGTGTGCATCAGCGGCATAGTTACGCCATCCAGAGATCGAAAGAAGAAGCCGGATCGGGGATTCCTGATCCGGCTTCTTTGTTGGCTCATCCAGCTTTGACGGTCATTCCCAAGGATGAGGCGTGCGCACCACCGGGTAGCGAACGACCTTTGAGAAGCATTCGGCGATGGCCCGCCAATGCTCTCCACGCTGCGCAATCCGCAGCCACGTGAATTGCCAGAGGGCGACTTGAATTGCCACGATGAAGCTCGCTCCGACGGGAATCCAGAAGTAGATCGGGCGGTCATGCACGAGGAGTTCGGCGAATGCGATGGCCCAAAGCGTGAGCACGCCGACGACTTCGGCAATGCAGAATAGCACCACGACCAGACGTGCCAGTTGCAGCACGCCAAACCAGAGCAGGAATTCCAAGCTGTCACCAATCCACCGCAGCATCGCTTCGTCCTTCTCCTTTTCAGAGCCTTGCATCTGTCCAGAGCTTCGCTCTTTCAGATGATGACCTACGCACCATTATATCGTTAGTCGTTCTCACCTTCTCGCAATCTCTTTGATCCTCGACACTTTTTCTCAAATGCCTTTGAGTCCAGCCCGACAGATTGCTGTCTGGCTGAATTCAATTCTGCCTGGCCAGACTTGATGTTCGGCATCTGTTTGGTATAATCGGTATGGTGCAATTGTATGGTTTGTATCATAATTTTGGGATTAAGAAGGGAAGGCAAGATAAAAGCGTTAGCCGCTATGTGTGAGTATTCGCAGAGAGGATCAGGACTTACGGAGCGGCCAAGGGCAAGTTACCGCCGCTCCAGAGCGGCGACGAGTTTCAAAGTAATCGTTGCGGGATTGGAGGCACTATGAGTCGGCGTTCAGAGCGCAATACAGACGGAAAGGTTGAGCCGGATCGCTTCGGCAAGATGCACGCCAGGCGACGGGAGCTCAGTGTCCGGGCGCAGCTTGCACGGAGGCTGCGGGGGTTCCGGGGCCGCGCCGGGCGCGTTGGCTCGCGGCCTTCCTGGTCAGGCGGCCGCCGGCTGCAGCGCGTTATCGTCAAGACGCACGTGGCCCGCCACAAGCCAGGCAAGGCGCGGGGCAGCCTGATGCGCCACGCGAACTACCTGGGCCGGGATAGCGCCAGCGCCGATGGCAAGCCCGGCGTCTTTTACGACGCTTCTCGCAGCGATGTAAACGGCAAGGAGGAGGTGGCGGTGTGGGCCCCGGATCGGCACCACTTCCGCATCATCCTCTCTCCCGAGCGCGGCGCGGACATCCCGGATATGACCGCCTATGTGCGCGAGGTGATGGCGCGGGTGGAGAAGGATTTGGCTTCGGCCGGGGCCATCGAGGCTGGCATGAAGCTCCAGTGGATCGGCATCAACCACCACAACACGGACAATCCGCATACGCATGTCGTCCTTCGCGGGAAGCTCGAAGATGGACGGGACCTTGTGATTCCCCGCGCCTATTTGGCGCATGGAATGCGCGGGCGAGCATCAGAGGTGGCTACGGAACTGCTCGGGGAGCGCACGATCGAACAGGCCCAGGAAGCGCGCTTGAAGGAGGTTGAAGCCGAGCGATTTACCTCACTGGACCGGATGATTGAGCGGCATTTGGAGAATGGGAAGATCGACCTGTCCCCCGCCAAGCCGATTGGGTTCGGCGCAGACGACCGCCAATTGGTTTTGGGCCGGCTGCAATTCCTGGAAGGGATTGGGCTGGCGCAGAAGGACAAGGGAACGTGGTGGTCGCTGGACGAGACGTTCAGCCGATCCTTGCGCGAATTGGGCGCGCGCAACGACATCATCAAGCAACTTTACAGCAGCTTGGGGAACGAGGCTGGACGGGTGCAGCGCATGAGTGGCGGAGCGGAAGTCTCCGAGCCGGTGGCGGGGATCGTGATTGCCAAGGACAGAGCGGACGAGCTGGAAGATGATCGGTTCATCGTCGTACGCGACAGCGCCGGACAGGCACACTATGGGCGAGTCCGGGATACGCCAAGCTACCGGGATCTTCACGTCGGATCGGTGGCCGAATTGGGCGCAGGGACACAGCGACGCCAGCAAGTAGCGGAGAAGATTGTGGCTGTCGCCGAAGCCAATGGCGCCGTCTATTCGGCGCAGTTCCATACGGCATACCTGCATCAGTCCAAACCCGACTCAACCGAACGTGACATTGCACGGGCTGTTCGCTCCGCGGACTACCGTCTGGCATTCGTCGCCGGGTTCGATGGATCAGGGGTGCGCGCATTGGAAACCGGGGAGTATGCCATCGACGCCGACTCATTCACACGTTTCAGTCAGCGCGGATGCTCTCGCACGGACGTTCGGGTGATCGCCGAGCACTCCTTGGAAAGGCAAATCGAAGTGCACGCGGTGACGTGGCTGGACCGCCAGGCGTTCGGCAACCGGCCGGATGCACGGACGGCAGACCATCCGGCGGTGCAGGAAGCCATCGAACAGCGTCAAGAGTGGCTGGTGCGCAATGGATACGCCCAGCGCACGGCAGGAGACTTGGGCGGAGTCGAATTGCATCCCGATGCGCTCCAGCAACTCGCTACTGAGGAACGGGTAGACGTGGCCGGAAGGCTGACAGGCAAATACGGACGGCCCGTAGTGGAACTGCCACAGGGCGGCACAGTCACCGGCGAATACGACGGGACCGAGCATCTTCATTCCGGCAAGCTGGCGGTGGTTGTCACGGAGGAGAGCGTATTCGTTTCGCCTGTTTCAAGGACGCCCGATGTTGATGCCGGCAGTACGGTTGAACTGCAACGCACGTCAGCCAACGACACCACCATCGAATTGTCGTCTGGCCGATCTAGGGGTCCGGACATGGGCCTTTCGCTGGATGGCCCCGGAGGTGATTGATGACCGCTCGAAATATCATCATCGCGTACTTGTTCATGCTGTTGGCCGGCCTCATCACCGCCACGCAATGGGTTGCCTACCGGCTGAATTACCATCCGGCCCTGGGCGGATTGCACATGGGCGCGCACGTGATCTATCCGCCGTGGGCCATCTTTACCTGGGCCCGGGACTTCGGGCCGGACATTCCGCGCACCCTCAACGAGGGGTATTCGTTCATCGGCGGCACCTTCATTCTGGCTACTATATTACTAATGGGAGCACGCCGGTTTCGCCGCCACATCCCCATCCGCGAGCTCGGCAAGGACCGATGGGCCAGCCAGCGGGACATGAAACGAGCCGGTTTATTGACTGGGCAAGGGACAGTGTTGGGATGCGCTCACAACCGCTATCTCACCTATGACGGGCCGGAGCACCAGCTTGTCTCAGGCGCAAGCCGATCCGGCAAGGGCGTCGGCCATGTCATTCCCACACTCCTGAACTGGAACGGAAGCGTACTGGCTTATGACGTTAAGAACGAGTTGTGGGATGTCACCGCGGGCCTGCGCTCCCGGCTCGGTTACTGCGCGTTCTTCAATCCGACGAAAACCAACAGCGCTCGATTCAACCCCCTGTTTGAAATCCGCAAGGGGGATAACGAGATTCGGGATACGCAGAACATCGTGGAGATGCTGGTCAATCCCACCGGGGCAAAGCACACGATGGATATTTGGGACCAGCAGGCCAGCCAGTTTCTGGTGGCGCTGATCCTGCACGTGTTGTACACAGAACCGGAGGGGCACAAAAATCTGGCGACTGTCCGGTCGCGTCTGCTGGATTTCAAGAACACCGCCAAGGCGATGATTTGCACGCCGCACCGCTTCAATCCGCAGACCGGAGCAGCCGAGGTCCATCCCGAAGTCGCCTTGGTTGCCAATGAGTTGCGCCGCCAACCGGAGAAGTTTCAGGCCAGCGTGTGCGGCACGGCAGGCGCCTACTTGACGTTGTGGGCGGACAACCTCATCGCCCGCAACACCGCGACCAGCGACTTTCGGCTCAGCGATTTGGTCTGCGCGGATCGCCCCATGACGCTCTACCTCCAGCCGCCGCCGTCGGACGCCCCGCGATTGCGCCCGCTGGTGCGGTTGATGATTAACCAGACATGCCGGGCGTTGATGGAGCATTTGGATCGAGACAGCCGAGGCCGACCCAAGAAGCGCCGGCTACTTCTGTCGCTGGATGAGTTCCCGACCTTGGGACGGCTAGACTTTTTCACCATGAATTTACGGCAGATGGCCGGCTACGGAATTAAGGCTCACCTGATCGTGCAGTCGTTCAACGACATCATCGAGCAGTACGGCGTCAACAACACGATCCTGGACAACTGCCACATCCTGACCGCTTTCGCCGCGGCTGATACCATCACCTGCCAGCGCATCAGTCAGATGACGGGCACAGTGACCGAATACCGTGAGAGCTATTCCCATCCCGCCAGGGGCCTTGGCGCTCGGACCATCAGCCAAAGCGAACAGGTCAGACCGCTTTTGTCGCCGGGAGACGTGCGGGAATTGCCTGTGGACGATCAGCTTATCTTTGTCACCGGCTTTAAGCCGATGCGCACCAAGAAGGCGCGCTATTACACAGACGCCGCATTCATGAAACGGGTCCTGCCGCCGCCGGATCAATCGCAGCACGTCAATCTGCCCGGCCAAGCGCACATCGAGTGGTTGCGCGAGCGGGCCAAAGCGCCGGAGTTACCGTTGCCGCAAGAACAAGATGGTATTGGCGACAGTCTGCCCTTTGGGCAATCCCGAACTGAGAACATGGACGAAGACGGCGCGGACAACGAAATCTGGCCGGATGGTCACACAACCGACGTGTGAAATGATCGACAAGGCGACAACTTTGTGACGGGCATCCATGGCAGAGAATAAGATGAAATTCACCGTCTGGCTCTCACCTGAAATCCTTCGGGCCGCCAAGGCACGTGCCGCGCTGGAAGGGATCACAGCCTCAGAAGTGCTGGCCGCCGCGGGCCGGACGGTGCTGATCAATTCCGATCAGGAGCATACCGATGCGAAGGTCTTGGCGGCGGTGGAGCGCGTGTTCGCGTTGATCCAGCGGATTGACCGGCGGCGATCTTTTGACCAGCAAGTCCTCAAGGAAATGGTGGGGTTGATGGTGCAGTCGTTTTTCAACCATACGCCAGGCATCCCGGAAAAGGACAAGAAGGCCGCGCTACATAGCGGTAAGGTGCGATTCAACCGCTTCCTCGACACGCTGGCGGCCAACCTGCGCGCTGGCCAGTCGATTATGAATGATTTGCCCGTTCCGATTGAGCCAGTAACGCCAGAGATTGCAGCACTGACGCCGGATTTAACCATCGTGGTTGCTCCCAGGCCCGCACCGCTTGAAACTCCAGAAACCAAACCACCGCCGACAGTCGCCGACCACAGTGCGCCTCGCGGCGAACGAGAGGGATCAAACGAAACGCGGCAAGAAAAGCCCGCGGCAACGGGCACGCGCTCACGATGGAATTTATTCGGATGAGAAGGAATATCAACATGAGCAGCCACGCAAACGAATCGAAAAACCCGGCAACGTCTGTCCGCCTGCGCCAGACCGAAAGCCTCTATCACGCCTTGGGGCCATTGATATCCGATGCCCTTGCTCGCCCTGACGTGGTGGAGGTCATGGCCAATCCCGACGGGAGTCTATGGGTGGATCGCGCCGGAGTTGGGCGCGAAAAGGTGGGTCACATCGAACAGTCCGCCGCCGAGACGACGATCCGGCTGCTGGCAAGCCATATGGGCGAGACTGTCACGCCGGATCGGCCGGCCGTCGCTGGTGTGTTGCCGAGAAGTGGCGAGCGGTTTCAAGGTCTGCTTCCACCGCTGGCGGAACGACCGGCGTTTACAATCCGCAAACGAGCCTCGGTCGTTTTCACGCTGGATGAATATGTGACTAAGGGCATTTTGTCTGCGGATGGCGCCAATGTGATCCGCCGTGCCGTAGTTGACCGGAAAAACATTCTGGTTGCCGGCGGAACCGGATCGGGAAAAACCACGCTGGTCAATGCGATCCTGTCGGAGCCACCGTTCAGGAGCGATCGCATCGTCCTGATTGAGGACACCAAAGAGCTTCAATGCCCGGCTGACGACAAGGTTGAGCTGCTGACCAAGAATACCGAGCCGCGCGTGACAATGACCGATTTGCTCCGCATGACATTGCGCCTTCGACCGGATCGGATCATCATCGGTGAGGTGCGCGGACCTGAAGCGCTGGCGATGCTGAAGGCATGGAATACCGGCCACCCTGGAGGTGTCGCGACAATCCACGCGAACTCGGCCGCCGATGCGCTACGGCGCATCGAAGATTTGGTGGGTGAGGCGTCGCAGATCGTTCCCAAACGGTCTATCGCATCGGCCGTGAATCTGCTCATCTTTATTGAGCGCACCAACGTGCGGCCGGGCCGTACCGTCCGCAGCATCGTGGAGGTCAAAGGATTCGACGATAACGATTATGTGCTCCACGAAGTGAAGAACGACACATAAAGACTGACGAGCGATTTTCGGTCGGCTAAATATTCGAAGTTCCTTCGATTGAGTATGCCTGATCGGTACAATTTTGAATTAGGAAAGTGAAGACCCCTGCGCCAGATCTGGCGCGACTTTACCAACCATTGCTGACACTTTAGAGTGAAGCAGGCAAGGTAGAACTACCTGGAATCTGATGTTCAAGGTACACGCCAATTTGGTCCAGAAGCACCTTTCCAAGAGCCCCTGGTCGCTTATTCGTTGCTTCCGCGAGCGCTGATGGAACGTGGATTCCCAAGCCACGAATTTCCGCGCTGGCTATGCCATTCGTCCGTCGTATATGCAATCTTACATTGCCAGCATTTGGTGACGACGCCGGGTAAAGGATCATGGCGCTCGGTAACGAAGCATGGTCGGCGCCGTAGGCAAAGGAATAGAGAAAGGTCTGATAGATATCAGCAGGGGAAATGTTGCGGTCATCGTACAGTTTGTATTTCGCATCTACCGGGAAAAAGATTCCGGGTCTGTTCGCATGCTCGATGTTCGCAATTTGTTTGGGTCGAGTGGATTTTTCGGGAAGGCTGAAATATCCGCTTCGCGCGGCATGGAGAGAAGCCTTCAATGGGTGCTGGATTCGTCGCGCAGTTCGTGAAGCCTGGGACAAGTCCACTTTCAGTAACAGGCTACTCCCGCGAACGATTCGGCATTCACTACGCACTGCGCAGCGAAATCGAATCGGAGTCGGTGCTTGCGGCGGGGAGAATCAAAAAATGGTGAGGCTTTGAGATTGCTGTGTCTAAGCCTTTGGAATTGATGTACTTCTGTCTCGTAGTTTAGTCTCAACCCTCGAAAGCGATAAGACTTTTACGATGTCATCAGCCCGAGAAGGGCTGATAGCCCTCAACAGATGAGGGTCCACTGATTGATGCGGCGGCCCGAACGCGCACTGCACGACCTATTCCTCGTCGTGCGATCCCGCACCGATTCGCTGGCGATGCATTTGGGCCATCGCGGCCCGCTCTTCCGCGCCCGCATCCAACCAGTGCAGTATCAATGCCTCAATGACCCTTTTGGGATTTGCCAAGTGCTGCGCGCAATCATCCTCAAAAGCAGCGAAGGTCTTGCTATCGAAGCGATAGGTCCGCTGGACCGTCTTAGGATGTGGTTCCGGTTTCGACGCGCCACGAGTTGGACGGGAACTGGCCATAATGCACATATTCTAAATCGAAGACGACGGTATGCAAGATACCATTCAGACAATTTGAAGTTATTTGGGAAGAAAGGGCCATGCACATGCACTCGGCTTAAAGTGGCAATTTGAGGGCACCAACCCGCGTTCCATCCGAACTGGCCTAATTAAGTAATGATCCGCCTGATAAAGGCAAATAAACCGTTGACTTTTGATATACCGAACAATATGCTAACGCCGGGGCCGGAAGATTGGCGAAGACCGCATTGTAGAAAAAGAGGAAGGATCGCCGTTGGTACTCGTTACCGAAGGAAGTTGAGAACCATGAGCAATCAACTGGCATGGCCTGAACTGGCTGGCTTGGCTCAACCGAAAAGCGGCACAGGAAACGGAAAATACGTTTCTCTTAAGGCGGTTGCGGATCGTTGGGCTTGCGACCGAAGTACCGTCCGGCGGAATCTGGAAGCCGCCGGTGTCAAGGCATTTTGTCTCGGGCACGGCAAGCACGGCATCGTGCGATATTTGCTCAAAGACATTGAGGATCACGAAAGGAGGTGCCGCGAACCATAAATAAGCTCTCATTCTGCCTGAGTAAGGGAAACGAAGACCCCGCATTCACGCGGGGTCTTCGCGTTATACGAATGGGAAGCGTCCACACGAGCCAAGTTTCGAGGCGTTATAGCTGTGATCCTGAGCGCAATCCCTCGACGACCTGCCATACCAAGTCGATCTGTCCGCGCTCAACAGCTTCAACCGGCTTGAGACCCCCGAGCATTTCGTTCGGCTCATCCAACCAGCGACCGACATAGCCGGATTCCATCGCTTCGGCCAACGCGCCGCAGAGGCGGTTTACCTGAGTCACGTTCCGCCGAAGCTGCGCCGGTGCCACCGAGCCGGATTCCAAACCGGAAACCGTGCGCAGCGACACATCAAGCAGTCGGGCCAGTAGCCCCTGGGGCAACCCGTGCCGTTGACGCAAAGCGCGCACTTCAACGCTGGTAGAATGCCCGGAGACGGACTTTTGTGTTTTCGGACGAGGGCGGGAACGTTTTGTCGCGGTGGCCATGATCGTTACCTCTTGGACAATCTTTGCACCAGTTGCGCAAGAAGTCAAGCATTATAACACGCAAATATGCGTGTACTAATTCATATCGGCGATTTAGGACTATTACTTTGCAGGGCGCCGAAGCACTTTCAGCCCGCTGGGCGGCTTGATGTGGTCGGATAACACGACGACGTTGACGCCCTGATCCAAGGCGTGCGCCGAGGCAACCAGTATTGCTTGGATACCGCAGGCATGAGCGGCCCGGCCAATCGCTTGCGTCAATGATTCTTCGCCCCGAGCTCGGGCCAACCACCATGTTTCTGTCCGAAGCTGGTCGAGCGTCACGCCCAAGGCCATCATCCCTGCGCTATCGGATAAATCCAGTGACCGTTCGACCTCGACCGAGATGGCTTTGAACACCAGCGGCATCGCTCGTTCTATGGGAAGTTTGGCGCGGCGCTGATAAGCCAACGATTCGATCATCGCCAATTCCGGGGTTGTGCTGCCGTAGACCGCGGGAAAGCTGCCAGGAGCATTAAGCCGCGCGCCAGACTTCATGCTTCCGACGCCTGTGAGCATTTCTCGACCTGCTGCCCATTTGGGCGGGGCCGAGCGAAAGATCGTGTCCGCCCAGGGACGTGCACGACTGGAGGCAAACTTCATCGCTGCCAGCAACCTCGGGAAATCGGGATGTTCTTTCACCGTCACAGGTCTATCCATGTATGCGGTCGCGACTGTTTAATATTCCGCCGTGCGCTCATGCCGCAAAATTCACGTCACCTACAAACTGGTCCGGGATGAGTGCCGCATAATGGCGGCGGCAAATCTCCGGCGAGTTGCCCATCATCGCGCTGATCTTGTACAAGCTCACGCCTCGTTGCGCCAACATCGAGCCAAACGTATGCCGGAAATCCAGGCACGTCCAGAGCAGATTGGCCTTGGCGTTCTCGTCGGCAAGTTTGTGACTGAAATTGTCCGGGTCCCAGCGCGACCCTTCGGGACTTGGCAGAAACCACGGTCCCGGGCCAGGCGACTTGTACTTGTCCAACACCGCCGCCAGAGCGATCCCAATTGGCACGGCACGGTTGTGGCCCGTCTTTGGCTGCCAGAATTCACCGTCAATCGTCTTGGCCCGGATGCGAAGCAATCCGGCTTTACGATCCACGTCCTCGCGCGTCAGCCAAAGCGCTTCCTCGCGGCGCAGGCCCGCGTAGATCAGGACCGCCGCGGCCGCATGCAGCACCAATTCATCCTTCACTGAATCCAATTGTTTCTTAATCTGCTCAGGATTGAGGAAGCGGATGTCGTGTGCCGGGAGCTTGCGGGGACGGACGCCATCGACCGGGTTCTTAAGACGCGGGTCGGGGTAGACCATCCCATGATGCTCAATGGCGTATCGGAACAGTCGATAGAGAATTTCTCGATCGGCATTCATCGTCTTTGGACCGACGCTTGCGGCTCGCTGATCCAGGTATCGGTTGATGAGTGGTGGCGTGATTTGCTCAGCGTATTCGGCGACCACGCGCGGTGGGTCCGCGCTATCCCTGTCTTGCGGCTTCCCCTGAACTTCCCCTGTCAAATTGTCTTTCTTGGCCGCAAATTCCAAGGCCGGCGTCATAAGTCCGAAGATCATCCGCAGCCGTGAGAGGTCGTTCTTGACCGACTTATCGCGGTGGTTCGCCCGGAGATGCGCCACGAAATCCTCCAGCAGTTTCGCCAGAGGCGTTTTGGTTGCCGTGGCAAGCTGGCCGGTGGCATTCTCGTATTCGACCTTCTGCAACAGCTTTTCCGCGATCTTGATGTTGCTGGTCTTGGTGGCGATATCCTTCGCTTTTCCATTGACATAGATGCGGACGTAATACTTGTTTCCGCGTTTGAGAAGACTGGCCATGGACGAAACCTCCGCGAGCGCGAAGCGCTCGAAAACAAAGTCGCAACGAATGCCGACTCTGCATGAAGGGCACATCCACAGGGGAAGTTTAGGGGAAGCGAGGAAAGCGACCCCTTAAATGCCATCAGGCAGAGCCAACGTAAAGTGTTGACTCTGCCTGAGTAAGGGGAGTAGCGGGGGGAGGATTCGAACCTCCGACCTCCGGGTTATGAGCCCGACGAGCTACCAGGCTGCTCTACCCCGCGATCTTGGTTTTTAATCTTAGAGCGAACGGGCGTAGTGTCAAGTTTTTGCAGGGGGATGATTGCCAAGGGGCGGAAGAAACGCGGGCGGCGCCACTGAACTGGCCGAAGTCAAGTGCGGCCGCTGGACGTGTAGTACGGGAGAAAATTTTGCCGATCAGAATGACGAAAAAACCGGCGCGGGTTGGCGCCCGCGCCGGTTGTTTGTTGCGCATGGTTCGCGGATGCTCAGAACCAGGAAAGATGCGCGTTGATGCGGTCGACGATTTGTTTGCTGATGGCCTGGTCGCCGGTGGCGCCGACGCGGACGGTCACTTTGCTGACGTCGTTGCCGGCCTGGGTGATGTTGATCATCACATCATCACCCTGGGCGGTTTTTGCGGTGACTTTTCCGTCGACCTTAGTGCCGGCGGCGTTAATGTTCTGAAACTTGAGATCGTCACAGGCTTTGTTGGCCGCATCGGTGACCTTGTCGGGTGCGGCGGCAACGTTTGTGGTGTAATCACCGAGCGTGGTGGTGGCGCCGGGCTGATCGGTTGAGCAACCGTTGAGCGCCATCAGCATAACCGAGAGACTGAACATCGCAGCGAGAACAAGAACGGCTTTCATAGGCCGGCTCCTTTCGAGATTGCCGTCGTCGATTTCCGTCTGACGAGGGCATTAACTTTGGGTTCCAGCCGCCGAAAACCATCCCTCGGCGGCGATACAGTTTGTTCAGACGTCCAGCCTGGCTGTGATCCATGTCACGGCATTCAGGCCGGCTTCGTGGCATCGCGAAGCGAACGGATGCGGTCGTGCGCGCGCTCGATCGCGTGATACTGTGTCATCACGAGTTTTTCGATACCTTCCGGCAGAGCAGACGCGACGGCATCGCGATAGGCGTCGACGGCGACATCCTCTCCGCGTTCACATTCGGCGAGGACGGCGTGCGCGTTATCGCGTGTCATGTTGGCCTTCAGATTCATCCAGCCACGATGGACAGCGCCCGAAGTTGACCCATGAGCGACCGGTTTCTCGCCGGATTTTCGCAGCGTGCTTTCCAGTTGGGCGATGAAATCACCGCGCTGCGCGCTGTAGCGCACGAGTTCATTCTTGAGCGTGGCATCCTGCAAAGCGTCTGCGGCAGCGGCGAAACCTTTTTCGCCATCGTGGCATAACTCGATCAGGCGGTTGATCACGCCATGAAGATTTTGCGTGGATGTATTCATCACTTCCTAGTTCTTGAATAACAGAACACATGAAGTTTTGCGGATCGGGGAAACACTGATGATTGCCGCCGATTTTCCCTCATCAGGCAGAGAGGCCCCCGCTGGCCTTGCAACCTTGGACCATGAAAACGTGAGGGATCCGGCGCTTTGAAGCATTCCGGGGTAACCGGCGACGGCGATATAATTTGGAGGCGGGCGGCGGATTTGCTGAGGCTGCAATGGGCAGGATTCTTCTGGTCGAAGATCATCGCGAAACCCGCGAAGTTCTGGCGCAAATGCTTGAAATACATGGACATGCAGTGGATTGGGCCGAATCTGCGGAGGGGGCATGGGAGACGCTGAGCCGACACATTCCCGATGCGATTATCGCGGATCAACGGCTACCGGGAATGTCGGGTCTGGCGTTGCTGGACCGCATGCGCCGCAACGCGCGTTTTCGGAGGATTCCTGTGGTGATCTGCAGTGGGGATGATTCGCAGCGGGATGCGGCGCTTTCGGCCGGGGCGGCGGATTTCTGGATCAAGGGCTCGGATGGAATGTTCGAGTCGATTGCCAAACTAGGGGAAATACTGGAGCGAAAGCGGCCCCCTAACGCCTAGCTCCGCAACATAATGGCTTACCAGGCAACAGTGCCGAATCGTTCGTTCTGGCGAAAGTGGTTGTCGCCGCTGATGGCGCCGGCGATAGCGGTACTGGTCGTCGGTGTTCTACTGTGGCACGTGGCACATGTCAGCGCGGCGTTCCACAGCTCGGATGGCGTGGCGGCGCCGGCGCTGCAGACGCAGCTGCGACGGGCAATTCTCATGACTGCCGTGGGCAGCATCGGCGCGATCGTTGGTTTAGGTGCGCAGATGATCCTGGCGCGGCGACGCCATGACGAGCCGAATTCTTCGGAAGATGAAAATTCGCGCCTTGGAGATACGGACGGGCAAAACTGACGTTTTCTGGAGGTTGCCGAAGCGATTCCGCATCTGGTCTGGATTACCGACGCCGCGGGCAAGCCGATCTATTTCAATGGCCCGCGGACGAAATTCATCGGCGCCACTCCCGGGAAATTCAACGACCCGGGCTGGGGTTTCGCATTGCACCCGGACGACCGCGCCGGGACATTGGCCAAATGGAATGAATCGTTGCGAACGTGCCAGCCATTTGAAGCGGAATATCGGTTGCGGCGCGCGTCGGACGGGGCATATTGCTGGTTTCTCTGTCGGGCGACGCCGATCCCAGATAAAACCGGGCGCAACGTTCACTGGTTCGGCACCTGTACGGATATTGAATCGCAAAAACAATTGGCGCGACAACGCGAGGAATTGCTGGCTGCCGAGCGGGCGGCGCGCGGGGAACTGTTTCGGGCGGGAATGATCAAGGATCGGTTTCTGGCGACGCTGTCGCACGAGTTGCGGACGCCGATGACGGCGATCCTGGGGTGGGCGCAGCTTCTGCAGGACCCGATGGTTCGAGAAAAGAACCTTGAGCGCGCGATCGAGGCGATTGGAAATAACGCCCGCGCGCAGGGCCGCCTGATCGAAGACCTGCTGGACATGGGACGCATTCTTTCGGGAAAGATGGCGCTGCGGCCGCAATCGGTCGACCTCAGGACGGCGCTGCAGTCGGGCATCGATGCGATCGGGCCCGCGGCGCTGGCCAAGCACGTCAATATCGATTGCGAAATCGAAGCTGAGGGCGATTTGACCATCGTAGGCGACGCGGCGCGCCTGCAACAAGTCGTCACGAATCTTCTGTCTAATGCCGTCAAATTCACATCGGCCCAGGGTCGTATAACCATCAGGATGCGACGGCGGGACAGCAGCGCGGTCATCGCGGTGTGCGATACGGGGTGTGGGATTGCCGGCGAATTTCTTCCGCATTTGTTCGAGCGGTTCGCGCAGGGAGAAAGCCCGGGCACCCGGCAGCACGGTGGACTGGGGCTGGGCTTGGCGATCGCCCGGCACCTGGTTGAGCTGCACGGGGGCATCATCACCGCTGCCAGCGACGGGGAGGGCCGCGGCGCGACGTTCACGGTTGAGATTCCACTGAATACGTCGCTGGGCGCCGACCCGGCGCTCAAGAGCCCCGCGGCAGTGCGAATGACTACGGTTTCCCTGCAGGGCCTGCATCTGCTGGCTGTGGATGACGATCGAGACACCGCGCAAGTTTTGCGAACGGTGCTCGAACGCGCTGGCGCCACCGTGGATCTGGCAAGCGGGGGTCAGGATGCTTTGACACAATTGCGCGCACAACGATTTGATTTGCTGATCAGCGACGTCGCCATGCCGCAGATGGACGGATACGAGCTGATCCGCCGGCTGCGCGAGGACCAGGGAAGGTCCCCCGTTCACGCGATCGCGCTGAGCGCCTTCGCAGACCTGGATCATCACAAGCAATCTCTGGACGCGGGCTACGAAATGCACATTTCCAAACCGGTGCTGCCGGACAAATTAATCGAGGCGGTAGCGAGCGTGGTTGGATGCAACGGCAAGCGATAAAGGGATTTATGTCGGCACATCGGGGATTTCCTCAGGTCCATAGACCGAACTAACCCGATGCGTCGATGTCACGTCCTGGCTTTATATTTGCTTTCAGAGATATGTGCCAAATTCAATGAAAGAGGTGCCATATGCTTTATTGGGCGGCGGTTTTCTTCGTGATCGCGATCATCGCAGCGGTGTTCGGATTCGGCGGTATCGCAGCGGGAGCGGTCGGCATCGCGAAGATTCTGTTCTTTATATTCCTGGTCCTCTTCCTGCTGTCGCTGATAACGGGAATCGTACGTCGGCCATAAGTACCGTCACGACGAATTCCCGGCGCACTGATTGGAATCGGTTTTAATTTGTTCTATCAGCGCGGAGGATTCACCGAGGGCCTGTTCCAACAGGCGCTCGATGTTGCGCAAACCCTCGATGGTGGCCGACTCGGCAGACTGGCGGCGAATCAACCCCGCTTTCATGCGGGCCGCGGCCAGGAGCTGTTGCAACTGGTCGTGTATACGATCGGCCAATGGCGCCAGGGATTCATTCATGGAGCGCCTCGGCGCGTGGCGGCAGCGGTTGGTGAATTGAGCGACCATTCGATGGCATAACGCATCAGCTTTTGCCCGTCGGCAAGGTTCAGCTTCTGCTTGAGATGTTCGCGATAGGTCTCCACGGTTTTAACGCTCAGGCAAAGTTGTTCGGCGATCTGGGCGGTGGTCTGACCGTTGCCCAGTAGATGCAGGACTTCCAGCTCGCGGTCGCTGAGTGTATCGATGGGCGACTTGGCTGGGGTCTTGGATTTGCGCGAACCGACAAATTTACCCAGCAGATGCTCGGACATGGGAGAGCTGAGATACGTCTTTCCGCTGAGCACTTGACGAATCGCTTCCAAGAGGGCCTCGGGCGGCGCCTGCTTCATCAAATATCCGCGCGCGCCTGCATGAAGGCAGCGCTCGGCATAAATTGTCTCATCGTGCATGGAATACGCCAGGACCGGGATGGAAAGCCGGCCCTCCATATTCTTCATTAGCTCCAAGCCGTTGTTCCCTTCCAGGGAAACATCCACGATCATGAGGCCCGGCCTTAGTTTTTGGGCCAGTGCCATCGCTTCCTGCATGGTGGAAGCTTCCCCGCAAACGATCAGATCGGGTTCGCGGGCGATCAATTCGGCGATGCCGCGGCGAACGATGGGATGATCATCCACGATCAGCACACCGATCTTTGTTGATTTGGGCGTCCGCGTTCCGATGGCCGATTGAAGATTGGCAGTCATACGACGATATTGTAACGCAGAAGAGGCCGGTGCGGGGACAGCAATTCTTTTGTGGCCGGGTGGCGTTACAGCCGGTATATTCGTGATAAAGCGGCCAACGTGGTGCTATTTTATATCCAGGAGACATTATGAAGACCCAAGCGGATCGTGCACCGGGATCGGGACCTGATCCGGTTTCGGCAGAGCTGGAGAACCTCAAGCGGGACTTCACACAATTGCGCGCCGACGTGGTGAACCTGTTCACCCATGCATTTGGCGTAGGGAAAACCGGCGCCGACGCTCTGGAACACCGCGCCGCCGATGCCATGGAGCATCTGAAGCAGCGGATGACGGAGCTTCGGGAACGCAGCCAGAGCAAGATCGAGGAGCATCCGGTCACCAGCGCCCTGATCGCATTCGGCGCCGGGGTTGTGGCGGCAAGCCTGTTCCGCCGACGCTCGTAAGGTAGTTATTTGGCCGCGGCCATCTGCGGCTGGGATTTTGGCTCGTCGCCCGTGCACCCGGGAACACGGGCCAGATACGCGATGCTCGCCACGAGCTGCTTCGGTTCAACGGGTTTGCTCAGGTGCATGTGAAATCCAGCGCTCAGGGCGCGCAGCTTGTCTTCCTCCCGCGCAAAAGCGGTCAAGGCTATTGCCGGAATCTGGCCGCCACGCTCGACCGGAAATTGACGCAGCGTTCGGATCAGTGAATATCCATCCTCCTCGGGCATCGCCAGATCGCTGACGAGCACATCGGGTGTCATGTTCGCCATGCACTCAAAAGCCTCGCGGACGGAGGCGGCGGCATACACCTCGGCGTCGGCGCGGCGAAGAATTTCGCAAAGCAGCTCCCGTCCATCAGCACGATCCTCCACGACAAGGACGCGCTTTCCGGTCAATTTCACAGCGCTTTGATCTCGTATCACCGCTGCCGGGGCGCGGCCCCCCACCGCGGACGTTGTCGCCTGCGCCAAGGCGGGCAACGTCACGGTGAATTCGGCGCCCTTCCCCAGCCCTGAGCTCTGCGCCGCGACGGTGCCACCGTGCAGCTCGACGATGTGGCGGACGATGCTCAAGCCGATGCCCAATCCACCGTGCTTCCGGGTGGTGGCGCTTTCGGCCTGGCGGAAACGATCGAAGACGAATCGAAGGAACTCCGGCTCGATTCCCTGCCCGGTGTCGGCGACCCGAATGTTGAGATACGAATTAACCATTTCCAACGTGACGTGCACGCGGCCCTGCGCCGGTGTGAATTTCACCGCGTTGGAGAGCAGATTAGACACCACCTGCTGTAGCCGATCGGGATCGGCGTGGGCGCGAACATCAGCGGCCAGCTCGGACGTCAAGGTAATGCGCTTGGCCTCGGCAGCGACGCGCATCGCGTCGATCGCCGACTGAACGATGGGCGCCAGCAAAATGTCGCGTCGATTGAGCCGCATCTTGCCGGTAGTGATGCGCGACACGTCAAGCAGGTCTTCGATGAGCTTCGTCTGCGCCTTCACATTGCGGTCGATGACGTCCAGGCCGCGCGCCGCTTCTTCGGGCAGAGTCTCCAGACGCAACAACTGCGTCCATCCGACGATGGCGTTAAGCGGCGTGCGCAGCTCGTGCGAGAGGGTGGCGAGAAATTCATCCTTCAGGCGGTTGGCCTCGCGCTCCCTGGCGAAGATCGCATTCTGAATGGCAATGGAGGTGATCTGCGCCAGTTGGACGACCATTGCCTCGTCATCGCTGGTGAATTGGGCGGCGGGATTGTCCAGCAGGATGATCGAGCCGAGATTTTTTCCCGCCCGATCAGTCAGCGGCGCCGCCAGCAGCCCGCCTTCCACGGCTGGGATTTTGAGCGAGCGAATAATGTCCCAATCCGGGTGCTCGCGCAGCTCCGGGCCGTTGAGACGGGTGGCTGCTGGCGCCCGGGCGATGACCGTGGACGTGATGGTGTCGAGAGACAACTCCTGATCGCGCCAGGGTGCGAGGCGCTCGGAGAAGCTGGCCGCCGACGCCGGGCGCGCCGCGCCCGGTGATACACCGCCCCGGAACAGCGCCATGCACTGGTCGCTGCCAATGATGTCCCTTGCGCAATCGGCGACGATCTGCAGCATCTCCTCGATCCCCACGGCGCTGTTGATCGCCATCGATGCGGCAGACAGTTTTTGAAGCTGAGTGGCCTGGCGGCGCAGGGTTTCGGTTTGTCGGCGGACCTGGGCATTCATGCGATACAGATCGACGAAAACGCTGACCTTGCTTCGGAGGACTTCGGGAATGACCGGTGTGTGAATGTAATCGACCGCGCCCAGGCGGTAGCCGCGCGCCGCATGCATTTCGTCGCCGAACGCGGTGATGAAAATAATCGGGACATGCTGCAGGCTGGGTCGCTGTCGGATAAGGGCGGCGGCCTCGAAGCCGTCCATGTCCGGCATGTTGACGTCCAGCAGGATGACCGCGAATTCTTCGGTCAGGAGATGGCGCAGCGCATCGCGCCCCGAACTGGCGCAGACGAGGCGCTGACCAAGATCCTCCAGGACAACTTCAAGCGACAAGAGCTTTTCCGGCTTGTCGTCGACAATCAGGACGCTGGCACGCCGGTCATGATCACCCATGTACGGTCCAATTCTACCGGTGCAGCCACAATCGCAGCAAGCCGAGCAGCTGCTGCGTATCCACCGGTTTGGCGATGTAATCGGAGGCGCCCGCCTCAATGCATTTTTCGCGGTCCCCTTTCATCGCTTTGGCGGTCAGCGCGATGATCGGCAGGGCGCGGAACTTCGAGAGCTTTCGGATCGCACGGATCGTGTCGTAGCCGTCCATATCGGGCATCATGATATCCATCAGCACCACATCGATGTCGGTCGTGCGCTGCAGGAGATCAATCGCCTCGCGTCCGGTCTCGGCGGCCAGGACGCGCATCTGGAACGGCTCCAGGATGCTGGTCATGGCGAAGATGTTGCGGATGTCGTCATCCACAACCAGCACCTTCTTGTCAATCAGGACGGCTTCGGCCTGGTGCAGGCCACTGAGCAACGATCGCTCATTGTCGGTCATGCCATTGACCGGGCGATGCAGCAGAAGAGATACGGCGTCGAACAGGCGCTCCGGTGAACGCACATCACGCAACACCGTGGTCTGCGTGAGCCGCTTGATATGCGCTTCTTCGCGTTTGTTGTGCGCAACGGTGGAGTAAAGCACGATGGGGAAGTCACCGAGTGCCGACTGCTCCCGCAGCTCTTCAATCATATCAAGTGGCTTACCGTCGGGCTGTTCCCAGCCCAGGACCATCAAATCGAACCGTCCCTCGGCCAGCTCGCGCTGTGCGGTGGCCACGTCGGCGGCGGGGATGATCTCGGCATCCGGTCCGCCGATCATCTCGATCAGCCGGGCCCGCTCCTCTTCGGAGGATATCGCCAGCAGGATGCGGTGGGTGCGCGGCGCGATGGCTTGGCGGATGTGGCTGAAGGCCTCATCCAACGATTCCTTGTTGCGAATCGGCTTGGTCAGGACACCAATCGCCCCCAGACGCAGCCCGCGCTCGCGCTCCTCATCGGTGGTGATAACCTGAACGGGAATGTGGCGGGTCGCCAGATCGTCCTTAAGCCGGTCCAGCACACGCCAACCGTCGATGTCCGGCAGATTGATGTCGAGCGTGATGGCGTGCGGTATCAGGTCGTGCGCCAGCGCGATGGCCGAGGCGCCGCGCGATGTGACGACGGCCTTCATGCGATTCTCGTGCGCCATCTCCACCAGGATCCTTGCGAAGCTGGGATCATTTTCGACGACCACCAGGACCTGGTCATTGGCGCCGATGTCGCTACGCTCGTCACCGAACTGCTCGAGCTGCTCGGAGCGGGGCTCCTCGACGGCGACGGGGGCGGCTTCGACTGCCGCGGGTGGCAGCGCGGTGGGGATATCGGAGCTTCGGCGAATCGCCTTCACGGGGGAATACGTCTGGGGCAAATAGAGCGTGAACGAGCTGCCACCGCCGGGCACGCTCGCCAGGCGAATTTCACCGCCCAGCAGCTGCGCCAACTCGCGGCTGATCGCCAGGCCCAGGCCTGTGCCGCCGTATTTACGGCTGGTGCTTCCATCGGCCTGCTGGAACGCTTCGAAGATGATCGCCTGCTTCTCCGGCGGGATGCCGATGCCGGTATCCTTGACGGAGATTGCGATCACCGTCTTGGCCCGAGAGAGAGCCTGATTTTCCTGATTCCAGCCGCTGGTGACCGGCTGGATTTCCATCGTGACCGAACCTCTGTCCGTGAATTTGAACGCGTTGGACAGGAGGTTCTTGAGAATCTGTTGCAGTCGCTTGGCATCGGTATGCACTTCGCGCGGCAGCGTGGCGTTCATATCGACCACGAAATCCAGCTTCTTCGACTCGGCCACGTGACGGAACGTGCGATCGACGTAGTCGTGCAGATCGCGGAAGGTGATATCTCCGACGTCCACGATAACCGTGCCGGATTCGATCTTTGACAGGTCCAGGATGTCGTTGATCAAGCCGAGCAGATCGTTTCCGGAGGAGTGGATCGTCTTGGCGAATTCGACCTGACGGCCGGTGAGGTTTCCCTCGGCGTTCTTGGAAAGCTGATCGGAGAGGATGAGCAGGCTGTTGAGCGGCGTGCGCAGCTCGTGCGACATGTTCGCCAGGAATTCGCTCTTGTATTTGGACGTGAGGGCGAGCTGCTTGGCCTTTTCTTCCAGGGCCTGACGGGCCTGTTCCACTTCCTTGTTCTTGCGTTCCACTTCCACGTTCTGTTCGGCCAGCAGCTTGGCCTTGTCTTCCAGTTCCGCGTTGGTCTGCTGCAGCTCTTCCTGCTGGCTCTGCAGCTCGCGGGCCAGGGACTGGGACTGCTTGAGCAGGTCTTCGGTCCTCATGTTGGCTTCGATCGTATTGAGCACAATGCCGATCGATTCGGTGAGCTGGTCAAGGAATGTCTCGTGTGTTGGGCTGAACCGGTTGAAGCTCGCCAGCTCCATCACCGCTTTCACGTCGCCTTCGAACACGATCGGCAACACCATGATATTAAGGGGCTTCGCCTCGCCCAGGCCCGAGGTGATCTGCACATAATCGGTGGGCACATTGGCGAGCAGGATTTTTTCCTTCTCCAAGGCACACTGGCCGACCAACCCTTCGCCCAGCTTGAAGCGATTGTCGACGTTCTTGCGTTCTTTGTAGGCATAGCTGGCCAGTAACTTGAGGAATGGGTCATCCACCTTAGACGAACCATCCATCATGTAGAACACCGCCTGCTGTGCGGAGACCACGGGGGCCAGCTCGGACAGAATCAGGCGGCCCACCGTCAGCAGATCTTTTTGACCCTGAAGCATTCGGCTGAACTTGGCCAGGTTGGTCTTGAGCCAGTCCTGCTCGGCGTTTTTCAACGTTGTTTCGCGGAGGTTTCGAATCATTTCGTTGATGTTGTCCTTGAGCGCCGCAACTTCCCCCTGCGCCGCGACGGCGATGGACCGGGTCAAGTCGCCCTTGGTGACGGCGGTTGCGACTTCGGCGATCGCGCGCACTTGGGTCGTCAGATTCGCGGCGAGCTGGTTCACGTTGTCGGTCAAGCCGCGCCATGTTCCCGACGCCCCGGGCACCGACGCCTGCCCGCCCAGTTTTCCTTCCACACCCACCTCGCGCGCCACACCGGTCACCTGGTCGGCGAATGTCGCCAGCGTGTCGATCATGCTGTTGATCGTGTCGGCCAGCTCAGCGATTTCGCCCTTGGCTTCCACCGTCAACTTTCGCTTCAAGTCACCGTTGGCGACGGCGGTCACGACCTTGGCGATGTCGCGCACCTGGTTGGTCAAACGCTCGGCCATAAAGTTCACGTTGTCGGTCAGCTCCTTCCAGACACCGGCAACTCCCTTCACTTCGGCCTGTCCGCCGAGTTTTCCTTCGGTGCCCACTTCGCGGGCCACGCGAGTCACTTCGGAGGCGAAGCTGTTGAGCTGGTCCACCATGGTGTTGATGGTCTGCTTCAATTCCAGAATTTCTCCGCGCACGTCGACGGTGATTTTTTGCGTCAGGTCACCGCGCGCGACGGCCGTGGTGACGGTCGCGATGTTGCGCACCTGGTCGGTGAGGTTGCGCGCCATGAAGTTGACGTTGTCGGTCAGGTCCTTCCAGGTTCCCGCCACGCCGGGCACGTTGGCCTGGCCGCCAAGTTTTCCTTCGGTGCCCACCTCGCGGGCCACACGGGTCACTTCCGAGGCGAAAGATCGCAACTGGTCCACCATCGTGTTGACGGTGTTCTTCAGCTCCAGGATTTCGCCTTTCACGTCGACGGTGATTTTCTTGGACAAGTCACCGCCGGCCACCGCTTTGGTGACGTCGGCGATGTTTCTCACCTGGTCGGTGAGGTTGCGCGCCATGAAGTTCACGGAGTCGGTCAGGTCTTTCCAGGTACCGGCGACGCCCTTCACTTCGGCCTGCCCACCCAGTTTTCCTTCGGTGCCCACCTCGCGGGCCACGCGCGTCACTTCCGCCGCGAAGCTGGAAAGCTGGTCCACCATCGTGTTGATCGTGTTTTTCAACTCGAGAATTTCACCCTTCACGTCCACGGTGATTTTCTTGGACAGGTCGCCGTTGGCGACGGCGGTTGTCACGTCGGCAATGTTGCGCACCTGGGCGGTGAGGTTGGAGGCCATCGAGTTCACGGAGTCGGTCAGGTCCTTCCACGTGCCGGCGACGCCGCGCACGTCGGCCTGTCCGCCCAGTTTTCCTTCGGTGCCCACTTCGCGGGCCACGCGCGTCACTTCGGAGGCGAAGCTGTTGAGCTGGTCCACCATCGTGTTGATAGTGTTCTTCAATTCCAGGATTTCGCCTTTGACGGGCACGGTGATTTTCTTGGAGAGGTCGCCCTTGGCGACGGCGGTGGTCACTTCCGCGATGTTGCGCACCTGGCCGGTCAGGTTGGAGGCCATGGAATTCACCGAATCGGTGAGATCCTTCCAGGTGCCGGCGACGCCGCGGACTTCCGCCTGTCCGCCCAGCTCGCCCTCGGTTCCCACTTCGCGCGCCACGCGCGTCACTTCGGAGGCGAAGGAGCTGAGCTGCCCCACCATCGTGTTGATCACGTTTTTGATCTGCAGAATTTCACCGCGCGCATCGACGGTGATCTTTTGCGTGAGGTCGCCGTTGGCGATGGATGTCGCCACCTTGGACACGTCGCGCAACTGCACGGTGAGGTTGGCGGCCATGGAGTTCACGGAATCGGTGAGGTCTTTCCAAGTTCCCGAGACGCCCCGCACTTCGGCCTGTCCGCCCAGTTTTCCTTCGGTACCCACCTCGCGCGCCACGCGCGTGACTTCGGCGGCGAACGACGAAAGCTGGTCCACCATCGTGTTCACGGTGTTTTTCAATTCGAGAATTTCCCCCTTCACATCCACGGTGATCTTCTTGGACAAGTCACCGGCGGCCACCGCCTTGGTGACATCGGCGATATTGCGCACCTGCGACGTGAGGTTGCCGGCCATCAGGTTCACGCTATCGGTCAGGTCCTTCCAGGTACCGGCGACGCCGCGCACATCCGCCTGCCCGCCGAGTTTCCCTTCGGTGCCCACCTCGCGGGCCACGCGCGTGACTTCGGCGGCGAACGATGAAAGCTGGTCCACCATCGTATTGATCGTGTTCTTGAGCTCGAGAATTTCTCCCTTCACGTCCACGGTGATCTTCTTCGAAAGGTCGCCGTTGGCGACGGCGGTCGTCACCTGGGCGATATTGCGCACCTGGGACGTGAGGTTACCGGCCATCGAGTTCACGGAGTCGGTAAGGTCTTTCCAGGTTCCACCGACGCCGCGCACGTCGGCCTGTCCGCCCAGTTTGCCTTCGGTGCCCACTTCGCGGGCCATGCGCGTCACTTCGGAGGCGAAGCTGTTGAGCTGGTCCACCATCGTGTTGATGGTGTTCTTGAGTTCCAGAATTTCCCCCTTCACGTCGACCGTGATCTTCTTGGACAAGTCGCCGTTGGCCACGGCCGTGGTCACGACGGCGATATTGCGCACCTGCGCGGTGAGATTTCCGGCCATCAGGTTGACCGAGTCGGTCAGGTCTTTCCAGGTTCCGGCGACGCCTTTCACGTCAGCCTGTCCGCCGAGTTTTCCTTCCGTGCCCACCTCGCGGGCCACGCGCGTCACTTCAGAGGCGAAGGAACGGAGCTGATCCACCATCGTGTTGATCGTGTTCTTCAATTCGAGGATTTCCCCCTTCACGTCGACGGTGATCTTCTTGGACAAGTCGCCATTGGCCACGGCGGTGGTCACTTGGGCGATGTCGCGCACCTGCGCGGTCAGATTGGCGGCCATGGTATTCACGGAGTCGGTGAGGTCTTTCCAGTTTCCGGCGACGCCTTTCACGCGTGCCTGGCCGCCGAGCTTGCCTTCCGTGCCCACCTCGCGGGCCACGCGGGTCACCTCGGCGGCGAAGCTGCCCAACTGCTCCACCATCGTGTTGACCGTCCGCGCCGTTCGCAGGAATTCACCGGCCAGCGGGCGGCCTTCGATCTCCATGGCCATGCTTTGCGAGAGGTCCCCCTTGGCCACGGCGCCGATCACGCGGGACGTTTCGCTCACGGGATAAACCAGGTCGCTGATCAGCGTGTTCACCGAGTCAACCGAGGCTTTCCACGAGCCGGTCACGTCACCCATCTCCGCGCGCTGGGAGATTTTTCCTTCCTTACCCACGACTCGGCTCAGACGCTCTAACTCTTCAGCCATGCGCTGGTTGAGCCCCACCACTTCGTTGAAGACATCAGCGATCTTGCCGTCCATGCCGGGCAGGTCCAGGGGCAGGCGGGCGCTGAAATCGCCCTTCTTCAGCGCAAGCAGGGCGGTTAGGAGCATCTTCTTACTTAACTGATCGTTGGAGCTTTGCGAGCCACCGAGAATCTCGGCGATGGAGGGTTGGTCGGACAATGCTTCCTGATGAGATGAACCGGAGCGCAATCCGTTGCCGTCATGTGAGCGATTTGATTTGGATGCTTTGGCTGCACGCGACTCCGCCGCGATGTTTGCACGCTTCATGGGTTTCTCCGATTGGAAATAAAAAGCCGCCCGAGAGGAAAGGCGCCCCGCGCCTGCATCCCCGTGGTTCTGTCCGCGCGGACAGATCCGCTAGAATATTTCAAAATCTGTGATTTTTACAACCGGGAAACCCTTAAAAGCAATGAACGGCTAAGTGTTCCAGCGAGGAAGCTAATTCACCTTCGTAGCGACCTGATCGTTTCGTAATTGAATTTATGACAAATACTTATAATACTATTTTAAGGTGATGCCGTGTGCGAGGGCAGCGCAATAAACGGCCAATGTTAATTCACTGCGAAGCTGCACCCAGTTATCAGCGCCGTCTGTCCAAGCATGGATCTCAACGGTGAGGGCATCGGCACTGGCTTTTGTCACATACGCCTGCGCGGGTGGATTCGGCAGAACCTTCGGATGCTTTTGCGCCGCTTCTGTCAACGCTTTGATGGTCTGGTTTGGATCGCCGCCAGGCGCGACGCTGACCTGCACAACCACGGCGTGCCGGCCATTGGAAAGCGTCCAGTTGGTCACCTGGTTCGACAGCAGCGTGCCATTGGGAACGATGATTTCCGAACCATCCGGTGTCTGCATGATGCTGGCGCGAATGCCGATGTGCTCGACCACCCCGGTGGTGCTGTCCATCTGAATGACATCGCCGACCTTTATGGGTCGCTCGAACAGCAGAATAATTCCCGACACGAAATTATTGACGATGTTCTGCATTCCAAATCCCAGGCCGACGCCGAAAGCGCCCGCCAGGATCGTGAACTTTGTCATGTCATAACCCAGCGCCGCCACGGCAATGCAGAATCCCCAGACCAGGATCACATAATGCAGCACGCGGCTGATAGCGTAGGGAATCCCGCTGGGCAGATCGAAGCGTTCAAATACATCTTCCTGGAGCAGGAATCGCGCCAGGCGCGAGAGGAGAATTGCCGCCCAGATAGTCGCCGCGAACGCCAGAACATGACCCAGTGACATGCTGATCGAGCCGATCTCCAGGGTCGCCGCCAGTGCGCCGCGCGACCACTGCAAGACCTGCTCGCGGATGTTGAACAGGTCGAGTGATTCATAAAGCCAAAGCGCGCCGGCGCCCCAGTCCAACAGTACACCCATACGCCGCACCAGCAACGCCTCGTGGTGCTGGACGGCGTGCAACAGGTTCAGCGGCCAGGCCCGGATCGCGAAGATCATTAGTCCCAGGGCAATTCGCGTGCTGGCATAGAGGATCAGTGCCAGATAAGTGCTGGCCAGCATTGCATCGCCGAGAAAATTCGCCAGCCCGGAGTAACCCACTACGTTGGCTATGAACGCGAAGGTAAAAAATGCAATCGCCGTCCGCGCTACGATGTGCGCGGCGGCCCAACGTTTGGCCAGCCTTCCGTCACTGCCGCGCGCCGCGGGAAAACCGCGAACAAGTACCAGAATGTAAATCGTGATCGCGGCCATCTCCGCCAGAAACAGAAGCCGGTAAACCAGCGGTTGGACCGTCAAAATTGATCGCAGCTGGTCCAGGAGAAACAGAACGACCAGAACATTGAGAATCCCATAAAGTCTGGGACTTATCAGGCGGCGGACGATCAGGACCGTCGGCACCAGCGCCACCGCGCCAATCACGGCGCGCAGCAGTTGAGGAGCATCCGGATATATCCAAAGGCTCACCACGAACGAAAGGACGATTCCAGTGGCGAAAGGGCGCTGGAAGACAGCCATCGCGTTAGCCAGCTCAGGATCGTCTCCCGCGCGGGCGCGCAGACGCCGGCGTATCCACAACAGCACGCCGCAGAAAACGATCAATACGAACGTATGAATCCCCAGGCGCTCCGCATGACGCTGGATGTAGCCGCCGAAATTGGAGGCCTGGCGTGAAAAGGCATTTTCGCCGCCTTCGGCCGTTCCACCCTGACTACCTTTGAATGCATTCCAAAGTGGCGGGCTGTCGCGCATCAGCATTCGGCTGAAGATCTGGTCGCGCGCCTGCTGCACCGCCGCGAGATTCTGTTCCACGCGAGCATCCTGCGCATCGACGCGCCGGTTGAGGGCCCAGATCTGGGAACGCACCTTCCACAGTTGTCCCTCCGTGCGCCAAATGCTGGTCAGCGTCGCGTTGATTGGTGTCACCAACTCGGGACTGGCGTTCACCTGGTTCGCCCAGTTCAGTGTCTGTTGCCAGTCAGATTGCATATGCCAGAGACGGGTCAATCGATCGGACAATTCCTTGCCGTAGGCTGTTACCTCCGAACGCCAATCGGAAAGATTTTTATTGGTGGCTTCCCACTCGGATTGGAGATTGCGCACGGTCTGCAACGAGGCATGCGCTTCAAGAATTTTTCCAGTTTCCTCGGCGCGGTCGTCGATGTCGCTGGTCATTCCCGGCAAATCCTGCTCGACCCCCTGCACGGCGGAGTTGAGGGGGGGATTCCCCGTATTCTGCAGACCGAGCAGCGTGGTTTCGGATGTGGAAATGATTTCGTTGGGTGCGATGGGAGGCGGCGGCACGGCGGGCTGCGTCGCCGCTGTGGATTGAGTTGACGGCCCGGTTGTCGGCCTGGTCGCCGGCTGCGCCAACGCCGTCGCGGCCATCATCATCAGCGCAAAAGCAAATCCGCAAATTCTCATCATTAAAGGAAAACGCAGTTGAAGCCCATTCTAATCGATTCAGCCCGGAACGGCGGCCGAGGTGTCTGTTCGCTTTTATTGTTTGCTGAATCTAACCGGCGTGCGCCCCTGACGTAAGGCGCAAAAGCTGCGTTGCTGAGTGCTGAATCTGGTTTTGCGCGCTCGCGCCACCCCCGCCGAGCTTTAATCTTGACGATGTAAAGATTCCCAATGGGCAGTGCGAGGCTTGAAGGATCATCCCGCCGTCCGGTGAGGTAGCGCGATGCCCCTGCAAACGTACCGCCAGAAGCGGAATTTTAGTCTCACGCCCGAACCCAAGGGCGCGCCGCGCGCGAAGCACAAATCCGGATTGCAATTCGTCATTCAGAAGCACGACGCTTCGCGTCTTCATTACGATTTTCGTCTTGAACTGGACGGCACCCTCAAGAGCTGGGCGGTGCCCAAGGGTCCATCGCTCGATCCCGCCCGCAAGGCGCTGGCGGTCCAGGTGGAAGACCATCCGCTGGAATACGGGAATTTCGAAGGCGTAATACCGGAAGGACAGTATGGCGGCGGCACCGTTCTGGTCTGGGATCGCGGGACCTGGGAGCCGGTCGGTAATCCACGCGACGGATTTGCCGCCGGCAAGCTGCATTTCGTGCTTCATGGGCAAAAACTCAAGGGCGAATGGGCACTGGTCCGAATGCATGGAGGCGCCGGCGGCGATGGGAAGAACTGGCTTTTGATGAAGGTGGCAGACCAGTACGCCAGCAAGACGCGCGACATCCTGAACGATGCGGCCAGCGTCAAATCAAAACGCTCCATGAATCAGATCGCCGGCGATCGCGACGATGTCTGGAGCGGTGAAGCGAAGCAAACGTCCAAGCTCTCCGGCGCCGCGAGGTCGGCGATGCCGGAAAAGCTCTCCCCGCAGTTGGCCGTGCTGGCCGAGCATCCACCGCAGGGCGATCAATGGATTCATGAGATCAAGTTCGACGGGTATCGCCTGGTCTGCTTCATCAAGGCCGCAAAAGTGACGCTGCTGACCCGCAATGGATTGGATTGGACGCACAGATTTCCCGAAATCGCCAAGGCGCTGGCGCGGTTGAAGGTGGACAGCGCGATCATCGTTGGCGAGGCGGTCGTGCTCGATAAGGAAGGCCGCAGCGATTTCCAGGCGTTACAGGCGATGTTCAAGGGAAAATCGGAGGCGACGGCGGTGTTGTACGCGTTTGATCTTCCATTCTGCGATGGCCTTGATCTTCGCGAGGCGCCGCTGCTTCAGCGAAAAAAACGATTGGAGGAGTTGCTTGGCAATGGCGATCTGGCGCCGCGCGTCAATTTCAGCGACCATGTGAAAGGCAGCGGAGACAAGGTTATCTCCAAGGCGTGCCGCATGGGCCTGGAAGGCATCATTTCCAAGCGTGCGGATGCGCCGTATGTATCTCGCCGCGATCCATCCTGGCTCAAGAGCAAATGCGGCAACCGTCAGGAATTTGTCATCATTGGCTACACGGATCCAGAAGGCAGCCGCCAGGGATTCGGCTCGCTACTGCTGGGATACCACGACGAGAAAAAACGACTCGTTTATGGTGGGCGGGTGGGTACGGGATTCGGCGATCAGCAACTGCGCCGCTTGCACGGACAACTTCAGGAGATCGGGCAGGACGCGCCGCCCACCGACATCGCGCCGCCGCGGCGCGAGCAGCGTCATGCCCATTGGGTGCATCCGACGCTTGTCGCCGAAGTGCGCTTCACCGGCTGGACGCGCGACGGCGTGCTGCGGCATCCCGCATTTATTGCCCTGCGGAGCGATAAGCCGGCGGCACAGATCGTACGGGAAAAACCGCTGCAGCCCAGGAAGCTGGCGGCACTCTCAGCCAATCAATCCCATCGCCATCCAACGGCGAAAAATGGTGGTCGCCCGAGCGCGCCCAAAAATGTTGATCAGGCAAAACAATTCGCCGGTGTGAATCTGTCGCACCCGGATAAGCAGCTCTATCCTGATGTGGCCGTCACCAAGCGCGATCTGGCAGAGTACTACCAGGCGGTGTCCGAATGGATGTTGCCGCGCGTGGTCGATCGGCCCCTGGCCCTGGTGCGATGTCCGAATGGGCAGGCGGGCAAATGTTTCTTCCAGAGAAACTGGAATGAGACGATGCCCAGCGCCGTAGGCAAAGTCGACGTTGGCAAAGCCCAAACAAAAGAGCAGCACGTTGCGATTCGCGACTTGGCGGGTGTCATCTCGCTCGTGCAGATCGGCGTGCTGGAAATTCATACCTGGAATTGCCGCGGCGACGACATCGAGCGGCCGGATCAACTTGTCTTTGATCTGGATCCCGGCCCTGATCTTCCGTGGAAGCGCGTCATCGAGGCGGTGCAGTTGCTCGATCGCATCCTTCGTTCGTTGAAGCTGCCCACATTTCTGAAAACCACTGGCGGCAAGGGATTTCACGTGACGATTCCGATCGAGCCGGACGTTCAGTGGGATGCAGCAAAATCATTCTGTCAGACCATCGCGCAGGCGCTGGTGCAGAAATCGAACCTTTTCGTCGCGAACATGCGCAAGGGCCTTCGGGGTGGGAAAGTTTATATCGACTACAACCGCAATGACCGCACCGCCACCGCCGTGGCGCCCTATTCCACGCGCGCTCGAGCGGGTGCGGCGGTGTCGATGCCGATCGCCTGGCGCGAACTGGGAAAAATGAAGTCCGCCGATCAGTTTACTGTTAAGAGTTCTCTCGCTTATTTGGCCAAGCGCCGGATGGACCCATGGCGCGATTTTGAAAAGTCCCGTGTGAACATACGCAGAATCTTGCAGGCGCCGGGACTTTAGGAGAATCGTATGGCTCGTCCAATCTGGAAAGGCTCGCTCACCTTCGGGCTGGTCAATATCCCCGTGCAACTGGAAATGGCGGTGCGCGACAAGCGCGTCAGCTTCCACCTTGTTTCCAAGGATGGGGGCTGTCGTTTGCGGCGCAAGCTTTTTTGCCCCGAAACGGGCAAAGAATTTGATTTCAACCAGACGGCGCGCGGCATTGAGATCGGCAAAGGCGAATACGCGCTGGTGGATGAATCGGAGATCAAAAAGTTGCGCCCGGCCCAGGGCCGCGCCATCGAGATCGCGCAGTTCGTCAAGCTCCAGGAGATCGATCCGATTTATTTCGACAGCGCGTATTTCGTCGTCCCGACCGAAGCGAGCGTCAAGGCGTACAGGCTGCTCTACGATGCGATGAGCCAGAGCGGGCGCATTGCACTGGCGCATTTCGTGATGCGCGAACGGGAATACCTCTCGGCGATTCGCGTCTATGGCCAGGGATTCGTTTTACACACGATGCACTACGACGACGAGGTGCTTTCGCTCGATGATTCGTTGCCCAAGAGCGTGCAGCAGGCCAAATCCGCGCCCAAGGAAGTGCAGATCGGTCGCCAGCTCATCGACGCGATGACCAAGCCGCTCGATCTTTCCAGCTTCAAAGATGAATTCCGGCAACAAGTGGAAAAGTTAGTCGAACAGAAAAAGCATGGGCAGGCAGTGATCGCCGAGGAGACGCAGGATCGCCCCCTGCCGCGCACGACGAACCTGATGGATGCGCTGCGCCGCTCGCTGACGACCAAGCCGCACAATGGAAACGGACACAACGGCAATCGTCACAACGGTAACAGCAGCCGTCGCGCTCGCTCCCGGCGGCGCGTCCACTAGTTTTCGGTCGCGTCAATCTGACGGCTTGGCGACGTTGTGTCCGCGCGCGGGACATTTTTCTGCCAGGCCTCGTGCCGTTATCCATGGCATCGCACGAGTTTCACGCACTGACGGCGCGGCACACCTCTTGCCTCACTCCTGATCGAAGAGTCATTGTTTACTCATGAAAGGAGCGCCCAATGGCGATTTTTGGAATGACCGAGTTCAATAGCATGGATGATCTTTTCCTTCAGCAACTGGAAGATTTGTACGATGCGGAGAAGCGCTTGACCGAAGCCCTTCCGAAAATGGCCAAGGCCGCCACCTCGGCGGAACTCAAGCGAGCGTTTCAGTCCCATCTGCAGGAGACCGAAGGCCATGTGCGACGTTTGGAAAAGATCTTCGGCATGATCTCCCATGAACCGGAGCGCGAAACCTGCGCGGCGATGAAGGGCCTGATCAAGGAAGGCGAGGACATGATCGACGCGAAGGGCGATCCGAGCGTGCGGGATGCCGGCTTGATCGCCGCCGCCCAGCGTGTTGAGCATTACGAGATGGCGGGATATGGCAGCGTCCGCGCCTTCGCGAAACAATTGGGAATGAGCGAAGCCGTCCAGATTCTTCAGCAGACGCTGGACGAGGAAAAGGACGCCGATCAGAAACTGACGAAGATCGCCGAAACGGCGGTGAACGCGCAGGCCGGAAGGTCGCCGCAGGCCCAGACGCATTGAGCGCTGGCGGCGAACGAGTTTTTGAAGTGTACGGCGGCGACTCGTGATTGCGAGTCGCCGCCGTATCATACATGATCCCTGTTTCAAGCGTTGCGGTAAAGGAGCCGATGATCAGCCTGTAGCATGAGCCAAAGCGCAGCCATGATCGCTTGTAAGACTTGTGGACAAGTCCACGAGTATGAGCCGCTTCGCCCCGGCACGATCGCAAGGTGCTCGCGCTGCGGCGGTACCATCGAGAAGCGAACGGCGGGTGGGCTGCATCTGACGGCGGCGTTTTCGCTCGCCGCCTTGCTGTTATACATTCCGGCCAACATGTTCCCGATCCTGCGGATCGACCTGTATGGGGCGACGCAAACCAATACGATCTGGCAAGGATGCGTCCGCTTCTACCAGGATCGAGATTATGTAATTGCCGCCATCGTCTTCATGGCCAGCATTCTGATCCCATTGCTCAAGCTGCTCGGTTTGTTTTATTTGTGCATTTCGGTAAAGCTGCATTTTTCGCGTTGGAAACGGCACCGGACGTGGATCTATTGGTTTGTCGATTCGATCGGCCGATGGGCAATGCTGGATGTCTTTGTGCTGGCGATACTGGTCTCCCTGGTCCGCCTGCAGCGGCTGGCGAGTATCATTCCCGGCGAGGGGGCGATGGCCTTCGCGCTGGTGGTTGTCTTCACCCTGCTGGCGTCGGCGAGCTTTGATCCCCAATTGATCTGGGAACGCGAGGAGGAACCCGTGCCATGATTCATCGGGGCAACGGCCATACCGCTCGGGGGAATTCGATCGCCAAGCCAATCATCAAACGGATGCATTGGCCGTATCCGATCGTCTGGATCGTGCCCCTGGTTGCCGCTATCGGAACGGGGTTTTACTTCCGCGATTATCTTTTGAACCGCGGACCCAAGGTAACGATCACCTTCAACGATGGCAGCGGGTTGAAGGATGAAGAAACAAAAGTCCTGTTCCGCGGCGTGGTGGTGGGCGAAGTGGCCGGCATCGAACTGAGCGGCGATCATTCCCAGGTGATGGTTCACGTCCGTCTGCAGAAGCATCAGGACGTGTTTGCACAACAGGGCGCGCTTTATTGGGTGGTGCGGCCGGAAATTTCCTTCGGCGGTATCAGCGGGCTCAATACCGTGTTGAGCGGTCCGTATATCGAGGCAACGCCCGGAAACGGGGCAGTCACCACCGACTTCGCCGGCCTGCAGAAGCCACCTTCGGCGCTGGGGCCGGGTTTGCACGTGGTCCTACACGCTCCACATATGGAGCACCTGCAGCCCGAATCTGCCGTCTACTACCGCGGTATCCAGGTGGGCACCGTGCAGAGCATTGGTTTGAACTCCAACGCTGACGGGATCGATATTCGTGTGTTCGTCCAGCATCGCTATGAGCCGCTGGTTCGGACCAATTCCCAATTCTGGCTCCTCAATGGTCTTGACATCAAAGCGGGACTGCTCAGCGGTGTGCAGATGAAACTCGATTCCTTGCGCTCATTAATCTCCGGCGGTGTGACGTTCAATAGTCCGGATGACAAGATGGGCCCACCCGCCCCGGACGGATTAGATTTCGCGCTGTACGACGAACCCAAAAAAGAATGGCAGGCCTGGTCGCCGAAAATCCCCGTCGGGCCGGATGATTCGGAAGCAGCGGCGCAGCAATCGCAAACACCCAGCGGCCCACAGGCGTTGAATAACGCGATCAAGGGAAAATAGATCCCCCCGCCGCAGTGGCTGCGATGGGTTTTAAGCACGAATTTTCACCATCTCCTCGGGTGGTTCCTTACCGCCCCAGTCCAGCGGATAGATAAATCCATAGTAATACATCAGGATCGCGGTGACGCTGTGCACCATGACGTTCCAGTCAAACAGCGGGATCAGACCGCCAAGCCGCGACAGACCCAGGGGGAGGAAGCCGATGCCCGTCAACGTCACCATCAGAAAGAACAAGCCGCGCGCGTAAATGATCGCGGTGGAGCGCATGCCCGCGGCGGGGAGTGCAAACGCGCCGATCACGATGTACAGAACATCATGTACACGATTGACCGGCAGCCAGGTGAACAAATAGCCCCATGGGCCGGCCATGTTCATGTGGTAATACTGCAATTGCGGCGGCGGAAGATACACTAGAGACGGAAACAGTCCCGCGATTCCAAAAAATAGGTAGACCAAAGCGGTGATAAGGATGCATACTCGGGCAGCCATGGCTGATGCCTTGCTGGGGCCGATTTATATTGGCACGAGCCGGGTGATCCGCCAATGGGATTAATTCGAGAAAAAGGCCGGATCGATGATTGAGGATTTATATAGCGGCGAGAAAAGCGTGCTGCCGGCGGAGCCGACGGCGGCGGATTACGAGCCGGGGCCGCGGCTATTCCGGTCGCTGGCGACGATAAGCATCTTCTATGGGTTGTCTGGCTTGCTGCTGGTCCCCTTTGGTGTGCTGCGCTTCCACCAGGGGGCGATCGTTGGGGATTTGGAGGTGAATATCTTCGCGGTGCCTATTAGAAGCACGTCGATACAGGCGCTTTGGCTGCTTTGCTCCAGCCTGGCGGGCGCCGGCCTGGGAGCAGTGCTGGTGGTCGGAGGAGTCGGCGGCGTGCTTTTGAAACCGTGGTCGCTGCTGGTGCTTCGGCTTTGGGCGGTGGCAAGCATCGCTTTCGGATTCCTGGGATCATATTTTTATCTGAAATGGATCCTGCCGCCGTGGCGCGAGCAACTGGCACAGGTGCGCGGCGTGGACGACAGCCTCTTCAACCTTGGCGGATGGATGATCGGGACGATGCTGGCTATCGCAATGTTGATTGTGATCAGCCGCCCCACCGTCCGCGCCGCGCTGAAACGGAATGGAAACATCGCCTGATCCACCGCCCAGATCCCTTGTCAGAACGTCGCATGCATTGAAAGCACCGAGGCTCTTTTTTCCGTGATCCCAGGAAAGTCGGGAAATTGCCCATTCCGCTTCACGAAAGGCATTGGCTACGCTAGCCGGCTCATGGATCCCAGATCATAGCCAGCGGGCGATATGGGTCGGGTTTTTCATCCTTTCTTCAACACACTCGCCAAAGCGAGCATCTTTGGCACGGTCATCATGATTGGCGGCGGCGTGTGGATGGCCAGCGCGATTGAGCGTTCCCCTTATGTCACGGACGCCGGTGTGTTTCGCGAGCAGCCCGTCCCGTTCAGCCACGAGCATCACGTGCGCGGGCTGGGGATTGATTGCCGTTATTGCCACACTTCGGTTGAAGATTCGGGCTTCGCCGGGGTTCCCCCAACCAAAACCTGCATGACCTGCCACACCAAGATCTGGACCAACGCGGCCCTCCTGGAACCGGTGCGGGAAAGCTGGCAGACCAACACCCCGATCCATTGGCAGCGCGTCGATGTCTTGCCCGATTTTGTTTATTTCAATCACAGTATTCACGTCGCCAAGGGAATCGGCTGCACGACCTGTCACGGCCAGGTTGACCGTATGCCGCTGATGTTCCAGGCCGCGTCGCTGCAGATGGAATGGTGCCTGACGTGCCACCGTGAGCCGGAGCGATTCATGCGGCCACGGAGCGAAATCTTCAACATGGATTGGAAACCCCCACCGAATCAGTTGCAGGTCGGGGCAGAGCTGGCGCAGGAGTATCACGTGCTGCCTAAACAACTGATGCAGAACTGCTCGTTGTGTCACAGGTGAACGAGATGAATCAATCGCCCATCGATCTTTCCGAAATTCGCAGTCGGCTCGCGGAGCGCCAGGGTCCGGGCGTCTGGCGCAGCCTGGAAGAGCTTGCGAATACCAGGGAATTTGCCGAAGCGATGGCGCGCGAGTTCCCATCATGGGCAAGCCGTTGGGATGGTTGCGACCAGGTGAGCCGGCGAAATCTGCTGAAGATTTTGGGCGCATCGCTGGGGTTGATGGGGTTGAATGGATGTTTTTACAAGCGGCCGCAAGGGAAGATCGTGCCGTATCCCAACCCACCCGAGGAGATTGTGCCCGAGCGGCCGCTTTTCTTCGCGACCGCGATGCCGTTTTGCGGATACGCCAGGGGCGTGCTGGCCCTGAGCCGCGAAGGCCGGCCCGTGAAGATCGAGGGAAATCCCGATCATCCGGCAAGCCTGGGTGGCACCGATCTGTTCATGCAGGCATCCGTGCTGGATTTGTACGATCCGGATCGTTCTCGCGAAGTCATGCTGGCGGGAGAGACCTCGCGCTGGGGGGATTTTCAGGATGCACTGCTTGCGCGCCTCGCGGCCACGCGCGGCGACGGCCGCGGCATCCGCATCCTGACGGGGACCGTCACGTCGCCAATATTCATCAGCCAGATGCAGGAACTGGTGCGCCAGTATCCCGGGCTGGTATGGCACGAGTACGAGCCAACGCAAAGCGGAAAGACGCGGCCTTTCGTCGAACGCGTCGAAACTATTTACGACCCCAGAGGCGCCAGCGTGGTGGTGAGCTTCGCGGACGATTTTCTTTTCCGCGATCCGCTGAGCGTGCGCTATGCGCGGCATTTCATCGACGGCCGGCGAGTTCGGGACGATTCCAAAAAAATGAATCGGTTGTATGTGGTCGAAAGCACGCTGAGCTTGACCGGATCGATGGCCGATCATCGTATCCCGCTGCCTCCATCGCGCATTGAGGCGGTCGTCAGAACGCTGGCGGGAAAACTTGGTGTCGCAAACGCGCGGACGGCCAGCCTGCCGACGGATTTACAGCGGTGGATCGACGTCGTGGCGCAAGATTTGATGCATCCGGCCGATGCCGGCGGCACGCTGGTCATGGCAGGTCCCAGCCAGCCGGCCGCGGTTCACGCACTGGTTCACCTGATCAATCAGAAACTGGGCAACATCGGAAATAGCGTTTCATATATCGATTCGATTGTCCCCGCGCAGACGCACCCGTTGTCGGAGTTGGCCGCCGACATGCTCGACGGCAAGGTCGACACGCTTCTGATGATCGGCGTCAATCCGGCGTACAACGCGCCGGCGGATGTGCCGATGGCGCAGGCGATAAACGCGATGACCCAGCGCGGCGGATTCACAGCGACGCTCTCGACCCATTACGATGAGACCTCATTCCTGTGCCAGTGGCATCTGCCCAAAACGCATTATCTGGAAAGCTGGGGAGACATCCGCGCGTTCGACGGGACGGCCTCGATCATTCAACCACTCATCGCGCCGTTGTACGGCGCTCACACCGAATGGGAACTGTTGGAAACGATGCTCGGTCGCCGCGACCGCGAGGGGTTGGAAATTGTTCGCGATTATTGGCGATCGCATGGTGGAGCGATCGATTTCGAGCAATGGTGGGTTCAGTCGTTGCAAAAGGGAGCGATCGCGAATACCGCGGCGCCGCCACGCGCATTGCCGACGCTTCGCGACGACGTGCTCAAACAATCGGCCATGCCAACCGCCGGTGGATTGGAAATCCTCTTCGAGGCCGACTCCAGCGCTTGGGACGGCCAATTCGCCAACAACGCCTGGCTGCAGGAAATTCCGCGCCCCTTCACCAAGCTGACGTGGGACAACGCCATCGCCATCAGCCTCCGCACGGCCGAGCATTGGCAATTGGAAAATCAAAAGATGCTACGCGACGGCGACGTCGTGCGAATCGAATACGGCGGAAGGCAAATCGAAGCGCCCGTCATCCTGCTTCCCGGCCAGGCTGATGACATGGTCACGCTATATCTGGGATACGGGCGCAGCCGCGGCGGGGATGTGATGCTGGAGGATGGCAAGCCGCGCGGCTACAACGCCTATTCGCTTCGCACTGCCGCCGCGCCTTGGGCCGGTTCAGGCGCCCATCTCACCCCCACCGGGAATTATCATCTCCTGGTCGTCACGCGCAATCATCATGCCATGACGATCGCGCCGGGAATGCCCGGCGTCGAGCCGTGGCTTAAGCCGCAGGTCATCGCAAAACCTGGCGACTCCGACACGGATCTGGAGACCGAGAACCGCAAGATCGTCCGCACCGCCACGCTGCAGCAACTCCAGGAGGATCCGGATGTGATCAGGAACCTGGATCCGGATGAGAAAAAGCCGCTGCTTTCGCTCTACACCGCGTGGGATTACGACCACGGCCTGCAATGGGGGATGAATATCGACATGACGGCGTGCATCGGATGCAACGCCTGCGTCGTGGCGTGCCAGGCGGAAAACAATATCGCGGTGGTGGGCAAGGACGAGGTAAGCCGGCAGCGCGAGATGCATTGGATTCGCATCGACGATTATTTCGCCGGTGATCTGGATTCGCCGACGATCCATCACCAGCCCGTCACTTGCATGCAATGCGAGAATGCGCCGTGTGAATATGTCTGCCCCGTGGGCGCGACCACGCACAGCGATGAGGGGATCAATGAGATGACCTACAACCGCTGCATCGGCACGCGGTATTGCTCGAACAACTGCCCGTACAAAGTTCGGCGATTCAACTTTTTCCTCTTCAGCGATTACGAAACGCCGACCTTGAAGCTGCTGCACAATCCGGATGTGACAGTGCGCAGCCGCGGGGTGATGGAGAAATGCAATTACTGCATTCAGCGCATCGATCGCACCAGAATCGAGATGGAGAAACAAACGCTGGACCTGCAGGAGCAGGCCCGCACCACCAACGACCCGGCCGAGCAACGTCGGCTGATGGAACAGGCGGCGAAGCTCGGCACGGATATCGTGCGCCGATTGCAGACCGCCTGCCAACAGGCCTGTCCCACGCGCGCCATCATCTTCGGCGATATCCGAGACCCCGGCAGCGAAGTGACGCATTTGAAAAAACAGCCGACGGATTATTCCCTGCTCACTTCGCTGAGCACCAAGCCGCGAACGACCTATCTGGCGCGGCTTAATAATCCGAATCCTGCTTTGAGCAAGGGAGCAAGCGTATGACGCAGATCCAGCCATCCAGGCCGCCGGTGATCCACAAAGGCGCGACCATGCCCGGGATCACCGCGCAGATCAGCGACATCGTGCTGAAGCGCCCGGTCCACCGCTCCTACTTCCTGGCGATGGCAATTGTGCTGATGCTGGTGATGGCGCTGACTTACACGGTTTTCTGGCTGATCTTCCAGGGGGTCGGAATTTGGGGCGTCAATATTCCGGTGGCGTGGGGATTTGCGATCGTGAACTTCGTCTGGTGGATCGGGATCGGCCACGCGGGGACTTTTATCAGCGCGATGCTGCTCTTGATGCGCCAGGACTGGCGCACCAGCATCAATCGATTTGCCGAGGCGATGACGCTGTTCGCGGTGGCGTGCGCTGGGATGTTCCCCCTGCTGCACCTGGGCAGGCCGTGGGTTTTCTATTGGATCGTGCCATATCCCAACTCGATGAAATTGTGGCCACAGTTCCGCAGCCCGCTGGTGTGGGATGTCTTCGCGGTCGGCACGTATTTCACCGTCTCGCTG
>Ga0182024_10002788_pt1 | contig 42877 bp, 39 predicted proteins | sample P32metaG_FD_120480 | JGI IMG/M metagenome (GOLD analysis project Ga0182024, IMG submission 120480) | Permafrost microbial communities from Stordalen Mire, Sweden - P3-2 metaG (Illumina Assembly) | ecosystem: Environmental > Terrestrial > Soil > Wetlands > Permafrost | place: Sweden: Stordalen... | reverse complement strand
TTCGCTGACGGACCCGCCGTTGGGGTTGACGCTGGCGTTCAGCGTCGCTGTCGTCTGCGCGACCGGCGTGGCCGCTTTGGTCACGACCGTCGGGGCGTTGGGCAGCGTTTTGAAGGTTTCATCGGCGCCCTTGCTCGTGCCGTTCGCGTTGGTCGCCGAGATCCTGAAGTGGTAGGTGGTGTTGGCGGTCAGAGAAGCGATCGCCGCGGACACCGGTTGCGGGGCTGATCCGGATCCCGGCAGCGCGGAGCACGACACGGGGGTCGATTTGTATTCGGTCGTCGTGCCGTATTCGAATTCGCACTTGCTGACTTCCACGCCATCGGGGTTCACGCTCGCGGTTAACGTTGCCGTGGTCTGCGCGATCGGCGACGCGGCTTTTGTTTCAACCGTCGGCGAGTTGTTCACGAACACCCACCCGGCGCCGACGTTCCTGTTGTCGGCGAAGCCGCCGATCAGCCCGGTGTTGCCTTCTGAGGAGAGCGCCACGCTGTAACCGAACTCTGCTTCACCCACCTCGCCGCTGCCGGTGAGCTTCGTACCTAGCGGAGACCATGTCGCGCCCGAGTGCGTGAACGCCCAGGCGGCGCCGACGTTTTTGTTGTCGTTGGGGCCGCCGATCAGAGCGGTCTCGCCGTTGGAGGAGAGCGCCATGCTGTAGCCGAACTGGCCTTCGCCGCTCTCGCCGCTGCCGGTGAGCTTTTCCCCCTGCTGGGTGAAGGTTGAGCCCGAGGAGGCGAAGACCCACGCCGCGCCGACGTTTTTGTTGTCACCGGGGCCACCGACCAGCGCCGTCTTGCCGCTCGCCGAGAGCGCCACGCTGTAGCCGAATTCGCCCGCACCGCTCTCCCCGCTGCCCGTGAGCTTTCCGCCCTGCTCGCTCCAGGTCGAGCCCGAGCGCGTGAACGCCCACAGCGCACCGACGTTTTTGCTGTCACCGGGGCCGCCGATCACCGCAGTGCTGCCTTCGGAGGAGAGGGCCACGCTGTAGCCGAATTCACCTTCTTCGACCTCGCCGCTGGGGCTTTGAAGCTTCGTGCCCTGCTGCGCCCAGGTGCCGCTCGTGCGCGCGAAGACGTACGTTCCGCCATAGCGCGAGATGACCCCAAAGGTTTCGCCGGGGCTGCCGATCAACGCGTAGGTGGTGGTGCCTTCGGCGGACACGGCCACGCTCGCGCCGAATTCGCTGCCGCCGCTCTCTTCGCCGCTTTTTGCGGTCAGCTTTGCCCCCTGTTGCGTCCAGGTCGAGCCCGAGCGCGTGAACACCCACACGGCGCCGAGACCCACGTTGTCGCGGTAGGCGCCGATCACCGCGGTGTTGCCGGTCGGGGAGATCGCCACGCTTGCCCCGAATTCGCCTGGGCCGATCTCTTCACTTTCTTTGGGGACGAGTTTTGCGCCCTGCTGAGTCCACGTCGAGCCCGATCGCGTGAACACCCACGCGGCGCCGACGCCGCCGTCGTAGCTGTTGCCGCCGATCAGCGCGGTGTTGCCTTCCGAGGAGATCGCCACGCTGTAGCCTAAGTCGCCTCTCCCGGGGATCAATTCGCCTTCGCCGGTCTCTTCTTTGCCGGTGAGCTTTTCGCCCTGCTGGGCCCAGGTCGTGCCCGTGCGCAGGGACACCCACGCTGCGCCCACGTTTGTGCTGTCTCTCGAGCCGCCCATCAGCGCGTATTCGCCTGCCGCGGAGATCGAAACGCTGTCGCCGAACTCGCTCGAGCCATTCTCACCGCCGCCGGTGAGCAGCGCTTGCTGCGCCCACGTCGTTTTTCCACTTTCGCGGAAGAAGACCCAGGCCGCGCCGGCGCCTTCGTTGTTGGCGGGACCGCCGACCAGCGCGTAGTTGCCTTCTTTGGCGGCGATCGCAACGCTTGAGCCGAACCGGCCGTTGCCCGTCTCTTCTTTTGCGGTGAGCTCCGCCTGGAAGTTCCAGGTCGTTTTTCCACTTTCGCGCAGGTAGACCCACGCCGCGCCGAGACCTTCTTTGTTCTGGGGAGCGCCGATCAGCGCGTATTCGCCTTTTTCAGACAGCGCCACGCTCTCGCCAAACTGGCCATTGCCGCTCTCTTCTTTGCCGGTGATCAATGCCTGGTAGTTCCAGGTCGTTTTCCCGCTTTCGCGCAGGTAGACCCACGCCGCGCCGAGGCCTTCTTTGTTCTGGGGGCCGCCGATCAGCGCGTATTCGCCTGCGGAGGAGATCGCCACGCTTTGGCCGAATTCGCCGTTGCCGGTCTCTTCTTTTGCGGTGATCAGCGCCTGCTGGGCCCACGTCGTTTTTCCACTTTCGCGGAAGAAGGTCCACGCCGCACCGGCGTCTTCTTTGTTGCTGGGACCGCCGATCAGCGCGTAGTTGCCTTCTTTGGCGGCGATCGCCACGCTTTCGCCGAATTCGCCTTTGCCCGTCTCTTCTTTGGCGGTGAGCTTCGCCTGCTGCGCCCAGGTCGTGCCCGTGCGCAGGAAGACCCACGCAGCTCCTACGTCTTCGTTGTCGCCGGGGCCACCGATCAGCGCGTATTCGCCTTTTTCAGACAGCGCCACGCTCTTGCCGAATTCGCTGCTTGTGCCGATCGCTTCTTTGCCGGTGAGCAGCGCCTGCTGCGTCCACGTCGTGCCCGAGCGCAGGAAGACCCACGCCGCGCCAGCCCTGCCGTTGTCGCTCGGGCCGCCGATCAGCGCGTATTCGCCCGAGCCGGAGATCGCAGCGCTGTAGCCGAATTCGCCTTTGCCGCTCAATTCGGGTTCGCGGATCTCTTCTTTGCCGGTGAGCTTTTCGCCCTGCTGGGCCCAGGTGGTTTTTCCACTTTCGCGGAAGGACACCCACGCCGCGCCGACTTCTCTGTTGTCGCGGAAGCCGCCCATCAGCGAGTATTCGCCTGCGGCGGAGATCGCAACGCTGTCGCCGAATTCGCTCGAGCCATTCTCCCCGCCGCCGGTGAGCAGCGCCTGCTGGGCCCACGTCGTTTTTCCACTTTCGCGGAAGAAGACCCAGGCCGCGCCGGTGTCTTCTTTGTTGGCGGGGCCGCCGATCAGCGCGTAGTTGCCTTCTTTGGCGGCGATCGCAACGCTTGAGCCGAATTCGCCGTTGCCGGTCTCTTCTTTGGCGGTGAGCTCCGCCTGGTAGTTCCAGGTCGTTTTTCCACTTTCGCGCAGGTAGACCCAGGCCGCGCCGAGGCCTTCTTTGTTCCCGGGCCCGCCGATCAGCGCGTATTCGCCTTTTTCAGACAGCGACACGCTCCTGCCAAATTCGCCAAAGCCGCTCTCTTCTTTGCCGGTGATCAATGCCTGGTAGGCCCAGGTCGTTTTTCCGCTTTCGCGCAGGTAGACCCAAGCGGCTCCTGTGCCTTCTTTGTTCCCGGGCCCGCCGATCAGCGAGTATTCGCCTGCGGCGGAGATCGACACGCTGTAGCCGAACTGGGCGTTGACCGACGCTTCTTTGCCGGTGATCAGCGCCTGCTGCGCCCAGGTTGTGGTCGTGCGCAGGAAGACCCATGCCGCGCCGAGGTGTCCATTGTTGCCGGGACCGCCGATCAGCGCGTAGTTGCCTTCTTTGGCGGCGATCGCCACGCTTTGGCCGAATTCGCCCTTGCCCGTCTCTTCTTTGGCGGTGAGCTTCGTCTGCTGCGCCCACGTTGTGCCCGTGCGCAGGAAGACCCACGCCGCGCCGACGTGTTCGTCGTCGCCAGGTCCGCCGATAAGCGCGTATTCGCCTTTTTCGGACAGCGCCACGCTGGAGCCGAATTCGCCGGCGCCCGCCTCTTCTTTGCCGGTGAGCTTCGGGCCCTGCTGCGCCCACGTGGTGCTCGTGCGCAGGAAGACCCACGCCGCGCCAACCCTGCCGTTGTCGCTCGGGCCGCCGATCAGCGCGTATTCGCCCGAGCCGGAGATCGCAGCGCTGTAGCCGAAGGCACCTTCTTCTCCTCTCTCCCCGCTGCCCGTGAGCTTTTCACCCTGCTGGATGAAGGGGTCGATCCGCAGCGGGTAGCGCGCGCCGGTTGCATCCACGCGCAGCAGGACCCGCCCGGCCTTGAGCTCAAGCCAGCTGTGCAGCGCGTGTCCGTCTGCGTCGGTGGCGCTGAGGCCGCTGTAGCGCAGGACCGGACGGTGAGAGCTGGTGAAGGTGATGACCTGTCCGCCGGCTGACAGCGCGGCGTGAGCGCTACCGGACAGGGCCATGGAGAGCGTCAGCGCTCCGGCGGCATGCCCGGCCGGGGCCTGCGGGATCGTGAAGCCCTGCTCGAGGCCCACCGGTCCGTTCGCATACCACTCGCTGAGGTCCTGCCGCGCATAGAAGACGCGGTTGGCCTTCACCCGCGGCGCGACCTCACCGAGCGCGGTCAGCGAACTGCCGTAGCCCATGGCCTTCAGGCTCAAGCCAACCCGCGCTGAAGCGGAGCTGAGCGTCACACCCGAGCGCCCAAAGCTGGCCTTGAAGTGCTGCGTCGGGCTCGTCGCTGCGAACCCCCCGCCTGCGGCGCTCACACGGTAGGCCGGGTCATCGGCGCCGATGGACTCCGAGATGGGACCCTGGGCGCTCAGGGGAAGGCTTGAGAGTCCCTTCTTCTTCTCCGCGGAGGCACGGGCACGAAGGCGCGAGGAGGCATGAAGGCGCGCGGCGGGGACCGCCGATGAGTGCTTCGCGACCAGACCCAGCCAGAGCGCCAGCGCCAGCGCCGCCAGCAGCGCGGCCGCCACGAGGGCGCGCCCAGCGGTCCTCGATCCGGCCGCGAACGCGCTCCGGCTCGCCGCCGCTCCCTCCACGGACATCTCCACTCCACCCTCCATGGACCTTCTCTCCCTCCCGCCTTCAATCCTGAACGCACCGCTTGGCGCGGTGACTCCTCGCCCGAGGCCGCACAGTAGCACCCCTCGTCTTTCAAGACAACCGACGCCGACGGTGTCAACCCAGTCCGCCGCTCGAGCGCCGGCGGGACAGGCCTTCCCGTCGCAAGCGGATGCCGAATGCGGGCGGAGGGACTCGAACCCCCAAGGGCTTTCGCCCACCGGCTCCTAAGGCCGGCGTGTCTACCAGTTCCACCACGCCCGCGCGAGCGACGCACACGGGGCCGCGCGAGATTGTATGGTCAGCAGCAGCGATGTCATCCGCGACGCCCTCACCCGTCGAGCGGCAGGCCAGATCCGGCGTGGTCATCACGCACCCCAACCGCGACAAGCCGGTTGTGCAGGCCACCCGCGCGACCGTCGTGCTGCTGCTGCTCGTGAGCGCCGGGCTCGTCTTTGTCATCACGGTGGCCGGCTGGAATGTGCTCGAGAGCGCCGTGGTGATCCAGATCGTCTACATCGCCATCTACCTCGCTTTCGCGTTCTACGCCACGCGTTGGAACCGCGGAGTGCTGCCGGTCGCCGCGGTGCTCGCGGTGATCCTTGGAATCTTCGCGATGCTGGCCGGGCCGGCCTGGTTCAATCGCGACAAGTCCGGCTTCGCCGCGCCCGACTATCTGAGCGCGAGCCTGCTCGGCGTGCTCACGCTGCTGATCCTCCCGGTGCAGATCCTGCTCGTCACCTTCGCGATGCGCGGTTTCTCCCAGGGCTGGAACGTGGAGCTCGAGCGCCGGGACCCCACCGCAGGAACCGACCTGCACGCAGAGCACGCGGGCGCGCCCCCGCAGCCCGCCTGATCGGCATATCCGCGCTCAACGCGGGCGCCGCGACAGCACCCTCGCCCACGGCGAGGATCCGCGTCCGTGCAGGCTGTGACAGCGGGCTGACATACACTTGAGCGCTGGCGTGCGGCGGTGGCGGAACGGTAGACGCGAGGCCCTCAAAAGGCCTTATCCGAATGGGTGTGTGGGTTCGACTCCCACCCGCCGCATCTTGTTGTGTGTCGGGACATCGGAGACAGATCTCTCGGGTCTCGGGACATCGTGGACAGCCCCGTAGGGCCCGCGGTTGCACAACATTCGCCAGTCAGGGGTCGGCGCCAGGACCGGCGCCACCAAGCTGCCCGAGACGTCGATATCCCGATAGGGCCGATCCCCCTACGGTCCCCCAACGAGCTCCAGGAGGGGCGCCGAAAGGGCCGGCGGCGCCACGAGGATTCCCCACGGCAGGTTCTCGAACACCGGCAGCTCCAGCACCTCAAGACCCGCGCGTTCGCATATCAGCGCCCCGGCCGCGATATCCCACTGCTTGACCGAGCGCTCGAAGTAGGCGTCATAGCGTCCCGCGGCGGTCCAGCACAGGTCCAAGGCGGCACTGCCGAAGCGGCGGATGTCGCGCACGCGCGGGGCCAGCCGCGCCAGCACCTTCGCCTGCGCCTGGCGCACGTTCGCGTCGTAGGCCAGCCCCGTGGCGACCATAGCGCCCGCCAGGCCCCCGGCCCCTGGCCTCGCCGGCTCCCCCGTCGCAGGAGCTTGGGGCTCCGGAGCCCCGGGCCGGCCGGCGGCCGGCGCCCCGGCAGACCCCCTCCCCTCTCCTCCCGCAAGCTCGGCGGTCCCCTCCGGACCCCTGAGCAGGGGCCGGCTGTCTCTCATCGCCGTGAACAGCTCGTCGCGGTTCGGGTCATACACGGCACCCGCGACCGTGCCGGCGCCGTCACGCACGGCCACGCTCACACACCACTGCGGTATCCCGAACAGGAAGTTGACGGTGCCGTCGAGCGGATCCACGACCCACCGCAGGCCGCTGGCACCCTCCGCCGAGCCCCCCTCCTCCCCCAGGAAGCCGTCCTCGGGCCGTCTGCTCGAGAGCAGCTCTCGGAGGGCTCGCTCGGCGGCGAGGTCGGCCTCGCTGACGAGATCGGTCGGCGTGCTCTTGCTCGACACGTCCTTCTCCAGGCCGTGGCGGGCGCGCGCCAGCAACAGCCCGCCGGCCATCCTGGCGGCGTCGATCGCCACCTCCAGCAACTCCTCGCCGGCCTGGGCGGCGTCGCTCACGAGAAGCCGGCAGGGCGAGAGTGTCCCCACGGGCGCTCCGCCTCGAGCTGGGCGGCCAGCGAGCACAGGGTCGCGTCGTCGTTCGGTCTTCCCACCAGCTGCACCGCCCGCGGCAACCCGTCCGGCGCGAACCCGGCCGGAACCGAGCAGGCGGGCTGGCCGGTGACGTTCCAGCCAAGCATGTAGGAGACGATTGCGCCCGCTCTAAGCGTCGTCGACAGCCAGCCGCGGCCCTCGCAGGCGCCGATCCTCGGCGGGGGCGCGGGCGTCACGGGCATCAGCAGCACATCGTGGTCGAGGAGCGGCTCGTTCAGCCGTGCCGCATAGGCGGCCTCTCGCCCGCGCGCCCAGGCGACCATGCCGGGGGTGATCAGGCCGCCGAGACGAGCTATCGCGCGCATCCGCCGTTCCAGCCGCTCGGGGTGGGCGAGCGCGAACGCGTCTTCGTGGCGGCTGCGCAGGAAGCGCAGCGTGAACTCGGGCGGGGGCATAAGCGGGCCGTAGTCCAGCTCGTGCTCGTTCACCTCATGGCCGAGCCGCCGCAGCAACTCAACCGTCTCCGCGAGCGCTGCGCGGTTGTCCTCATGCAGCCGGCTCAGCGGCGACGGCGGCAGCCGGCTTGCGACCGCGATCCGCAACGTCCGGGGCGCCGGAGCCCCGGGTGAGGAGCTCGCGTACGGCCCCACGGCCTCAAGGAACGAGCTGTGCGGCACCGGCGGGGCCCCGGGGTCCGCCGGCCCATCGGCGATCGCGTCGTAGAACAGCGCGCTGTCCGCGACCGAGCGCGTCAGCACGCCGTCCACCGACAGGCCGAGCCAGGCATCCACGCTGGGCGCAAGCGGCACCCGCCCGCGCTGGGTCTTCAGCCCGAACAGCCCGCAGTAGGCCGCCGGGCAGCGGATCGACCCGCCCGCGTCAGAGCCCAGCCCGGCGCCGATGAGGCCCGCGGCCACAGCCGCGGCTGTGCCACCGCTCGAGCCCCCGGGCGTGCGCTCGAGCGCCCACGGGTTGCAGGTCGCGCCCCGGGTGGGCGACTCGGTCCAGGGAACCGCGCAAAGCTCGGGCACGTTGGTCTTGCCGATGACCACCGCCCCGGCCGCCCGCGCCCGTCGCACGATCTCGGCGTCCTTCACCGCGGGCTCGCCGTAGGCGCTCGTGCCGAACCCCGTCACCTCGCCGGCGACGTCGATGTCGTCCTTCACCGCGATCGGCACGCCCAGCAGCGGCCGCTGCCCGCCGGCCCCCCGCCGCGCGTCGGCCTGGTCGGCTTCCAACAGCGCGCGCTCGCCGAGGACGACACGGAAGGCGTTCAGCCGCGGGTCCAGCCGCGCGATCCGCTCCAGATACAGCTCGACCAGCTCCCGCGAGGAGATCTCGCCGGAAGTGATCAGGTCGGCCTGGCGCGAGATCCCGGCGAAGGCGAGGTCGGTGGCGTCCATTTCTTCAAGACAATCTATTGAACGCCGCGACAGATCCGCCGCATGCCGCTCTAGGCTCGATCCCTGTCAACAGAGGGGGAGCAACTCGTGTCCTATCCAGTCACCTTCCAGGCCGACTACGCGGAGAGGCGCAACCGGCTCACCGCGTTCTTCAGGCTCATCCTCGCCATTCCCGTGGCGATCGTGCTGTACGTCTACCTGATCGTGGCCCTCTTCGCGATCCTGTTCGCGTGGCTTGCGATCGTGTTCACCGCCCGTTACCCACGCGGCCTGTACGACTTCGTGGCGGGCTGCCTGCGCTTCCTCACCCGGGTGACCGCCTATGCGGCCCTGCTGTGCGATCCCTACCCCCCGTTCAATGGAGCGCCCGATGACGCCTACCCGGTGCGTATGGAGTTCGCGGGGCCGCTCGAGCAGTACAGCCGCGCCAAGACCTTCTTCCGCTTCGTCCTCGCGATTCCCCTTTTGTTCGTGCGCTATGTGATGGGGCTGCTGCTCGAGATCGGTGCGGTCGGCGCCTGGATCGTGATCCTGTTCACGGGCAAGATGCCGCGCGGGCTGTTCGACCTGATGGTTCTGGCGAACTCCTACACCGCCCGCAGCGACGCCTATCTGCTGCTACTTAGCGAGACCTACCCGCCGTTCCAGGACGAGCAAACCCGGACCGCCGGGACGACCACCCCGCCAGCGCCCCCCGCGTACCCGTCGGTCTCCTGACGCTAGACAGGCGTGACCGGGTTGCGCTTGGCCGGCCAGGCCCTGCGCTTGCCCTCCGCGTGGGCGAACCGGCGGACGAGCTCCGAGCGCAGCTCATCGGGCTCGACCACCGCATCTATCACGAGCTCTGAGGCGAGGTGCAGGACATCGATGTCCGCGGCGTACTCTCGCCGCAGCTCCTCGGTGCGGCGGGCCCGCTCGGCCTCGTCCTCGATCGCCTGCAGCTGGTTGTAGTAGACGGCGTTGATCGCCGCCTGCGGGCCCATCACGGCTATCTGAGCGCCCGGCAGCGCAAGGCAGCAGTCGGGGTCGAACGCGGGTCCGGCCATCGCGTACAGCCCCGCGCCGTAGGCCTTGCGCACGATCACCGAGATCTTCGGCACGGTCGCTTCGCTGACCGCGCTGATCATCTTGGCGCCGTGCCTGATGATCCCCTCGCGCTCGACCTGCGTGCCGATCATGAAGCCCGGGACATCGGCCAGGAACAGCAGCGGGACGTTGAAGGCGTTGCACGTCCAGATGAACCGCGCGGCCTTGTCGGCCGAGTCCGAGAACAGCACTCCCCCCTTGTGCTTGGGCTGGCTCGCCACGATGCCGAGCGCCCGTCCGTCCAGGCGCGCGTAGCCCACAAACAGCTCCTTGGCCCAGCGCGGGTGTATCTCGAGCAGCGAGTCCTCGTCGATCAGGGTGTCGATCAGCGTCCCCATGTCGAACGGCTTGTTCTCATCCGCCGGGATAAGCTCGGCGATGGTCTTGCCATCGGGCGGCGCACGCGGGGGAGCGGGCACGCGCGGCGGTGGCTCCTCTTGCCAGTTCCTCGGCAGGTAGGAGAGGTAGCGCCGCGCCGTTGCGATCCCCTCCTCGTCGCTCTTCACCAGCTGGTGCCCGCAGCCTGACACCCCGGTGTGCATCCGCGCGCCGCCCATCTCCTCGAGGCTCACCTTCTCCCCGATCACCATCTCCGCCATGCGCGGGGAGCCCAGGTACATCGAGGCGTTCCCCTCGCGCATGATCACGAGGTCGCAGAACGCCGGTATGTAGGCGCCGCCCGCGGCGCTCGGCCCGAACAGCACGCATACCTGCGGCACCACTCCCGACAGCTTCACCTGGTTGTGGAAGATCCTCCCGGCGCCGCGCCTGCCGGGGAACATCTGCACCTGTTCGGTGATCCGGGCTCCGGCCGAATCGACCAGGTAGACCATCGGGATGACGAGCTCGAGCGCGCGCTCCTGGATGCGCAGGATCTTCTCGACGGTCCTCGCCCCCCACGAGCCGGCCTTGACGGTCGGATCGTTCGCCATCAACGCGATCGGCCGCCCCTCGCTCGTGCCCACTCCGGTCACGACGCCGTCGGCGCCCAGGCCGTCCTCTCCCCAGTTGGCCAGCAGCGCCTCCTCGGCGAAGCTCCCCTCGTCCAGCAACAGCGCCACGCGCTCGCGCACCGCGAGCTTGCCCTGCTCGCGCGCCTTCTGGCGGTGGTGCTCGGGGCCGCCGGCCAGCGCGCGCTCGCCCGCCTCGCGAAGAGAGCTCATTGCTCGAGCCTGCGGTGACGATGGTGGCGCCCACGCCCACGACGGCGCCCGCCGGCGTTCAGGTGGCGTTCGACTGCCTCCAGGTCCGGCGCGGGCCCCAGCAGTCGCCAGGCGTTGCGCACGAGCGGCAGCAGCGTGAACAGGATCACCCACACCGGCCAGAAGCTGCCGCTCGCGCCGTCGGCGACCCAGATCGCGATGCACACGGCCGAGATGCCCAGGCCACCGCCGCCCTCCTGCAGGATGCGCCGGCGCAGGTGTGCCCGGCGTGCCTCCAGCGAGCGCTGGACGGCCGCCGGGCTCATCGGCAGATCCGCCTTCAGCGCGTCGAGCTCGTCCCGCGTCGAGGCCTTGTATGCGCGCCCCACGCGCTCCTCGAACTCCTCCGGCGTCAGCGTGCCCGCCACAACGTGATCGCGCAGCTCATCGGCGAGCTCTTCGCGGTCGGCGTCGGCCACGCGCAGGCTGGAGGCGTCGCTCATCGCTCAGAGGATATGTGCCCGCGCGCAGATCAGCGGTAGCCTCCCCGGCGTGTCCTCTGACGAGGTGTTCGATCTCCCGGCCGCCGCGCTGCGCGCCGACGGTGCAGAGTTGGCGATGTCGGTCGAGGTGCTGGCCTCCCGGCTCGAGCAGGCGCTGCCCGGTCTCACCCTCGTCGAGCGCCACAGGGTCGGCGGCTTTCGCTCCAAGCGCCGCGCGGTCGAGCGGATCGCGGTGAGCCTCGGCGAGGAGCAGTTCGAGCTTCGGCGCGCCGACGCGGGTGCTCGCTGCACGCGGCACCAGGTCGTGCGCGGCATCACGCTCAGCCGCCAGGAGATGTCGATGGCCGATTGGATCGCTGAGCTCAATGCCGCGGTGGGCCGCAGCGCCGAGGTCTCAGAACAGGATCGGCTCGCGCTCGGAAAGCTGCTCTCGTGAGCCCGCTGTTTCATCGTCGCTCAGAGGAGGAGAAGGCCGCCGAGCTGGCGACCTCGCAGGCGCGCGCCGAGGATGACAGACGCTCGCAGGAGCGGGCCGAGGCGTCGCTTGCGCGGATCGAACAGGGACACATCCCCCTGGCAGCCTCCGAGCGCCTGGCGCAGCTCACACGGACCGGTGCAGGACCCGCGCCCTTCAGCAGCGACCTGGGGGTCAGCGAATGGAGCGCGCTGGCACGACTCGGCATCACGCCGATCACCCAGGTGATGGGCTCCTCCATCTACCACGTGGGCTGGCAGCCCGTCTACTACAACGTCCCAACCGAGGTACAGGTGCTCTCAGACGCATACAACGAGAGCCGCCGGCTCGCGCTCGGCCGGCTGCTCGAGGAGGCCGAGACCTGCGGCGCCGACGCCGTGGTCGCGGTTCGTATCGACCAGGGCGCGCACGACTGGGCGGCCGGCGCCGTGGAGTTCATTGCGGTCGGAACCGCGGTGCGCCTGCCCGAGGAGCTTCGCCACAGCGGAGGCGGAGCCCTGCTCAGCGACCTCTCCGGACAGGAGTTCGCGCTGCTGTGCAACGCCGGCGTGCGGCCGGTCGGAATTGCCGCCCACACGAGCGTCCACTACATCCCCGCATCGCCTCAGACCCAGCAGGTGCAGAGCTCCTTCGGGGGCGCCTTCGGCGGCCCCGGTGGCTCGTGGGCCAACCAGGAGCTCCTCGACTTCAGCCAGGGCGTCTATGAAGCGCGCGAGAAGGCCATGTACTTCGTGGCCGAGCAGGTCCGCGCGCTTTCAGGGGATGGGGTGATCGGCGTCGAGATCTCGCAATACGGCCGCACCCACGCGGTGCGGCGCGGCATGTACGAGAGCAAAGACCTCGAGGTGACCTTTCACGTGATGGGCACGGTGGTCCGAGAGGACCCCGCGCTCGCGTCCCAGCCGGCTCAGGCACCCCCGCTTCAGATCGTCTCACTGCGGTGAGCCCCCACCAACCGACAAAGGATCCCAGACATGGCGTATGACCCAACCAGCACCGAGGGCGTCCCCGAGGCGGGCACCGCGCGCCTTGAGCAGAACCGCTCGGGCCTGTTCACCAGCGACCTCTCCGTCAACGAGTTCCTGCTCGTCCGCCAGGCCGGGTTTCAGCCGCTGGGGCTCGTCATCGGGAGCTCGATCTACCACATCGGCTACCAGCAGGCGCAGTGGAAGAAGAGCCAGGAGATGAACGTGCTCTCCCAGGCGATGTATGAGGCGCGCGAGCTCGCGATGACCCGCATGGAGGAGGAGGCCGAGCAGCTCGGAGCCGACGGCATCGTCGGGGTGCGCCTGACGATCGGCCGCTATGACTGGGGCGAGAGCATGGCGGAGTTCATCGCCATGGGCACGGCCGTCAAACACCGCGAAGGCGAGCTGCACCGCGCGCCCTCCGGGCGCCCGTTCACCAGCGATCTCTCCGGTCAGGAGTTCTGGACGCTGTTGCAGACCGGCCACCGCCCGGTGGGGCTGGTGATGGGTTCCTGCGTGTACCACGTCGCCCACCAGAGCTGGCGCCAGTCGATCGGCAACACGGGGCGCAACGTCGAGCTTCCGAACTTCACCCAGGCCCTGTACGACGCGCGCGAGCTCGCGATGGAGCGGATGCAGGCGGAGGCGCTGCAGGCCAAGGCCGAGGGCATCGTCGGCGTGCATATCGAAGAGAAGTCCCACGGCTGGGGTAGCCACGTGATCGAGTTCTTCGCCATCGGCACGGCGATCATCCCCACCGAGGGGATCGAGGACCACGTCATCCCCGCCCCCCAGACCGTGCTCGACCTCAGCTGAGGAGCCAGGGCCACCGCCCGACGCGGCTCCGCTTTTCAGCGACCGCGAAAGCGGCGGGAAGGTTCGCCCGAGCGCGGAGTCTGTCCGCATGAAAGCCGTCCACAACCGGAGGAGGCAGTCATGTCAAGGTCAATCTCGAGGGCACACCTGCTGGGCCTGCTGGGTGCGATCGCGGCCCTGTTCACCGCTGCGGCGTTCTCGCAGGGGATCGCGCTGGCGTTCGACCATCCGTTCATCGGGCAGTTCAGCACCGTCACCAAGGTCGCCAGCACGGTGCCGTCCAACGGCGATGTGAACCCCTATGGCATCGTCACCGTTCCAAACAACGTGGGCTCGCTGGTACGCGGCGACGAGCTGATCAGCAACTTCAACAATGAAAAAAACCACCAGGGAACGGGCACCACGATCGTCCAGATCACGCCGGGGGGCAAGCAGTCGCTGTTCGCCCAGATCAATCCGGGCACCCTCCCCGGTCCCTGCCCCGGCGGGGTGGGCCTGACAACGGCGCTGAGCGTCCTGCCGAACGGCTATGTGGTGGTCGGGAGCCTGCCGACCAGCAACGGCATGGCCGAAACCGCACAGGCCGGCTGCCTGATCGTGCTGGACAGCAGCGGCAAGGTCGTTGAGACGATCTCCGGGCCGCAGATCAACGGCCCCTGGGACATGACGGCGGTCGTGTACGGCGACGATGCCACGCTGTTCGTCACCAACGTTCTCAACGGCACCGTGGAATCGGGAGAAACGGTGACCGAAAAGGGCACCGTGGTGCGCATACAGGTGCACACCAGCCAACACCACGCACCCGTGTTCACCGACCCGGACATCATCGCGAATGGCTTCCCCGAGCGTACATCCGGCGAAGCGCTCGTCGTGGGCCCGACCGGCGTAGGCCTGGATCAAGGCACCCTGTATGTGGCCGACACGCAGGGCAATCGCATCGCGGCCGTACCCGACGCCCTGTTCCGCCGGGCGCCGCTGGGCGGCGGTGGGATCACCGTCGCCAAGGCCGGCTTCCTGAACGGCCCGCTCGGGCTCACCATTGCCCCCAACGGCGACATCCTCACAGCCAACGCCGGCGACGGGAACCTCGTCGAGACGACGCCCTTCGGAGCAGAGTTCCAGCCGTTCGACACCGGCGCAGGGGCCGGCGGTCTGTTCGGGTTGACCGTCTCCACGGGCCGCCCCGGCGTGTACTTCGTAAACGATCTGACGAACGAACTGGACCTCCTGCACTGAGGCATGAGGGTGGGCGGACGGGCGGGTGCCCCTACTCGCCCGTCCGCCCGCCCGACGTGCTCGGCGCTGTACGGTTTGGTCTGTCGCCGCCGGCCGTCACCAACCGTCAGGAGCCTGAGATGAGCATCGTCGTCACCGAGGATCGCGGAGCGGTCCGCCATGTCGTGATGAACCGCCCCGAGAAACGCAACGCGATGAACGACGAGCTGATCGCCGGCCTGGGGGGTGCGCTGCATTCCGCCGCACACGATCCCTCGGTGCTGTGCGTGGTGGTGCGCGGCGAGGGCGCCATGTTCTCCTCGGGCATGGACTTCAGCTCGTTGGGCGCGCTGGCGGGAGAACCCGGGCGGTTGCGGGAGTTCCGCACGGGGGTGCTGGCCGCATGGAACCTGTGCGAGGAGATGACCAAGCCGACGATCGCCCAGATCCACGGCGCCTGCATCGGCGGCGCGATGGAGCTCGCTCTCGCCTGCGACCTGCGCACGATGGCCGCCGACGCCGTGATCGGCCTGGTGGAGACCCGCGTCGGGCTGATCCCCGACGTGGGAGGCTCCTCGCGGCTGCCCAGTGTCGTCGGGCTTGGCCGCGCGAAGGAGATGATCCTCGCGTCGAAGATGATCGACGGAACCGAGGCCGAGCGGATCGGCCTGGTCAACCGCGTGGCGCCGGCAGAGGAGCTGGACGCGGCCACCGACGCCCTCGTGGCCGAGCTGCTCGCCTGCGCGCCCGTCGCGGTCGGGCTAGCCAAGCGGGTGATCGACGCCTCCGCCAAGCCGGCGCTGGCGGCGACGCTCGAGCAGGAGGTCACGATCCAGCAGATCTGCGCCGAAAGCGCGGACTTCGCCGAGGGTGCCCGGGCCTTTGCCGAGAAGCGACAGCCGCAGTTCAGCGGACACTGACTCGGGGAGACGACTCAGGGGGACACTGAGGAGGGCCGGCCGGCGGCCGGCCGGGGCTGACCTGCTCAGCCCTCGCGCCAGTCGATCGGCCCCGCCAGCAGCGTGTGGCTGCCGAGAGGACGACCCAACAGCGCCCCGACGCTGCTCGCGCACTCGAGCAGCGCGGGCAGGTCGATCCCCGTGGAGATGCCCATCTGCTCGAGCATCGAGACGAGGTCCTCGGTGGCGATGTTGCCGGTGGCGCCCGCTGGAACCGGGCAGCCCCCCAGCTCGCCGAAGCTCGACTCGAAGCTCTCGACCCCCGCCTCGAGCGCGGCCAGCACGTTGGCGAGACCCTGGCCGCGGGTGTTGTGAAAATGCGCGGTCAGCTCCACCTCGGTCCCGAGCGACGCGCGGGCGGCGGCGAAGAACTCCCGCACCTGTATGGGGTTGGCCATGCCGGTGGTATCCCCGAAGCCGATCTCCTGTGCGCCTGCCCCGTGCAGGCGCGCGGCGATGTCGAGCACCCTCTCGATCGGCACGCGGCCCTCGTATGGGCAGCCGAACGACGTGGAGATCACCCCCTCGCAGCGGAGCCCCGCCGCCCGCGCCCTTTCGAGCACTACCTCCACACCCGTGAGCGACTCGGCGATCGAGCGGTTGACGTTCTTGCGGTTGTGGGTCTCCGAGGCCGACAGGAACACGTTGACCTCGTCGAAGGCCGGCCGCTCGCCACTGCCGGCGTCGCGCAGCGCGAGCGCGTTGTCCAGGCCGCGCTCGTTGGGGATGAGCACCGACACACTGACCTCACCGGGTACGTCGATCCGCTCCAGCACCTCGGCGGCGTCGGCGAGCTGGGGGATCACGTCGGGACGCACGAAGCTCGTGACCTCGAGCCGTTTCAGCCCCGTGCGCGCGAGTGCGTCGATCAGATCGACCTTGCGCGCGGTGGGAATGACCTCCGGCTCGTTCTGGAAGCCGTCGCGCGGACCCACCTCCCTGATGCCCACGGCGCGGGGCAGTCCGGGCGCGCTCACTAGCCTCCGAGGAGCGCCTGCGCGCGCGACCAGAGCTTGGTCATGCCGCGGATCCAGCGCTGCGGGTCCTGTGCCTTGCCGACCACGAACTCGTGCATCTGCGGATGTGTGAGGATCAGGAACAGGTCGTGTTGGAGGTCATCGAGGATGCGCTCCGCGGCCTGCTCTGGCACGAGCACCTCGCCGCCGCCGATCACGGCGCTCGCCCTGGCGGCGTCTCCTTCGCCGCCGGCCCTCAGCATCGCCGTGTCGACCGCGCCCGGGCAGATGCACGACACGCGCACCCCGCGGCCGGCGTAGGTGAACGCCAGCCACTCGGCGAACCCCACGGCCGCGTGCTTGGTCGCCGAGTACGCGGCGTCGCCGGCGGCGGTGAGGATGCCGGCCATCGACGCCGTCGTCACGAGGTGCCCCTCGCCGCGCTCGATCCACCCCGGCAACAGGACGCGGGCGGCGTACACATGGGACATCACGTTGATACGCCACTGACTGTTCCACTCCTCATCGGGCGCATCGGGGCCGCTACCGGTGGCCAGCCCCGCGTTCGCGAACCAGACGTCGATCGCGCCGACGGTGCCCTCGATCTCATCGACGAGCGCACGCGTGGCCTGCTCCTCGGACACGTCGAGCACGCGCGGCAGGACGCGCCCGGCACCCAGCTCCTCGCTCAGCCGCTCGACGCCGCCGCGGTCGAGGTCGGCCGCAACGACGGTTCGCGCGCCCCGCTCCAGCAGAGCGCGCACGAGCGCCCCGCCGATACCGCCGGCCGCACCCGTGACGACGATGACCTTCCCGTCGGGATCCATGTCGCCACCATAATCGAGCATCGCCGACCGGGGCGCTGCGACGGGACGGCGAGCGGTCCGCTTGACCATATACTCGGCCGCCGTGCCACCGTCGCCCACCGAGCCGGTCGCGATCATCGGCGCCTCAGGCGCGCTCGGCTTCGGCCTTGCGGTGAGATTTGGGCAGGCGGGGGTGCCGGTGGTGATCGGCTCGCGCGAGGCCGGCCGGGCCACCGAGGCCGCGGAGCGGGCCACCGCGGCCGTTCCCGGGAGCTCGTGCTCGGGCGAGAGCAACGCAGACGCGGTACGCGCGGCCGGCGTGGTGATCCTGAGCGTGCCGTTCCGCAACCACGCAGAGACGCTGGCCAACCTGAAGGACGCATTCCGGCCAGGGCAGCTGCTGATCGACGCGACCGTCCCGCTGGCGGCTGCCGTGGGTGGAAAGGCCACCCGCATGCTCGGCGTCTGGCAGGGCTCCGCCGGCCAGCAGGCGCTCGAGATGGCGCCGGAGGGAGCGCGCGTGGTGTCGGCCCTCCACACCGTCAGCGCCGCCTCGCTGGCCGATCTCAGCAATCCACTTGAGCAGGACGTGTTGCTGTGCGGCGATTCAAGGGAGGACAAGGCCGAGGCGGCACGCCTGATCGAGCGTATCGACGGTCTGCGCTGTGTGGACTGCGGGCGTCTTGAGATGGCCCGCATAACCGAGTCGCTGACCGCTCTGCTGATCTCCGTCAATGCCCGCTACAAGGCCCACGCGGGCATTCGGCTCACGGGCCTGACCGACCCCTCGTGGCAGTGACCGCCGCCGAGATCGTCGTCCTCTCCGGGGGCACCGGCGGCGCCAAGCTCGTGCGGGGGATGGCCGACGCGGCGGGCCCGGAGCTCGTGGCCGCGATCGTCAACACGGGCGATGACATCGAGATCTACGGCGCGCATGTCTCTCCGGACCCGGACCTCGTGTCCTTCTGGCTGGCCGATCAGATCGACGAGCGCGGCTGGGGCCTTCGGGGAGACACCTTCGCGGTCATGGACGCCCTGCGCGGGCTCGGCGAGGAGGTGTGGTTCAACCTGGGCGACCGCGACCTGGCCTGGTGCTTGCGGCGCTCGAGGATGCTCGCCGAGGGACTCTCCCCCACCGCCGCGCTGGAGCGCCTCGGCGCCGCGATCGGCGTGCGCGGGCGGGTGCTTCCGATGAGCGATGACCCGGTGCGCACATGGGTTCGCAACCCCACCGGGTGGCATCCCTTCCAGGAGTTCATGATCCGTGAGCGCGCCGAGGGAATCGTGGAGGGCCTCGAGTTCCGGGGCGCCGAGCAGGCCGCGCCGAGCGAGCAGGCGCTCGCCGCGATCGCCGGGGCGCGCGTGATCATCATCGGCCCCTCCAACCCGCTGGCCTCGATCGCCCCGATACTCGCCGTGCCCGGCATCCACGACGCGCTGCTTGCCGCCGACGCCCCGGTGGTCGCCGTCAGCCCGATCGTCGGCGGCGAGACGCTGAAGGGCCCGACCGCGTCGTTCATGGCCTTCGCCGCGCTCGATCTGAACGCCGACGGCGTGGCCGACTTCTACGGCGAGCTGCTGGACGGGATGGTGGCCGACGAAAACGTGGGCCGGCTCGCGACCCTGCAGACGGATACCCGCATGCACGACGCCTCGAGCCGCGCCGCGGTGGCGGAGCAGACGCTCGGCTTTGCCGAGGGCCTGACCGGCTGATACGGGCGCGCGCCGCCGGACGCTCTCGGCGGATGCCGGCAGAAGCACGGGCGGCCACTATCGTCTTCGATCAGATGCGCACCGCCGCGATCCTGCCCGTCAAGAGCTTCGCGCTGGCCAAGACGCGACTCGGCGAGAGCGTTGCCGAGACGCTGCGCGCCCAGCTGGCGCGCGCGATGGTGGCCGACGTGCTCCTGGCCCTCAGCGAAACCGAGGCGATCGCCCAGACGATCGTCGTCACCCGCGAGGACTCCGTCGCCGAAGCCGCGCGCCGCCAGGGAGCGGTTGTCGTCGATGATGCGGCCGAGGGCGGCCAGTCGGCCGCCGTGGGGCTCGGGGTGCAGCGCGCGCTGGCCGAGGGCATCGAGCGCGTTCTGTGCATCCCGGGCGACTGTCCGGCGCTCGATCCCGCGGAGCTCGAGACGCTCCTTCAAGGCGCCGAGCGCGAGCCGGGGGTGGTGATCGTGCCCGACCGCCACGGCACCGGCACCAACGGCCTGCTGCTCACGCCCCCGGACGCCATCGCCCCGAGCTTCGGGCCGGGCAGCTGCCAGCGCCATCGTGCGCTGGCGCTCGCCTCGGGCGTCGCCTGCCGCCTACAGGAGCCTCCGTCGCTGCTGCTCGACATCGACACCGGCGCGGATCTCGCGGCGCTGCGGCGTCGACTGTCCGGGGGCGGCGGACGGGCCTCCCACACGCGAGCCGTGCTCGGCGAGCGCGAGCGCACGGACCTGCCCTCCGTCACCTGCACCGGCTGACGGTCCGCGCGCCGTGGCGACCCTCTACGCCCGTGCCGTGAGCGGCCTGCCCGAGGTGCATGCCGGCGACGATCTGGCGGCGCTCATCGTGGCGGCTCTCACGGGCGCCCGCCTGCGCGACGGTGACGTGGTGGCGATCGCGCACAAGGCCGTGTCCAAGGCCGAGGGGGCGGTCGTATCGCTTGCCGAGGTCGACCCGAGCGCTCGCGCGCGCGAGCTGGCGCTCGAATCCGCGCGGGATCCCCGCGCGGTCCAGGTGGTTCTCGACGAGGCCGTCGAGGTCCTGCGCGCCGAGCGCGGCGTTCTCATCTGCCGCACCCGCCATGGCTTCGTCTGCGCGAACGCGGGGGTTGACACCTCCAACGCCTCTGAGCCGGACACCGTGATCCTGCTACCCCGCGACCCCGACGCCTCGGCTCGGCGCCTGCGCGCGCGCCTGCGCGAGCTCACCGGGGCGACGGTCGCGGTGCTGATCACCGACAGCTTCGGGCGCGCGTGGCGCCACGGCCAGCTCGACTCCGCGGTCGGCCTCGCCGGGATGAGCCCGCTGGAGGATTGGCGGGGACGAACCGACGCGACGGGCCTCGAGCTCAAGGCCACCTGGCTGGCCGTGGGCGACGCCGCCGCGGCCGCCGCCGACCTCGCCCGGGCGAAGGACTCACGCGAGCCCGCGGTGGTGATCGAGGGTCTCGGGCGGTTCGTCAGCCCAGACGACGGCCCCGGAGCGTCGGAGCTTCTGCGGCCGTTGGATGAGGACCTGTTCCGCTGAGCTCGAGCAGACTCTAGGCGGCGACCGGCAGCTCGTAGCGGCGGCGGATGTCGTACAGCGTGGTGCGCTCGGCCGCCGGGCGGCCCGCCTCATGCGCGGCCGCAACGAGTTCCTCCGGGTCAAGCTTCGTGCCGTGATAGCTGCCCGCCAGCCGGCTGATCGACTCCTCCATCAGCGTGCCCCCCAGATCATTGACACCCCATCGCAGCGCCTCGCCGGCGGCCTCGATGCCCATCTTTACCCAGCTGGCCTGCAGGCTCGCCACCGTGCGGCCCAGCGCCAGCCGGAAGACGGCGGTGTGCTTGAGGTTCTCCTCGCGAGAGATCTCCTCGACGCCGTGGGTGCGGCCCAGGAGCGTCTGGAACGGGATGAACGAGAGCGGCACGAACTCGGTGATCCCGCCCGTGCGCGTTTGCAGCTCGCGCACGACCCGCATGTGCTCGGCCAGCTCCCATGGCTCCTCGATGTGGCCGAACATCACCGTCGCGGTCGAGCGCAGCCCGGCGTTGTGGGAGGCCTCGATGATCTGCACCCAACGCGCCACCGGAAGCTTGTTCGGCGAGATGCGTTCGCGCACGCCGTCGTGCAACACCTCCGCCGCGGTACCGGGCGTCGAGCCCAGGCCGGCCTCTCTGAGCCGCGCGAACACCTCACCCGCCGGCAACCCCGAGATGTCGCACATGTGCGCGATCTCCATCGGGCTGTAGGCGTGCAGGTGCAGCTGCGGGGCGGTCTGCTTGGCCAGCTCGAGCCAGCCGAGGTAGTCCTCGAGCGTCCAGTCCGGGTGTATGCCCGACTGGATGCACAGCTCGCTCGCGCCGTACTCGACGGCCCCCTGCACCCGCCGCACGAACTCCTCGCGGTCGTGTTCGTAGGCTTCAGGTGAGCGCTTGCCCTGGCCGAATCCGCAGAACGCGCACCCCACGACGCATACGTTCGAGACGTTGATGTTGCGGTTCACCACGAACGTCACCGTCTCCCCGGCGAGCTCCTCGCGAAGCGCATCGGCGGCCTGGCGGATCTCCTCGACGACCTCCGCCCGCGTCTCGGCGAACAGCGCCGTCAGCTCCTCAGAGCTCAGCGCCAGCCCGTCGCGGCCCTTCTCGATCGCGCCGGCCACGAGCTCGCGCCGGATCGGCGCCGGCGGATCGGTGCGGCCGGAACCTCGGCGGGGGATGAAGCTCCAGAACTTCACCTTGATCGTGTCCATCACCGCCGGCGCCACCCATTCGGGGTCGATGTAGCGCGGGTACACGCACAGGCGCTCGGTCAGCGCGAAACCGTCGCGCTGGAGCTCCTTGCGCACCTGGTGGGGCGAGGGGAACGGATGCTCTGGAGAGATGTGGTCGCCGTTGGCGCTCAGCCCGCCGAGGTCGGTGGCCCCCGCGGCGACGAGCTCTCCCCACCAGTCGGCCAGATTCGGCGGAATCTGGATACCCACGCCGGGCATCAGCCGCCGGGTCTCTTCGATCAGCCGCTTCATGTCCTCGATGCTGACCGGGCAGGCCCACTGCGGCAGCTCCAGATGCGGGCGCCCGTCGGCCACGCCGGTCCGCCAGTACTCGCGTGCGGCCGCATCCGCGATCTGCGCGGGCTCCTCTCCGTAGTAGCTCTGGTGGGGCACGAAGTTCTGGAGGATCACCTCCTGGATGTGGCCATGCTCGGCGTGCGCGGCCGCGAGCGCCTCGAGCGATTCGATGCGCTCCTGCTCTGACTCGCCGATGCCCACGAGGATGCCGCTGGTGAAGGGGATCGCGAGCTCTCCGGCCGCCCGGATCGTCTCGAGGCGCCGCGCCGGGTGCTTGGTGCGCGAGCCCGCGTGCACGGTCTCCATCAGCCGCTCGGACACCGACTCGAGCATCAGCCCCTGCGAGGCCGTCACCTCGCGCAGCCGCCCCAGGTCCTCGCGCGAGAGCACGCCGAGGTTGGTGTGGGGCAGGACGCCCCGCTCGAGCGCGCGCTCGCACGCCCAGACGACGTACGCCGTGAAGTCCCCGTGGCCGTACTCGGCCAGGCGCGCGGCGACGCCCGGGTTGACCTCGGGCTTCTCGCCGGTCAGCACGAGCAGCTCCTTGACGTTTCTGCGCGCCGCGCCGTCGATGATCTCGACGACCTCCTCGGGCGCGTAGAGATGCGCCTGGTGCGTCGCGAACGAGCAGTACTTGCAGAAGCACTGGCAGGTCCGCGACAGCGACAGCGTCAGGTTGCGCGAGAAGGTCACTCGGCGACGCATGGCAGGAGTCTATGACGCTGCCGCCCCCGGCCCTGGCGCCCGCCGTCTCAGCGTGTGACGAAGAACTTGACGATCGCCTCGTTGGAGCGCTGCCCGGCGGCGTTGGTCGCTGCTACGAGCAGCACGTAGGTGCCGGGCGCGAGCTGCTTGCGCTGCGCGATCTGCGCGAGCGTCACGCCATGCCGGCCCGCCGGGAGCCCAGGGCGCGTCAGGTGCAGGCGGATCGTGCGCCCGGCGCCAGCGTTCCTCGCCGCCACGGCGGCCGCCGTGCCCAGCGAGACGCCGTTGGCGCCGGCGGTGCCCGGACCGACGACGCCGCCGACTTCGCTGTAGCTCGCCGCCGTGCGGCCGGGCGCCGGTCCGCACGTTCGGCGCCCGGGACTGCCGTCGCGGCGCTTGACGACGTACAGCACGCTCGCCGGCTCGTTGAGCGTGTAGGAGAACGCAAGCCCGGTCGAGCGCGAGCTCGGCGCGCCGGCGAGGCTCGCGTGCGAGACGCATCGCGAGCGCGCGCGCAGCCGGCCGACGTGCGGCGCCGGCTCCGCGAGCGGCGCGGCTGCGACCGGCCCGGCGACGGTCACGGGCTCGACGACGCTGGCCCGGCTCGAGCCATTGCACGACGCCGTCTGTCCGGTGAAGATCAACGTCGTCGAGCAGCCTTCGCCGTCGCTGAGCGTCAGGCGCGCGCTGTAGGTGCCCGGCGCGGCATAGGTGTGGCTCGTGAGCGCCGATGCGGTCGTTTCGGTGGCCCCGTCGCCGAATTCCCAGCGATAGGAAGCGATCGAGCCGTGCGCATCCGAGGAGGCCGAACCGTCGAAGCGCGTCAGCTGCCCGGCAGCGCCGGCCTGCGCGCTGAACGCGGCGGTCGGCGCCTGCGCGGGTGTGATCGCGACCTCGAACGCCAATCCGCCGACCGCGATCGGTGAGCCCTCTGGAGCATCGGTGGCGGTCGAGAACGCCGAGACGGCGTCCGTGTGGCCACCTTTGCCGTCGTCGGTGTTCGTGACATAGAGCGTCTTGCCGTCCGGCGTGATCGCGTCGTCGACGGGGAGGCCGGAAACGGAGATCGGCGCGAGCGCCGTGTCCGTGGCGGTGAGGAAGGGCGTGACGCCGTTGGAGAATTCGTTGACCACGAAGGCCGTCCCGCCATCGGGCGAGATCGCGATCCCGAAGGCCGTCGATCCGGCGGAGAAGGGCGCGCCGGCGAGGTTCGTCGCGGTGTCGATCGGCGTGACGGAGCCCGAGGGACCGACGGCGTAGGCGATCTCGCCGTCGGGTGTGACGGCGATCGACACAGCGGGGCCGGCCAGCGTGATTGTCTTGGTGACCGTATTCGTCGCCGTGTCGATCACGGCCACGTCGTCATTGCCTTCGCCGCCGACGTAGAGCGTCTTTCCGTCCGGCGCGGCCGCGACCGCGAACGGAAAGTCGACGCTCGTCGGAATCGGCGCGCCCGCCGTGTTCGTCGCCGTGTCGATAGGCGTGACGGAGTCCGAGCCACGGTTCGTGACATACGCGGTCCTGCCGTCGGGTGTGATCGCGATGCCTGTCGGTTGGGTGCCGGCGGCGATCGGCGGACCGGCGGTGTTCGTCGCCGTGTCGATCGGCGTGACCGAGTCCGAGCCGAAGTCCGCGACGTACGCGGTCTCTCCATCAGGCGTGATCGCGACCCCGACCGGCTGTGATCCGACCGCGACCGGAGTGCCCGCCGTGTTCGTCGCCGTGTCGATCGGAACGACCTGGCCGGCGAGCGTCGTGGTGACGTATGCGGTCTGCGCGCGAGCGCCCGACGGCACGAGCAGGACGAGCATCGCCAGCAGCGCCGCCACGAGGAGAACCGCCGACAGCCGCTGCGCTCCGTCACGGCCCTTGACCACCGACGTTGACACTCGGTCGAGCTTATGGCCCGGACCGGCGCGAACCGCATGCGCTCTCGGCAAGCGCCTGCCCCCATCATTCCGAGCGGCGCGTGCCGCCCTGGCGCCACCCGGGCCCTGTGTGCGAGAGCACTATGCTCCGCTGCCGTGTCCACGCCCGCCCAAACACCCGTCTACCTGGCCCGACACGGCCAGACGGCCTACAACCTGGAGGGCCGCTTCCAGGGTCAGCTGCCGGTTCCGCTCGACGCCACCGGCCGCGATCAGGCGGCGGAACTGGCTGAGCGCGCCGCCGCCCACGGCTTCCGCGCGCTGTGGAGCAGCCCGCTGCTGCGGGCGCGCGAAACGGCGCAGACCGTCGCACGGCGGATCGGCCTCAGCCCGCGTGAGGATCCCCGCCTGATGGAGACCGACGCGGGCGACTGGACGGACCGGAGCTTCGCCGAGGTGCAGGCGCAGGCGCCGGAGCTGTTCGCGGCGTTCCTCGCCGGAGACCCGGGCTTCGCCTTCCCCGGCGGGGAGTCCTTCGCCGAGCAGGAGGTGCGCGTCGGGGCGGCGCTCGACGATGTCGAAGCCGGAGAGCTGCCGGCCCTGGTGGTCTGTCATGGGATGGTCATTCGCGCCGCGCTGTCGGTGCGCGCCGGGCAGTGGCTGCCGGGCGGTCAGCGGGTGCCCAACGGCGCGCTCGTGCCGCTCGACCCCACCGAGGCAGCGCGGGCCGGCTTCGGCACCGACGCCGCCACCCAGCCCAGCTGATCGAAGGGCGCCCACGAGGTGGACAGCGGCTGGACGGCCGCAGGTGCCATTTTCGGACTTGACAAACGATCCTGTGACGCGCACATACAGCGACCGGTCGACCATCACGCAGGACCGTCAAGTCCGGCGGGGAGTCGCAATACTCCCCGCCGGATGCGGTGGAAGGCCTAGTTTTCCGTCACCCCCGACTGCGACAAAGGAGACCACGTGACCGTCACCGATGAGCTTCTGCGCAACGCCGAGTCCTATGCCGCCAGTTTCGACAAGGGGGACCTGCCCCTGCCCCCGGGCGCCAAGGTGGCGATCGTGGCATGCATGGATGCGCGTCTGAACCCCTACGGGCTGCTCGGCCTCAAGGAGGGCGACGCCCACATCATCCGCAACGCCGGCGGCGTCATCACGGCCGATGAGATTCGCTCGCTGGCCATCTCCCAGCGCCTGCTCGGGACCGAGGAGATCATCCTCATCCACCACACCGACTGCGGCATGCTGACGTTCACCGATGAGGACTTCAAGCGGTCGGTGCTCGAGGACACCGGCATCAAGCCCGAGTGGGCAGCCGAGGCGTTTGCCGACCTCGACGAGGACGTGCGCCAGTCGATCGCACGGATCAAGGCAAGCCCGTTCATCCCGCACAAGAACGTTCGCGGCTTCGTCTACCAGATCGAGGACGGGCGCCTGCGCGAGGTGCGCTGAGCGCCCCTGGCGGGGAGCCGGGCAAGCAGCGCAGATCAGACGCGGCCGAGCGCGCGCGCCTGCTTGAGGCCCCGGCGCGCCATGAAGCCGTTGGCCAGCAGAAGCACAGTCTTGTTCGCCGGCGCCCGGAAGCCCTTCTCGGTGTGCGGCGCGTACAGCGAATCCTGTAGCCAGCCGGTGTATTGACGTGTCTCGAGGCCGATCAGCTTCGGCTCGTAGCGGTGTGCGAGCAGCCCCGCGCGGCGACCGCCGCCGGGCAGTCGCCCGGCCAGCTCGATCCCGTTGGCCTCGACGGCGCCCACGCGCACCGGCGCCACCAGCGGAAAGCCGTCGGCGCCGATGTATGCGAGCAGGATGTTCTGAAGCTTGCTCAGGCGCCGTGCCACGCGAGCGACGTCGACACGCGGTGCGGTGCCCTTGCCGGGCGGCGCCTGCGAGCCCGGCTGCTCTGCTGAGAGGGGCGTGCCGAGAACCGTGGGCTCGCCCGCACACTGCAGATCCGGCCAGGAGACGACCCGCTCGACCTTCACCGTCACCACGACGCGATCGCCGTAGTAGGCGCTGAGCCAGCGGTCCCAGAAGATGCCCGTCGGGGGCGGGCCAACGAAGCGGATCGACGCCGGGCGCACGGTCTGTTCGAGAAACGCCCGATCGGGGGTGCTGTCGTAGCTCGCCGTGCCCTGCACGAGCACGAATCGTGGAGCGTCGGCGAAGCCGTGCTCGCGCGCGTGATAGGCAAGCGCAACCCGCGGATTCTCGGAGATGCGGTCGAGCTTGCGCCCGAAGCCGAGCGAGGTGGTGAAGCCGACGGTCCCGGCCTCCCGGTCGCGCAGGCCGACCGGCGCGACGGGCGTCACCACCGCGCCGCCGGCCGCAGTGGCGTAGGCAAGCGCCGCGGTCAGGTCACCGCCGATGATCTCGTCGTCGAGATCGGACCACATCGGCCGACCATACCTCAACCTCATCGGCCGGTTCCAGCGGGCCGCTCAGCGCAGGATCATGCAACCCGTGGTCCCGTGGGCGATCAGGGTCTCCTCGGACCCGGCGAACAGGCGCCCTTCAGCGGTGGCGCTGCGCTTTCCGCCGTGCACCACCCGCCCTTCCGCCAGCACACGCCCCGTCGCGACGCTCATCGCGCGGATGTAGCGGACCTGCAGATCGGTCGTCGTGTAGCCGACGCCGGCCTCCAGCGTCGTATGCACCGCGCAGCCCATGCACGAATCGAGAATCGTGGCCGCGATACCGCCGTGGACCGAGCCGATCGGGTTGTACATCCACTCCGCCGGCTGAAGGGCGAACACCGCGCGTCCGGGCTCGGCCTCGAGGAGCTCAAAGCCGAGCAGCCGCGCCACCGGCGGCGCCGGCATCGTTCCCTGCGCGATCGCCCGCATGTACTCGAGGCCCCCCAGCCTCAGACCGGTGGCAGCCGACGCGGCCGGGTCCTCCCAGCTGAAGCTGCGTGTCCGCGTGCCATGCTCGGCGACGCTGCTCATGCCGCCCGCTCCGCCACCAGCTGATCGGCGAAGAGCGGCTCGGCGATCAGTGGATCCGCGACCGGCTCGGCGATCCGCGGCGTCTCGCCCAGGCCTCGCACCGGGGGGCCGAGCGCGGCGAGCGCCAGGCCGGCCGACAGTCCCCCGGCGAGCGTTATCAGCCACGCCGAGTGGAAGTCCGCCGCGTTCCTGGTGGCCGTGCCGAGCACCGCCACGAGCACGGCAATCCCGAGCGCAGCCCCGATCTGGCGGCCCATCGTCAGAACGGCGGCGCCGGTGGCGAAGCGCTCCGGCGGCAACGAGGAGGCCCCCGCGCCGGTCAGCGTCGGGATCATCAGCCCGACCCCTGCTCCGCTGATCAGGATCCCCGGGAGGTACTCCGAGAGATAGGCGGGCGCGTTGCCGGTCTGGGTGATGTAGAAGATCTGCCCGGCGCAGAACAGCAGCGCTCCGATCACGCCCGGGATGCGATAGCCCACACGGCCGCCCAGCCTCGCCGAGGGGATGCTGAAGGCGGTCGCCATCGCCGGACCCGGGAACAGCATCAGGCCGGCCGTCAGCACATCCTCGTGCCAGACCGATGTCAGAAACAGAACGCCGGCGAGCAGCATGGCGCCGAAGCCCCCGAAGAACAGCACAGAGGCCCCCACCGCCAGGCCGAAGCTGCGCACGCGCAGCATCGCCGGGTCGACGATCGCCGCGGGCTGGTGCTCCGAGCGCCGCCAGATCGCCGGCAGCAGCACCGCGGTGAGCGCCAGCAGTGCCAGGATCACAGGCGACGTCCAGCCCCATTCCTCGCCCTTGACGATCGCCACGACCAGCGATCCGATCGCGACGATCAGGGCGAGCGCCCCGAGCACATCGGGTCGGGCAGCGCTGGGTTCGCGCCGCTCGGTGAGCGTGCGCAGGCCGAGCACGAGGCCGATCAGGCCGACGGGTACGTTCACGAGGAACACCCACCGCCAGTCGGCCTGAACGAGCAGGCCTCCGAGCGGCGGGCCCGCGGCGGCCGCTATGCCCCCGGTTGCCGCCCAGGCGCCGATCGCCACGTGGCGCTCATGCGGGCCGAACTCGGGAAGCATCAGACCGAGCGATGTGGGCAGCATCAGCGCGCCCCCGGCCGCCTGCACGATTCGCGCTGCAACCAGGAAGCCGACCGACGGCGCCAGCGCGCAGGCGGCGCTCGCGGCAACGAAGATCCCGAGGCCGAGCAGGAACGCGCGCTTGCGCCCAAAGGCGTCGGCCCAGCGCCCGGCGGGCACGAGCAGCGCGGCGAACACGATCGCGTAGCCGCTCAGGATCCAGGACAGCGAGCCGAGCGAGGCTCCGCCGAAGTGCCTACCGATCGCCGGGAAGGCGATGTTCACGATGAACAGGTCGAGGCTCGACATGAACACCCCGACGCACACGATCAGAGAGATCCGCCATTTCCGCTGCATCGCCCACCTCTTTCGTTGCATCATGAAACCGACCCTAGCACACGAAAGTTGCATCATGCAACTCAAAGCGCTATCGTGGTCTGGGACATGCTCGGAAATGACTACAGAAGCCAGATCTGCAGCATCGCGGGCGCCCTGGAGGTCGTGGGCGAGCGTTGGTCGCTTCTGATCGTGCGCGACGTGTTCCTGGGCCTGCGGCGGTTCGATCAGATGCAGAGCCACCTCGGCATCGCCCGCAACGTGCTGCAGGCGCGCCTCACCAAGCTGATCGACGAGGGGGTGCTCGAGCGGCGCCTGTATGAGGAGCGCCCCCCGCGCTACGAATACCGCCTCACCGAGAAGGGCCTCGACCTGTGGCCGACGGTGGTGGCGCTGATGCAGTGGGGCGACCGCTACACGGCAGCGGCCGCGGGACCTCCGGTGCTGCTCGAACACCGCGGCTGCGGTGGCGCGATCGACGAGCACCGCATCTGCGAGACCTGCGGTGCCCGCCTGACGGTTCGCGAAGCGCGCGCGCTGGCCGGGCCGGGCGCCGGCCCCGATCACCCTCTCCTGCGCCGCGCCCAGCAGCAGCCCGCGGCCTGAGGAGCCCTCGCCGGCGACGCCCCGGCCGCCGCCCGGCCGGGGCCGCGAGGATCCCTACTCCGCCCGCGCGTAGTCCCCCTGTATGTAGAGGAACGCCCCGGCCGCGGCCGCCCCGCCGAGGAAGTCGGCCAGCAGATAGATCCAGATGTTCGCCCACTTGAACGCTCCCAGCACGCTCGCCCCGAGCGCGATCGCCGGGTTGAACGCGCCGCCGGAGATCCAGCCCACGGAGATGGCGCCGACGACGACGGTGAAGCCGATGGCGAGACCGTAGAAGGAGTTTCCCTCGGTGCCCTTGGCGGTGGCCACGTTCAACACGATGTAGGCCAGGGCAAACGTGAACAGGAACTCGGCCACGAGCATCTTGCCGGTGGACGCGGTCGCGCCGGGCGTCTGTTTCCCGCCGACCGCGTTGACCAGGAGGCCCGCCAGAGCGGCCGCGACGAACTGCGTCAACACGTAGGCGAGGTATTCGTTGGACTTGATCTTGCCCCTGAGAAAGACGGCCGTGCTGACCGCCGGGTTGTAGTGGCCTCCTGAGACGTGGCCGCCGGCGAACACGATCACCATCAGCAGGGAGCCGATCGCCAGGGGCGCGAGCAGGGCGCCCGATTTGTTGGCCGACTCCGTGGCCATCCCGACCGTGAACACGAACAGGAACATCCCGATGAACTCGACTGCGAGCTTCCTGTCTAGGGAGTAATTCATGAATGCTCCTTTGGCTGTCTGGGAGGTGACCCAGGTTTGTGGTCGCGGCCGCACCGGGCTGATCCCGCGGCGACCATTCCGCAGGGCAGCGGCGGGAGATCCTACCCCGCAGCAGCAGCGCCCGCGAACTCAGCTCAGGCGCTCGAGAAGCTGCGCGCCTTCGCGGGCCATGCGCGAGCGTGGCACCACGAGGTCGAAGCCGGCCTGCTCGGCTCGCGCGCGCGCGGGCGCGTCCACGTGCGAATAGAAGCCAAGCGTGCGTATCTGCGCGAGCAGTCCCCCGCCGGCGAGCGACTCAACGATGCTCGCGCCGTCCAGATCCTCGTTCGTGAGGTCGACGACGAGAACGGCGACCGGCCTCTGCGCGGCATCCTCGAGCCGGCCGCGCAGCGCGGCCTCGTCCCCGATCAACTCGACCTCATGGCCGGCGGCGAGAAGCGAGCCCTGTACACGGGATCCGAACAGCAGGTCCGGAACGAGGGCGAGCACACGGGCCATCGCTACTGTGAGCGCAGGCGGCGGAACTCCTCGCGAGCCGACTCCGGCCGACCCCACATCTGAACGACCTCCGCCCGCCCGCTGCGCGTCTCCCGGACCACAAGCTCGCCCTCGATCCCCACATCGTCGAGCAGGCCAAGGGTGCCGTGCACCGTCGGCGCCGAGGCGGCGTGCCCGAAGCGATGGGCTACGAGCAGGCGCCAGTGCCAGTCATGGTGGGAGTAGGGCCGCGCGTTGCAGGTGACCAGGTAGACCGCGGCTTCGACATAGCGCGACTCCTCGGCTATGCGCAGGTCGAGCTCGAGATCCGTCCAGTCGTCCGGAAGCGAGTCGACGATGCTCTGGAAGGTGTCCGCCAGTGCCATCGACCCGCAAGCCTAGCGGGCCGGTCGCGCACGCGAATGCGCTCTATGCTCGAATCGTGTCCAGCACCGGCGCCACCCACACCACGAACGCCCGTGACGGCGCCGGACGCACGGTCGGCGCAGACGGCCAGGCCGCCGCGCTGAGCGCCGAGTACCGCGCGCTGAGACGCGACTGCGGCCTGATCGACCGCTCAGAGCGCGGCAAGCTCGCGCTCACCGGACCGGGTGCGGTCGAGTTTCTGAACGGCCAGGTGACCAACGAGATCGGCTCTCTGCGCCCCGGCGAGGGTTGCTATGCCGCGTTTCTCACGCACAAGGGCAAGATGCTCGGCGACCTGCGCCTTCTCGCCGTGGGCGAGCGCGCGGCGGAGGCGCCCTCCTCGCTGCTGCTCGACACCGAGCGGGTCGCCCTGCAGGGTCTGTTCGACATGATCCGGCGCTTCAAGGTCGGCTATGACCTCGAGCTTGAAAAGCGGACGCTCGAGAGCGGGCTGCTCTCGCTCGTGGGCCCTCGGGCAGAGCTCATCGCCGGGCGCGCCGTGGGCGGTGAATGCCCGGCGCCGGGCGCGACCGTGCAGCCCGCTGCACAGATGCCACTGCTCCCCGGCTCAGAGCACGCCCACCGCCGGGCTACGATCGCCGGGCGCGCCGTGAGGCTGATAGGCACCGCCGGGCCGGCGGGGGTGGATGTGCTCTGCGACGCCGCCGACACCGGCATCGTGCGGGCCGCGCTCATCGACGCGGGGGCGCACCCGGTGAGCGAGGCGGCGGGAGAGATCGTGAGGGTCGAGCAGGGCCGTCCGCGCTACGGCGTGGATCTGGATGACAGCGTCATCCCGCAGGAGGCCGGCTTGAACGAGCGCGCCGTGAGCTTCACAAAGGGCTGCTACGTGGGGCAGGAGACGGTCGCGCGGCTGCACTACAGGGGCAAGCCCAACCGCCATCTGCGCGGCCTGCGCCTGTCTGCGCCCGCGGCCGGCGGCGAGGAGCTGCACCTCGGCGAGCGCGTTGTGGGACGGGTGAGCAGCGCCGTTCTGTCAGGCGAGCACGGCCCGATCGCGCTCGCGCTGGTGCGCCGGGAGGCAGAGCCCGGCGCGATCGTGAGCGTGGGCGAGCAGGGCGCCACCGCCGAGGTCGCCGAGCTCCCCTTCTCGCTGTGACTGTGTGATCCACATCACATAGGCAATAGTTGCAGCGCCGTTATACTTGCGCGCATGCAACTAACTTCTCCGGCGGCCGGGGTGGACCGGCTGGCGCTCACGCGGGACATGTACGCGCTCGCCAGCTATCTGATGCGCAGCACGAACCTCGGGGCCTTCAACACGATCGCCGCGCTGGAGCTGTCCTTCACGCAGATCAAGGCCCTTTGCGCGATGGACGCGGACGGCGAGGACCGCTCGGTGAAGGCGCTGGCGGAGTCGATGAAGGTGTCGCTCCCGGCGATGAGCCGGGCGATCGACGGGCTGTTCGAGCGTGGCCTCGTGGATCGCCAGGAGGATCCCGTGGACCGGCGCATGAAGCGCCTGCGCCTGACCGAGTCCGGACGCGCCATCACGAGCTCTCTCAACGAGACCCGCCTCGCGACGATGCAGGAGTTCCTGACCTCGCTCAGCGACGAGGAGGCACGGGCGCTCACCCAGGCGCTCGATCTCATCCTCGCGAACCGCGGGGAGATCGCCGACCTGAGGCCGCAGCCGGCCGGGGGCCAGGCATGAGCAGGCGGATCGCCGTCCTGCGGATGACCGAGGAGAACCGCCGCTGGTGGGCCCTTGCGGCGATGTGCTTCGCGCTGTTCATGATCATGCTCGACAACACGGTGGTCAACGTGGCGCTGCCGTCGATCCAGCGCAGCCTGCACTCGACCACCTCGACGCTCGAGTGGACGGTGAACGCCTACACGCTCACCTTCGCCGTGCTGCTGGTCACCGGCGGGCGCCTGGGCGACCTCTTCGGCCGCCGCAAAATCTTTCTGGCGGGCGTGATCATCTTCGGCTGCTCGAGCGCCGCCATCGGCTTCTCACCCAGCGACACCTGGCTGGTCGTCTGGCGCGCGCTCCAGGGCTCGGGCTCGGCGCTGATGATGCCTGCCACGCTGTCGATCATCACCAACGCGTTCCCCCCGCACGAGCGCGGCAAGGCAATCGGGACCTGGGCCGGAGTGTCGGCCATGGCGCTCGCGATCGGCCCGGTGGTGGGGGGCTTCCTGGTCGAGAGCGTCAGCTGGCAGTCGATCTTCTTCCTCAACGTCCCCGTCGCCATCGGCGCCATCGTGATCACCCTCTTCGCGGTACGCGAGTCGCGCGATGAAACCGTCGCGCGGACGGTCGATGTGCCGGGCGTGCTCACCCTGACCATCGGGCTGGCGGCGCTGGTGCTGGCGCTGGTGGAGGGCAACGAATGGGGCTGGGGCTCGGCGCGGGAGCTCTCCATGTTCGCGCTCGCCCTCGTCGGCCTGACGAGCTTCGTCGTGGTCGAGCTGCGCCGGCGGGTGCCCATGGTCGACTTCGGCTTCTTCCGTTCGCGCACCTTCGCCGGCGCCAACATCGTCGCGTTCATCGTGAGCTTTGCGATGCTCGCGATGTTCTTCTTCCTGGCTCTGTACATGCAGAACATCCGCGGCTACTCGCCCCTGGAGGCGGGCATCCGCTTCCTCCCCTCGACGATGATGATCATCGTGGTGGCTCCGCTGGCGGGACGGCTTGCCGACCGCGTCGGCTCTCGCCCACTGATGACCTTCGGCCTGCTGGCCGTCTCCGGGGCACTGTTCTGGCAATCGCACCTCACGGTCTCCAGCGGCTATGAGACGCTCCTGCCGGGGTTCGTCCTGATGGGCATCGGCATGGGCTTCGTGATGTCGCCGATGAGCCTTGCGGCGATGAACGCCGTCGATCAGGCAAAGGCGGGGGTCGCATCGGGCATCCTGTCGATGAACCGGATGGTGGGCGGCACCTTCGGCGTGGCCGTGCTCGGGGCGATGGTCAGCACCCTCGGGCGCTCGCAGCTCGATCAGCTGCTGCCCACGTTGCCCGCCTCAGACCGCGCGCGCCTGGCGAGCGGACTGGGCTCGGGCGGCGTCCTTCATGGGGTATCCGCTCAGATCGTGGACGCGAGCCAGAGAGCCTTCGTCTACGCGCTCCAGTACGGCCTGCGCCTGAGCGCCGCGGTCGCGCTGCTCGGGGCGCTGCTCGCGTGGGTTCTGGTGGCCCGCCGTCCGGCCCGCGCCGGGGCGGGCGAGATCGAGCACGCGAAACTCGAGAAGGCTGATCTCGCGTTTCTCGAGAAATCCCTCGAGGTCCTCGACGGTGGACTGGTCCGGGTCGAGCACGGCGGTCGCCATCGCGATCTCCCCGTGGGAGAGCGTGCCCACCTGCTCGCCCTCGGCCAGCAGACCCTCGAGATCGTCCAGCACCTGAAGCTCCAGCTCGAGCAGGCTGAGCTCGAGCGAGGATCCGACGTCAGCGAGCGCGGATCCCACGGCCCGGCCAAGGACCGGGGGCCCGCCGGCACCCCCGCGGCCGAGGCCGTCCACGTCTGAGGAGCCTGCGAGACCACCCGCCGCTAGCATTGCGGGCGCATACGTCCCCGACCGGCGAGGTTCAACAGCACGTGGCGATCGATCTTCAACAAGTTTCCGAGGTGGACGTCGAGCCCGGGGAGCTGCCCCGGACGATGGCCGCCTGGGTCATCCGCCAGGAGCGCGAGGGTGAACCCCGCGACGCCTTCCAGGTCGAGGAGATCGAGGTTCCCCAGCCCGGCGCGTTCGAGGTGATCGTGCGGGTGATGGCCGCCGGCGTGAACTACAACAACGTGTGGGCGGCGCTGGGCAAGCCCGTGTCGGTGTTCCGCTACCACCCCGAGGAGGATCATCACATCGGCGGCTCGGATGCCTCGGGGATCGTGTGGAAGGTGGGCGCCGGCGTCACCCGCTGGAAGCCCGGCGACGAGGTCGTGGTGCACTGCAATCAGGCCTCTTATGAGGATCCCGAGGTGCACGGCCTGGACCCCCTGGCCGCCCCCTCCCAGAAGATCTGGGGCTATGAGACGAGCTGGGGCTCGTTCGCGCAGTTCACCAAGGTGCAGGCTCAGCAGCTGCTCGCGAAGCCGGCGGCCCTGAGCTGGGAGGAGTCGGCCTCCTACGGCCTCGTCTACTTCACGGCCTACCGCATGCTGATCACCCGCTGCAAACTCCAGGCGGGAAAGAAGGTCCTGATCTGGGGTGCGGCCGGCGGCCTGGGCGTGTTCGCAACCCAGCTCTGCGCCGCCGCGGGCGCCCATTGCGTGGGCGTCGTCTCCAACGCCGAGAAGGGCGAGCTGGTCAAGCGCCTGGGCGCGGTCGACTACATCGACCGCAACGAGTTCGCGGGCATGATGCGCGTCGGCGGCGAGACCCCCGAGCAGGAGAAGACCCGCTTCGGCGTCTCGCGGGAATTCGCCAAGCGCGTCAAACAGATCCTCGGCGACGCACCCGACATCGTGTTCGAGCACGTCGGCCAGGCCACCTTCCCCACCTCCGTGTTCACCGTCAAGCCGTTCGGCCAGGTCGTCATCTGCGCCGGCACGACGGGGTTCAACCTCGATTTCGACGTACGCTATCTGTGGATGAAGCAGAAGGAGATACTCGGCTCGCACTTTGCCAACGCGTATGAGTGCACGAAGGCCAACGAGCTGATCGAGAGCGGCCAGATCCGGCCGGTGCTGTGGCGCACACTTGGCTTCGAGGGTGTCGCCGAGGCGCACCAGCTGATGCTCGAAAACAAGCATCTCGGCAAGATCGCGATCCTCGTCGGCGCCCAATCCGAGGGCGAGGGAGGGACCGCCGCCGGGCCGTCCGCGATCCACGCCGAGGTGGGCGCCTGATGTCCGGCACGGTGATCGTCCCCTGGTATGCGACGGGCTTTCGCGCGGATTCCTTCGAGGCGGCTCTGAACGAGGTCGCCGCCACTGCGCTGCGCTACGGGGCCGACTCCTACGCCGTCTACCGGGCGCGCGACGACCGCTACAAGTTCCAGCAGCTGGCCTCCTTCGCCGAGCACCTCGACTGGGAACGCTACTGGGACGGCCCGGAGATGACCGGCTTCAGGGTGCGGCACTCGAGCTGGTACCAGGTGCCCGTGCTCTACGGCTGGTGGGATCGCACCGCCGCAGGCTCGGTGGTCACCGAGGTCCCGCTCGGGGCCAACGGCCACGGCAACGGCCACGGCGCGCACGCGCTCGAAGGCGAGAGCGGCTGAGCTACCCCTGTTCCAGGGGCGCCATCGTCAGGCCCGCGCCCTTGAGCTGCTCCCAGTAGTGCTCGGCCGCCTCCTGGTGGCCGGCGTAGACGAGTGCGAGACCCGCGGTGTGGACCATGTTGGCGATCTGGTGGCCGCGCTCCAGGGTGATGCCGGGGATGAAGCGCGCCAGCGTGCGGGCGACGTGGTCGAAGGTGTTGTGGTCGTCGTTGCGCACGATCACCTTCCAGGAACCCCCTTCACCGCTGCCCGGCTCGCGAATGCGGGGCGACTCAACCGTCTGGCTCACGCGAGAAAGGATAAAGCGCGCGATGCGACCGTACAATTGTGGCATGAGCGACGAGCTGTCCCCGCGGCTGCCAGAGCCCGACCGGCCGTGGATGATCCGCACCTACGCCGGGCACTCCACGGCGAAGGCATCCAACGAGCTCTACCGGCGCAACCTTGAAAAGGGCCAGACCGGCCTGTCCGTGGCCTTTGACCTGCCCACCCAGACCGGCTATGACCCCGACGACGAGCTCGCCCGCGGCGAGGTGGGAAAGGTCGGCGTCTCGATCTCCCACCGCGGCGACATGGCCACGCTGATGGACGGCATCCCGCTCGCGGAGATGAACACCTCGATGACGATCAACGCGACCGCAGCCTGGCTCTTGGCCCTGTACATCGTGGCCGCCGAGGACGAGGGCGTGGAGGAGGGCCAGCTGCAGGGCACCACCCAGAACGACATCCTCAAGGAGTTCCTCGCGCGGGGAACCTACGCGTTTCCGCCCGCCCCCTCGATGCGCCTGATCGCGGACATGATCGCCTACACGGTCGAGCACGTACCGAAGTGGAACCCGATCAACATCTGCTCCTACCACCTGCAGGAGGCCGGAGCGACGCCGGTGCAGGAGATCGCCTACGCGATGAGCGACGCCATCGCGGTGCTGGACGCCGTGCGCGAGAGGGTCCCCCCCGAGCGCATTGAACAGGTGTTCGGGCGTATCTCGTTCTTCGTCAACGCCGGCGTTCGCTTCATCGAGGAGCACGCCAAGCTGCGGGCCATGTCGATCCTCTGGGAAGAGCTCGGGCGCGAGCGCTACGGGGTCAAGGATCCCCGCCACCTGCGCTTTCGCTACGGCGTGCAGGTCAACTCGCTGGGACTCACCGAGGCGCAGCCGGAGAACAACGTCCAGCGGATCGTGCTCGAGACGCTCGCCGTCACGCTCGGCCGCGACGCCCGCGCGCGAGCGATCCAGCTGCCGGCCTGGAATGAGGCGCTCGGGCTGCCCCGGCCCTGGGACCAGCAGTGGTCGCTGCGCATCCAGCAGGTGCTCGCCTACGAGACCGACATCCTCGAGTACCCGGACATCTTCGCCGGCTCGAAGGTGATGGACGGCCTCGTGGCCGAGATGCTCGAGGGATCGCGCGCGGAGATGGCCGTGGTCGCCGAGCACGGCGGCGCCGTCGAGGCCGTGCCCTACATGAAGGGCGCCCTTGTGGAGTCCCACCGCGAGCGCATCCGCCGGATCGAGGCCGGATCGCAGGTGGTGGTCGGCCAGAACCGCTTCACGGAGTCCGAGCTCTCACCGCTCACCGACGATGCCGAGGGAGGCATCCTGGTGGTGGACCCCGCCCTCGAAGACGAGCAGATCGAGGCCGTGCGCCGGTGGCGCTCCGAGCGCGACCAGACCGCCGTGGACGCCGCCCTCGCCTCCCTGGCGGCGGTCGCCCGCGATCGGGACAGCGGCGAGAACCTGATGGTGGCGACGATCGCCGCCGCCCGCGCGGGCGCGACCACCGGAGAGTGGGCGCACACCCTGCGCGAGGTGTTCGGCGGCTACCGGGCGCCCACCGGGGTGGGCGAGGCCGCGGCCGCCTCCACCGACGGAGATCTGAGCGAGCTGCGGCTGGAGGTCTCGCGCCTGCAGGAGAGGCTCGGGCGGCGGCCGAAGATCCTCGTGGGCAAGCCCGGCCTCGACGGGCATTCAAACGGCGCCGAGCAGATCGCGGTGCGCGCGCGGGACTCGGGCATGGACGTGGTGTATGAGGGCATCCGCATGACTCCCACCCAGATCGCCGCCTCGGCGCTGCAGGAGGGCGTGCATGTGATCGGCCTGTCGATCCTGTCGGGCTCGCACCGCGAGCTGATCCCGGCCGTCATCGAGGCGCTGCGCAAGGAGGGCGTGACCGCACCGGTGGTCGTGGGGGGCATCATCCCCGAGCAGGATGTCGCGCTGCTCCGGCGAGCGGGGGTGGCGGCGGTGTACACGCCGAAGGACTTCGACATCACCCGCATCATGCGGGACATCGTCGAGCTCGTCGGCGCAGGCGCAGGGACGGTCGCGAGCAACGGCCACGGCCTGTCCGCCAACGGTTCGGCGTGAGCACCGACGGAGCCGCCGTCGGCGCGCGCCTGCGCGAACGGGACCTGAGCGCCGCGCCCGCCGCCCTGAACCTGCTGGAGAGCAGCGCGGCCGCCGACCGCGAGCAATCGGCGCGGCTGCTCGCCGAGCTCTCTCCCGCCGCCCTCGGCTGTGAGGCGCCCGGACACGTGGTCGGGGTCACCGGTCCGCCCGGCGCGGGCAAGTCGACGCTGCTGTCAGCCCTGCTCAGAGCGTGGCGCGCGCAGGGGCGCACGGTGGCGATCCTGGCCGTCGATCCCAGCTCGCGCCGATCGGGCGGCTCGCTGCTCGGCGATCGAGCCCGCATCGAGTTCGACCCGGCCGACCGCGGGGTGCTGATCCGCTCCACCGCCGCGGGCGAGCGGCTCGGGGGCCTCGCATCGGCGACCCGTGCCGCGGCGCACGCGCTCGCGGCGGCCTTCGACGTGGTCGTCGTCGAGACGGTCGGGGTCGGCCAGGGTGAGACCGAGATCGCCGACGTGGCCGACACGGTGGTGGTCGTCGTGCAGCCGGGGAGCGGGGATGTGCTGCAGTTCCTGAAGTCCGGCATCACCGAGATACCCGATGTGCTCGTGGTCACCAAGGCAGACCTCCCGGCGATAGCCACGCGCAGCATGCGCGACGTCAGCTCCGCGCTGCGCTCGCTCGGCTCGGGCTCGACGCCGGTGCTGGCCGTCTCCTCGCTGTCCCCCACCCGCGGTATCGAGGAGCTCATGCATACGCTCGCCGAGCACCGCGCCGGGCTCGACATCGCCGCGCGGCGGCTGCGGGCACGCAGAGCCGGGGCTCTGACGGACTTCGTCGCCGAGCACGGCGAGCATGGGCTGCGCAGCGTCGGCGGCCGCCGTGCCGCAGAGTCGCTGCTTGACGGACAGCGCCCAGACCTGGAGGCGCCGGCGCTGCTGGCCGTTCTAGAGCAGGCGATGGCCTGAACATGAGGCGGGACCTGGCGATGATGTTCGGCGCGTTCATCCTCGCGAGCGCCGTCGCCGGCGCGCTGGGCGCGACCAACCTGGGCACGGCGCTCGCGTTCGGGCAGATCGCGTTCGCGGCCACCACGGTGTACGTGATCCTCAGGCGCTGAAGATGCCCATTGCGGCCTCAAGACCGGCTCGCGGCCGCGGCCGGATTCGTAATCTCCGCGAAAGATCGCCTACCTAAGCTTCGGACAGATGCTCGTCCTGCTCGCTTTCGCCTTCCTTGCGGGTGTCGGCACCGCGCTGTCGCCTTGCGTGCTGCCGGTATTGCCGGCGCTGCTATCCGCAGGCGGGGTCGGCGGCAGGCGCCGGCCGCTGGGCATAGTGCTCGGGCTGTCGATCACCTTCACGGTCACCATCGTCGGCGTGGCCAAGGTGGTCGACGGGGTGGGGCTGGGCAGCGACCCGCTGCGCGACGTGGCCATCGTGGTGCTGCTGGTGTTCGGCGTGGTGCTGCTGATGCCCGGTCTGGCGGATCGAATCGAGGCCCCGCTGTCGCGCCTTGCGCGCTTCGGCCCGCGCTCGAGCGGCGACGGCTTCTGGTCGGGCATGCTCGTGGGCGGTGCGCTCGGGTTCGTCTACACCCCCTGCGCCAGCCCCATCCTGGCCGCCGTCATCTCCGTCAGCGCCGCCTCGGGCAAAACGATCCTGATCGCGCTGGCCTACGCGTTCGGCTCAGCGCTCGTGCTGCTCGCGATCACCCTCGGCGGCAGGCGGCTGTTCGACCGCGCGCGCCGTGCGGGACGTGGCCCGCTGCTCCAGCGCGTGCTCGGCACGATCATGATCCTCACCGCGATCGCGATCCTGACCAATGAGGATGTCGCCTTCGATCAGTTCATCGCCCGGCACATTCCCAACGTCAACCTGACCGCGTCGCTCGAGTGCTCGAGCACCGTGACCGGCCGGCTCCATGAAATCACCGGCCGCAAGCAGAAGTTCGCCCCGGCCAACGGATCCTCGGCGTGCGAAGGGTCCTCGAGCAAACTGCGCGCGGCGGCGCCCGACGCGAGCCAGGCGAGCCTGCTCGCCGACGCCAAACAACTGCCCGTCCTCGGCACCGCGCCCGAATTCACCGAAACCCAGGATTGGTTCAACACCCCCGGCGACCGCCCCCTGTCGCTGTCCTCGTTGCACGGAAGGGTGGTGCTCGTCGATTTCTGGACCTACACCTGCATCAACTGCATCCGCACCCTGCCCTACCTGAAGGCATGGGACGCCGCCTATCGCAAGGAGGGCCTCACGATCGTCGGCGTGGAGACGCCGGAGTTCGCCTTCGAGCACGAGGCATCCAACGTGTCCGACGCGATCGACCAGTTCGGTCTGCACTACCCCGTCGTCCAGGACAACAACATGGGCACCTGGAACGCCTACAACAACGAGGATTGGCCGGCGGACTACCTGATCGACGCGAACGGCCAGGTGCGCTACATGGCGGTCGGCGAGGGTGACTACTCCCAGACGGAAACGGCCATCCGCGCCCTGCTCGCCGAAGCCGGTGACAGTGTGGGTGGCAAGAGCCACCCGACCGGCGTGATCGTGCCCTCCGAAGTGGCCACTCCGGAGACCTATCTGGGCACCAACCGCGCGGAAGGCTGGATCGTTCCGCCCAAGCCCGGGCTGCACGACTATGGGCCGCCTCCCTCCGGCGCGCTGACACTGAATGAGTTCGCCTTCAGCGGCACCTGGAACATCTCCGGCCAGCCCGCGACGGCGGTCGCGAGCGCCGGCATAGACGTCGACTTCGACGCCAAGAACGTCTACCTCGTGCTGAGCTCGCCCGGCGAACGCCCGCTGCCGGTGACCGTGCTGCTGGACGGCCGCCCGATTTCCGCGAGGGAGGAGGGAGCCGACGTGCACGGCGGCGTCGTCACCGTCCGCCGCCAGCGTCTGTACGGGCTCGTCTCGCTGCCCAGCGACCAGCAGCACCGCCTGTCCCTGCGCTTCGCCCCGGGCGTGACCGGCTACGCGTTCACCTTCGGCTGATCGCGGTCAATCGACTGCGGCCTCAAGAGCAGGGCGCCCACGGGCGCCCTGCCGCATGCCCGCCACGGTGAGCCGCCCAACCGGCGCATACAATGCTCTGGATGGAGGGCTCAATGTCCGAGACGAGCGCGCGCAGCTGGCTGCGTTGCTACCGCTGCTGGTCCCAGGACCTCGAGGTGCAGGTCCACTACGAGGGGATCCACAAGATCGATCCCGAGACCGGCGAGCGCGCGGAAGTCGTCGACGAGCTGCAGGAGGCCGTCGTCCAATGCCTGGACTGCATGCACGATCAGCCCCACCTCGGCTTCTCCAACGGCCGTGTGGAGCCGATCGAGGATCGCTGGGAGCGGATGATCGCGGGCACTCCCTGGGTCGCATCCTGCACCGTCGCGGTGGACGCCGACGACGTCGAGAGCTGCTCGGGCCCGGAGGCCGGCGACGCGCTCTCCTACGCGGCCTTCGGAGACCACGGCGTCCGCGAGTTCTTCACCCACGTGCGCTTCCACAAGCACGAGGATGACTCCCGCATCATCGTGCACCTGCTGGTCGAGCTGTACGCACGCTCGCTGGAGGAGGCAACAGAGGTGCTCGAGACGGCGGCGCGCGGCGCCCTGACGATCACCTCGCTGGCCGAGGAGTCACGCCCGCCGGCGGCCGCCGGCGAGACCCACGGCCACGACTAACACGAGCCGCGGCCGCATCCGCTAGCCCAGGCGCTCCTCGAGCGCCGCGAGCTGGGCGTCCAGCTCGGGCGGCAGGCGGTCGAACTTGCTCAGGTGCTCGCGGAACTGCGCCAGCTGGGCACGCCACTCCTCGACGTCCACACGCAGCAGCTCGGCCACGTCCTCTTCAGAGACGTCCAGCCCGTGCGTGTCTATGCCCTCCCCGCCCACCGGCGGGATGAGCCCGATCGGCGTCTCCCTCGCGGCGCCGTGGCCCGCGCAGCGCGCGAACACCCATGAGAGGATGCGCGAGTTCTCGCCGAACCCGGGCCACAGAAAGCGGCCGTCCTCGTCCTTGCGAAACCAGTTGACGTAGAAGATCTTCGGCAGCTTCACGCCCTCGCGGTCCCCCATCTTCAGCCAGTGGGAGAAGTAGTCGCCCATGTTGTAGCCGCAGAACGGAAGCATCGCGAAGGGGTCGAAGCGCAGCTC